>Ga0137399_10000314_pt1 | contig 18648 bp, 15 predicted proteins | sample czorhiz316metaG_FD_104810 | JGI IMG/M metagenome (GOLD analysis project Ga0137399, IMG submission 104810) | Vadose zone soil microbial communities from Angelo Coast Range Reserve, California, USA - czorhiz3.16 metaG | ecosystem: Environmental > Terrestrial > Soil > Vadose zone | place: USA...
GTCCGTGACCGCCCAGCGCACGGACGACGCCGTGGATGACTGCGACCGCAGCCAGCCAGAACAGGGTGATCCCGACCACCCACAAGAGGGGGAGCAGGAATCGTTGCCTGTAATACCAGTGCAGAAAATCTGCTTCGATCACGCCGGCGGTGGGGGAGAGGCCGACCAGGCTGGCCGTTGGCCGGGAGGGCTTGAGGGCATCGACCTCACTGGCCATCGTGGTCAGCCCTGCGGCGAGGGCGAAGGCAAGAATCCCATCCCGGACCCGCCGTCGGTCGCGAATGGTGGCGAGCGCCGCCGCGGGATGTCGGATCAGCTGGAGGAAGTCACTCCAGAGATACACTCCGGGGATTCTAACGGGCCGATCTTTCGATCTTTGCGTTCGTATACTGGGGCGGTCCGCGGGCCGTTAGCTCAGGGGTTAGAGCGGCCGGCTCATAACCGGTTGGTCGGAGGTTCGAGCCCTCCACGGCCCACCACACTCCACACCCATTCCACCCCCTTTGCGAAATTGTCGTCCGTATTGCTTTTACATCTCGCGAACCGAAGGCGCGTCAGCGCCGTGAGCCTATTCCTCGCCCTACGCCGGGAGCTCGTTCGCAGGCACAAAGCGCAGCAACGAGCTCCAGCCGAGGCTGCCGACGAACGAGGCAGGACCGGGGTCGACGGCACCGCCGGCTCGATGGCTAGATCGAAAGCCAGCTGGCGTTGGCGCGTCTCTTGACTGTCAAGACCGCTCTGACCAGTGGATTCCGTTCCAGGTCCAGACCTGATCTGCCGCTCCAGGCCTGCCGTTCGGGTTGGTGACCATGACTGTGACATTGCGCAAAGGATCGAAGCTCAGGGCGCACCAGCCGCAGTCCGGCGTCGACACATCGAGCTTCTTCCACGTTGCGCCGTCGTATGTCCACGTACTGTTGGATTCGGACCGTGAGGGATCGGTCGTCGTCAGCACGAGGCGTCCGTCCGGGCCATACGCGAACTGCGTTACCAGGTAGGCACTGTCCAAAGCCGGCGCAGGCAGCGGACTCCAGTCGCTGCCGTCCCAGGCCCACATGTCGTTCAGCGCCGCGTGGTCCGGCTCCATTGTCAGGCCGCCGTACATCACCGTGCGACTTATCGCCGGGTCGTAGGCCATAACTTGGCCCCAGCGCGCCGGCGGAGTGTGCGCCGGGTGCAACTCGGTCCAAGACGTGCCGTCCCACGTCCACATGCCCGCCTTCGCCGTGAGGTAGCGGCCAGACACACCGCAGCAGCCGCCGAACATGATCACCTGCTGCTTCGGCGGGAATGCTGCCACCGCGCCGCCCATGACCGCAGGAGTGTTTGTGCCATCCAGCTTTGTCCACGCGCCGGCCCGCCATGACCAGGTCGCAGGCGCGGGCTGCGCGCCAAGGAACGTCGGGATCGGCATGTCTCCGATCTCAGCGATCACCGAGCCCGAGTTCGAATCCCAGGCCGTGCCAAAGGGGGCGCTGTTCATCTTGTAGGTCCCGGTCGACGGCCCCGACGACGTGGCGTGCTTCCAGTCGTGTACGCCATCCCAGGTCCATGTGCCACGTCCGCTCGGGTCGAGGAAAACCATCTGTCCTGCCCCTGCGTCGAATGCCATCTGTCCGAACAGCGCGGCTGGGCCGTTAACGAGGCCCGGTGTAGGCGTGGGCGTCGGCGAGGCGGCCGGCGAGGTGCCAAACGACGCGCATGCTGCGACGAGAACGGCGATCGTGAGCAAGCCGACGAGCTGTCTCATTTACAGACAATCGCCATGGCCCGGCGGTTGGTTACGGTTTGTCAGAAACCACGGTAAGGACCGGGGAAGGTCATGCGGCGATACTGCGGGTACTAGCTGCGGCCATGTTCCTGCCATGGTGTAGCCCAGGAGCGAGCCGGGCTCGCTCGACCGCTTTCTGAACCGCTTGTCCAGCGAGCCTCTGGAGCGGCCCAGCTCTCGAAGTTCACGGTCAACGCCTAGGTTGAGCGCGGTCACCTCTTCATGGCCGGGGCCTAGCGCGAGGCGAGCTCCAGAGTGCCGCCCCGGGTCCACCGGCCGAAGCTCCCACCCGGCGGCGGGAGATCGCGTCCCGCGACGAGCTGCAGCGGATGGGAGGACGCCGCCATCAGCGAGCGGGACAACCTGATCCTCCGGCTGCTGGGCGACACCGGGATCCGGGGTGAGGAGCTGCTGGTGCTGACTGCTACGGCGACGCAGAAGCTCCCGGTGGCATCTGCCCTTGACAATAATCGAGCACCTCTGTAGAGTCGTAGCGTTTCTACACAGTGGCAACTGTTTTCATAGTATGAAAACCGTGAGGGGCGAGCAGGTTTCACCCAACGGCCACTACCGGATACGGTCCATCGACCGTGCGCTGACCATTCTGGATGCCTTCGATTCCCTGCGACCACGGATGTCGCTGACCGATCTTTGCCACGCAACCCAACTGCCCCCGAGCACCGCCTATCGGATCGCGGCAAATTTGGTGCATAGAGGCTACCTCGCGCAGGATTCGGGTCGGGGCGATTATTGGCCCGGGCTGGCTCTGATTCGCCTGGCGGGCGTGGCGTTGGGTCAACTCGATGTGCGAGAGAAAGCGGCACCAACCCTGAAGCAGCTCCGGGACGATTCCAAAGAAACCGTTCATCTGGCTGCACTCGACGGACGCCGAGTCATATACCTGGAGAAGCTGGAGGGCCTGCATGCCGTCGGCTTGATGAGTTCGCGTGTTGGCCGCACGGCTCCAGCCCATTGCACGGCGCTCGGTAAGGCACTCCTGGCGTTCGGCGATGGCGATGCGGAAGAAGATGTCATTTCACGAAAGCTGGAGCGATTCACGCCACGCACCATTGTCGACGGGGCACTGCTCCGTAGCCACCTGGCCGAGGTCCGTGAACAGGGGTACGCGATTGATGTGGGGGAGCACGAAACCGACGTCTGCTGTGTCGCGGCTCCCGTCCGTGATCACAGCGGCAAGACGATTGCTGCCATCAGCGTGGCAGGTCCGGCGCAAAGGATGGAGGTGCAGATGGGGCGAGGACTTATCAAGGACGTGGTCGCTGCCGCCAATAGGATTTGCCGGGATCTCGGCTACCTGGGAGATGCACCGCGGTCCCAGGAGGACGGCTCGGAAAGAACGACTGTAGGAAGGAGGGATTCGAGAGATGAGCGATCTGGACGTTCTCGTTAATGCTTTGAACTCGGGACGCGTCAGCCGTCGGGAATTTGTGACCAGGGGCATTGCCTTAGGGCTGTCCACCTCGGCGCTAGGGAGCTTGCTGGCCGCGTGCGCGCAAACCGCTCAGAAGCCGGGTGGTCCCGTGGATCTGACGTTCGTCACGTGGTCCTACGGGATCGACACCATCAAGAGCAATATCGCCAAGTTCGAATCGCAAAACCCGAATACCACCGTGAAGTTCCAGGATTTCTCCTGGTTGAACTACCACGACACTATGGTGACGCGATTCGTCGGCAAGACACCGACCGACCTTGCCTACAGTTCGGACCACTGGTTGCAGGAGTGGGCGGCCGCGGGCTGGCTGGCGCCCCTGGAGGATCACTTCAGTCAGGTTCGCAGCTACAAGGCCGATTACTTCCCCTACGTGACCTCGGGAATGACGTACAACGGCAAGGTCTACGGCATCCCCTATTACGCCGACACCTGGGCGTTCCTATACAACGCCGATCACCTGCAGCGCGCGGGCCTCTCAGGCCCCCCAGCCACCTGGGACGAGCTGACCGATCAGGCAAAAACCATCAAATCGAAGGGGATTGCCAATTATCCGGTGATCCTGCTCTTCGCTCAGGACGACCCCGGGTCAATCGAGGTCTGGACATCCATGGTGTTTTCGCGGACGGATGGCCACCTCTTCGACTCGAGTTTCCATCCCGTTTTCAACCAGCCGGGTTCGGCTGCGGCTAAGACCATCGACTGGATTTCCAGTTCGCTGCGGGACACGAAGATCCTCGACCCGGCGTCCCTGCAGTCACAGGAGATCCCGGTGGTCAAGGGGATGGAGTCCGGCGCTCACACCTTCACGATCCTGGAGACTTACAACCAGGCCGAGCTCAACAATGCCGGAGTAAACAAGCTGGCCGGGAACTTCAAGATGGCCCCTATGCCTGGAGAAACTCAGGGCACCGTCGGCTACGTTCGCTTCTATGCGGCCACCGGTCAGCTGGTCAACCGAGGCTCGGACGCCGTTGGGGCAGCCGGGAAGTTCCTCGACTATTTCGGTGGCAAGACGGGCGATCAGTTCAGTCCCGTGGTCAAGCGGTGGGCCGTCGAGAACGGGCTGGGGTTTGGGTGGAAGTCGCTCTGGAACGACGCGGAGGTCAAGACGGCCTTCAACAAGTGGGGCGACTCGGCCATGTTGCAAAAGAACCAGGAGCTGGCTCGGGCCAAGGACGGGCTCACCAAGTTCTACCCGAGCTGGGATGTCTTCAGCCGGACCGAGTTGCAGAAGGCCTACCTGGGACAGGTTTCCACCCAGGATGCCCTCAAAGCCATGGCGGACAAATGGAACGAGCTTCAGAAGGCTTAAGCCCCCAAGTGCGCTGAGCTGCCGGACCCACTGGTGGCAGGGCAGGTTCGGCGCCTGGCCGCACCCGGGCAGGCCTCCTCCCGCAGGGAGCGTGCCTACGCCTACCTGACCCTGCTCCCGGCGCTTCTTATTGTCGCCGGATTCACGCTCTATCCGCTGGTCTACTCCGTCTACCTGAGTCTCCACCGGGAGATTCTTACGGACCCGCTGAACCATCCGTTCATCGGCCTCACCAACTATGCCCAGGTGCTCGGGAGCTATTACCTGGTCAGCTCGACCTTATCGACCATCATCTTTGCCGTGCTCGCGGTACCAGCCGTCCTCGTGTTCGGGCTCGCCGTCGCGCTTCTCCTCAACCAATCCTTCGCCGGCTCCGCCTTTCTGCGCGTGGTCATCCTGCTTCCATGGGCAATGCCGGCCGTGATCAGTGGCATCGTCTGGCGGTGGATCTTCAATGGCGACTACGGGGTGCTCAACACCTTGCTCAGTTCGCTTGGGATCATTCACCAGTACATCCCATGGCTGAGCACACCGGCTACCGCCCGCGCCGGACTGGTCGTGGCGCAGGTCTGGCGAGAAGGGCCGCTGGCAGCGATCTTCCTTCTGGCGGCGCTCCAGACCATCCCGTCTGAGCTGTACAGCGCAGCCAAAGTGGACGGCGGTGGTGGCTGGTCGGCCTTCCGCCACGTGACGCTGCCAATGCTCCGGCCCACGCTATCGATTGTGCTGATCTACGAAACCATTGTCGCGGTGGTGACCTTTGACCTGGTCTATGTGATGACGGGCGGCGGTCCGGGCGACGCCACCTCGCTCATCAGTTGGTATGCCTACACGGAGGTGTTCAAGTTCGTGAACCTGGGACATGGCGCGGCCCTGGCCTTCCTGATTGCCGCGGCCCTGGTGGTGGTCATCCTCATCTATCTGCGGGCGCTGCGTTCCGAGGAACTCTATTGACCGGACTGAGAGCGCGCCGGGGCCGGCGACATGTGATACGCGCGCTGGGATTGTGGGGTGCGACCGCGCTGGTTGGCCTCTTCGTCCTTGGGCCAATCCTGTGGATGGTGGACTCCAGCCTGCAGGGAGAGAACGAACTCTTGAGCCGGCCCAGTCATGTACTGCCCGTAAATCCAAGCTTCGATAACTACAACTACATCTTCACGGGCGAAATCCCGCGGAGCTTTGCGGTCCGGGGAGCGATTCGGAGCCGGATTTCGCAGGAGGCCCGCCAAATCCCGCAGGCTCTGGAGAACAGCGTCATTGTGGCCCTGGGTGTCACGCTCATCAACTTGCTGCTGGGTTCGCTGGCTGCTTACTCGTTTGCCCGCATTCGGTTCAGAGGCAAGGGCCTGACCTTCAACTTCCTGCTCGGTAGCCGGCTGCTGCCGGCCATGGCCATCGCCATCCCCTATTACACAATCATCAACGGACTGGGTCAGCTCGACACCTACACCTCGCTCATCGTCGTCTACCTCACGTTTACCTTGCCGTTCACCGTATGGTTTTTGCGCGAGTACTTCCTGTTGCTCCCCAAAGAAACGGAGGATGCGGCGCTGATCGATGGGTGCAATCGATTTCAGACGCTGGTCTACATCGTGCTCCCGCTGGCAGCGCCAGCCATGGTGGCGGCCGGTGCCTTCGCTTTCATGGCTTCGTACAATGAGTTCCTTTTCGCGTTGCTCTTGACCCAGACGATCAACTCGCAGACCCTCCCCGTCATCATTGCCTCGGTGGCGGTAAATCCTGACGCGAGCTTTGCGCTGATCTCGGTGAGCGTCGTGCTCGCCATGATTCCGCCGCTGCTGTTTGCCATAGGTATTCGCCGCTATCTGACCCGCGGCCTGGTGGGAGCTATCGGTCACGCATGATGCAAGTGGGAGGAGAACGGATGGCCAGGACAGCACTGCATGCCCAGACCCTTCGGCTGTACATCCGGGGGCGCTGGGTGGAAGGCGCCCAGGGACGCGTCGTCGAACTGCGCAGCCCGGCCACTGGAGGTCTGCTGGCGGAGGTGGCCCAGGCGGAGCCGGAGGACGTTCGAGCCGCGGTTGTCGCTGCCAATGAGGCGACCGGTCAAGCCGCGCGGCTTTCTGTCTGGGATCGGGCGCGCCTCTGCCACCGGGTCGCCGACCAGATCGAGGCGCGGGCTGATGAGCTGGCCCGGGAACTCTCGGAGGAGCAGGGCAAGCCCTATCTCAGTGAGGCCCTGCCCGAGGTCCACAAGACGGCCGAGGGCTTTCGGCTCGCCGCCGAGGAAGCCAAGCGACTCAACGGGGAAGTGATTCCGGCGGAGGACCCGCACAAGCGAGTGATCACGATCCGCCAACCGCGGGGAGTCTACGCGGTGATCACCCCGTGGAACTTCCCCATGAACATTCCGACCGAATACCTCGCGCCGGCTCTGGCGACCGGGAACACCGTCGTGTGGAAGCCTTCGAGCTACACGGTGCGCTGCGCCGCCCGGCTGGTTGAATGCATGGAGGCTGCCGAGGTCCCGCCCGGCCTCGTGAACCTCGTCTATGGGCCGGGTTCCACGGTCGGCCATTCGCTGGTCACGCATCCGGCGGTGGTTGGGATTGCGGTCACGGGGGACGCGAATACGGGCGCGGTTATCGCCGGGGAGGCGGCCGGCAAGCGTCTTCTCCTGGAGCTCGGTGGGAACGGGCCAGTGGTCATCCTGGAGGACGCCAACCTGGAAGCCGCCGCCCGCTGCGTGTCGGCCGGTTCGTTTCTCAACGCCGGCCAGGTGTGCAGTGCATCAGAACGCGTCCTCGTAGCCCAGGCGGTGCACGCGCCCTTCCGAGAGGCCATGGTTGCGGCCGCCCGCGCGGTACGGCTCGGCGATCCGCTGGACCAGACCACGACCATGGGTCCGATGAACAATCAAGCGACAGCCGAAAAGATGGACCGCCACCTGCAGGACGCGCGGACGAAGGGTGCCCAGGTTGTCGCGGGCGGCAGCCGGGCTTCCGGTTTTCCGACCGACCTCTTCTACGAGCCCACCATCCTCGACAACGTCCAGGAAGACATGCTGGTCTTTCAAGAGGAGAGCTTCGGCCCTATCGTCCCCTTGACGGAGGTCCGGGACGATGTCGAGGCCCTTCAGCTGGCCAACCGTACGAGCATGGGACTCGTCGCGTCGGTCTTCACCACGAACCTGCGCCGCGCGTTTTTCTTTGCGGAGAGCTTGCAGGCAGGCACGGTTGTTGTCAACGATGCCAGCACCTACTGGGAGCTTCATCTGCCTTTCGGTGGCCGGGCTGGGAAGCGCAGTGGCTACGGCCGGTTGGGTGGCAAGCATACCCTGATGGAGATGACCGACCTGAAGACCATCGCCATCGACCTGCACAACGCTTGATGCGCTATAGCGACGAGACCAGCCCCAGTCTGCGCGAACTCTTTACCCGCGGCGTGGGTGTTCTCTTGCCTACGGGATCGGTCGAGCAGCACGGTCCGCACCTGCCCATGGGCACCGATGCCATGATTGCGGAAGCCCTGGCTCATGCCGTGGTTGCGAGACTCTCTTCGGACTGCCTCGTGCTGCCCGCGCTCTGGTACGGCTTTGCTCCACACCATATGAGCTTCAAGGGCACGGTGACCCTGCGTGCCGAAACCTACCTGGCACTCATCGGGGATATCAGCCGGAGCATCTTCGGTCACGGCGTTCGACACCTCGTGATCCTGAATGGCCACGGGGGAAACATTGCTCCGCTCCGGATGCTCTCCGCCGATCTCGCGCGTGAGTGCGGACGAGCTCCTCTCATCGTGACCTACTGGGAGGCGATCAACCGAGAGATCCACGAGATCTTCGCCGAACCGGAACTGGTTTGCGGGCACGCGTGCGCGCTCGAGACTTCGCTCGCCCTGCACCTCTTTCCCCAGGTCGTCCGCCGGGAGGCCATTCCGGGTGGCCAGTCGGGCGAGACCGGGCCGCACATGTTTGGAACGGCGGCCGCCTTCGAGGGGCTGGACTTCGGGAAGTTCTCGGCCAACGGCGTGATTGGAGATCCGTCGCTGGCCAGCGCGGAGGTCGGAGCTCGGTTGTTCGCGCTGCTTGTTGACAAGCTCACGGCCACCGTGGGGCAATATCTTCGGCGGCAAACGTGACCGAGGGAAGCCCGGCCAGGACCCCGATGGAGCGTCTGCGCATGCTGAACATCGACCTCCCCGCGCTTCAGCCGGCGGCGGGCAACTACATTCCGGGCGTCGTCGTCGGGAACCTGCTGTTCGTGTCGGGGCAAACCCCGACCGACCAGGGTCGCCTCACCGCCGTGGGGCGGGTCGATTCCGACGTGTCGGTCGCCCAAGCCCGGACGGCCGCACGCCTGGCGGCTCTCAACTGTCTGGCCGAAGCGGCGGCCACCGTCGGCTCGCTCGATCGCGTTCGCCGGATCGTCCGGCTAACGGGTTACGTGCGCTCGGGGCCCGGGTTCGCCGAGCAGCCGGTCGTCGTCGACGGCGCTTCCCAGCTGCTCACCGACATCTGGGGGGAGATGGGTCGCCATTCGCGCGCCTCGATTGGTGTGGCCGAGCTGCCAGGCGGGGCGCCGGTCGAGATCGAGATGGTGATGGAAATCAGTCCGTGAGCCTGCCCGAAGTCGTGACAGTTGGCGAAGCCATGGTGCTGTTGTATTCGGCGGACGGGTCAACTCCGCTGGGGAAGGTTCGGCAGTTAACCATGGACGTCGGCGGTGCCGATTCGAACTTCGCTATCGCCATGACACGTTTGGGCTTCAGCGCGGGATGGGTCAGCCGCGTTGGCGCCGGCCCGCTCGGCGAGTTCGTCGTGCAGACGATTGCCGATGAGGGCGTCGACGTCTCCCGGGTTGCCTCCGATCGAGACCATCCAACCGGCGTCTACTTCAAATACCACGTGGGCGACGACGAGACCAGGGTCATCTATTACCGGAGCGCCTCGGCCGCCAGTTATCTACGGCCGGAGGACCTCGATCCCGGCTACTTTGCTAAAGCCAGGCTGCTCCACTTGAATGGGATGACCTGTGCCCTCGGTGAGAGCTGTGAGCGAACCGTTCGGGAAGCGCTCAGACTGGCGAAGAAGGTGGGAGCCGTGGCCTCGCTCGACTTGAACCTGCGCCTCCAGCTTTGGAACGTGGATGCGGCTCGCCGGGCCATCCTCCCGTTGCTGCCGCAGGCCACCGTGTTGTTCGGCACCGAAGATGAGTTCCGGATTCTGTTCGATCGGCCTTCTCTCCCGGAGGCGCTCCGGGCGGCGAGCCGGCTGGGACCGGAGACGGTCGTTGCCAAATGCGGGGAGCGCGGCGCGGCCGCACTCGTGGCAGGGACACTCATCTCCCATGGCGGGTTCTCCCCGCCCGACTTCGTCGACTCGGTCGGTGCGGGGGATGGATTCAACGCTGGATTCATGGCCTCACTCCTGCGGGGACTGACTGCGGGGGAAGCGCTGCGGTTCGCTAATCTCATCGGCGCCGCAGCCGTGGCCGTCCCAGGGGACTTTCAGGGCTACCCGACCTGGTCCGAGCTGGAGGAGCTGGCGTCGACCTGGCCGGAAAAGGCAGCCGCGGTTGGGTGAGGGGGAGCATCGGCCGCCCTGCCGGGTCGCGGTGATCGGCGCCGGTTTCATGGGTTCCCTGCATGCACGGCAGGTGGCTGAGCTTCCCGCCGCCCGGCTCGTCGGCGTGGCCGACCCTGACCGATCACGTGGGGTTTCGCTGGCCCAGCAGTGTGGCACCAACTGGTTTGCCGACTATCGCCAAGCGCTGGAGCAAACGCGACCCGATGCGGTAATCATTGCCACGCCCGAAGACAACCACCTTGATCCGTGCCTGGACGCATTCGCCTCGGGAGCGCACGTGCTCGTGGAGAAACCACTGGCGTCAACGGTTGCTGCCGCCCGGCAGATGGTGTCGGCGAGCGAACGGTCCGGGCGCTTGCTCATGGTCGGCTACATCCTGCGCTTCGAAGTCGCCTACGCCAAGATTAAGGAGGCCGTGGCCAACGAAAATCTGGGAAGGCTGGTCCAGATCTATTGCCGCCGCAACGCCACCATCAGTGAGGCCCGACGCCTGGCCGGCAGAACCACAGTCCTGAAGTACCTGGGTGTCCACGACCTTGACCTGATGATGTGGCTCCACCCAGTGCGCGTGACCCAGGTCCGGGCGTGGGCTCTGGATGGTCGGGTCAAAGCCGAGTTCGGTCAGTCGGATGCGGTCTGGTTGGAAGTGCGGTTCGCCGACGGCGCTGTTGGCGTCTTGGAGGCCGCCTGGTGCCTGAGTCCTGGCTGGGCGTCGTGGAGTTCGCCGGCGGCATGGTCGAGCTTTGGCGACATCCGTCTGGAGGCGGTCGGGACTCGAGGGCTGGCGACGCTCGACTTCACCCCGATGAACGTGGTAGCAACCGATGACGAGGGATGGAAGTTTCCGGATACGCGGCACTGGCCACAGCTGTCTGGGCGTTTGGCGGGTGCGCTCAAGTTAGAGGATGAGCATTTCGTACGATCATGCGTAACCGGGGCCAGGGTCGAGTCCGATGCTGCTCAGGGACTCCGATCCCTGCTTCTCGCCGAGGCTGGCGAGACGTCCATTCGGGACGGGAAACCCGTCACCCTGTCTGATCCGTGGTGAACCGCTTGCGAGTGGGTCTGATCGGCGCTGGGGCAACGGCGGCTGCCCATGCCCGCGCGTTGAAATCGCTTATCTATGTCGATTTCGTGGGCGTTGCCGACCCCGACCGTGAGAAGGTCCTCAGGCTGACCGCGATTTACGGCGGCGAAGCCTGCCAGGATGCCGCCGACCTGATCCGCGCCTCACGGCCTGATGCAGTAATCGTTGCGACGCCCCTAAAGTCCCGCGTCGCCTCGGTGCACGTGGCGGCGGATAGCGGCTGCGCCGTCTTCGTCGAGGCCCCTATCGCGGCGACGCTCGAAGATGCCGACTCCATGACCGCGAGCTGCCAGGCGGCGGCGGTCAAATTCATGGTCGGCCACGTGCTCCGCTTCGACGCTTGCTTTGCCAGGGCCAGAGAACTGCTGGCTTCGGGTTTTCTGGGTGAACCGGTCTATCTCTACACGCGGCAGCTGCTGCCTCGCGATGGGCGGACCAATGCAATGTCGGCGGAGGAACAATTTCTCCGCCTGGCCGTCGATCACTTCGATGTCATCCGATGGTTCCATCGTGGCCGAGAGCTTAAGCGGATCGAATCGACTCCGGTTTTCTCGGGCGTCGGCGATGATGCTGCCCTGCCTGGTCTGACCTGGAGCTATCTGGAGTTTGTGGACGGAAGTCTGGGTGTGGTCCAACTGGGCTGGAATCTAGTCCCGTCGAGCATCACCCGAGACGAGATCCAGTATCCGGCCGCCGGAGACCTTAAGCTGCACATCGTCGGAACACAGGGTGTCCTGGACCTGGACCTTGCACAGATGAGCCTGAGGCTGGTCGACGATGACGGGTGGCACTTTCCGGATACGCGCTTTTGGCCCAACTCACCCAGTCAGCCGCTGGGGGCGCTCCGGAACGCGCTCGAGCACTTCTTTGAATGCATCTATCGCGATCGAGCACCCCTCGCCGGCGGCGCCGAAGCGACCGAAGCCCTCCGGTTAGCGCTTCAGGCGCGGCAGCATCTTGTCCAGCCCACCGCGTCGAGCTGATTCCATGGAGGGGACGCTGCCCGGATCCCGGTCGGCGATGGACGAGCTGATTGCTTCTCGGGTCATTGCCATCATCCGAACCGACGAGGTCTCCCGAATTCTGGCTCTTGCCAGGGCAATCATCGACGGTGGCATCCGCGCGATCGAGATCAGTCTGACCAGCCCTGGGGCGGTCGATGCCATCGCACGGCTTTCGGCGCAGGTGCCGGCCGGGACCATGGTCGGAGCTGGGACCGTGCTCTCTGCGGCGCAAGCCGAGGCTGCGATCGGGGCGGGGAGCCAGTTTCTCTTTTCGCCCAGCTTCAATGCAGAGGTGCTTCGGATCGCACAGAGGCGTGGGATTCCGTTTATTCCGGCCGCGCTTACCCCAACAGAAGTTCTGTCGCTCTTCCGGCACGACCTGCATCTGATCAAGATCTTTCCGGCTGGATCCCTCGGGGCCGGCTACCTTCGAGACCTCCTGGGGCCTCTTCCCGAGCTTCGCGCGATCCCAACAGGAGGCATAACCAGAGAGAATGCGCGCTCCTTCCTCGAGGCGGGTGCGGTCGCGGTTGGGATCGGGGGCGCCCTGACGGCCGGCGTGACCGGAAGCGATTATCAGGCCGTTACCAGGCGCAGCGCGGAGTTTTTCGCCCTGACGGCAGCATCTCGCTAGCGTCCCAGCGAGACTGCCGCCATAGGCGCCGACGTGATACGGCTTTGGCTAGAGCTGTCCCCACATCCTGACGATGGCCCTCTCCACGAAACCCAGGGCGATCGGGTAACCTACGTCCCCGCGGCCGTTTACAACCCGTTCCTGCTGTGCAGGGGCTTCGGGAACCGGTTGCTGCAATTCGTATGTGACAGGCGCGTCACGAAGCCTGAAAACTGGAGCGGCCGGCTAATAACCGGTTGGTCGGAGGTTCGAGCCCTCCACCAAAAGCTGCCCTCGAGTTGCTTTCCCGAGATCGGTCGACAGTCACGCTCTCAAGAGTCGCTCTGACGGGGTCACCGCGCAGCGGGCGGCGCTATCAAAGCGGTATTTCTCATTTAGAACGGCACCTGTGTCATCAACAGGCCGTCGCCCGGGTCACGGCCGGAAAGAATCCGGCAGAACTGGATCCCGTCCAACGCGATCAGTTCGCCGCCGGGACCAGCTCGGTATGTCCCGCCGGCCAGGCCGCTGAGTCGGAGCGTGAAGCCAGCCCCGTGATGCGCTGCCCAGTCACGCACGACGTCCGCCACGATGCGCCCCTCGTGGTCGCCGGTCACGACCAGTGGCTTGCCAGTGGCCCGGGTGATATCCACGCGATGGATGAAGGAGTCGCGGGTGACGACGACGTCACTCATGTAGCCGAACGAGACTCGTCCAAAATTGTCTGCCGAGAATCGGATTTTTCGAATCAGCGCCGGAGCTCGACGCCGGGCGCGCAGGGCTCGCCGTAGTGCTGGTGCTAGCAGCGCCGGCAGCTCGTTGGTTGAGAAATGGCGGCGCTCGCCGACGTGGACGGCATTCAGGCGGTCGACCCGTGCCATCGTCTTCGGGAGCTGTCGAGCTGCGCGCATCTGATGGACCATCTCACGGATCGACCCAATGGCGGCGGCCTCGCCCAGCTGGTGCACCACGATGTCCTTCACGGACCACTCCGTGCAATCCGTGGGCCGGCTCCAATCGGTGCCGTTCAGCTGACGGACCAAGTCAACCATGCGCTCGCACTCCGTCTTGGCCAGCCGCATCGCCTCCGCGTGCCCAATCGGCTGGATATCTCGGATATCGATCGCGACCTCGTTGCTCCGGTCAGTCATCTGGATCATGCTTGCTCCCTCCTTGCCGGTGGTCGAAGTAGTCGAAGAACATCTGGACCGCGTCGTCGCAAAGTCGAATCCATCGGTCGCCACCCGGGTCGTTGGCCGTCTGCTGGGCGATGAGCCCGCTGATGATGGCGGTCAGCATGTCGGAGGCCGCCGGATCACGAATCCCAGCGTCAACAAGTACGGCGCGGCCCCACTTCAGAGCCTGGTTGGCCAGCTCCATGGATTGCCGGCTCGGCTCGAAGCCCGGAATGCTGCGTTGGAACAGCACCTGATAGAGGGCGAGATCATCGGCACAGTAGCGCACGAAGGCGCGCATCCAGGCCTTGAGCCGCTCTCGCGGATCGGGCTCGACGGGCTGTTGCTGGATGTGCTGCCAGAGCCGCCGGTTGCCCTCGGCGAACATGGCGTCATAGATGGCGTGCTTCGAGGGGAAGTAGGAATAGAGGGACGGGGCGCGCATGTCGACCGCTTTGGCAAGGTCGCGCAACGTCAGGGCGGCCGGCCCTCTTTTCCGGGCTAGCCGCCAGGCGGCTTGAAGAATGTCGTCCCGGGCCGCCTCTCGAAGCCCGGCTTGCCGCTGCTTTCGCGCGATTGCCAATGCCATGGTCTAACTAAGTTAGGCGTAGTCTAACAACGTTTGGTGGCTCGGTCAAGACCCCTCGAGCCGGGGGCTCGACTCAGCCGACCGAGGCGAAAAAGGCTAGCTCTGGGCGTGGCGCTTGGGCATCGACGATGTGGCAATTTCGACCTTCGGAATGTTTGGGCTCCACCTTTCCGGCCAGCGCCCGTTGTTACTGGTGGGGATGGTCGCCTTTGCCTTTGCAGTCACCCTGAGTGCCGGCCTCGTGCTGGGTGCCGGGATCCTGTTGTACCGGTGGGGCGCCGCCCGCGGGCCCGTGGCGGCGCTGGCGGTGCCGATTGCTGCCGGATCAGCGGCAGTGGCCGGCGGCCTCGCATTGGGCCTTCGGCGGTTGTCGTCGATCATCGTGACCGTTGCCCTGGCCTTCCTGGGGGGCACGCTCGGGCCCGTCGCGGCCGGGTCGGCCGCAGCGACGCTAGCGCCGGCCGCGGTCGTGCCGGTTCCCGCTCCCGCTGTCTGGCCGACACCGCATCAGGAGAACTCCCGGATCGATGGGTTCGCGCTGTCCACCACGGTGGCGCTCGTGACCGGGGCGACGACCGACTATTCGGCGGTGCGCGTGGTGGAGAAGGTCCTCACCTCGGCGGGCGTGACCCGCATCCTCCGGGCGACCGACCAGGAACCACCGCCGGCCGCCACTGTCATTGTGTGGGTGGGCGGCCCGTCGGAGAACGTGGCGTCGGCTCGAGAGCTAGGCGTCCTCGGTATCGCGGGTTCGGCCGGCCTCGCCGCTGAAGGCTACGTGCTCGGGATCGGTCGGGGCGCGGATGGCCAGGCGCGAGTCGTCCTCGCCGGCGTCGACACCACCGGCACCTTCTACGCCGCGCAAACGCTCCGCCAGCTAGTGGTGGCGCAGCGCGGCCGCAGCTGGCTACCCGGCGTTTCGATCCGCGACTGGCCGGCCACGCCACTGCGGGGTGTGGTCGAGGGCTTCTACGGCCCACCGTGGTCCACCGCGGACCGGCTGTCCCAGCTGGACTTCCTAGCCTCTACGAAACAGAACGTCTACGTCTACTCGCCCAAGGATGATCCCTACCTACGCGGCCAGTGGCGACAGCCCTACCCGCCGGCTCAGCTCGCGGTGATCAGGCAACTGGTCGACCGGGCCATCGCCGATCACGTGCAGTTGACCTACGCCCTTTCACCGGGATTGTCGGTCTGCTACGGCCGTGATGCCGACCAGCAGGCTCTGGTCGACAAGCTCCAGTCGATCTGGGACATCGGGGTTCGGTCGTTCGCCATCCCGCTCGACGATATCAGCTACACCCGATGGAATTGCAGTCAGGACGCGGCCAGGTTCGGTACCGGTGGCGCGGCCGCCGGCCAGGCCCAGGCCTTACTCCTGAACCGGGTCCAGCGTGACTTCATAGACACGCACCCCACGGCCCATCGGTTGGCGATGGTGCCGACCGAGTTCTCCGGCGTCGGCGACTCGCCGTACAAGGCAGCGCTCCGCACGCATCTCGACCCCAGCGTGATCGTTGAATGGACCGGCGGGGGGATCGTGCCGGCCAGCATCACGGTCGCCCAGGCAGGGCAGGCCCGCCAGGTGTTCGGTCACGACATTCTGGTCTGGGACAACTACCCGGTCAACGACTACGCGCCGCAGCGGCTGTTCCTGGGCCCCTACACCGGCCGCGACCCCAGGATCACCGAGCATGTGGTCGGGGTCACTGTCAATCCCATGATCGAGTCGGAACCATCGAAGATCGCCGAGTTCACGTCGGGGGCTTTCCTCTGGAACCCGACGACCTACGAGGCGACCGCCGCCTGGCTCGCCGGCCTGCACCACCTCGGCGGCCCGGCGTGGCAGGCACTGAGGGTGTTCGCCGAAAATAGCTCCTCGTCCATCCTCAACTCGGCGGAATCTCCGACCATGACTCCGCTAATCGCCGGGTTCTGGAAGGCGTACGAGTCCGGCGCCGATGTTGCCGACACAGCCGCGGCCCTGTCGAGCTACTTCGGCGACATGGCGGCTGCCCCCGGGCAGTTGCAAGCCGGTATGGACGACGCCGCATTCCTGGCGGAGGCCCAGCCGTGGCTCAATAAGCTTGGGCTATACGGGCGGGCCGGCCAGACCGCGGTCGACTTGCTCGTTGCGCGGCGCAGCGGAGACTGGAGGACCTTCCGAAGGGACGGCCTCAGGCTCGAGCAGCTGCGAAACCAGGTGGCCGCCATGCCGCAGGTCGTGGCGCCCGGGGTCCTGGACGCTTTCATTGCTCGCGCCACAAGCGCGAGCAGCTGATCCCCTATCGAATGGCTGCTGTTCAGTCTTGAAGTCTTCGCCGTGGATCTGGCTTAGGCCGCAGTGTCCGCCGACGGGGTTCTGGCCCGCCCGCGGCGCTCGCCCCGCTTCTGGATCAGCTCGAGCAGACGCTCCTTGTTGAAGTCGCCCTTCTGCACAATGGACTGGACCTTGGCGGTGAGGGTGTCGCGCTCTTCGGCTGGCAGTGTCTTGGCGGTGTAGACGAGGATGGGGATCTCACTCGTGGTGGGCGACTCGCGAAGCGCATCGATGACCTGGTAGCCGTCGACGCCGGGCATCATCAGGTCAAGGATGATCAGGTCGGGATGATGCTCGGTGGCCATCGCGATCCCCTCGGTGCCGTTCTCCGCCGACAGGACCGTGACGTTGAAGGGCTTCAAGGTTGCTTTGACCAGCCGAATGTGCCCCCGATCGTCGTCGACGACCAGGATCGTGGCAGGCATCTTCTTGGCTCGCGCGTCTTCCATCAGCAGGTCGAGCTTGACCAGCAGCTGCAGGAGTCGCTGGCGATCGATCGGCTTGGGCATGAACTCAACCTGGGCCCCGTTCAGGAGTGAGGCGGCGTTGGGATCCTCCGAGGTCAGGACGACCGGGACGTCGCGGGTTCGTCGCTCGCGCCGGAGATCTTCGATGAGCTGGGCTCCCCCCGCCGGCGGCAGCGCCGAATCGACCACGACCGCGATGGGTTTCTCGCGCAGGGCGTGTTCCATGGCGTCGGTGGCGGTACCGGCAACCGCCACCCGATATCCGGCCCGGGCCAGGAAGGGCTCGATCCGCTCCCGGGCGTCGGCGTCGGCGTCTGCGATCAGGATCTCGGGCATCTCGCGGCGCCAGGGGGCGTGGTCGGGTGCGACACCGGCCGCGTCCGGTGAGCCAACCGACGCCAGCTCGCGCAGCTCCCGGGCGAATCGCTCGGCGCTCTCATTGATGTGGCGGAGATACTCGAGCCGTTCTTCCGGCGTGATGGCATTCCCGGTCTCCTGCTGGAGGAGCGCGGAGAACCCGGTGATGGTGTTGAGGTCGGTTTTGAGCGCGTAGAGGTGCTCGGGCGTTACCGGACCGCCCGAAGCCGCCAGGCGGGCGTCGCGAAGGGCGATCTCGAGCTCGGTCTTCTCGCGCTGCCAGGACTCCCGGAGGGCCTCCATGGTTTTCTCGCGCTGGCGATCCCGCTCCTGCTGGCGGGCCAGCGCACTCATGGCCTCGTTTAGCTCCTTGTTCAGCTGCTGGATTTCCGTGGTGAGCGCTTGCCGGCGGGCGCTGGCCTCACTGTTGAACTTGCTGGCCTGGGCAATCAGCTCGGCGTGCCCCCGATTGAGCTTCTCGTACTCCTCCTTGCGGGTGGCCGCCGTCTGGAGGAGCTCCTCACGCTCGGCCCCCCACTGGATCTGGTAGCCCCCCATGGTCTCCAGCTCCGACTTGGCTTGCGTGAGCTGGTGCTTGACGTTCCGATGCTCAACCTGCATGGCGCTGTACAGCGATCGGAGTTCTTCGAGCTGATCGGTGACTTTTTGCTGGTCGGCGGCCTGGCTGAGCCGCGTCTCGAGCTGGGCATCCATCTGTTCCTGCGCCTGGTGGAGCTCGGCCCGAGCCTGCTCCAGGGCGGCTTCACGGGCGGTCAGGCGCTGGTGCAGGTCTGCCAGCTCCTCTTCGTGCCTGGCCAGGAGGACTTTCCGTTCCTCCTGCTGCGCGCGCTGAGCTTCTTCCCCTTGCCGCCGCACGGCGTCAAGCTGCTCGTGGAGGCGATTCATGTCCGCCGCCAGCCGGTCCCGATCCATCGACAACTCGCGTTGA
>Ga0137399_10000315_pt1 | contig 18594 bp, 15 predicted proteins | sample czorhiz316metaG_FD_104810 | JGI IMG/M metagenome (GOLD analysis project Ga0137399, IMG submission 104810) | Vadose zone soil microbial communities from Angelo Coast Range Reserve, California, USA - czorhiz3.16 metaG | ecosystem: Environmental > Terrestrial > Soil > Vadose zone | place: USA...
CCGTTACCCTCGTTGCGGAATAGCGGGAAGGTCTCGCCCCCAAGAGCAGTCACAAACAAGCTCGGGTTACCGTCATTGTTCCAGTCGCGAAAGTCGACGCCCATGCTGGAGACTGGCACGCCATTGTCCGTGTAGGCCACGAAGGACTCGATGCCGACCTCGTCGAATCCGTGTCCCGCACGATTCTTGAACAGGAAATTCCGGTCGTTGTCGTTAGCGACGAAAATGTCCATCCATCCGTCGCCGTCGTAGTCAGCAATTGCCACGCCCATGCCTTTTCCGATGTGCTTCGAAATGCCCATCACATCGGAGACGTCGGTGAAGGTGCCATCGCCATTGTTGTGGTACAGGATGTTTGGCTCTCCCTTGTAAAGCGTAGGCGAACAGGAGATGCGCTTGCCGGCCGCACCGCAAATCCGGGAAGTCGCAAACGACCAGTCCAGATAGTTGCTCACGAAGAGATCTAGCTTGCCGTCATTGTCGTAGTCTACCCAGGCAGCCGCGGCCCCCCATAGTTTTTTCCCTGTGGTAGAGAGTCCGGCAACTCCGGCTTTGGTGGTCACATCGGTAAATGTGCCATCCCCGTTGTTGTGATAGAGAATGTTACGGTTGAAGCCCGTGACGTAGAGATCGGTCCGGCCGTCGTTGTCATAGTCGGCCGCGGCCGCACCAATGCTGTAACCGTCGCCCCGAACCCCGGCTTGGTCGGTCACGTCGGTAAATGTTCCATCGTGATTATTGTGATAGAGGCGATTGTAGAAATTGGGGCCATCCTTCACCAGGCTGGGAAGGCGGGCTCCGTTGGTGAAAAAGATATCGAGATAGCCGTCATTGTCGTAATCCAACAGAGCAACTCCGCCGGGGATGCCATCGATCATCGGCTTATCGGGAAGCGTGCCGTTATCCAGAACAAAGGACATGCCCGAGTGCTTCTGCCGGTTCTCAAATTGAATGTGCCAGGGCCATGCCGCCCGCAACTCCAAGGGATTCACCGTTGAGCTCAGCGCTAGTGTGATTGCGAGGACGGCGCTCATGTCTGAGAAAATCCTTACCCAATAGCCGTTCATTGCGGCCGCCCGGCCGCCTGGGCGCGAGCCAGCATCTGCCGCATGAAGGAGTCCGCTGGAAAGCGCTGGACGTAATCCTCCATTTCCATCTTTGCGTTCGCGTAGTCCTTCACTTGTATCAGCTGGGCGATCAGCGTCTTTCTCAACGATGCATTGAATGGATCGAGGTCACTTGCTTTCCGCAGCACCTCAACTGCTTCCTTCCCGCGATCCAGCTTGACCAGAGAGTCAGCGAGATCAGTGTACAAGATCGTTCTCGGCGGTCCCTGATCCAAAGCTCGCTGTAAATGTGCAATTGCCTCTTGATACCTGCCTGCGTGCTTGTCGCGGTTGCCGATCGCGCCCTGCACTAACGGGTTGTCGGGATTGGAACGCTCCAATTGCTCCAGCACAGCAATGTAACGGTTCATGTATTCCGGGTGTTTTTCCACTAGTTCTCCGTACGCCTGGAGCAGAACCAACGGATGAGGCGGCGTGTGTTCTTTCCCAGGAGCGGGATTCAAATGAATCAAGTCTGGCAACGCAACCGTGGTTTGCTGAAAGGCAGTGTCGGGAAATGGCTCATCAGAGCGCACGAGAATGCGGTGATTCGTGATGCTGGAATGGGAAATCTCCTGCACCTCCCGTTTCTTCATGTGGCAGCCTGCGCAATCATCCGCCGGCCGCTGGTGTTCGCGAACACGCAAAGGCAGCCGACAACTCTCCTCGATATGGCAGGTCAGGCATTTCTTTCTGAAATACTCCGGCGCCTCCTCGCGCGCAGGCTCTACGTGAGGGTCGTGGCAGCTGATGCAACTCAACCGTTGCCCACTCACTCGATAGCATTTGCTCAGAATCATCGAATAGTAATGCTCCAGCAAGTCCGCCTGCGGCGGCGACTCGCGCCGGGGAGGCACTATCAAGATGGACATTGTGTCGTCAAGCGGATCCCCAGGTCGGAAGTCTCGTAACTGTTTCCCGGGTTTCAGCACCCGCACATCGCCGGTTTGATGACAAGACATGCAGATGTTGTCCACCAGGGCAGGCGCCAGAGAAGCAGGGTTAACGATGGAAGAGTCGTGCTCCCGGAAAGTATCCGCGCCCATTTGCGCGGCTAGCACATGCGAGAGTCCGGGCCCATGGCAGTTTTCGCAGCCGATGGCCAATTCGGAAAATGGCGGATCGCCAAAGCGGCCATTGCCGTCCGGAATCGCATTCGGTCGGCCACTGTGGCAGCCAATGCAAGCGGGCAATATCGGACGATTGAAGCCGTAGTTACCGAACTCATATCCAGGCGATAACTCCCATCGCCCAGGCTTGGAGTAAAAAGAAAGCGGGGCTTGGAACACGTGATCGCCTCGCCTGACTAATCCCCCAAAACCGTTCTCCCCAGCTCCGATGATCCATTCCACTTCGCGAGTGTCACGGAAAACTTCTTGCCCGTCAGAGCCTGATTGGTGCTCGCTCTGATAGAGCTTGCCGTCCCGGGCATACACGTCAAACTGCACTCGATTGTTGGTATCTTCCACTGAGCCAGATGCTTGCCGCATTTTCAGCCATTCCCGCGAAACCTGCGACATCGAGCGTCCCATGGCGGTCTGCAGATACGTTCGGTAGATGTCCTTGTGACATGCGGCACACGTCAACGAGCCCACGTATTCATCGGCCGCAGTGTGCCCCCCGCGAGAATCGTGCGAAGATTGTGCCAGGATCCACACCACTGGCACGAGGAAAACGAGCGCGGCGAGCGCTAGTCTGAACCGAACTTCCCGAGCAAATTGAAGGGGCTTAGATATGCAGTGGCGATTACCCATTCACCTTCCGTTCCGGCTACCGCGTACTTTGTGCAAAATATGGTCTCCTGTCAAGTTGAGACAAACATGGAAGCTAAGACTCCCCGCAAACTGAGCCCTAGAACCGATTACTAAGTCGTTTTTGTTCTGTATTGGCAAGCCGTCAGGCCCCATCCCCAGAGGATGCAGAGCGCAAGCTAAACCGGTCGAGAGGCCAATTTCAGGCGCCGTTCAGTTAAGGGTTAAGTCAACGCTAAAATTCTTCTTGACAAGCTCTAGTATTTTCATACTAAAATCCGCCGCACGTCTTGGGGTGTGTACCCTTTTAAGAACGTCTGTGAACCGCCGGAGGGCAAGTCCATGACTGATTTGCAAAGCCGGAGATGGCTCGTCAACACCGTGTTGTGTTTGAGTTGTGTCCTGCTCCTCTCAGCAGGACCAGCACTTGCACAGCTGTCGAGCGCCGCGCTCACTGGCGTAGTCCATGACGCCACCGGGGCCGTCGTGGCCAACGCAAGCGTAGTCCTGCACAATGTGGACACGGGCATCGACTTCCCGAGCTCCACTAACGACACCGGAAACTACCGTTTCACAAACATCACTCCCGGCCGCTACACGTTGAAGGTTTCCGCCGCGAGTTTCACTACCAAGCAAGTGGCTGAGTTCATCCTGGCCGTAAACCAGACTGCCACCATTGACGTTTCTTTGGTGCCAGGTGCTACGACGGAAGTGGTAAATGTGGAAGCCACAACCGAGCAACTCCAGGCTGCCACCGCGGAATTGGGCACGGTCATCGCCACCAAGCAGGTGAATGATCTCCCACTCAACGGCCGCAACTTCACGCAGTTGCTGTCTTTGACGCCCGGCGTGTCGCCAATCAGCGTGGGACAGAACGCCATGAGTGGACGCACCGGCGGCTTCGCTGCCCCGATTGCTGAGGGTGCAGCTTTTTCGTTTCCCTCCATCAATGGCGCAACCAATCGCAGCAATTACTTCCTGACCGACGGGATGAATAACTTTGCGGCGTTTCTCAGCACCTACGCCGTGCCTCCCATTGTCGACGCGATTCAGGAGTTCAAAGTCGTTTCTCATACGGACTCCGCCGAATTCGGCTCCGTTCTCGGCGGCGTGGTAAACGTCGTCACCAAGTCCGGCACCGATCACTTCCATGGAGCGGCTTGGGAATACCTCCGCAACGACGCCTTCGACTCCCGCACGCACTTCCTGCCGGCGGACAAGAAGAAACCCGCGTTTCGCCAGAACCAGTTCGGCGCTTCGATCGGCGGTCCGGTCGCCCTTCCCACCCTGAAGAAAAATACTTTCTTTTACTTTGCTTATCAGGGTTTCCGCTACTCTCTGCCCAACACCGAAAATATCCTGGTCCCGACCGATAAACAACTGGGCGGCGATTTCAGCGATCTCTGCACCGCCGGCTTCACGGCTGGGGTCTGCAATAACCCCACCCAGCAGATTTACAACCCCTTCACGACTACTGCTTCGGGCTCCGGCTTTACCCGGCAGCCGTTCCTCAACAACCAAATCCCCACCAACCTGATCGATTCCCGTTTGGTGGGGTTTGTTCAAACCGTGTACCCCAGGGCTGGCACCTACAACCCGCAAACCAACAGCAACGCGTTCGATAGCGATCCGAATACGCAGCACCAGAACGAGTACAACGTCAAAATCGACCACACCTTTGGGCAGAAAGACTCGGTTTGGTTCCGCTACAGCCGCATCGACAGCACTGTCCTCACGCCAGCAGGTAACCAGCCAACTTCGGCATTGCCAGGTCTGCTCAAGAACGATGCCATTCCCGGTCGTAATTGGGGGGGCAACTGGGTCCACATCTTCAGTCCCACCTTGCAATTGCAGGCGCTGTACTCCTATACCAAGGTTTCCGACAATGGCGTTACCAAGCTGAAGGGGGTCGATGCGGCAAAGGTGGATCAGGCCGCCGGTTTCTCGCCTGATTTCGCCAGCAATTTCTCGGGAACCAGCGGTTGGCTGATCCCCTCCCTGGGGCTTCAGAATGGCTTCGTGAACGGCGGCGAGATCATACAGAACACGCCTCAGGCCACCGACAATCATGAAGTCTCTGTCACCCTCACCAAGGTCAGGGGAAATCACACCTTTGGTTCGGGAGCGAGCTACATCAGCAGCGTCTTCTCCAGCCCCATTTCGTATGACCAGCTCGGATTCTCCACCGCTCAGACCAGCGACGCCAAGGGCAATGGCGGCTTCAGCTTAGCATCGTACCTGCTGGGTGTTCCCGACAGCGCCAACCGCCGCAACGTAAACGAGAAGACCCGCCCGGGCGGCCTGTTCAGCGCCTTTTTCCAGGATTCCTGGAAGGCAAGTTCGAAGCTGACTGTCAACTATGGAATCCGTTACGACCTGACTTTGATTCCGCCTTACGGTACCAAAGACACCTTTGGACAGCAGGGTGGTATCGAAACCGGGGAACCTAACTACAGCGACGGAACCTATGTCCTGCAATATCCGCCGCCACCATGCAGCGTGCGCGGTGTGGCCCCTTGCATCCCCAGCATCATGCTGGATGCATCCGGGAACGCAGTCGCATGCGATCCCGCTACTCAAACCTGCCTGCCTCCGGGTACCCTGCCACCCCACGTCGTAGTTGACCCACGGGGCCGGATTTCCCACAACACCTACACCGATATCGGCCCACACCTTGGTTTTGCCTATCGTCTCGGCGAAAACACGGTGGTGCGTGGTGGAGCAGGCATTGTCTATGACAACTGGGCCGCGGTGAGCCAGATGTCTCAAAACATCGAGGGCGACTGGCCAGGGATCGGACAGTTGATCGCCAACAACCTGAACGTGCCCGGCGGCTCCACTGCCCCGAGCGGTCCGCCGACCGTGGGCGCTCAGAATCCATTCGCCGGGAGCGGCAGTGCCGGTATACCTGCACCGACTCCCTTCAATCCCGCTGGCGTGAACTGGTTCTATGACCCGCACATCAAGAATGCGTACGCGGACCAGTTCAACTTCGGCATCCAGCACCAGTTGAACTCAACTACCACGGTTACCGCCAGCTACGTGGGATCGTTGACCCACCGAGCCAACATCGGCGGCATGTACAACACCGCATTGACGCCGAGCCCGGCTCCCAACCCGCAATCGCGATCCCTGTTCCCGTACATGATCGCGAGCTTCTATGACCGCAGCGTCGGTTTCGCCGACTACCACGCATTCCAACTCGCAGTGAACAAGCGCTTCTCCGGCGGGCTAGCCTACCAGGTCGCCTACACGTTCTCGAAGGCGCTCGACGAGAACGATGGCTGGTTCGGCGCCGAAGGCAAGAACGTGGCCGATCCTTATAACCCCCGAGCCAGTTTGAGCCCCGCCGGTTTCGACCTGCCTCACATTCTCACCGTCAACGCCAATTACGAACTGCCCGTAGGGCCCGGCAAGCGCTTCTCCACTGGACACCACGCGGTTGACTACATCCTCGGCAACTGGCAGACGAACGGGATCCTCACCATCCGTTCCGGCCAGCGCTACAGCGTTACCGACGGCGAGGACCGAGCTAACACCGGAAACACCGGCTGGGCCGGTTACGAGCAGGCCAACCTGGTGGGCGACCCCAATTCGGGATCATGTCCGAACGCAGAGCCGACTAAGCCCCCGATCCCCGTACACACACAGGGCTGCTGGTTCAACACCACTGCATTCGCTAAACCCGCCAAAGGATCCTTTGGCAATCTTCGTCCGGACGGGTTCCAGGCGCAACGGTATTGGAATGTCGACTTCTCGGTTTTCCGCCAATTCCCTCTATGGAGCGAAAAGCGGCGTCTCGAGTTCCGTGCCGAGGCCTTCAACCTGTTCAATACAGTCATCTTTGGGACACCCGGTAGTGACATCAACAGTTCAGGATTTGGCCTTGTGACCCAAACGGCAACACCCACGGCCAACTCTGCCCGGGTCATGCAGTTTGGCTTGAAGGTGATTTACTAGCGCAAATGGATCCTTCCAGCCGTGCCCCGCCGCTGCTGCCAGCGGCGGGCGTTGTTTTCGTTTTGTACGTGCCCAGTTGGAACTGATCGCAGATGCTCTTTTGCTGCCCCCCTGTACACGCGCGAGGCGGAGAAGCTGCTGGCCTAGCCCAGGAACTGTGATCGATTTCACGAGAACGGGAATCCGCAGCTTGGTGAAAAAATTGTCACCAGTGAGGGAATCGAAAATCTCCTGCGAACGTAGGTTAACAACTTACCCGAAAAGCGAAGCCGGCACGGAGGCGTTTTGAGGAGCCGCGAGAATATTGGTCGTGACGTAGATGACGGCGGAAGGAGGGCCACGTTTGTGGCACGGTTTCGGTCAAGGCGTAGATTGTCTATTCGAGAGGAGTACCGATTCGAAAGGCGAATCCTACTCTCACGAGGGCCAGACTTTCGTCAGTGAGTGCAAAGGGGACGCCAGGTGACGATCCTCAAGCTCCGCGAGGAGGGGGACAATGGAACCGTAACTACGCTGCTGACGTCGGATTTCTTTCAAGGACATGAGGAAGAAAGGCCCCTCAATCCGTCCAGTTGTATTCCACCATTGTCCTGTCTTTACGGAGGCGGTCTCCAAGCTGCGTTGCCAGTCGGCCCACGAGCTTTATGGGGCGCCTGAGTCCAATCGCCTCCAATCCGTAGAGGAGATCGATCCAGCGTGCACCCCTCCTGAGGTCCTCGAGGTATTGATGCCGAGTTGCCGCGAGCCCTGCGCGTTCTTCGGGGGTGAGCGCTACGCTGCCCGCGAGCAGGGAGTCCAAGACTTCGAGCGCGTAGTCGTGGAACTGGAAGTGGGCTGCCAAGAGACATAGCCTAAATAGCGCCATTTTTGAGGACCGCCCCGAAAGCCATGCATGGTCTCGCAGGAAGAGAGCATCCCCCCAGAGCAGTTGTCCGCGCGTTAGGGCGTGAGGCGGGAAATTGGTCCTACGGTTTCGGATGCGGCCAAGGTCGAAGAGCATGAACCCGAATTTTCTCAGGTAGGCGTCTACGTCTCCGAACAGGGGCTGTTCCTGATACAGCGGAGAAAACTCGACTTCACACCGCACGCCGACAATCTCGCTTGACAGAAACGACTGCGCCCCCTGGAGGATCTCAAGCTCAGTGCCCTGCGTGTCGAGGTCGAGGAAATCAATCCGATTCACGCCGGATGTGGGCAGGAAGGAATCGAGCGAAACGATGTCGATCGGTTCTTCTCGAACGACCTCCACGACCGGACCGGAATCCTTGAACCGACTGTAAAACGCCTGATTTGGCTGAAGCAGAGAGGAACACGCAGGATTGCGCGTGACATAAAAGGTGCGTCGCTCATCTCGGCCACCGACGGCCACGGGGAAATAGGTGAACCCCCGTGCCGGGCGAGCGCTCAAGCGTGCGTGCTCTTCGGCATCGGGCTCGAAGCCGATGAACTTCATTTGCGGTAGTGCTCTCATGAGCCGGTTGCTCGTCTCGCCACGGGCGCCGCACATGACATAGGTTATTTCGGAGACTAAAGCGCTTATGGGTACAAGGGTGCGGGTACGGTATTTCAGGATGGGCATGGATTCTAGGCGTTCACTTTATCAGAATTATTTGGAGGTGGGATCACGCGACCGCGCCTGACCTTCTCTTCGAACGCCGCGCGGACGGGTAACCTGGATTTTAACGGGAACATCATATTCGACGCACTCTCGGGGTGAGGACCCGAATGGGTGTTTGTGTTTTTGCGGATTGGGCGGCTGCGGTTATCGCCGCCGGCCCGGGGAAATTCCCCCGAGAATCACGGCAGCAGTCTGCTCAACGGCTTGCAAGCTCTCGCGCACGAGATTGGCGTCTCCGTGCCAGAGTTGGAGGTAATGCAGAGCATTTTTAGCTCACCGGCGCGGCTCCTCACGATTTTTGCCTGCTTGTGCCTCTCTGTAGCCGCGCCGCCGAGCTAAAAATGCTCTGCATTATGTTGTCTTCCCAGTTATGGGGTCTTTCGGAGAAATCAATGCTTCCTTCCTATAATAGTGTCGAAGGATTTGAAGACAACACAAGTATCTGGAGTGGGCATCGCTCGGATTACGATGACGCCAATCTGGCCTGGGCTCGCCCTCCGCCTGCCGTATCGCCGACAGCGCGCCACTCTTCACGACCTGAGCGGACGGCGATTCGAATACCCCGAGCGGCGAGTTCGCCCACCAGTTGATCTCGCGTGATCCAGTCCGGCAGCGGCACTATCCCGCTTCCTGTAATCTCTCTGCGCAGGACCATGTCCGCTGCGATTGCCGCAAGCATTGAGGGAATCCGTTCGGCACCATCGCCGGCGAAGACGCACCAGGTCTCGCTGCGGTGCTCTTCGCCTGCATATCCGGTGACTTCGACCATCACCCCCCCAGAAGTTGAGCCAAACGGCGCCGCAACGTGGATCAGCGCGCGGCCTATCGGAACCAACCAGCTTACCGGGATCCTGAAAGACTGTCTTACACGCCGCACCGCTGAAAGCAGCAGGTTGAGCGCACTCAGTTCTGACCCGATCCTGAACTCTACGGTCCGGGTTCCGAAATACCGTGGCTGAATGAAATGGTCCGCGACATCCACCACACGGTACACGGTGCGGTCCCCTATCGGTGCCGGGAAACTGACCCGCTCCGGATTCGTCCACCCGGTGACGGGTGTCTCGTTGCCATCGGCCGGCGCAGTGAACTCTCGTCCTACGGTGGAAAGCAGGCAGGCGAATGATCCCGGCCCACGCGGGTGTCGCGTGCCCGGCGAAATGCATATCTTCGTTTGGACGATTCGCGGGATCGTTGCTTGCGCGAACCGCGTCAGCAGGGACGTGAGCCCCGGGACCACCGAGCAGCCGATCAGGGCGACCATCCCGTTCGGCGTCGCTTCCGATTCGGCGAGCTCGCATGCGCGGCGCACGAAGTCGCGATCATCGGCCACGTCAATGTATGGCAGGCGCTCGGCAATACACGCCTGCAGTGCCGTGAGCGGCATGCCCTGAAACGGACCCGCCGCGACGATCACCATGTCCGCCCCGGCGATTGTGCGCAGGACTGATACCTGGTCGTGCAGATCAGACTCGACGAACCGCACTCGGTACTCGAAACCGGGATATTCGATTCGCTGGGCGGTGCGTGAAGCAATCTCGATCTCCGCTGTCGTATGCCTGAGCAGGTCATCGACAATGATTCGACCGAAAAAACCGTTGCCGCCGTACACGATCACTCGTGGTGCGCTCGATTCCTCTCGCTGGAATCCCCGTTGGTCGAGCGTGTATTCTCGTTCCAACAAAGCGGTATCCGCGGCTAGGATATCCCGCTTTTGACGGACGAAGAGCGGCCGGAGCGACCAGAAGATCGGTACAAGCACCACCGTAAAATGGAACGTAATGACCTCGGTCTGAGTTAGGTTTCCATCTTCGCCGTCTAGTCTGCCCTCGACTCGCATCCGTGCAATAGCGCTAATGAATTCGTACCAATAATGATCAGGATCGACCGGACCGCCGCGAGCCAGCACCTCCTGCTTCAGTCCATAGAACAAGCCTGTCAGGCGGTACTCGACGTAATCGGGCCGCTGCACAAGCACGCGCAGATTTCGGAACCACCTCCGGTGCACCACGCACACATGTTCCAGGTCCATGATGTTCTCGAACACGAACCGGCGGCTGCTGCGCAGGATATGGCGGAATGTGAGCCGCATTTGCATACTGGCATTTTAACCGTGAGGTTTGGAAAACTGTCCAGCGCGTTCGACGGATTACTCTCTATAAGAGGCGTCCTCACCACCGACTGCTGACAGTGTGACGGCGCTGTCACGCCAACAGCTCTCCGCGCGGCACGGACTAACCGTCCAAACCATAATTCTCACAAATGCGGAGCACACCGATTTCGGTGGCGTCCTGGACCTACGATGGACCGGGTTCAAGGAGACCCCACAGAATGATTGAAGCCATCCTGGAACGCAGGTCCTCTCTGCTGCGGCACAAACAGGCGCCCCTTTTTGAAGAGCGCGAGCGATTCTTAGCACAGCTACATCAGCAAGGACCAGTCGTAAATCGCTCCGAAATATGGCTGGAGAACTAATCCAAGTGACTCGGTTGCTACGGTTGGAAAAGCTCCGCGACGTTGATCTGCAAGAAATCGATAGAGCCTCGAGAATATGCGCCCAGGAAAAGCGCTCAAATCCGAAAGATTGTGGGCCTGCTGGGGACGAATCCTCCAGCGTCGGTTACGGCAGCGGGAGTGGCGCTGCCGAACGTGTTCACGCCTGACTCCCTGGCAGCGTCGGCAGTGAATGCTTACTATTACAATGCGTCAATCAAGACGACGTTCCAGAAAATCTTCGACAACTCGCCGGACATTACGATGGAGGTGACGCTTTGAGCACCTCACCCTTTCTCAAGCTGAAAACGAATTTGCGGACGAAGGAGACTGCGCCGCCGCCAACGATCGTATTTCGCAGCGATTTTCGACATTACGTGAGGGGGTACTGCAACCCGGCGCAAGGCTTTTTGTATACTACGATGCCGAACGGCTGTACGTATTTTCGTATCGTTTCAAGCAGTTCGGGTTTAGTCCGACGAGGACGAGGCGATTCTGCTGGTCGACGATGATCCCAGAGCACTGGAGTTGCTGGAGGAGACCCCTACGCTCAGCCGGGTACGAGACGGAGAGCGTCCGCAGCGGAACTAGAGCTCTGGAAGTGCTTTCTTCAAAACTCGTGAGTGCCGTCGTGCTGGATTTGCTGATGCCGGGCATGGACGGTTTTGAGGTCATCCGCCATGTACGACACGAGGCCACATTGAGGGAACTACCGATTTTTGTGATGACCGCGAAGAGTTTGACTAAAGCTGAGCTGGCTGTTCTCACTCGCGAAACCCAGGCGCTGTTTCACAAGAATGGCTCCTGGCAACAACAGCTTCGTCTTCCTCTTTGAGCTTTCCCTACCCGAGGATACGCTCGTGCAGTTCTTCTACCAGTTTGGCCTGCGTACCGGCTAGGTACTCTCATCCTGCTTGGGCGCTTTGGGTGGGGCTTCCGGTTGACGATTACTTCTCGTTTCTGACGAACATGTTTCTCCATGGCGGCTGGATGCACATCATCGGGAACATGTGGACGCTTTGGATCTTCGACGACAATGTGGAAGATCGGATGGGTCCTATCCGCTTTCTATTTTTCTACCTCTTTTGCGGGCTTGCTGGCGGATTGGTGCACTGGTTCATCAACCCGCATTCGACACTCCCGACCGTTGGCGCTTCCGGAGCCATCGCCGGGGTTATGGGAGCCTACTAGGTCCTGTTCCCTCGCTCGCGAATCATCGTTCTCCTGCCGGTTCTTTTCTTTCCACCTTTCTTCCAGCTACTGCGGTGATTTACCTGGGATTCTGGGCACTCACCCAGGTGTTTAGCGGCGCCCTTGCCCTCGCGAGTCGGGCTGATGTTGGGGGTGTCGCCTGGTGGGGCCACGGCGGCGGTTTCGCCGCCGGGATGTTGCTGCAATTTCTCTTTGTGAAACGTGGAGACGCATACCGGCGACTTTCGCGCGACGAGTATGGCATGGAGAATGCCTGGATTCCGGTCGGGTACTGGAGGAACTATCGATGACACCTGGTGATCTCCTTTGGTTCTTCTTCGTTTTTTCCGCACTCCAGCCAGTGATGAAGCAGCGTCTTCTGGAGGCCTCGCGACAGAGGCTCATCGCCCGGATTGAACGGCAGCGTAATTCTCGCGTCATCTTGCTCGTGCACCGGCAGGAGATGATGAGCATCTTGGGATTTCCAGTGCTTCGCTACATCGATGTAAACGACTCTGAGGAAGTGTTGCGAGCCATCCGCCTTACCGATCCCGCTGTTCCGGTCGACATCGTTTTGCACACCCCGGGGGGACTTGTGCTGTCAGCGCTGCGGATCGCTCGCGCCATCCACAAGCATCAAGGAAAGGTGACGGCATTCGTACCACATTACGCCATGTCAGGAGGGACGCTGATTGCCCTCGCCGCCGATGAGATCGTCATGAGCGGAGATCCCGTGCTAGGACCCGTGGATCCGCAGGTTGACAAGTACCCGGCCGCATCCATCCTCAAGGCCGTAGCCAAGAAGCCGGTCGCAGAAACGGACGACAATACCTTGATTCTGGCGGACCAAGCGGAAAAAGCTCTGGCGCAAGTACGGGAGAGCGTTCGAGAGCCGAAATCAGGACGGATGGCGAGCAATTCCTTCAACGCCTTCTGCGCTGGCTCGAGCTCACCCAACTGCCCAAATGCCGCGGCGGATGTGGCAGGCTCCCAGAAATAGCCCGGCATATTGATTCTCAGCGCGGCGTCGGCTGAAGCACGGTAGTCACGCTTGCGATAGGCATTGAAGACCGATGTGGCCCAGTACCAGCCAGAGTGGTGCGGATTGAGATGAATGGCCGTATCCAACTTTGACATTGGATCACCTCCAGCAGCGCGAAGAGCATTGGGCCATTGTTGATCTGGTTGGCAACGGAGGCCACATTCGAACGGTTGATTGGGTGAGAACCGAACTGGACGATTGGCTCGCCGCAGCCGCAATCGATCGAGGAAGGCTGTTCCGCAGGGTCAACAAAGTAGGACGGGCATGGGGAGATGGGATGACGTTAAAGGCGGTTTGGCACATCGTGAAGGAATCCGCCAGAAGCATCGGAGTGGCGAGGTTGGCGCCGCACGATCTGCGACCTGTGCTCGGCTCTGCCATGCTTCGGGAGGCGAGTTGGAGCAAATCCAATTTCTCTCTTGGGGGAAATTTCGGTGCAAACGACCGAACGCTACCTTGGCTGCAAGCAGCGGATTCGATCAGCCGTCAATGATCGCATTGGCATCGAGCCTAATCCCTGAGTTCGGGGGCGGTTGCGGAAGGGTTGACGACCATACAGCCCAAGAGTTTAGTGGCGCGGTTATTCCACTGCCGAAAAGGCCGTGATAAGGTGCGTCGTATAGTGTTTTCCTGTCAGAGGCACAGACGAATGCGGAGACGCACATTCATGGACATTACCCTCGGTGCCGCGACGGCGCTGGCCCTGAAACCTTGGGCGCTTGCCGAGAAGCAAGAACGGAAAAGTCTCGTGGTCTATCCCGATCCGGCCGTGGAAGTGATTGATCCGCGGTTCACAAAATACAAAGTCGGAAACGCTGCGGTTGAGCGCCTATACACAGGCACGCGGTGGGCGGAAGGGCCGGTTTGGTGTGCGGACGGCCGGTATCTCCTCTTCAGCGACATTCCCAACAATCGAATGCTGCGATGGCTCGAGGAAACCGGAGAGGTCAGCGTTTTTCGCAGCCCGTCGAACTACAGCAACGGCAACTGTCGGGATCGACAGGGTAGGCTGATCACCTGCGAGCACGACACGCGCCGGGTAACGCGAACCGAATACGACGGCACGATCACCGTGCTGATGGATCGTTTTCAGGACAAGAAGCTCAACGCGCCGAATGACCTGGCGGTGCATTCTGACGGGGCCATCTGGTTCAGCGATCCTGGTTACGGCATCATGTCGAATTACGAAGGCCACAAAGCTCCCTTCGAACTGCCCGCCAACGTTTACCGGCTCGACCCGAAAACGGGTGAATCGACAGTCGTTGCCACCGACATGGACAAGCCCAACGGGCTGTGTTTCTCTCCCGACGAGAAAAGGCTCTACATCGTCGATACGGGCATTCCAAAACGTGCTGGCGACCCGCGTCCCATTCGTGTCTATGACGTTGTGGATGGCGTGCGACTAAAAAATGGCCGGATGTTTGCCAATATGTCGCCGGGATCATCCGACGGCATTCGTTGCGATGTGGACGGCAACGTCTGGTCCGCTGCCGGATGGGCGGGGGAAGGCTACAACGGGGTGCACGTGTTCGCATCTGACGGTACTCTGATCGGGAAGATCCACCTTCCGGAAACATGCGCGAACCTCTGCTTCGGGGGCGCCAAGAAGAACCGGTTGTTCATGGCTGCGAGCCAGTCTCTGTACGCGATATATGTTGAGACCCAGGGCGCGCAGACGCCATGACTGACAGTTTTCGAGAGATTAGTTGGCAACGCTAATGAGGCGATTCTCTTGTTAGGTTACCCATTGGGATGCCCATAGCGTGCGCGCTGGCCAAGTTAAGACAATCGAGGTTTTAAGTCACCGACGACGAACCAGTAGGCGAGCACTCCCAGGAGAAGAATGATTGAAGCGAGCTCAAAGCCTGGAACATATGAACCATACGACGTGATCAAGAATCCCACGGCGAGTGGTGCGATGATTCCCGCGAGATTGCCTGCAAAATTCTCAGCCCCGGTCCATATCCCGACTTGTTCGGCCGGCGCGCAAGATTGAAGAATTGCGAGCAGGTTGCCGGTAGAAAGACCGACCAGGGAAGCTAAAATCAATAATGCGATAGCGATGTCGGTATGCGCAGCACGCATGGCTGCAATAAGAAATACACCCGTACTGAAAGCGACCGTCACGATTCCTTTGCGAGTCGCAGTTTCATCCCAGCCGCGACGGATCAGTGTGTCGGCCATCCATCCACCAATCGGTTCGGCGATGCCGAACGTGAAGAACGCGAGTGAAGCATAAAAACCGGCTTGCACGATGCTGAGGTGGCGAACCGTCACCAGGTAGTCGGGCAGCCACGTGACCAGCACGTACCAGTAATAATCGAAGCAAAAGAATCCGAGGCAGATCCCCAGCAAATTGCGGTTGAGGAGGGTGCTCCAACCAACACGCGACACTTCGGTGAACGGTGAGCCTACGACCCTGTCCACTGCCTGCAAGCGCCGCGGAAAAACCCAAAACCAGGGGACGATCCAGATGAGAGCCACAAAGCCTAAGAGGAGGAAAGTGTGGCGCCATCCATAACGCATTAAGAGCCAAGGAACCAAAATGCCTTCCAGGACTAATCCCGTTCGAGTACCGAAATCGAAAAGTCCTGAGGGCAAACCACACTCTTTCCGCGTGAACAGCAAACTGACGATCTTGGTTCCTCCCGGAAGGTAGATGGACTCTCCGACGCCGAGAAGAACGCGGAACCCAATCAGAGCTGCAAGGCTGCCCGCTAGCCCCGTAAGCCCCTGCACGAATGACCACAGGGCGAATGCTCCGGCATAGAGCCAGCGCAAATTGAAGCGGTCGGCGCACCAGCCAATAGGAATTTGCATGAGCGCGTACGACCAGAAAAAAGAAGAAAGCAGGAGGCCCTTGCTTTCCGATGTCAGGTGAAAGTCCCTGGAAATTAGTGGCAGTGCGAATGAAATCGCGGCGCGATCTAGATAGTTGATTAAGGATGCCGTAAAGAGCAAGCTGACGATAGACCAGCGGCGCTTGTTGGAAACCTTCGGCAGATCCATCTCTGCGAATCCAGAGCCACAGATTTCGGGTCAACATAGCCCAATCTGCACCGCGGCAGCAACATGTGTGACCCGGCGCACGGCTTTCTGGCCGTAATTTGGCACGCGCGAATGAATTTTAACTCCCATCGGAGATACGACGTGAAGTTTCGCATTGGCTCAGCGGTGTTTAAAGCCGGCCAGCGGAGATGTGGTCCGACTTGTCGCCTTCTCATTCTTCCCGAATGACGAACAAACCGGAAAGAACCGCGGACGACTTATCGGCCGCAAGTCAGAATGGCGCCTTCCAAAGGCGAGCACTTTCATCGATCTGACACACAACTCGCACAGAGGCACGGCCAGTTTGCTGACCATCCGGGAATTGGACGAGTTGTTCTACCCTTCGCTGTTTATCCTTACTCATCTGAGAAATGGGCTGGACCACGGCAGGTCACTTCAGCAGTTTGGGCCTCTTCCCTCGAATCGACTTGACCGCGGAACGGCCCGCCTGCCAACTTTCAGATGGTGCGTGGTTCGCTGCAACAATCGGCGGTGGCGCTTCGTCGACGCTCCGGCGGACGGTAATCGGACCTCGCAGCGGAAGTGACAACGCCTCGGCCTCGACCGCCGCCCACTCCGCCGATGAAAGCCTGCGCCAGAGGTCGATCGAGACATCGGCCGCCGATCGGCGCCACACTCCAGCGATCTCCCCACTCACGAGTACCGCTCCCGGCCATACGCGTGTCGTCCATAGATGGGCCCGTCGCTCCGGTTCGGGCACAAGGATCTCTCTATCGGTTTCCCACAGCAGGTAGTACGCATCGCCGCTGGGCAGGAGTCGTGCAGGCGCAACAGGCCCGGGCTGGGACCGGAACGCCATCTCGTCATCGGCGAGGATCCAGGCGTCGTCGACCGGCGTCCGCACCGGCGTCAGCGCACCCGCGAGCCCCTTGAACGCCTTGCTCGCCTCCGCTCTCCCGATCCCGGCCCAGCGAGCGAACGACGCGGGCGTAGCCGGACCGAAGATCTGAAGGTACCGGCGAGCGAGTTCGCGACGCGCCTGCCACGGGTCCATCTCGGGCGGCGGCACGGTCCAGACGACAGGCTGGTGCGAGCCATCCCAGCGCAGGAGGACCGTGCCCGTCGGCGCCGCGTATCGGAGGCTGTTTGGGGGCACGCCCATCTCATGCCCGGCTAGGCCGAACGGCATCCGCCGACCGTCGAGAAACGCGTGGAGCCGCGACGCGGCGTCTTGCGCCCTTGCGCGGCGACGGGTGTCCTCCGGCAGCCGCCCGAGCGAGAATACCGGGATGTCCTCGGCGGCGACGACGTAGTCGCTGAACCGCGGGCCCCAGAGCTGGACGAGGGACGGGTGCTCCCAGCTGGTCGAAGCGGCACCCGAGACTCGCGCGTGAATCGACAGCAGCGCGGCCCGCGGCGTGGAGTCCTGCAAGCCGGCCCACGCGGCCCGGCGGAGCGATTTCGCTCCTGCTGGGAGGCGTTCGTCAAGCGAACCAACCCGCCGCCGGAAGCAGAGGATCTGGGACCGAGACAGCTCAAGCGGCGGAATCGTGCGTGACATGTTCTATTGCCGTAAATACGCCGAGTGTCCGGGCGTCAAGTGGAAGGAAAATGAGATGTGAAAATTCCCCATCTGACACCTCGAAAGATTACTGTGAACCACCGTCTGCATAGGAACTTCGATTACGGAAAATAGGACCATCTTAGGACCATCTTATGATGCCAGAAAATCTAGCCTCGGCAACCAGCGTGGAATGTAACAGTGGGAAAGGAGAAACCGGTCCCGCTGCAATGTGACCACACGAAAACTACGCGTGCTCACTTATCGCTGGTCGCGTTGGCAGCATCAGCCCGTGTTCGCCTGCGGCTCAAAAAGGGGGCATGTGGAGAAGCAGTGCGCCCGAACTCTGGGCACCTTTCGGTGCAGACGACCGAACGCTACCTCGGCTGCAAGCAGCGGATTCGATCAGCCGTCAATGATCGTAGTGGAATTGAGCCGACCCTTGAGCTCGGGGCGCGGTTGTGGGAAGTTTTCCGACCATCCGGACGCAAGACGTCGCCTTTCCGTTCCGCGCAGGTGAAGGGTGCATGAAACCAAACATTCGTCTAGGTCTAGGGCAAAAACCACTCTGTGGGGCTCCCCAGTACCCCGGCCCGTGGCAGACAAGGTTGGCTCCGTTTCTTAGAAGTCCTCGATGTGGAGTGAGCTGGCCGGATCTCCACCACGCCATGAGGCTGCAAACTCACGCTGAACCCAACCGGCGCCTGAAGATCTTCCCTGAGCTTCGAGACACTTCCAAAGGCCAAAGAGAAGGCGTGGATTTCGCGGAGAGCGGCGCAAGCCTTCGCGAAAAACGGGTTCTGCCTCGGCAGCGCGACCGCTGCGAAGAAGCGCCGCACCGAGAGACTGGCGGATCCAGTTTATAC
>Ga0137399_10000322_pt1 | contig 18491 bp, 15 predicted proteins | sample czorhiz316metaG_FD_104810 | JGI IMG/M metagenome (GOLD analysis project Ga0137399, IMG submission 104810) | Vadose zone soil microbial communities from Angelo Coast Range Reserve, California, USA - czorhiz3.16 metaG | ecosystem: Environmental > Terrestrial > Soil > Vadose zone | place: USA...
ATCCTGTCGATATAATAATCGGAGCCGTAAAATTCAGAGTCCATCAGATACCCGAGCCGCCGGCTCAGGGTCGACGCCCAGAGCTTCGAGTAATTGATCACGAATTTGCGCGTCTGCTGGAAGTCTGATTCGGAGATTCCGTTCTCGACGAGTCGCTTTAGTTCATAGAGGGCGTTCCGGATCGCGAAGTGCGTATTCTCCGGCTGAACGGGCCGGAGCCAGATGCTGAAGCACTGCTGCCTTCGCGGCGTGTTGAGATCGGGGAACGTGTTTCCGCTTCCGAGCCCGCCGACGAACTTCTCGATGTAGGAATAGTCGCCATAATTTAAACCCCGGTCTCCGCGCAGCCGGTTCATCAGCACGCCGTTGAACGTCCGGTGTTCTCCGAAATATGAGTTTGCGACAAGCAGGGCGTAGAAATCCTTCGCGTTGCGCGTGAGATCAATCAGGTAGCCCATCGAGACGGCGTACGCACGCGTCGGTTTCTCCACGACCATCACCTCCATGCCCTTGATGTCCGAAGGTTTCGTCAATGGCGCCTCCGCGTGCGTTCCGGCCGGGAGCACGGAGAAGTCGGCGCGAATTCTGTCGGCGAGGGTTTGAGGATATCCGCCCGCAATGCCGATCCAGAGGTTGGCCTGCGTGTAGTTCTTCGAATAGTAGTCCTTGACATCCTCGAGAGTGATCGCCGTGAGCCCCTGGACGGTCCCCCCCTCCGGCTTCCCGTACGGAGTCCCGTCAAAGATAAACGCATTGAGCGCCTGCTTCCCGAGGCTCTCGTCGTTGGTGCCCCGGAGCGTGTTCTTCAGATAGTTAAGCCCGAGGTCTTTAACCCGCTGGAAATCAGCGGGATCGAAGCGCGGCCGCAGAAGCAGGCCGGCGAAGAGGTTGTAAAACTCGTCGAGATGGTCGCGATGCACGTTGCCGATGAATGTCGTGATTTCGTCGTCCCTCTGTACGTCGATGCCGGCCGCCCAGGGGTAAAGTTTGTCCACAACCTGCGGGTAGGTGAGCTCCCTGGTCCCGCCTTCGGCGATGAGGGTGGCCGTAAGACCGTTGAGGCCTTCCTTCCCTTTCGGGTCATCGACGGCTCCCCGGCGAAGGATGATGCGAAATGTGACAAGGGGTGAATTGGAGCTCTGGAGCTGCGTGAATTTCAGGCCGGACTCATCCGGGGCCGAAAGAGTTGTGGTGAGCGCCATCGCAGCGAGCGTGAGAATAATGAAGATTTGTATGCGGTTCATTGCTTTACCTCCTGTTGCTGCTGCGTCAGCAGAAGCGCCGTGCGGTTATCCTGCGTGAAGTATTTCTTTGCCACCGTCATGATTTCTGCCGGCGTGACCTTATCATAGAGCGCGTAGACCCTGTTGACCGATTGGGGGTCGTTCGTCAGTTTGATATAATGGCTTACCGTGTTCGCCACGTGATCGGCGTTATCGAGGCCCATCGCAAAGTCGTATTTGACGTGCGACTTGATCGATTCAAGCCGCTCCGCCGAGACCGGCTTCGTTTTGGCATCCTCGATCGCCTGATAGATTGCATCCTTTACCTTCTGGATATTTTTCGCGTCCTTCACCCGCGTGAAGACATAAAACAAGCCCGGATCCCGGGTTTCATCAAAATTGCTGTTGACAAATTCGACAAGCTGGTCCTCGACGACGAGTTTTCGATACAAATCGGATGTCTGGGAGAATACAACCTCGGAGAACAGACTCACCGCGGGCATATCGATATCCCGGTCGCTGAAGGCGGGTGCATGGTAGGCGACCGTGAAGATCGGCAGCGTCTTCGCTTTCCAGGGCAGGTCGAGAACTTTCTCCGCTTTCTGGGGCGGCTCCGCAGGAACATTCAGCGTATAGCTTCCGTGCTTCCAGCCGCCGTAATACCTCTTTGCAAACTCGATGAGCTTCGCCTGCTGAAAGTCGCCCACCACAACCAGAACGCAGTTCTCCGGGCGGTACCACCGGTCGAAGAACGTGAGGCTGTACTGGTATTGATTCGGCATGTTCTGGATGTCCCGCAGGAAACCCATCGTCGTGTGCTTGTAGGTGTGATAATCAAACGCAGACTCCCGCACTTTTTCCTCAATTGCCTGCAACGGGTTCGAAGAATTCTTGTTGTACTCTCCGAGGATCGCGCCCGCCTCGGTCTTGAAATCCTCCTCGGTATACTTCAGGTTCATGAAGCGATCGCTCTCGAGATCCATCATCGTCTCCAGGGCACTCGCGCTTGCGACAGTATGGTAGACCGTCTCATCGTCGGATGTGTACGCGTTATTGTCCGCTCCGATCGATTTTAACACGGCTGTGAATTTTTCCTTGGGGTATTTGTCCGTTCCCCGGAACATCATGTGTTCAAAAAAGTGCGCAAATCCCGATTTCCCGGGTTCTATCTCGTTGCGGGAACCGGTGCGAACGACCGTGTAGTAGGCGACGATACCGGGACTGTCGAAGGGAATCGAGACGATTTTCAGGCCGTTGTCGAGCGTGACCTGGTTGATCGGATAGGGGAAAATGTCGGAATTTCCCGAGGGGCGCGCCGCGAGCATGACGGGAAAAATGACGAGCAGGAGCATCCCCAGTGAGCGGATCATAATGTCCTCCATAGAATTTCGAATGAGGTGAACGTGTGAATTGCGAGAGGTTTGAAGATACAAAAAAAGAGGATGAAATGCCACGATTCGGCGCCCTTTTAAGCCGCTACTCAACCTCCTTTCCCGTCAATCTCTTGAGCGCTTCCCGGTAGAGTTCCGAGGTTCTTTGAATAATCTCGGGAGGGAGCATCGGCGCGGGCGGTCGCTTGTTGAAGTTGATGGAGAGAAGATAATCGCGCACATACTGTTTGTCAAAGCTCTCCTGCGACTTGCCCGGCTGATACGATGCCTTCGGCCAGAACCTTGATGAATCGGGAGTCAGAAGCTCGTCGATCAGTATCAGTCCGTCGTCGAACCGGCCGAATTCCATCTTCGTGTCGGCAATAATGATTCCCCTCTCCTCCGCGATCCGGCAGGCGCGGCGATAAATTGAAAGCGCCGCTTCTCTGATTTTATAAGCGACTTCTTTCCCGACCATCGAAACCGTCCGCTCGAATGTGATGTTCTCGTCATGACCCACGTCGGCCTTGGTCGAGGGCGTGAAGATCGGCTCCGGCAGGCGGGATGATTCGATCAATCCGCCGGGGAGCCTGATGCCGCAAACAGATCCCGATTCACGATATTCGTTCCATCCGGAACCGGAAAGATATCCCCGGACGATGCACTCCACCGGCAGCGGTTTTGCTTTCTTGACGACGATACTCCTGCCTTCAAGCTGCCCCCGATAGGGCCGGCACTCCGGCGGAAACTGTTCAAAATCGACGTTCACCAGATGGTTGGGAATAATCTCCTGCATTATCCCGAACCAATAGTTCGAAATCTGGGTCAGGATCTTCCCCTTGAAAGGGATGGGCTGCGGAAGGATGACGTCGAACGCGGAAAGGCGGTCGGTCGCAACGATCAAAAGGTGTTCTCCGAGGTCGTAAATATCCCGGACCTTCCCTCGCCTGACGAAATTTAGCCCCGGCAGGTTGGTTTCGTGGACAGCCTCGGGATGAATCGTCTGCTGTGCCATATCAGTGATGAGCCTTGAGATTGTAAGAGGGATAGATGTTCAGTTTCGGGGCTTTGAAGATGTGTGATCGTGGATAATCTTCCACCCGTCCGAAAATTTTCTGAAGATCACCGTGAAGACTCCTCCCGGATGATCTTTTTTTCGCTTAAGCTCCCAATGACCGAACACCCATGCCGATTCAGGCGATAGCAGATGAACCTCCATCTCCGAGAAACGGAGGGTTCCCATTTTCTCTTTCGAATCATAGCTCTTCTTGTATTTCTCAAGAGTTGCCTGCCAGCCCCGCCGGATTTGTCCGCCGCTTGTAAACAGCATGCTGTCGGAGTGCCAATAGTATTGCATGTAACCATCTATATCGCCTCTGTTCCATGCCTCCGTCTGGATCTCGATTGTATTCCGGATTTCCGCTATCGACGCTGTGTCGGGGGACTGTCCTGCGCGCGCCCGGCCGGCGCCGGGAACCGTGAGGGCGAGTAAAAGAATTGCAGCGGTACGGACCATCAATTGCCCGGAGGAAGGACCGGTATCAATCTATTTGATGTCGTTTCGATAAACTTTGCCGTCTTTCATCACGAACTTGACCTGTTCGAGCACCGTGATGTCCTTGAGCGGATCTCCCTGGACGGCGACGATATCGGCAAGGGCGCCCGGTATTATTTCGCCCAGTTTCCCGCTCATCTCGAGAAGTTCTGCGGCGACTGAAGTCGAGGCCTTGATAGCCTGCATGGGCGACATGCCGGCATCCACCATTCTCTTGAACTCGACTGCCTCGTTCACATCCCATGCGAACCCGCCTGCGTCCGTGCCGAGGGCGATCTTCACTCCCGCCCTCACTCCTTTTGCAAAGGCCTCCCTTTGGTGCTGGAGCATCTGTTTATAAATCGGACGCCCTTCGGCGGCGCGCCCCTCCGACACGTACTCGGTCACAAAAAGCGTGGGGCACCAGTACGCGCCCTTTTGTTTCGCCAGCGCGATCAGCTCGTCGGTAAAACCGTCCCCGTGCTCGATCGTAGTCACTCCCGCCCTCAGCGAGTTTTCAATTCCGTCGATTCCGATTGCGTGAGCTGCAACTTTTCGATGGAGCTTGTGCGCCTCATCGCAGATCGCCTTGAGCTCTTCAAATGTAAACGTGAGGATGCTGTGCAACGCGCCGTCGGGCGCGAAGTAGTAACTCCGGTCGGCGTACACCTTGATCCAATCCGCCCCGTTCTCCACCTCTTCCCTGACCGCCTTGCGGCATTCATCCACGCCGTCTACGACCTGGACGCCCTTCGGCATGTGGAGTTCCCACGAATACCCCAACAGCGGGTAGGCGCCGGTGACGTCGAGGGCCCGCGTGGAGACAAACATTCTCGGCCCGTCGATAATTCCGTTGACGATGGCTCGCTTGATATCGACGTCGGCATACATCGCCCCTTCGGTTTCGACATCGCGTATCGTCGTAAAACCGTTCCGGAGTGCGGCCTGAGCGGCAACCGCTCCCCGGATCGTCCGGTACGGTATCGATTCCTTCAAGAGCTGGTTGTCATAATCCTGATTCGTGATATCGCCCTGGAGCAGAACATGCGTGTGGCAATCAATCAGACCGGGCAAGACCGTGGCCGAACCGAGGTCGATGACCTTCGCGCCCTCCGGGATCGATCCGCCAACGCTACGGACAGTGTTGCCCTCTATTATAATTGTGACTCCGTCCCGGACTTTGTCGCTCCGGCCGTCAATGAGCTTGCCGCATTTGATCGCCACGATCGGACGGTCGGTATTCTGGGACCGCAAACCGCACACGCACAGGACAGAAAGGAAAATACAGGCAAGAATTCTTGCCATACGTTGTCTCCTACGCTGAATCAAGTTGAGCCGTTAATATAGGCAGTCGCGCGATCGATGTCAATCCAGAAACGATCGCTTCTTGCGGACGGCCTTCCGCAAGAGCACAAGGTAGGCGGCGCGGTCAATCTCGACTGCGCCGAAGCGTGCCAGATGGGGCGTGACAAACTGAGTATCAAGCAAGTCGAATTTCCGCGAGCGCAACCGCCCAACCAATTGCACCAGCGCCACCTTCGAGGCATCCTTCTCCCGGCTGAACATCGACTCGCCGAAGAACGCCGCGCCGAGAGCCACTCCGTACAGCCCGCCCGAAAGAACGTCGTGCTTCCACGCCTCGACGCTGTGCGCGAAGCCCAGCCGGTGGAGCCGCAGGTAGCTCTGCACGATTTCTTCGGATATCCAGGTATCCGGCCTTTCCGCGCAGGCACGAATGACCTGCTCGAACGAGGTGTTCAACCGGACATCGAAGGTTTTTTTTCTGAGCGTTTGATCGAGACTTCGCGATACTCTGAACGATTCAAGAGGGATGATACCCCGGAGAGCCGGCGCGTACCAGTGTATTTCGCCGGTCCGCGAATCTGCCATGGGGAAGTAGCCCGTGCTGTACCCCCCGAGGAGAAACTCCGGTTCAATGATCTGAATCTACCCCCCATCCTGCCGTTTCGCCTTCCTGATCGGTTTGGGAGGCAGGTTCAGGATCTCTTCGGGAAAGCATTCGACGATGAAGGCGATGATATCCTTTACCGAGACGACGGCAAGCGGTTGATTGCGCTCGTCGACAATCGGAACGTGACGGTAGCCGCCAACGTGCATCGCATTCATGACAAACGCGACGCTGTCGTCGGGCTGCAGAGTAACCGGGTCGGCGGTCATGATCTCCGCGACCGGGATCCTGGCAAGATCCTTCCCCTCCCCCAGCGCCTTTGCGACGATGTCACGCTCCGTCAGGATACCCGCCAGCGCGCTCCCGCGCGTCACGAGCAGGCAACCGAACTGCTTGGTCTTCATGAGCGCAAGGGCCTGCGCGACCGTCTGATCGACCTCGACGGTGACGGGCTTCCTGAGCTTGAGATTCTTTACCGGCCTGAGAAAGGTCGTCGAATCCAATACCTTCGTCCGCTCCGTCTCCTGATACATGATGCTGAACTCCTCATCGAGAATTTCGTCTTCCATAGGTCCTCCGGAGCTGTCGTTTCATGATTCGTTTGGTTCATCCTTCGGCGTCACGGCATCGCCCGGTTTGAGCGTGCGTATCCGGCAGATTGTGCCGAAGGAACAGTACGGGCACACGGTCGCGGGTTCTTTGGGCTCGACGGGGAAATCGCCTCCGGCAATCCGCTCGACATACTCATTCACGAAGCGGATGGCTTGATCGATAATCTGTTTCAGCTCCTCATCCGTCCCGACGAGCTGCATCTGCTTCCTCGCGTGGAAGACTTCTTTGAGATGCTCTGCGCTGCCGAGCCCAAGCCTCTGCTCCACCGGCAGTTTCAGCCAGTAATAAATCCCCGCGGCTCCCTTTGGATTGCCGAGGCGTTTTGAATTAAGTATCTCCTCCACCGCGTGTAAGTAAACCGGGAGTTGGAGGCTCATCCCGAGGTCCATATCGTGTCGCTTGGCGACTCTCCCGCCGGTTTTATAATCGACGATCCTGAAACTTTTCTTGCCGATGTCGATGCGATCGATCTTGCCCCGCAGCCTGACTCGTCCTGCGGTGACCGGGGCATCGAGTTTCAGCAGCGGGTCGGCGATTTTCTGCGAGCCGGTCCGCGCTCCGAATGTCACTTCGAAAAACGAGGGCTCGACTTCGAGCTTCAAATCGTGCTCCATTTCAAGAAATTCGTTCAGAATGCCCTTGCGGTTCTCGGAACCGAGGATCAACTCTTTGTCGATATTCCAGAAGGGGTCGGCGATAGAGTCCCATTCGCCGAAGCGCCTGAGGGCGATCTCCCGGAGCTCCTGTATAGCCTGCTGAAACTGTGCCTCGTCTCCCTCGGAGAGCGGGGGAAGGCTCCGCTCCCGCCGCCTGACATAAAATTCGAAGAGTATTTCGTGCATCATTCCTCCGCGCTCCAGGGGCGAAATGCCCTCTTCGATCTCGGGGATCACGTTCAGGCGAAGCACTTTGTCGACGAAGAACTGAAACGGGCATCTCCCGTATGACTCGAGCTGTGTCACGGAATAGACGGCATCGCGCATTTTAATAAGCGCGGCCCGTGCGTCATTCCCGACATGATTGAGTATCCTTCCGTTATATTCCGGGAGACCGGCTCCGCCCGTTCGGCTTCGTTCGATCTCAATGGCGCGGCGCATATGACCGATGCAATCGAGGAGCTCCTTCCGTACGGGGGAGGGGCTGGGAAGAGCGGCAATCGCGTCCCAGTCCGGAGAAACCCCGAGCTGATGGCCGATCCGGAACAAGAGCTCGTCCTCGCCGTATATCTTGTCCGAGAATTCGTCCGGGAGTTTCTCCCGGAAGTCCTGCAACTCGACGACCTTCGTCAGCGCGTCGACGAATGAAGATGGAACCACCTGCGTCTCGCCGTCGTACCGTGGGACGGTGAGATAGAGATGTTCGGTGAAATTTGTCAGAACCTGGTAGAACAGGTACCGGTGCTCGGTCAAATGATAGCGTTCCTCGCGTTCGCGGCGCGCCTTGCTGAAGAAAAGCTCGGGATGATAGGCGGGCGGGAACTCGCCGTCGACGAGGCCCACGATAATCATCACCTCGAATCCCAATCCGCGGGTCTCATCGAACGAGGTCACGACAACCCCGTATCCGTATTTCTGCCTGACGTTGTACCGAACCTGCGCGACCGCCGTCCTCAGCCGGTCCAGATAAAACTTCAGGCCCTCATGCACCAACCCTCCGCGCTCGAGAGCCAGGATATCCAGAAACTCGTCGAGGAAAGCGACAAACTTCTGATAGGCGCGGGAGTCCTTTTCTATATGCTCCTCGCCGGCAACCGACACTGGCACCGCAAGGATGCTTTCGACGAGCTTCAGGTCCTTCATTAAGGATAAAAGGCGATCTCTGAATCCTCGCGGGGACATCTTCTGGCTGAAGCGCTTCAGAAGAACCGAGAGAGCGTTGATGTCCGCCTGAGCCCTGCGGAGCATCGTCTCTTCTCTGCGCAATTGAACTTCCTCGATCTCGTCTGCGGCGATGGATAATCCCTCGCGCACCGAGGCCAGCCGCTGCTCGATCCGGTTATGCCAGGCGATCTGGCCGGCGGTCATCTTGAGGCGTGTCCCGATCTGGTAGAGATTTCCGGCATCGACGCGGCCGGTTCCGGATGGAATGACAAGATAGGGGCTCGACAGCGCGCGCATCAGATCCTTCAAGCGGAAGTTGCGATCCTGCACGTCGAGGAGGGCGAGCAGAGAAACCACCAGCGGCGATTGGTCGAGTGAATACCGGTCGGTGACGTTGGCGGGGATGCCGAAACGGCTGAACGTCTCCCGGAACAATCGTGCGTACACCTGGGGCTGATACGTTGCCACGCAGATTTTGCTCAGATCCCGGACCGGCTTTTCCCTGACAAGGCGCTTAATGAGCTTTGCAACGGTTTCTACTTCCTGCTGCCGGTCGCGCGGATACAACAGCGTGACTGAATCGCGGCCGTCGTACCGCAGCCGCCGCGGCCGATCCTTCTCCGCCCTTCCGGGGAGAGCGGGACTGCGCCGGAACAGGTGCTGTCTGATGTGATCCTCAAATGTGGGGCGCCCGTCGCCCGGGGCCGTCACTTTTTGAAATCCCATCCCGAGGAACTTTTGATAGTTCTCGCGCAGGTGTCCGAATATCTCCTCGTTATCATGGTGATAGTCGAACGAAACCAGCATGCCGACCCCGGATAATTCCGAGAGGTTGTACAGCATCGTCAGCTCCGGATCGGAGAATTCATCGAACCCCGACACCATGATCGTGTCGACTTCGGAAAAGTGCTCCCTCACCATTCGCGATTTGACCTTCGTGTCCCAGGCGGCGTTCACGCTCTTCAACATCCCGGCGGCGTCAATAAAATGATCCCCCAGCCGGTTCTCGTAGGCTTGATAGACGGATAGGATATCGCTCAATTTGAGGCGCTCATCGGATGCCGACGCTTCGACCTCGGAATAGAGAACGGAGAGATAGACTCCGAGCTCCTTAAACTTGTTGATCACGTCGACGAGTTTCTGCGACGTGCCTTTCGGCAGCCTGTTCCCGGAAGGAATGCGGAAATACCGGAGCGACTTTCTGAGAGAATGGACGGCCTCGTTGACCAGGACCGATTGGGCCGGACCGGCGACGATCCGCCTGGGCGGGCAGACCAGCGTGAATAGGCGGGCGGCGAGCGTTTCAAGGGTGAAGAGAAAGAATGCGGGTCCGGCTTCTCCCGGAACCTCTTTAAGAAATTCCCGCTGAACGTCCCGGAGCTTGCGCTTGGTCGGAACAACGTAGATGAACGTGCGCCCCTGCCCTCGTGCGAGGCGGTTGTGGATCTCGGCCCGGATGTCTCCGATAGGGCGGCCGTAGTTCTTTTTGAGTATGACTGGCATAAATACCGGTGGTGAGACAAGGCAGGATCAGTTCCGCACTTCCGCGCGGCCTTCTTGCGGGACTTCGCAAGCTCAGCGGAGGCGCTCCGGAACGTACTTCACGAACAGCTCCGTGAGGCGACGGCGGGTCATTTCATCGAGATCCTCATCGTCGCGATCCCTCTTCCGCATCATCTCGAATTCATCCAGGTCCCGGCCTCGCATCGTGGGGAAATAATCTTTCAATGCTTCAACGATAGCATGCTGCTCGGCCCGTGTCGCGGTCACACCCTCCCATCCACCCGCCAGAGGGCATCCTTCACATAGGGCCACACGACGTACCTAAAACCGTAAATGTCGGTTTCACTCAGCCCGGAGAATTTGCTCGCCATGTTGATCGCCTTGTTGTTCGGCGTGACCAATTCAAGAGAGAGGATGTTGTTGGTTGTCCGTAAAACCCTCTCGGGGTTGTCGGTCGCAACATCGGCCGCCCCGCTGTCGATCACCGTCCCGTAAGGGCCGGCAAGCTTCTGCAGGCGCGCCCCGCAGTTCATCGGGTACCCGACGAAGTCCGGCTCATTCATCTCGGGGATGAACGTTTCAGGATCGATCCGGACGACTTCCCCGAGGGAGACGCCGATTCCGAATCCCGACGGCGAGGGAAACCGCAACTGCTGTGCGATATACCAGTAGCGCTTATGAATTTCAAACGCCGCGGCCAGCGCCCAGTGCAAGGCCTCAGCGCGGGAGCCGTGGTCCTTCACCTCCCAGATCAGCACAAACCCGTCGCCAAGAAATTTATGGAAGGTGTGCTTGTAAAAAAATGCGAGCTGGATGACGCGGTCGTACACCACTTCGATCACCCTCGTGATATCGGAGGCCGAGGCAGTCAGAGACCATTGTGCGAACCCGCGCAGGTCGGCATAGACGGCAACGACATCGAGCTTTTCTCCATGGATGAAAGAGCGCCGCTCGGTCAGCGTCAGGGTATGTGTCTTGAGGTACACGGGTTCAGGCGGCGATCAGCATGCTCACATCGCCCGCGCCCTGCCTGACGACGACCGGCGGCTCCTCGGTCAGATCGAGGATCGTCGAAAGCTCGAGCAGGCTGTTTCCTCCGTCAAGGACGAGGTCGACGATCGGTTCATACTGTTGCCGGATGATCTCGGGGTCATTGATAATTTCTCCTCTTTCATCCGCAATGCCGGCGCTGAGGAGTGGATGGCCGAGCGAAGCGACAAGCCTCAGGGATATTTTGTTTTTGGGAACGCGAATGCCGACGGTTTTTCTCTTCGAGATCAGGCTCTTCGGCAATTGCTTCAATCTGCTGGCGGGCAGGATAAAAGTATAGGGACCCGGAATCAACTGCTTCATGAGTCGAAAGGCCGAGTTTGAGACGCTCGCGTACTCGCTGATATGACTGAGATCGGAGCAAATAAAACTGAATGGCTTGGAACGGTCCTGCCGTTTGATCTGATAGATCCTCTCAATCGCATGGGTATTATAGACGCTGCAACCAATTCCGTACACCGTATCGGTGGGATAAATGAGGACCCCGCCGTCGCGAAGGATCCCTGCCGCGCGCTCGATGTGCCTCTTCTGAGGATTCTCCGGATGGACCTTCAGGTGCATGGCAATGTCCTTTTCCTTTATAACGCTCTCTGGCGGTGACCGGTGCCTATTCTAACAAAAAATCCCGAGAAGCACAAACGGTCGCGCCGACCTCTTTTGCGGGATCAGTTCCGCCCCGGGCCGCCGTCCCGCAGCGCGGGAACAGTCCCGGGCCAGGCCGCCGTCCCGCAGTGCGGGATCAGTCCGGCCCCAGGCCGCCGTCTCGCAGTGCGGGATCAGTCCGGCACTTTCCCGCAGGCTGATGGCGGGACTTCGCAAGCTCAGCGTAGAAGGATCATGGGTTTTGTCTGAACGAATTCACTCCGTCCCATCCCGGATGCCAGGAATCGGCAGAGGAAAATCCCTCCTGCATATCCCGAACCATCCCATACGATCCGGTAATCACCGGCACTCTGCCTGGCTGACACGAGGGTTGCAACATGGCGTCCGAGGATGTCGAACACTTTGACGTCGACGCGCGCCTCAAGCCGGAGCGAATACTCGATCGTCGTCGAGGGATTGAAAGGGTTGGGATAGTTTTGATGAAGGAGGAATGAGCCCGCGATTCCGGGGCCAGCGGTCCCGTTCGCCGGATCATCTGACACGTCCGACGTGGGCAGAGGTGTGACATCAGTGATGATCAGGTCGAGACATGCCCCGCATCCGGTCCGGAATCCCGTGACTTCGACATGAGTATCAACGTACTGTCCGAGGATGATATTCACACCCGGACCCACCTTGAGGTATGTAAACGAATACCCCGAGTCGGGCTCGAGGTAATAGTCATCGCACTGGTTGGTGCAGACCGGGGTCATGTTGCGGCGCACGAACCCTCGCCGTTTCTCAATCGCCGGGGCGCTCTGAGCGAGCGAAAGTAGTCCGATGCCGAGCGCGATGATTCGGCAGGCAAGTATCGCGCGGGGATCCCTCAAGCTGGACCGGGAGTCAGGGATCGGTGTCACGGCTACCCATACCGCTCTTCTTTCCACGGGTCCGCTGGAGTGTTGTATCCGTTCATCTCCCAGAACCCCGGGCTATCGTTTGCGAGGAATTCCAGCCCGTTGACCCACTTGGCGCCTTTCCATGCATATCGGCGGGGCGTGAAGACCCGCATGGGCCCGCCGTGATCGGGGGGGAGCGGTTGACCGTTGAATGTATGGGCGAAAATCACATCCTCGTCCATCATGACTTCCAGCGAGTTGTTTGTGGTGTAGCCGCCATAGGCATGATGCATCACAAAACGCGCCGTCGGTTTCAGTTTGATGAACTTTACCAGGTTTTTAAATAGCACGCCGGTCCAATCGTCGTCGAAGCGGCTCCATCGCGTGACACAATGAAAGTCGGCGCGGATCGTCGTCTGCGGAAATTTCATGAACTCCTCCCATGTCCAGAGCTTCGGTTCCTCGACCTCGCCCCAGACCCGAAAACGCCAGACGCTCGTATCGATTTTGGGCGTCTCGCCGTAGGTGAGCACGGGGAATTTCGCCGTTGCCACCTGACCGGGCGGGGTCCTGGGCTTGCCGAAGGAGTTGACCCCGGGGACAAATCGTTTTTTAGGATCGAACAGAGCCATGCCCCTCACCCTTCATCATCCTGAAGACATGCAACACCGCGGGGAAAAGGGCGCTCATGCCATCTTCGACTCCCCCTCGTGAGCCGGGCAGATTGATGATCAGCGTCTTTCCCCGGAGGCCAACGAGACCGCGCGAGAGCATGGCGGTGGTGAGACGGTTCTGACCGTAAGCACGCAGGGTCTCTTCGACTCCTTCGAGCCGCCGGCTGATGACAGATTTCGTCGCTTCGGGCGTCACGTCCCGCGGTCCGGCGCCGGTCCCGCCGGTCGTAATGATCAGGTCGACCTTCTCGCCGTCTGCCAGCTCTTTCAGTTCCTTCTCGATGATCGTAGTGTCATCAGGGACGACCTTATACCTTGAGACCTGCATCTTGAGCGCCTTCAGCCGTTCAACGAGAATCTTCCCTGAAATATCCTCATTCTTTCCCCCGCTGACGGAATCGCTCGTAACGATCACTGCCGCACGCAGCCCCTCTCCGGTTTCGGAATTGGCCGATACTCCGCCTGTTTTCCCGAGAAGCCGCACCGACGTTATCTCCATCTCGTCATCGGTAATTTTAAGCATGTCATACAGGGTCAGCGCCGACGCGGATGCGGCAACGAGGGCTTCCATTTCCACGCCGGTTTTCCATATCGCTTTCACCTCAGTCGTGATCGTGATGGAGGAATTTTCGAGCGAAATGTTCACTTCAATATGATCCAACGGGACCTGATGGCAATAGGGAATGAGGAGCGCGGTGTTCTTCGCGGCCTGGATCCCGGCAACCCTGGCAACTGCAAGCGGGTCGGCCTTCGGGAGATTTCCCGATTGGATCGCCTCGATGGTTGAAGCGCGGACTTTCAGGATCGCGGCGGCTTTAGCCGTGCGCAGTGTATTGGGTTTTGCAGAAACGTCGCGCATGCAGGGAAGGGGTCAGGAATATTTGCGGTGAGAGGCTTGCCCACCGTCTTCTCCTCGGGTGCCGGGGGAATGGACACGAGATTCAAAGCATGGCCGGCGGGGGGACATTGACCGATTGTATGAATGCCTCGACGGAACGGCGGCCTCTATCATCCGCCGATCTGGCTCATCGTTCGCTCGGGCCTGACGAAGCCCGGGCGATTGATGAGATGCCCCTCCTCCTTCAACCACACTGCTTTCGAAATAACCGCCCCCAACTCCTCATCTGTGGAACCGGCGCGCATCATCGTCTTCAGGTCGGTCTCGTGCAGCGAGAACAGGCACGTGCGAAGCTTTCCGTCGGAGGTGATGCGGATCCGGTTGCAGGTCGAACAGAACGGCTCCGACACGGAACTGACGAAGCCGATTTCACCGAGCCCATCCTCGAACCTGTACCGGTCCGCCGGTTGGACGCCGTGAGATTCAAGAGGGACGAGTTTGGGGCCGGCGGCATTGATCCGGCCGATGATCTCCCTCGTTGAAAAAACTTTGTCGATTGTCCAGCCGTCATCGGCGCCGATCGGCATGAATTCTATGAATCGAACGATGAACGGTTTCGTTCTTGCGAGGCGCGCAAAATTCTCGATCTCATTGTCGTTCACGCCGCGCATAATGACGACGTTAATTTTTATGGGGCGAAGAGGCAGGTTCTCAATCATCTCAAGCGCAGCCCAGACCTTGTGAAAATAATCCCGCCGGACCATCGTGGCAAATATTTCAGGATTGAGCGAGTCCAGGCTGACGGTTACGCGCGTCAGGCCAGCCTTGCAGAGGGCGACCGCCTGCTCGGCGAGGAAAAATCCGTTGGTCGTGAGCGCGATATCCTTGATCCCCGGGACGCGGGCGATTTTCTCGACCAGCAAATGGAGCTCCCGCCGCATCAACGGCTCGCCGCCCGTGAGACGGATCTTGTCGATGCCCAGCCCGGCGAACACGCGAACGAGCCGTGCGATTTCCTCGTAGGTCAACAGCTCACGCCGGTCGAGCCAGACCATTCCCTCTTCCGGCATGCAGTAACGGCAGCGGAAGTTACACCGGTCGGTGACGGAGATGCGCAGGTTGTTCGCGACACGTCCGAAGGTATCTCTGAGGGCCTGTGCTTGCGGGTGGCTCATACTTGATTCTACAGTGGGTATGCCCAAATGTACAAACTTTCGCCATATTTCACAATTATCCGGCCCATTTCGATCTAAGCAGGGTGCTATGGGGTATCTTCGCCTCAGATGGGGTCAGCGCCGTCCGTGGTTCACACCCCTGGTGGTTCATGCATGCGCCTAGGGTGAATACCGTAGATAGAAAAATACGTGGTTTACCGGATTGATTTTTTGCCGGGACTCTGCTATTTTGCGCTGTCCGCTTCGTACCCCTTCACTAACTCACTAAATTCATCACACCTTTTCCAAGGAGGGCATCATGAGATTTCTATTTTTCGTTCTTGTCATGCTGCTGGGGGTGCTGCTATGGATGTCTATGGGATTCGCTCAATCTCCCGTTGACCCCGAAGAGCCGCTCGCCCCCAGAGGATCGGCTGATGCAGATTTCAATGACGCTGCGGATCAGTCGGGGCAAGAACCAGCAGTCACACCGATTGTGGGCCCGACAATCATCGTGAGTAGCCCACAATTTTTTAGCCTCTCGCCGCCACTGGGCCTACTCGGAAAGAGCGAGACGACCATCGCCGGCTCCGAAGATGGTAAGCTGATCGTCGAGGGATGGAATGATGCGAATGGGTTCATCGACGCATCGCGGTCTCTTTCGGGTTTTGCATTGTCAATCGATGGCGGAAAAACATTCACTGATGGCGGCTCACTCCCGTTTGGAACATTCGGCGGCCAGCCGGTTGTGCCGCTCGGCGATCCGTGGCTCAGCGCGTCGAAATCGGGGAGCAGTACGGCTTTTCTCTATGCCAGCTTGGCCTTGCGTTCCAACCTCAGCACCGAGGTTGGGATCACCGTTCATCGTGGGACCATTAACAATGGCGTGCTGGCTTGGGCTTCGCCGGCAATCATCTCGGCGCCGGGAACAAACGACTTCCTCGATAAGGAGGCATTGGCCGTCGGTAAAGCACCGGTCACCATGGGGTCTGGCGCCAGTGCCTCACCGTCGAGTGGGGCACCCAGCGGGCCCGCACCGAGCTCTCGACCGGTGTATGTCACGACGACGAATTTTCTCGGAGTCGGCGGATCTCAAATTGAATTGTACCGCTCGGTTGACGGGGGAAGCACCTTTAGCGGCCCAACGATCGTTAAGACACCGGATGCAGCCGGCCAGCAAGGTTCTCAACCCGCCGTCGGTCCCAATGGCGAAGTGTACGTGACATGGGAACGGGGAAGGTTTACCAACGCGCCGCAGATTCTGTTCCGGGCTTCCACCGACGGAGGCGCAACGTTTGGTCCGTTGGTAACGGTTGCCACCATCACCGGATTGACGTTATTCCCTCCGGTGGGGTACAACCGGAGCAGGTATAATGACTTTCCCCGGATAGCTGTGGATCGGGTGTCGAACCACATGGGCCGCATTTACATAGTGTACCATGACGCGGGGAGCAATGCGAATGTTCATACTGATGGCGTCTTTTTCAAACCTTCGACTGGAGAGACAATCCCCACCGGCGGCGTCCGGGACGGAGATGTTTACCTTCGGTATTCTGATAATGGTGGTGCCACCTGGAGCTCTCCGACCCTCGTGAGCAGTCCTGCCCCCGGCGACGGCAAAGTACAGTTTTGGCCTGTCATGAGTGTTCAGTCAGACGGTTCGGTTGATGTACTTTATCATCAGGATACGGAAGTCCAGTCAAATCCGGTGAATCCGCTTGCAACCAATATCTCCATTGACGCCCGTTTCCCGGGCTTTACCCGGCGGCGCTCCTCGTACCAATCCATCGTCGATGAATTCCTCGCGCACTCAACCGATGGCGGCGTGACGTTCCAGACCCCCGTCAGGGTGAATGCTGCGGCCTCGAATTGGTCGATTGCCGCAACGAACATCCGACCCAACTTCGGTGACTATATCACCAGTGTCGCCGTTTCGCAGAAGGTCCTCTGCAGCTGGGCCCAGGGCGTACTGTACGACATCGATCCCGGACCGGGCGTGAATAATCGCTTCGTTCCGAGTGCGGCGTTCGCATTAGTCGATTTCAGTCAAGGCGGCGCCTCCCTACCCGCACTGGCGATGAAGCGGGAGACTCCTTCGAGCTTCTCCCTCTCCCAGAACTTTCCAAACCCCTTCAATCCGACGACGGTGATGACGTACGATTTGCGCGAGGGGAGACACGTCAGCTTGAAGGTTTACAACACTCTGGGCGAGGAAGTCGCAACGCTCGTGGACGACTATCGAGACGCGGGTCAGCATGCTGTCTCGTTCGACGGCAGGAATTTATCGAGCGGAGTCTATGTTTACAAGCTCGTCGCCGGAGATTTCATCAGCATCCAAAAAATGGTGCTGGCGAAGTAATCTGGCAGGGTTGCCGAGCTAGCGAAGTCTTTGCTGAACTGCAAGCCGTCCCATCGCGACCTGACCGTTTAAGTCCCGGCTCGTCCCGAGCCGTCCCTAGAGCTCGGGATAAGTCGGGATCGAGCAGGACCGGTCGGGGTGGGCCGGCTTTCGTTTTTCGTCCACCGCAGCTCGCCGTCTCAAAAACATCCGTCGAATTTGAGCCCCGGGTCCCGGCAAGACGAAAAACTCGTGCTCCCCGGGCGGGACACGAGAAGACGCACACCGGCATCCGGCATGCAACAAAACCGGGAGATCTGCCGTACCAATCTGATATATCGGCTGATTCAACGCGCATCGTTCATTACCCTCACCGATTTATTCTGAACGGCTAACCAATCGACGTTTTGTGCCACCGCGCTTCAGCAGATAATGCTCTTTCCTAGACTCATCACTTTGTTTTTCCTCGCGATCTCTCTCTTCCCGAGAATCGTCGTTGCATCCGGCCGGGTTGACTCTCTGAGGCCGAAGATAGAGGCCCTCAAGATCGATCGCGACATTGAGTTGTCGGGAAAACTCGATGACCCGAACTGGAAACTCGCACAACCCATCGAGATTAACTACGAAGTAACGCCGGGAGACAACACGCCGGCTCCTCAGCGAACCACCGTCAGAACAGTTTACAACTCCCGCTTCATCTACTTCGGTTTCGATTGCAGGGATACGAGGCTCTCCGAATTGCGAGCTCACCTTACGGACCGGGATAAACTCTGGGACGACGACTGGGCGCTCGTCATTCTTGACACCTACGGAGACTATCAGCGATCGTATGAATTCGTGGTGAATGCGTACGGAATTCAGGCCGACCTGCTGCGGACGGGGAGCAACGAGGACGCGAGCTTCGACGCGGTCTGGCAGTCGGCTGCGGCGATCGATTCGTCTGGATGGACCGCGGAAATGGCGATTCCCTTTAAGAGCATTCGAT
>Ga0137399_10000324_pt1 | contig 18419 bp, 13 predicted proteins | sample czorhiz316metaG_FD_104810 | JGI IMG/M metagenome (GOLD analysis project Ga0137399, IMG submission 104810) | Vadose zone soil microbial communities from Angelo Coast Range Reserve, California, USA - czorhiz3.16 metaG | ecosystem: Environmental > Terrestrial > Soil > Vadose zone | place: USA...
CGGTCCAACTTCTTCTCAACATGATTGGTTCCTCTCAAAGGGTGGAGATACTTTGCAGCGGTTACCGCGGTTGCACGTTGTGTCGTGAGGCAGGATGCATGCCCAGTGAGCGCGCAAGCACTCTCCAGACCGACCCCCTCACAACGGGACAAACTAGCAAATCTTTTCGGAGGCGCTAGTGATGAACGCCCTTAAAAAACAACGCGACAAACATTCGTCACGCTCCGCTGATTTGCGGCTGCGGTAGCCGTTCTCGTCGTGGGCAATCGGCTTGCAAGTGCCACGCCAGCCAACACCCCCAACGAGAAAATACCGGACTTTGAACGAAATACGGGAGTTCTGGGCGAAAATTCGGCCTTTTTGCGAGGTCGTGAAACGCGCGTGGGCGATGGCGTAAGTGACCGCAGGACATGCGCGTTGCCGCAGGACATGCCGTTGACAATCGACCGCGTAGTGCCGGCCTCCGCTAAGAAACAACCCGGCGCCACCATGGCCCGCGCCGGCGCGCCAGAACTTTTTCTGTCGCCGCTTCCCACGCGTCCTTCATCGCCAATCCGTCCGCGAAACGATCCTCGGGCTTTGCCGCAAATGCGGTACGGAACCAGTTCCCCAGCACAGCGGGAAATGGCGCAAGGTCCGCCTTCTCGGACAGCTGCCGCGCCAATATGCTCTGCGCATCATTGTCACCGAATGGCGTATCACCGGTCATCGTGAAGTACACGATCGCAGCCAGCGCGAAATAATCCGCCGCCGGGCCTTGCGGCTCTCCGAGGAGCTGCTCCGGAGCCGCGAACGCCGGCGTACCGGTAGTGCCCGCAATATCCTCACCGGTGACGTTCGCAATGCCGAAGTCAGTGATTCGCCAACGCTGATAGCGATCGATGAGAATGTTCTCGGGTTTCAGATCCCGGTGTAGAATGCCGTTCGCGTGCGCCACGATGAGACCATCAAGAACCTGTTCGACCTGCGTGGCGATCTCGGCTGTCTGACGCGGGCCGGATCGCGCCACGAGACTGGCAACACTTCCCTCTTCGGCTAACTCCATCGTGTACCAGGAGAGATCTCCGCTCGAGTCCCAATCGTAGATTGGCACGATCGCGGGATGCGCAAGCTGCGCCGCCAGTTTTGCCTCGCGCCAGAACGCCCTCACCGCCCTGTCATCGCGCGCGATTGTCGGGTGCAGCGCCTTCAGCGCAACCTCCCGTTCCAGTGAGAGATCCCGCGCTCGCCAAACCGTTCCAAACGCGCCACTCCCCAGCTTCGACAGAATCTCGTAATCGTCACCGACTGCCCACCGAACGCGTGCTTCCGCCGATTCGTTGGTCGTGCCATCCGGCTCCCCGCGAACTACCACTACGGTCCGCGCAGGATCGCCACGATCCACGGCTCGGAGAAGAACCGCGAGCGACGGAAAACGATTAGCCGGATTTACCGACAACGCGCGATCGAGCGCCACCGCCAGCGACTCGGGAGTCTCAGGCCGCACCAGCTTGATGGGAGGAGCGCCGCGAGTGGGCGGCGCTTCACCAGTGAGTGCTGTGAAGCACATCGCGGCGAGCTGCCACTGGTCGCTCGCGGGAGTGGGAACCCACTCATTCGATTCCCACTCGGGCGGCATTGGTAGAAGCTCCTCTCGCATTGGTCGCGATGCCTCGAGCGACCGTATCTCCAGAGGCCCGTTGCCAGGCCTGACACCTGGGGGAATCGCGGCGCGTGGAACCGCCCACTGCCACTCGAGCATCCACAGACGGCCGGTCGGAGTCGTCCACAGCGCGTCGCCATTCAAGCCACCATGCGCGATCCCCGTTTCGTGCAGGTACGAGAGCGTCGAGCACGCACCGCGGAGAAGCTGAAAGACGTACGGGATGTCCGCGAGCCCGAGCCTTGCCAGACGCGCACGCACGGTCTCACCGGTTATCCAACGCCGCAGGTAGCCTGGGCCGCGGCGGGCGTCAGCATACTTTGTCCAGTAATGATAGGTCGTCGGAATCGAGGGATGACTCTGTCGCGCCAGCTGCTTGGCCTCCTCGAAAAGCCATGGGGTGTGCGCGGGATCGGGCGCGGTGACCAGGGACAGGGAGCGCCCCAGCGCATCGATCACTTCCTGATAATGGCGATAGTCACCGATCATTCCGCCCGGCCCCCAAAACCACTCAGGCGGCAGCTGCCAATCAACGAGATGCGGCGGCAAAATCTTGGTTGCGCGGGGCGTCACTACTCCGCGATTCATCCCGCTCATGGCCCGCTCCGTACAAGCACTATCAACACTCTCGTTCCCTTTCCTTCTTCGCTGGTGATGGCAATCTCTCCTCCCCACGCTTCGATCAGCCGGCGGCTGACGGCCAGCCCGAGCCCGCTCCCGGTCGTGCGCGTAGAAAAATGCGGCTCAAAGATCCGCGGCAACACTGCCGGAGCAATGCCCGCCCCATCATCGACCGTTTCTATCGTCACTCTTCCATCTTCCTCACGCACTGAGATGTCGACGTGACGTGCGCCAGCGAGCCGCGCGTTCTCGAACACGTTGAGCAGGACATCCCGCATCTCGTCTTTGCGCGCCATCGCCCACACCGGCCTGTCGGCTTTGCGCAACTGCCATTTCACTTTTCGATCGCCCATCTGTTCCAGAGCGACGACATCCTTCACGACCGCGGCGACGTCGACCGCCATCGACGGCGCCAGATCCGCGGGCGCACTTCCGTACCGGCTGAACGAACGCGCGATCTCGTCGAGCCTGTCTATCTCGGCCAGAATTCGCTTCACGTTCTCGTTGAGGACCGCATCGTAATCGACGCGCGGGTCGCTGCGCGCCCGTCGCAGATGTTGAACCCCCAGTCTAATGGGCGTGAGAGGATTCTTGATCTCGTGGGCGATCTGACGCGCCATCTCGCCCCATGCCAGGACACGTTCGGCGCGGGCTACTTCGATCCTGCTGAGCTCCAGGTCCCTCGCCAAGCGCCTGGCCGCGATGCCGCTCAACCAAAGCGCGGCAAGCGCACCGGCGGCCGTCGCGAAAAGAACCAGCATTCCGAGATCCCGGCGCCGCCGGTCCAATACGATATCGTCGCTTCGAGCCGGCGCGCCGAGCACGTAACGCTCCTGCCCCGGACCGAGAATGGCACTGTAGCCGAAGAGCATTTTCGCGGAGCCGAGTTTTGCTTCCCACGCCGTGGATAGCTCGCCCGCGGTCCCGAGACTGAGCTCAACCGGTGGCGGCAATGGTCGTCCGGTCGGAGCGAGGACATCGAGAAGGCTGTCGCTCGTTCTGTCGAGAAAGCCGTTGGAATAGAGGAAGAGAGGTGTGTCGAAGCGCCGTGCCGCACCCGGCAGCTGCTGGTACTCCTTCCCCGCGGCCACGGCGTTGAGAGTTTCGTGAACGAGAACTTCGCGCGTCTGCAGGTCGTCACTTCGCAATCTTTGATACGACCATAGCGCGAAGGCGATCGCCGGTATTACGAAAAACGCGAAGAGCGCCAAGGTGAGTCTCGCGTGGTAAGTGTAAATCCATTTCGCCACGCGCACACGCAACCAGCGCACGAAACCCCTTTCCGTAAGGGCGCCAAGCAGCCAGAACATGCCCGCGAGCAGCAGGTCCAGCAGAAGCACGAGACTTCCCCGTTCAGCCCGCGCCCATATCGAGCGTAGGTCGATCTCCACATGCGCGCGCATCGTCCCCGCGCTTGTCGAGATCAGCCGGTCGCCGTGAAGAGCGTCCCCCATACGATGCCATCGCAGCTGCACCGTGTCGGCGTGGACCGAGGGCGAGGCATCGGTCAGGGCGACGGCATACGGAGGATCGCCACCCGAAGGCGACGCCATCGCCAGAAGAGCAGCGTAAGGATTTGGGTTGAGAAGTCGGGTGCGCGGCAGAACCAGCACCGACGTCGCGCCGCCAGAGGGATGCGCTACAGCGGCAAGAATCTGAACTCCGGTCGGGCCGAGCGTGCTTCGCGTAACCGTCTGCCGCGCGGCGATCGCCTCCTTCACCGCCGCCGTCACCGCGTCTGAGTCCGGCTCGGCGGGCGCGACCGCAAATTCGGCCAGCTGGTTACCAGTCTGATCCCAGGCTGCGAGCGTCGCCGGATACTCAGCGGCTGCCAGGTCAGAAACAGCGTACGCCTTCAGCAAGTCAGCGCGACTCTGTGGCTGAGGCGATTTGGAGAGCGTGTCGACGAATCGCCGCGTGAGCTGAAGAGCGTAATCGTCAACGTGTCCGAGCGCCGCAACGTCCTGCTCGGCGAGCTGCATGCGTTGCCTGTACGTCGTCGACCAGAGACCGCTGAGCGCAACCAATGCCGCGATGGATGCCGTGACCAGCGCCGTCCGGAAGGTGATCACTCCGGGCTTGCCGAACGCCATGCGCAGCATCCAGTACGCGCCAAGCGACACCGCGAAGAGGAAGAGGAATAGAGGAATTTCCCACGAAAGCCAGAGGCCCGGGGTAGAGCCCCACGGTGGTTGCCCGATTCCACGAACTATGTTCGATGCGAACGGAATGCCGATCCCGAGCGTGAGAATGGCGCCTGCGGCGGCATATGGGCGCGGCCAGCGGACCATGGGGTGCGCGCGAATGACCGCGTACACCGCCATCAGAATCAACGCCGAGCTGATGCAGAGCGCGCCAGCATTCGCTGTGAGCGGGCCGCCGAGCTTTGAGAAGTAGTACGCCGGATCGAACAGGCGCGATGTGTTGGAAAACGAGTTCCACGGAATCAGCGCCGTGATCGCGAGCGCCACTGCGACCGCAAAGAGCCGTTCGGCCAGCGCGCGCCTTTCCCGCCATGCATAGAGGAGAAATCCGAGAGCGAGAATTACGAGAGCCACCGAGCCTCGCGCGCGAAGCATCGACGCGCTGCGGAAGCTTACCTCTTCGGCTGTCGCAAGTCGCGGCAACGCCCGCAGGATCGGTCTGCCGTCGGCAGAGAGCACGATTGGGCCGCCTCGCGCGTTGGCCGGCGGCGAAAACTCGTAGGAAGCGACGCCCTCCGCCGGGGCGAGGCGGTCAGCCACCGATTCAGTGAGCCCGTCCGCCGGCGGTGCGGCGTGCAGCACGGCCGACGCAACGGCGCGGCGGTCGCCGCGAGTCCTGGTCACGTCGAGGGTAGCGTAGAATGGACTGAACGTCACACTCACCGGGCTGCGGAGTGTATCCGGATCGAGCCGCATTTCGCCCGACCAGGCGAAGGGCCGATTGTGATCGAAGAGGACAACCGACTCTCCATCTCTTTGGGGAGTCCGGGCGGAGAGAAATGCAAACGCGCCTTCAGGGTCATTCGGAGCATCGAGGGCGCGGCTGGCGCGCTCTTCGAGACGCTCGCGAGTCTCGGTGAGGGCCCGTTCCAGCGCGCGAATTGCGCCCTCGGCAGCGGCTATTCGCTCACTTCCGTTGGGCGGCACGGGCCCCGACGTGCGTGGAAGCGCCGGAGTTCTGACCCACATCGCAATCAGGAAAAGCGGAATTGCGGCAGCCGCGAGGATTGCGCGTCGAGGCGGGCGTCCGCTTCTTACATTAAGACTATCTGCTGATGCGATGACTCTTCCCTCCTCGATTCCAGTTTCCGGGCCGCTGCGGGTCAAGCAGCTCAACCCGGCGCAGATCAGTGCGATACTCGGCAATGATCCACGACTCATCATTCCGATCGGGACTTGCGAGCAGCACGGCCCTCACCTTCCGCTCGGTTGCGACACGATAATCGTCGAACGCATGGCTGATGATCTGTCAGCGGAATATGGCGTGTTGCGGGCTCCGACGGTGGAGTACGGTGTGAACGTCGACACGGAGCGCGGGTTCACCGGTAATGCGTCGCTGAGAAAGAAGACTCTGCACCGGATGTTGAACGATCTAATCGATTCGTGGGAAGCGACCGGCGTTCGCGAGTTCATTCTACTGACGGCGCACGGGCACGATCCGCATCAGGAGGCTCTCGCGACCGTCATTACGACCGCCGCTCGCGTCAGGGTGGTCGACATGTTCGGCGTCAATCTCTCCGACCTTCTCGAAGGCCAGAAGGAGGCGATGCATGGAGATGAGGTCGATACGTCCATAATGCTTTTTCTCGCGCCGGAACTCGTCAGCCTCGATCAGGCACAGGACTACATGATGTCTCGCGAGCAGCTCAGACGGTACAGACGCGGCTGGCTCACCGTTCCGAGCGGAAGCGCGGGGTCCATCGGGAGGCCCTCGCTCGCGTCGGCGGAAAAAGGGAAGCTCATTTACGAACGCATCTACTCCAAAATCAGCGATCGCATCTTTCTGGCGCCGGCATCAACCGAGTAAGGTCGCGCCTCACGCCGCGCCTCGATCCCGCCGGCCGCGCATGGCGAGAAATGCGGCATAAATGCGTTAATTCAATCTTAAGGAAACTCGGTGTGTTCCGAGCTGAAACTCTGTTGTATAGTTGGCCGTAAGTGTTCGAAAAGCCCACCTCTTCTATAATGATGCGATCACTGCTTTTCATAAGTCTCGTGGCCGGCGCCGTGCAGGCATCCGCCCAGATTGCTCCACGCGATTCGACCGGTCAGACCGCCCTCACAATAGATCAGGCAGTCGAACTCGCGTGGCGCAACAATCCTGCGCTCCAGCAGGTCCAGAACAACCGCATCGGCGCCCGCGCCGCTGTACGTAGCGCGTATGGCGCCTTGTTGCCAAGTGCCGACGCCTCGCTGAGCGCGCAAAGACAGCAGGGCGGCCAGCAGATCTTAAGCGGCACGAGCCTCGGCGCCAGCTCCGACGTCAACCAGTCCAGCTATCAGATCGGAGTGAACTATAGAATCAACAGCGCGACGCTGATCACGCCAAGCCTGCAGCGCGCAAATCGCGACGCGGTTGAAGCCGACATCACTGGCGCGAGCGAGACTCTGCGCGGCAATGTGCGGCAGCAATATCTGTCGGCGCTTCAGGCCGAGGCGACCGCGGATCTCCAGGACACGCTCGTAGTGGCGTCGCAGCAGGAACTGATTCTGGCCCAAGCCAGAGAGATCGTCGGCTCCGGTACGCAGCTAGACGTGCAACGCGCCGAAGTTGCGCTCGGACTCCAGCAGGTACAGGCGTTGAAGGCAAGGAGTCAGGTCGACATCGAGAAGCTGCGTCTCTTCCAGCTTATGGGAATCCCTCAGCCGCCGAGCGTCAAGCTGGTAAGTCAATTCCCCGTCACTGCGACGTCGCTGAATCTCCGGGACCTGATCGAGTCTGCGCGTCGCCAGAACCCTGGCGTCCTCGCCTTGCGGTCAAGAGAGCACGTGTCGGAGCTGAATGTCAGACGCGAGAAGGGTGAGTATTCGCCGACTCTGTTTTTGTCGACCGGCGTTGGCGGCTATACCTACGGCTACGCGAACTCCAACTTTCCCGTGCAACAGGCGTCGGCGCAGCTCGATGCTGCGCGCACGAGCTGCATCAGGACCGAAGAAGTCCGCGCGGCGCTCAATCTTTCGAACCAGCTGGCCGAGTGCAACGCGATGGCGTTCACCGACGTCCAGGCGCAGGCGATTCGCGACGGCAATGCGAGGTTCCCGTTCAATTTCACCAAGTCTCCGCGCTCCTTCAGCGCGACGCTCTCGCTTCCCTTGTTCGACGGATTTGCGCGCGAGCAGCGGTTGCAGGAAGCAATGGCGAGCCGGTCCGACGCGCGTTACAGCGTAAGATCCAAGGAGCTGGCGCTCACGGCGGACGTGACAGCGGCGTATCTGATGCTCGTGACCGCGGAAAAAACCGTGGCGCTTCAGCAGCAGAACGCGATCAAAGCAAAGCAGGAGCTGAAGCTCGTGCAGGACCGCTACAGAATCGGGGCGACGACATTCGTCGACCTGACGGAGGCGCGCGCGACTTACGAGCGCTCCGAGAGTGACCGCATCACCGCTGTCTACGACTACCATAAGGCCTTCGCCGCTCTGGAAAGCGCCGTCGGTCATCCCCTTCGCTAATCGGATCGATCTATATGAAGAAACGCACCAAGTGGACAGTCGCCGGCGCAATCGGTCTCGCCATCGTGATCATCGGCGTCACCAGCGCGATGAAAGGCCGCAACAAGGCGACCGAAGTCCGCATGGAGAAGGTTCAGAGGCGTGATCTCGTCGCTTCGGTGACTGCGAGCGGGCAAGTTCAGCCTCACACCAAGGTCGACATCAGCGCCGACATCAGCGGACGCATCGTGCGCCTGGCAGTGAAAGAAGGCCAGATGGTGACACAGGGTCAGTTCCTTCTCGAGATCGACCCCTCGCAGTATCGGGCGAGCGTGGAGAGAGCGACCGCGGCTGTCGCCTCGGCGAGATCGCAGGCGGCACAGGCCAAGCCGGCTCTGCTCCAGGCACAGCGTAACTTCGACCGTTTGATGGCGCTCAAGAAGGCAAATCCGACTCTCGTTTCTGACGAGCAGCTCGAGCAGCTCCGAACTCAGGTAGATGTCAATCAAGCCATGCTCGAGGCGGCGAACCACGCGATCGATCAGGCGACCGCGTCATATCGGGACGCGCAATCGCTCCTTAGCAAGACGACCATCAGCGCTCCGATGAGCGGCCGGGTAACTCGTCTCACCGTGGAGCAGGGCGAGACCGCGATCCAGGGCACGTTCAACAAGGACGCGGCAACGATGTTGACGATCAGCGACATGAGCGTTCTCGAAACGAAGGTGAAGGTCGATGAGACCGATGTATCGCGTATCAAAGTCGGCGACTCGACCGTAGTGCAGCTCGATGCTTTCCCGGACACCACCTTCATCGGACGTGTCTCCAAGATCTCGAACAGCTCGGTAAAGGGAGCGAGCACCGGCGGTACCGGCGGCTCGACCGACCAGGCCATCGACTACGAAGTGACGATCCAGCTGATCAACACTCCACCAGACACGCGCCCCGACTTCTCGTCGACGGCGAAGATCATCACGTCGACCCGAAACAACGTCGTCTCGATTCCGATCATCGCGCTCACAGTTCGCGAGGACAGCGTCAAGCCTGACACATCTCTGACGCTCGCGAAAAAGGCGCCGTCGAAGCAGGTGGGCAAGCGCGACATCGAAGGCGTTTTCGTGGTCGGTGCCAACAACAAAGTCACCTTCCGCCCCGTAAAGGTTGGTATCGCGGGTGAGAAGTACTTCGAAGTTCTCTCCGGCCTCAAGGAGGGCGAGAACATCGTCGGCGGCACCTACCAGGCCATCCGCGAGCTCAAGGACGGCGCAACGGTGCGCGCGCAGAAAGACCAACCGAAAAAGGCCGGCGAGCCGGCGAAGAGCTAATGCTGACAACTGACGAAATACCACTCAGCACCACCGCTGAGCGGCAGGCGGTTACTACCGAGTCCGGAGCCGCACCGGAGAAGGACTGGGTCATCGTCACGCGCGGACTCAAGCGTGATTACGACATGGGCGGCGAAATCGTGCACGCGCTTCGCGGCGTTGACATCGCCATCCGCCGCAACGAGTACGTCGCGATCATGGGCCCGTCGGGCTCGGGCAAATCGACGCTGATGAATCTGATCGGTTGCCTCGATACTCCCAATGCCGGGGAATATTGGCTGGCCGGCGAGCTCGTTTCAGACAAGGACGAGGACGAGCTGGCTCGTGTCAGAAATCGCGAGATCGGTTTCGTCTTCCAGACATTCAACTTGCTGCCGCGGGCTACCGCGCTCCACAACGTCGAGCTTCCGCTCGTATACGCCGGCGTCGGCGCGGACGAACGGAGGAAGCGCGCCACCGAAGCTCTCGAGCGCGTACAACTCGGAGATCGAATCCACCACCGACCGAACGAGCTGTCGGGCGGTCAGCGCCAGCGCGTCGCAATCGCGCGCGCACTCGTGAACCAACCGGCGATTCTTCTCGCCGACGAGCCAACGGGAAACCTCGACTCGACCACGTCGGAGGAGATCATGCGCGTCTTCGAAGGGCTGGCCGAACAGGGTCAGACCGTCATCATGGTGACCCACGAGTCCGACATCGCGGCCCACGCGCGCCGTGTGATCGTCCTGCGTGACGGCTCGGTCGCCAGCGACGACAAGCGCGCGACATTCATCAAATCAGCCGGAATCGCCCCGCCAGATCTCACCAGGAAAACCTGACCGTGCCGTTTGTCGAGGCAATCTGGCTGGCTCTGGCGCAGATCCGCGTGCAGAAGCTGAAAAGCTTCTTCACGCTCCTCGGCGTGACAATTGGCGTGATGTTCCTGATCGCGGTCATCTCCATCGTACAGGGCATGAGCAGCTACATGGAGAACGACTTCGCGGCGAAGCTGCTCGGCGTCAACACGTTCACGCTGCGTCGCTTCCCCTGGTTCGGCGATGGTGCCAGCTCCGAGGAAGAATGGCGCACGTGGCTGCGTCGGCCGCGCATCTATCACTCCGACCTGTCGCTCGTCGCGAGCGTGCTGCCGCCCGGATCGAGGTACGCCGTCGAGAGTCAGGAGTATCTCCAGGCTCAGTCCCAGTGGGCGCGACCCAAGCAAGTTGAAGCGCACGCCGTCGACGGCGACTACTTCACGATCAAGAAGTATGACGTCCACGTCGGACGACTGTTCACGCCGCAGGAGTCTTCGCTCGGCGCGCCAGTGGTGGTCATCGGTGACGAGGTCGCGAAGTATTTCTTCAAGGATCTCGATCCGCTGGGGCGTCAGCTCCGCATCAGGGGAATGCCGTATTCCGTAATCGGCGTGCTCGAGAAGCAGGGCTCGGTGTTCGGACTTTCGCTCGACCGCGTCGCTATCGCGCCCTACAACTCACCGCTGCACCATTTCACCAATCCCCGCGGCGACGTGGACGGAATCATGGTGCAGACCGCGACATCGCTAACGATGACGGACGCAATGGAAGCGGTGCGCGAGGTCATGCGAGGTCGGCGCAAGCTCAGGCCGAGTGAGCCGGATAACTTCTTCATGGAGACTTCCGCCACTGCGCTTGCCTTCATGGACAAGCTGAAGAAGGTGATGACGATGGCCGGGACTGCGTTCCCGGCGATCGGACTGATCGTCGGCGGCCTCGTGATCATGAACATCATGCTCGTCGCAGTAGCCGAGCGTACGCATGAGATCGGGATCAGAAAGTCGCTCGGTGCGAGGCGGCGTGACATCATGCGACAGTTCCTCGTCGAGGCAGCGACGCTGAGCACGCTCGGCGCGGTGATCGGAATCGTTCTCGGCATCGCCGCCGCCAAGATCGTCCAGTGGAAGACGCCGCTTCCCGCGGCCGTTGCACCCTGGTCAATCGTGATGGCGACACTGCTCGGGACGATCGTAGGAATCGTCTCGGGTGTTTATCCCGCTCGCAAAGCGGCGTCACTCGACCCGATTGAAGCTCTGAGGAAGGAATAGCGATGGCGATGCGGATCGGGCAGCGAATTTTCAACGCGCTCGAAGGCGTCGGCATGGCCATCGACTCCATTCGCGCGAACAAGGTCCGAGCGGCGCTCACGATCATGGGTGTCGCAATCGGCGTGTTCGTCGTGGTCGCGATGTCGTCCGTGGTTCGCGGCATCAACGAGAGCTTCGCGAAGGATCTGGAGGCGGCCGGCCCGACATCGTTCTACATCTATCGGCGGCCGATCAGCGGGTTCCAGGCGTGCGACGGCTCGGACGAGACGTGCCCCGAGCGCCGCAATCCGGCGCTGACGATCGATGACGCGACCGCGATCGAGCGCCTGCCGACGATTAAAGCGGTCACAGCGCATCTTGGCAGCGGCGCCAAGTTCACCTACAAGGACAAGCAGGTGAGCACCGGAATGGAGATCTACACGCCCAATTGGGTTGATGTGGATGGTGGCGACATTTATCCAGGCCGCAGCTTCACCTACGCCGAGAACACCACCGCGGCGCGTGTGATCATCGTCAACCAGAAGCTGGCCGAGCGCCTGTTCGGAACGTCGGACCCGCTCGACAAAATGATCAATGTCGACGGCGTGGGATTCCAGGTGATCGGAGTCTACCACTACACGGCGAGTCCGATGGGAACGCCCACCTCGGCTGGCGGTGGCGATCAGGCGAAGGCGATCGTGCCATTCGAGTCGGCGCGGCGGAGCCTCAATCCATGGATGCGCGGCGTGGATTTCATCGTCAAGCCGGAGCCCGGTGTGACAACTGAGGAAGCGACAGACGATGTCACGGCGCTGTTGCGGGCGCGGCGCGGACTCAGATCTACCGCCAAGAACACGTTCGAGATCGTGACGCAGGACCGGTTGATGGGGATATACAATCAGCTGTTCGGCACCTTCTTCGTGGTCGGCCTGGCACTATCCTCGGTTGGACTGCTCGTCGGCGGAGTGGGCGTTGTCGCGATCATGATGATCAGCGTCACGGAGCGCACGCGCGAGATCGGCGTGCGGAAGGCGCTGGGCGCGACCAAGAGCGCGATCCTATGGCAATTCCTGGTCGAGGCCGCGACCCTGACGAGCATTGGTGCGGCGATTGGACTCGTGCTTGGGATTCTTGTCGCGCTGGGGATCAAGACGGCCTTCCCCGCAGTTCCGGCTTCGACGCCGGTCTCGGCAGTCATTGCGGCACTGGCCACGAGCGCGTTCACCGGGATTCTCTTTGGGCTCCTTCCCGCCGCGCGCGCGGCAAGGCTCGATCCGGTCGAGGCGCTACGGTACGAGTGACCGGCGCTCTCCGCGTCAAGAACTTACTGCAACTGAACAGGCGGGAGGTCCCAGTAGGTAAGGTGCGAGGTGATTAGTTCACTACGCCCAGACTTATCTCGGTTGGATCAGGGTACAAGCAACCGCCTGTGCCATGAATGCCACAGAGATAAGTCTGGGCGTCGTGAACTGAATCACTGGCTACTTACCTACTGGGACCTCCCGCCTGTTCAGTTGCGGTTCCATGCCGCTGAGAAAAGTTCTTCGTAGCGTCCACGGCGCCATTCATCGAAATTAGTTCAATGCGCTTCATCGATGTAATCACCACCGCTCTCGAGCAGATCCGCGTCAACAAGCTGCGCTCCTTCTTCACGCTGCTCGGCATCATCGTGTCCGTGGCCTTCCTCGTTGCCGTCGTCGCGATCATCTCCGGAATGAACGCGTACGTGAAGGAGAATCTCGCCAGCGCCCTCATCGGCGCGAACACGTTCCAGGTGAGAAGAACTCCCATCCGCATCGGACTCTTTGACGATGAAGAGTGGAAAAGGCTCCAGAGGAGGCCGCGCATTACGGAAGCGGACGCAGACGCAGTGATCGCGGCCGTCCCGGAGGCGGTCGCGGTGAGCCTGCAATCCGGCTGGCCCACACCGATCGCCGACATCGTGTGGCGCAACAAGACGCAGGGTGACGTCGTGATACTCGGTGTGACGGCTCCGTACCAGGTCGTCCAGGACTACGTGTTTGCGAGCGGGCGCCCGATCAGCGACATCGATGTGCACGATCGCAGAGCGGTCGCGGTGATTGGCGCCGATGTGGCCGAGAAGCTATTCGAGAACGTAGATCCCGTCGGGCAGGACATTCGGATCGTCGGTCAGCGTTATACCGTCATCGGAACGATCGCGAAGAAGGGGAGGGTGCTGGGACAGTCGTTCGACGGATTTGTGCTGCTGCCGCTCCCGAACTTCGAGATGATTTACGGGCGTCGGAAAACAAACACGGTGTCGGTAAAGATGCCGACCGCGCTGCTCGTCGCGAGCGGGATGCAGCGCGCCGACGAAGCGATGCGCATCGCGCACCGCCTGCGCCCGGCAGACGAGCCGGACTACTCGGTCGAGACGGCCGACGCGCTGGTGGAGTTCTGGAAGAACCTGACAAAAATCCTGTTCTCCGTTATACCAGCGATCGTGGCGATCGGGGTCGTCGTCGGCGGCATCGTCATCATGAACATCATGCTGATGTCGGTTACCGAGCGAACGCGCGAGATCGGCGTCAGAAAAGCGCTCGGAGCGAAGCCGGGCGACATTCGCCGTCAGTTTCTGGTCGAGGCGATCGTGCTGGCGAGCATTGGTGGCCTTTTCGGGGTGGCCGCCGGTTGGGGACTCGCGGGTTTGGTAAGTCTCGCGTCGCCGCTTCCCGCGCGAGTGAGCCTATGGTCCGTCACTCTCGCGCTCGCTCTGGGTGCCGGTGTCGGCGTGCTGTTTGGAGTTTACCCGGCATCGCGCGCGGCTCAGCTCGATCCGATTGACGCATTGCGCGCCGAATGATCATCACCGATCGGATCCAGAGCAACGTTCAGATCGCGCTGGACACACTGCGCGCGAACAAGCTGCGCTCGTCACTCACCATACTTGGCGTGGTGATTGGCGTATCGACCGTGATGACCATGGCGGCCATCGTCCAGGGAATTCAGGGCCAGATCGTCCGCACCATCGAGATCGCGGGGCCGACGACCTTCTATGTCGTGAAGGTCTTCTCGCAGACTCCCGTGAATCCCGACCGCCTTCCGAAATGGATTCGCGTGCGCCCGGATCTCGTCGAGGCCGAGGCGGAGCGAATCAAGCAGCTTCCCGAGATCTCCTACGCCGCGATGTGGGCACAGTCGAATGGGCGCCTCTCCTATGAGGCGCAGCGCACCCAGAACATCCTCATCATGGGAGCCGACGATCGCTATCAGGAGATCCAGGGTGGCGAGCTTCTCGACGGCCGGTGGTTCACTCCGGCCGAGATGTCGTCGGGGGCGAGCGTCGCCGTGCTGGACGAGAACGCCGCGAAGAAGCTGTTCGGTCGTGAGTCGGTCCTCGACAAGCAGATCCACATCAGTGGCAGGCCGGCGCGCGTGATCGGGTTATACGCGCAACCCGGGAATATCTTCTCGCCGCCAGGACAGGACATCGGCGCTATCGTGCCGTACGCAATGCTCGACCACCAATTCACGATCGACAAGACGAACGCACTCTACATTCCGGTCAAGCCGAAGAAGGGTGTGAAGACGGCGGACGCGCAGGAGGCCGTGACGATCGCCTTGCGTGAGATGCGTCGCCTGCACCCGGCGGACAAGAACAATTTCGACCTGATCACCCAGGATCAGATTCTCGACACGTTCAACAAGATCACCGGCGTGTTTTTCCTGGTGATGATCGTGCTGTCGAGCGTCGGCCTTCTGGTCGGCGGCATCGGTGTCATGGCGATCATGATGGTGTCGGTGACGAGCAGAACACGCGAGATCGGCATCCGGAAGGCGCTGGGGGCGACGAAGCGTGAGATTCTGTTTCAGTTCCTGGTCGAGGCCGCCACGCTCACCGGTTTCGGCGGTATTCTCGGCATTCTCATCGGCCTGACGTTCGGGCGATTGGCCACGCTGGCGATGAACATCGACGCCAGCGTTCCGATCGGACTCACGGTCGTGGCAGTGATGGTGTCTGTGAGCATTGGAATCATATTCGGCATGCTCCCGGCCCAGAGAGCGGCGAAGCTGGATCCGATCGACGCTCTGCGGTACGAGTAGATTCTCGCCATGACGCAAGTCGACGTTCTCGCCATCGCCGCCCACCCGGACGACATCGAGCTTATTTGTGGCGGCACTCTCATCGGCGCACATGCGCTCGGGAGGGCCACTGGAATTCTCGACCTCGCCGCCGGAGAGTTGGCCAGCCGCGGCACGCCGGAGCTGCGCGCGAAGGAGGCCGCGAAAGCGGCGAAAGTGATGGGCGTCGCAGTGCGCGAAAACCTGGGTTTCCCTGATGGCGGAATCCAGAACACGCCCGAGACGCGCGCGAAGGTTGCGGTCGTGATCAGGCGTCTGCAGCCGAAGATCGTGATCACCCATTCCCTGCACGGACGACATCCGGACCATCCGATTGTCGCGCAGCTCGTTCGGGATGCGTGCTTCGTCGCCGGCCTCAAGAAGGTCGAGCCCAGGGTCCCGCCGCATCGCCCGCTCAAGGTCCTCCACGCCCTCTCATTCCGTGAAGACAACCTGAAGCCGACCTTCGTCGTCGATATCAGCGAGGCGTTCGAAAAAAAGCTCGAGGCAATCGCATGCTACGAGTCGCAGTTCGTGGAGACGGTTCAGGCGGGGGAGGTCTATCCGAACGGGGAGCCGCTCCACGAATTGATTCGTCACCACGCCGCGCACTACGGGTCGCTCATTCGGTGCCGCTACGGCGAGCCTTTCTACACGACTGAAACGATGCGGGTGGAGGATGTGACGTCGCTCGAGGTCTCGACGTTTTGACGGGCAAAGCACGCAAGGCCGCTTCAGCCCCGCCTCCAAAGAAACCCGGGCCCGAGCTCACGTACTCATCGTATCTCGCCCTCGACGAACTTCTCCAACTGCAACGCCCCCGCTCCAGCCCGGAACACCCCGACGAGCTGCTTTTCATCATCGTCCATCAGGCGAGCGAGCTCTGGTTCAAGCTGATTCTCCACGAGATCGACGGACTCATCACGCTCATCGAAGCACGTGACACGCTCGGCGCCCTCACCGCAGTGCGAAGAGTCAACGCGCTTGTCCACATCGTTACCGGGCAGCTGGCCGCCCTCGAGACACTACCGCCGCAGCGGTTCGCGCAATTCCGCGGATACCTTGGCACGTCGAGCGGCTCGCAAAGCATACAGTTCCGCGCGATCGAGGCGATGTCCGGGATGCGCGATGCGCATTTTCTTCAGGTACTGAAGCAGCACGGCGAGATTGCGCCGCTGGTCAAACGGGCGCTCGCCAAGCCCACGCTTCAACAGCTGTTCGACGACCTGCTCGATTCGGAGGGCGTGACGCTCGAGCAGATCTACGCCGAGCAGAACCAGAGGCCGCTGCAGATGCTGGCGGAGGGACTCCTTGAATACGAGCAGGGGTTCGCAATGTGGCGATTCCTGCACGTTCAGCTGGTCGAGCGGATCATCGGCCCGTTGACCTCGGGCACAGGCGGCACCCTCGGCTCGAAGTATCTTCAGCAGACGATCTCCCAGCGCTTTTTCCCAAAGCTTTGGGAAGTGAGGAGCAAATTCTTCACGCGTTAGCGATTTAATGCGACGATTGCCATGCGGCTGACGGCATCGAGAAAGTCTCGCCCACGCCTCGTGCGTCACTTAAATTCCACCCATGCCCATTGACCCGATTTATCTCGACCACGCCGCCACGACGCCGGTGAGGGAAGAGGTTTTCGAGGCGATGAAGCCCTTCTACGGCCCTCGCTTCGGGAACCCTTCCAGCACGCACCGGTGGGGGCGCGAAGCGCGCGCGGCGCTGGATGAGGCTCGGGAGCGAGTGGGCCGATGTCTAGGCGCTCGCTCGGACGAGATCTGCTTCACCTCGGGCGGCACTGAGGCCGACAACCTCGCCATTCTTGGTGCCTGGCGGGCCCTCAAGCCGAAAGGGCGGACCGCCGTCGTTACCACGCCGATCGAGCACAAAGCCATACTCGGCGCGGTGCATCAGGCGGCTCAGGAAGGTGCGGAGGAGAGGTTTCTGGAGATGACGCACGACGGCGTCATCGATCCAGCATCGTTCGACGCGCTGGTCGACGACAAAGTCGCCGTCTGCACAATCATGTGGGTGAACAACGAGATCGGCTCGATTCAGCCGGTGCCGGAGCTCGCGGCCAAGGCGAAGCAGCGTGGCGCCCTCGTCCATACTGACGCTGTCCAGGCGTTCGGAAAAATCCACATCGACGCGCAGACGCAGCAGTTCGACTTTCTCACCATCTCGGGTCACAAGTTCGGCGCGCCCAAGGGGATTGGCGCGCTCTTCATCCGCCGTGGCACCCACATCGAGCCGCTGATGCACGGCGGCACGCAGGACCGAGGACGGAGACCAGGCACCGAGAATGTCGCCGCGGCCGTAGGGCTTGCGCGCGCCGCCGAGCTCACGCTCGCGGAGTGCGAGGCGCACTGCGCGCGCATCCGGAAGCTGCGTGACAAGCTCGAGGCGGGGATCCTCGCGATGATCCCCGACGCGGTCATCCACGGTCGCGGGGCGGAGCGTGCCCCACACATCCTGAACGTCTCTGTGCCGGGAACCGACAGCGAATCGCTTCTCATGGCGCTCGATCTCCGGGGCATCGCGGCATCGGGCGGCTCGGCCTGCCAGAGCGGAAGCATCAGCCCGTCTCATGTCCTGACGGCCATCGGCGTTCGTCCCGACCTTGCAAGCGCGGCCATCCGTATGAGCCTCGGCGTCCTCACGACGGATCAATCCATCGATCGCGTCATCGAAGTCTTCCCCGCCCTTGTCGCCAAGGCGAGACAGCTCACGGCCGCAGAATAGTGATATCGCGAGAGAGAGTGCTGGTGGCCATGTCCGGAGGTGTCGACTCATCGGTCGCCGCGGCGTTGCTCGTCGAGCAGGGCTACGACGTCGTTGGCGCGACCATGAAGTTGTTCTGTCACGGTGAAGATGTACCTGACCGTCCCTGCTGCTCGCTCGATTCCGTGAACGACGCGCGTCGAGTCTGCGAGCAGCTCCGGATCCCGCATTACGTGCTCAACCTGGAGAGCCGCTTCGGGCACGACGTGGTCGACAACTTCGTCGAAGAGTACGCACGTGGACGCACTCCGATCCCCTGCGTTCGCTGCAACACGTTTACGAAGTTCCGCGACTTC
>Ga0137399_10000326_pt1 | contig 18358 bp, 19 predicted proteins | sample czorhiz316metaG_FD_104810 | JGI IMG/M metagenome (GOLD analysis project Ga0137399, IMG submission 104810) | Vadose zone soil microbial communities from Angelo Coast Range Reserve, California, USA - czorhiz3.16 metaG | ecosystem: Environmental > Terrestrial > Soil > Vadose zone | place: USA...
TGCAATTTTCCAGCGGTCATCAGTTTACTCACGAGCGATTGAAGCGAAAAATCGCTGCCAGAAAGAGCATTGACGGCATCGTCATGAGCCTGGCGCGGATAGATTGCCGCCAATGGCTCGGCCCGATTTTCAATTAGTGGAACAACGCCAATACCGGGCCGAAGTTTTTCGCAAAGTTTGCGCAAATAATTCGCCGTCATGAACGGCATGTCGATCGCCAGAGCGACGAGATGATCGGTGGTCGACCGCGATAAAGCGGCAGCAATTCCACTGAGCGGGCCGCGCGATGGCTGATCGTCTGGCACAAATTGAATATTTGCCGGCCGCCATGGCGGATCAGTTTGCGCGGAGATAAAAATTTCATTCGGCGAAAGTGTTCGGAGAAGTTCGAGCTGGATTTGCCAGAGCGGCGCGTCGCGAAATTGCAAAGTTGCTTTGTCATGCCCCATCCGACGCGATTTGCCGCCGGCAAGCAGGAGGGCGCTGATGTTCATTCGGCTGCGGCCGGGACAGTCGCTGCCGAGCGCAAGACGCCGTCGGTGAGGATTCGTGCTCGCAAACCTCCGCGACCTTTAAGAAATTCCTTCGCGCCCGGCCCGATCGCGCGATTCATCCAATCACATGGCCGGCTCTCCTCCGTCCCATGAAAGCGAACGCCTTGCACTTCAAAATCTTGTCCAATCAAGCTGTTAAGATCGACATTGCGCGTGTAAATGTTTCGCCGCACCGCGCTCGGCGGAATTCCCTGCACCTGCAACGCGCCGCAGAGCTCGTCGAAAACTCCGAGCGAAAAGAAGGTCACCTGTCCTTTGTAATCCGCCTTGAAGTCAAAATAACGATCGCCCCGAAGCCCGCGGCCGGCCACACACTCGACCATCGGCACTTCGATCATCGGAAATTCATCCGGCTCCTGTCCGTAGTGTCCGACAAAGTTATGTCCCGGCGAGATGTAAAGGTGACAGATTTCCATCAGGCCAAATGATATCATTGGCGTTGAATCGATGAAAGAAAAGGGAATCGGACCCGGCCAAATCATCCGGCGAACGCGCGAGGGTGCGCTGGAGTATGATCGCGACGAGCTCACGATTGAAGAGCCGCTCGAAATCCGGATCGGCAATAAAACCGTCGCAACGACGATGCGCACTCCGGGCCACGACGAGGAGCTTGCGGCCGGATTTCTTCTTTCTGAGGCGATTATCCGCAACGGAGTTCGAATTCAAAAATTCGCGCGACCGAAAGTAGCGCGGAACCGGGACAACATCATCACGGTTCATCTTCCCGCGGGGACAAAAGCAAAACTCACTGCCGCGCAGCGCTTCGGCACGATTTCGAGCAGCTGCGGTTTGTGCGGCAAGGAAAACATTGATGCGATCCGGCAAAATTTTCCGCCGATAAAATCGACATCGACCCGGATCGATATTGAAACGCTTCTGCGTTTGCCAGTCGAGCTACGCGCGAACCAATCCGAATTCGCGCGCACCGGCGGGATTCACGCCGCCGGCATTTTCGATCTCACCGGCAAGGCGCTAATCGTTCGCGAAGACATTGGCCGGCACAACGCAGTCGACAAAGTGATCGGCCGCGCGTTTCTCGACCGAAAACTTCCGTTGGATCGACATCTACTGCTGGTCAGCGGCCGTGCTTCATTTGAGATCATGCAAAAGGCGCTCGCCGCCGGAATTCCAATCGTTGCTTCGGTCTCGGCGCCATCGAGCCTAGCGATGGAATTCGCCCGCCAAAATAATCAGACGTTAATCGGTTTTCTCCGGCCGCCGACGTTCAACATCTACTCGCACGTCGAACGAGTGATTCTCGACTAAGTGCTCGCAGCTTCCCGGCGATTTGCTCTTTTTCCTGCTTTCCTGGTTTCCTGATTGATTGAATGCTGGAGTTGTGACGAAGTTTGTTCTCATTGGCAGCGGATTAGCCGGCGGATTGCTCGCCGCGTATCTGGGTCGCCGCGGATACGACGTCGATCTTTATGAACGCCGAGCCGATCCGCGCGAAGGCAATTTGGTTGGCGGACGCTCGATCAATCTGGCTCTTTCGACTCGCGGAATTCACGCGCTCGAACAAATCGGTATCGCCGATGAAGTGCTCAAGCAGGCGATCCCGATGCCTGGACGGATGATCCACGAGAAATCCGGCGCGCTCCACTTCGCTCCTTACGATGTCGATCCAAATAAGCACATCAATTCGATCGGGCGCGCGGCGCTCAACACCACTGTAATCGAAGCGGCGCAGCGTTATCCAAATGTGCGCGTTTATTTCAGTCACAAATGCACCGACGTCGATATCGACTCGGCAACTGCTCAACTGGTTCGTTCTTCTGTGGCGGCAAGTGCCAGTCCGGCTCGGACCGTCTCGCCTGCGAATTCCGAAGATCAAATCATAGAAGCACGCGGCGACGCCATCATCGGCGTCGACGGCGCGTTCTCCGCAGTGCGGCAATCGATGCAGCTCAAGATCGCCAACTTCGATTACGACGAGAGTTATCTCGCCCACGGTTACAAGGAACTGACGATCCCGCCGGGACCGGATGGCGCATGGCGAATGGAAAAAAACGCCCTCCACATCTGGCCGCGGAAAAGTTTCATGATGATCGCGCTGCCTAATCCTGACGGCTCGTTCACCTGCACATTGTTTTGGGAGTTCGAGGGTCCGCGCAGTTTCGCGACGACAAAAACCGACGACGACGTTCGTCGATTTTTCGATGAAGAATTTCCCGATGCTGTGCGACTGATGCCAAACCTGCTCGACGATTTTAAAAACAATCCAACCGGCTCGCTCGTGACGATTCGTTGCTCACCGTGGTACTATAAGGACAAGGTCGCGCTTGTCGGCGACGCTGCCCACGCGGTCGTCCCGTTTTACGGTCAGGGAATGAACGCGGCCTTCGAAGATTGCGTCGTGCTCGATGAATGCTTCGCGGGATTTCCGAAAGATCGACATCGCGCGTTCGCTGAATATTTCCAACGCCGAAAAGTAAACGCCGACGCGCTGGCCGATCTCGCCTTGGAGAATTTTATCGAGATGCGCGACAAAACTGCATCGCGCGCGTTCCGCGCGAAAAAGAAACTCGACCACTTCCTGGAAGCCGCGCTGCCCGGAATTTGTCTCCCGCTCTACACGATGGTCACGTTCACCCGTATCCCCTACGCCAATGCCGCCCGCCGCGCGCGGCTGCAAGATCGCATTGTCTACGCAACTCTGATTATCCTGACGATGTCGATCTTAGGGTTGTCGCTCTTCCTGCTTCGTTGACGCGCACGCACGTCGCATGGAGCATTCCGACATGCCGCCAGCGACCCAAACAAAGTCAACACCGGCTCTTCGTAAAACAACCGAGACTTTCGCGGCCGGCCCAAAATCCCTGCCGCAAAAGTATTTCGTTTCCCCGGAGATTTTCGCTGATGAACAGGCAAAGATTTTCTCGACGCAATGGTTGTTGGTCGGGCATCAGAGTCAGATCGAGAAACCGGGCGATTACTTTCTCGCGCAGGTTGTCGGCGAAAGTTTGATCATTGTCAGAGATCAGAAGTCAGAGATCAGAGGTTTCTACAATGTTTGTCGTCATCGCGGGACGCGCCTAAAGGAGGACGCATCCGGACACGCATCCGCGATTCAATGCCCCTATCATGCGTGGACGTATGGACTCGATGGTCGATTGATCGGCGCGCCGCACATGGATGAGGTGCCGGGATTCGATAAGGCTAATTATTCGTTGCAGCCGGTGAACCTGGAGCTTTGGGAAGGATTCATTTTTGTGAACTTGGTCCCGAAGCGGGACGGCTATTTATCAGAAGAGAACGCCTCGGCAGAGCGAGGCGCCTACAGTTTACAAGAATGGTTTGCGCCGTTGGCCGGAAAATTTTCGCACTGGAACATGTCGGTCTTGCAGCCGGCGAAGCGAATTGAGTACAACGTGCGGGCGAACTGGAAGCTGATGTTTGAAAATTATTCAGAGTGCTATCACTGCCCGGGCGTCCATCCGCAGTTGCAAAAAGTTTCGCCGTACGATTCGGCGGAGAACGATCTGCGCGAAGGACCGTTCCTCGGCGGGTTCATGAAGATCAATCCCGGCAAGAGTCTGACCATGAGCGGAAATGCCTGTGCGGCGTTCGTCGGCGAAATTGAGAATCTCCAACGCGTGTTTTATTACACGATTTTTCCGAACATGCTGCTGAGCCTGCACCCCGAATACGTGATGGTGCACCAACTCTGGCCGCAGTCGCCGGAACGGACGTTGATCGTGTGCGACTGGCTTTTTCATCCGGAGGCGTTCAAGCGAAAAGATTTCAATCCCCAAGACGCGATCGAGTTCTGGGACATGACGAACAAGCAGGATTGGCACGTGTGCGAGCTGAGCCAGCAAGGAATCGCGTCGCGCGCCTACGTGCCCGGGCCATATTCATCGCGGGAAAGAATCCCGGCGGCGTGGGACGAATATTATCTGCGGCAGATGAGTTGAATTTTCTCCACAGATTTTCAGAACCCAGATTCCCTCGCAGATTTCGAGAGCGCTCTAATTCTCTGTCTTTTGGCTGCGCCTTGTTTAATCTGCGTTAATCTGTGAAATCTGTGGATCGCCCTCAGTTATGCCGCCGCTGACTTACGCGAATTATCTCGATCTGGAGAACCTGCTCACACTCCAGAAGCCCCGCTCAACGCCGCCGGAACACGATGAGATGTTGTTCATCATCATTCATCAAACCTATGAGCTCTGGTTCAAGCAGTTGCTCCATGAGTTCGAGAAAATAAAAAAGGATTTCTCGGCGGGCGATTTGTTCGGCGCGATCCACTCCTTCAAGCGCGTCCGGACGATCATGAAAGTGCTGGTGGCGCAGATCGACATTCTCGAGACGATGACGCCGTCATCATTCTCCAGTTTTCGCGACCGGCTCGAGACGGCGTCAGGCTTTCAATCCGTCCAGTTTCGTGAAGTTGAGTTCGTGCTCGGCTACAAACGCGAATCGACGCTCAAGTATGTTAAACCGGATTTCCCAGGCGCGGATCGCCTGCAGCAACGACTGCGGGAACGAACCGTGATCGATCATTTCTATGATTTCCTGGAAAAGCGCGGTGCGAAAATTCCGGCAGAGTTAAAGAAGCGGGATCTGACGCAGCCGAATGAACCGAATGACCACGTGCAGAATGAAATTCTGAAGCTCTACAAATCTTCGCCTGAAGTCTCGATTCTGTTCGAGCTGATGACCGACTTCGACGAGGGACTGCAGGAATGGCGCTATCGCCACATTAAACTGGTCGAGCGCACCATTGGTGCAAAACATGGCACGGGCGGATCGCCGGGCGTGCCGTTTCTAAAGGAGTCGCTCTTCAAACCGATCTTTCATGATCTCTGGGCGATTCGACACGAAATGTGAGTTGTAGAGGCGCTTGTCTCAAGCGCCTGTTTAATTTAGATCGGTGCTTGAGAACAAGCACCGCTACAACATCCCGAGGAATTCGCGGGCGGTGCCGGACAAGATTTGCGTCTTGTCTTTCGCGGAAAGTTTCAACGAATCGACGAGTTTGCCCGGGTGGGCCTCGCCCAGCGGAAACGGGTAATCCGATCCGAATGCAACGCGCCGCGGTCCGAACAATTTGAGCAGCAACCTCAGCGCGTCAGGATCGTGGACGAGCGAATCGACAAAAAACCGCGCCGGCATATTGCCACGGGCAAGATAGCTTCTTGGGTTTTTTGTGTTGTCGATCGCAACCAAATCCGGGCGTACATGAAATGCATGTTCGATGCGGCCAATTGTGAATGGGAACGCGCCGCCGCCATGGGCGAAGGCGACGCGCAGTTTCGGAAATCGCTCGAACACGCCGCCAAAAATCATCGAGCAGATCGCGAGCGACGATTCGGCCGGCATTCCGACGAGCCACGGCAACCAGTAATTCGGCATGCGCTCTCTGCCGAGCATGTCCCACGGATGAACGAAGATCGCCCCGCCAAGTTGCTCGGCCACACTCCACACCGGCTGCAACGACGCATTGTCCAAATTCAAGGTGTCGATGCGACCGGTGTGAGGGTTCGCGTCCACGTGCGTGCCAATCTGCGCGCCGCGCAATCCCAATTCACGGATACATCGTTCGAGTTCGCTCGCCGCCAGATCGGGATCCTGCAAGGGAATCGTCGCCAGCCCGGCAAATCTTTTGGGATGGTGACGAACTACTTCGGCAATGTGATCGTTCAACCGCCGGGACAGATCGAGCGCATCGGCCGGCTTCGCCCAATAGCTAAACATCACCGGCACAGTCGAAAGCACCTGCATCGAAACTTTCTCGCGGTCGCATTCTTCGATGCGGCGCTTGGGGTCCCAAACGTTGTCGGTGATCTCGCGAAAGACGCGGTCGCCCATCATCATCCGGGCGCAGCAAGGTTTGTAATGATCGAGCCTAACGAATCCGCTATAACCGTATTTCGCGTCGAGGTCGGGCCAATTGCGCGGCAGGATGTGAGTGTGGAGGTCGATCTTCAAGGAGAGTGACGTGTGACGAGTGACATGTGACAAGAAAGACTCGGTGACGCTACTGAAAACTCGTCACTGGTCACATGCCACTTGTCACTTCTGAAACGGTTTGACCGGCTGGGGCTGCGGAACTTTCGTGCCGCATTTCTTGCACGTACGACGCGCGTCGTCGTTCCAGAAATCGAGCATCGCTTTGCTGAAGTGCTCGACGATGTCGGCGCAATCGAAATCGATGTCTTCAACCAGCGCCCCGCATTTCTCACAGTAAAAGATCACGTGTTCGTGTTCTCCCGGCGGCCGTCGTCGCTCGACCACGACGCCGATCGTGTCCGGTGGACGGACCGGTGCGTGCGGAACATTAGGCGGAATGAAGAACGTTTCGCCCTCGCGCACGAGATGATCGACGATCCGGTCGCCTTCGCGGATGCGCACTTTGATGTCGCCTTTGAGCTGATAAAAATATTCTTCAGAGTCGACCAGATGAAAATCGTTCCGCGCGTTCGGGCCTTTAATCACCATCACAAAAAAATCGCGTCCGTCGTAGAGATAACGATTGCTGACCGGCGGTTTGAATTTTTCGCGGTTCTCTTCGATCCAATTTTCCAGATTGATCGGCGGCTGAACGGCGCGCGGCGCGCGTTCTTTGGGAGGTGAGGATCGAGGCTTGGTGAGCGTGGCCATGAAGCGAGCGTATTTCCGTCGATGCGCATCGTCAACCAAGGTGACGTTTGACCCAGTATTTCAATGTTTCGCATTGCACCGCCTAACCAACTGCGCGTTAATATCCGCCGCTCTATGAAACGCCGCCCGCTTATCCAACTTGTTCTGACCGGAGCAGTCGCAGTTTTATTCTGCAGCTGCGAGGACATGCAGCAAATGCAGCAACAAGCCCAAAGGACGCTGGCAGCAGTTTTGCCAACGCCGACTCCGGGCGGCTGGTGGGCGGATGAAGGCGCGCATGGTGAGGCGCGGATCGTTGTCCACCTGGCCGACCAAAAAGCTTACTTTTATAAAGGGAAGCGTTTGGTCGGCGAATCGACTGTTTCGACCGGGAAGAAAGGGTTCTCCACGCCGCCGGGTCACTATTCGATCGTCTCCAAAGATAAGAACCACTTTTCGAGCGAATTCGGTGATTACATCGACAGCGCAGGCAACGTCGTTGTGTCGAACATCGACGTGCGAAAAGATCGCTGCCCGAAAGGCGCACATTTTGACCCGGCGAAGATGCCGTACTGCATGCACTTCAATGGCGGTTATGCGATGCATCAGGGATATGTTCCGCCGTTCGCCGCGTCGCACGGTTGCATTCGAATACCCGAAGGAATGGCGGCAAAGTTTTACAACAACGCGCCCGTCGGTACGCCCATGAGGGTGACAGAATAAATGTCCGAACCGAGCTCGGAGGAATCGGAAAAAACTAACCCAGTCCGACTTCGCTATAAGATTATCGCTTACGTCGCGGCCTGGATTATCGCGTTGCTTTTAACGGCTCCGGGACTTTGGGCGCTCGCGTGGATGTTTCCGCTCGGCCTTGTCGCCGTCATCAATCGTCATTGGAGATTGACGGCGGTTGGGGAGTGCTGATTGGCGGTTACGCAGTCTACATTGTTCACGGCTATTTCTACTTCCGCTCAAAAACCGTGACGAGAACAGTGATCCTCTACGCGATTCTGGTTGCATTGCTCATCGCCAATGTCGCTGGCTGCCATGAGACGATGGTGAGCGGCCACTGAACTGATCAGCCAATCAGCTCGAAAAATCTCTTAAGATCGATGTTGCCGCCTGAAACGATGGCGACAATCGGACCCTTACCCGCTTTTCCCGTTAACGCGGCAGCCAATGGCAAAGCGCCGGCGCCTTCAGAAATGACGCGCGCTTTTTCCGCCATCATTCGCATCGCCTTCTTCGTCTCTTCCAAAGTGACGACGATGTAATCGTCTACCAGCGGCTTCATGCGCTCCCACATTCGCGGGAACATGCTTTGGCCGCCTGCTCCATCGACAAACGACGCTTTCCAATCTTTGAAAACTTGCGGAGAGCCTTTGGCGAACGACAACGCGGCGGGGGCAGCGGTCTCGGGCTCGGCGCCGAAAATCTTAATCTCAGGCTTGATCGCTTTGATCGCGCTCGCGACTCCGGTGATTAATCCGCCGCCGCCAATGCTGGCGATAATCGCGTTCGTGTCGGGGGCGTCTTCCAGAATCTCGAGACCCATGCTTCCGTGCCCGGCAATGAAATTATGGTCGTCGAACGGATGAACGAATGTTCCATCGACGCCGGGGAACGCGCGATCGTCGAGCGCTTTCCAAGCAACGTCGTAGGAAACGAGAACTAATCTTGCGCCGAGTTCGCGCATTCGCGCGAGCTTCGATTCCGGCGCAGTTTCAATTGCGACGACCGTGCAAGGAACGCCGGCCTGTCGGGCGGCATAAGCGACCCCCTGCCCCGCGTTTCCCGCGCTAATTGTCCAGACGCCACGTTTGCGCTCCGTCTCAGACAACATCGCAACGGCGTTGGCGGCGCCGCGCAACTTGTAAGCATTGATCGGCTGCAAATTCTCCAGCTTCAATCGAATGTCGGGAAAGTTCGGACCGAGTTCCAAACGAACGAGCGGCGTCCGCACGATTGTCTTCGCGATCCGCTGCCGCGCGTCTTTGATTTCGTCCAGGTTGATCGGCCGGACGGGGTCGAGCGTTGCCGCCATGGAAGATGTCGATCCTAGCCGGGCGGCCAGGCGAGCGCCCGTTTGCCTAACAAATGAACGTGCAGATGCGGCACGCTTTCGCCGGCGTCGGGCCCGCTATTGATGACAACGCGATAGCCGCTTTTCTCGACGCCAAGCTTTTTCGCGAGCTCACCCGCAACCAGCAATAATTTTCCGAGAATGGCGCGCTCGGCTTCACTGGCTGCAGCCAGACGCGGGATCACTTTTTTAGGAACGATCAGCACATGGACCGGCGCTTGCGGATTTACATCATGAAAAGCAATCGCGTCGTCATCTTCCCAAATAATTTTCGCCGGAATTTCACGCGCGATGATTTTTTCGAAGATCGTCATAACAAACTGTCGGACCGAGGAATCACCGGAGCGAGCATTTCAATCGCTCGCTGGTGGTCGATGTCAGCCTTTCACGAATGAAGCAGACAATTTCTTCCCGTAAAGAATCGCATGCGCGCGTCCAGACTCGTGTGCAACGCAAATGTTTTACACACGGCTGCAACGAACAAAGTTGCAGATTGTCCACGCCGGTCTCAATCAGCGAATTGAGTCGTTTTTCAAGAAGATCGAAGAAGGCGAGCTCGTAACCGCTGCCGGCTTGATGGGCAATATCGACCAACGAAATCGAAATCGGCGGCGGCGCCGGTGCGAAGTAGGGAATGATCTCCTTGTAACCGATTGCCTTCAGGACGTACTGCACTGTTTCCTGAAGTTGCTTGAAGGCGACGACGTTCTCATCGTTCCGCAGGTGTAAGTAAAACGCGATGCTCTCGGTCACGTGCTCGGTCAGCCACCAACTCGGATAACCGGCCTGGTCGGCGGCGCGATTGATCGCGGCGTGCAACCAGTTGCGGTCGAACTCAAAGAGCTGACCTGAATCGCAACGCAAATAGGGAAATTCTTCTTTAAACGCGACCATGATTCACTTGATTACTTGATCCGGTGGAAATAATTCACGCTGTTTCGAGTCGGGCTTTTCCGTCTTGCCGAGCGCATGAATGGCGTCGACGAATTGATCGACATCTTCGAAGCGCCGATGGATCGAGGCGTAACGTAGATACGCGACTTCATCGATGCCGCGCAGTTTTTCGAGGACCTTTGCGCCAATGGCGATGGATTGGACTTCGCGGCCGCCCGTTTCCAGATCGTGGACGATTTCATCAACGAGCTGCTCCAGGGTAAGCAAACTGGTGGAGCGTTTCTCGAAAGCCTTGGCGATGCTGCCGGCCAGCTTGCGGCGATCGAAGGGCTCGTGGGTGCGATCGCGCTTCACGACCCGGAGATCGGAGCGCTCGATTTCCTCGTAAGTGGTGAAGCGATATCCGCATTTGAGGCATTGGCGGCGCCGGCGAATGCTCGAGCTGTCGCGAGACTGACGTGAATCAATAACTTTATCATCACGCGACCCGCACTTGGGGCAACGCATAGTGTTAAAGAATTAAATAACACACCACACGTTGTGGCGTCAACGATCTTTAACGCTTGGAATTGTTGTTCGCTCAGGCCGCGAGCGCTTTGCGCGGCGGGCTCTTTTTCGGTTTTCTTGCGGCGAATTCGAACCCGACTTTTCCATTTTCCAATTTGAGGTGCGCGGAAAACGGGCGGCCTTTTTTGGAAACAAACTTGGGCAGAAGATCGGTCTTGCCGGTGGTAATTAATTTTTGGACCTGCTCCTTCGGGATTTCGCGGTGCAAGATGTTCTTGCTGATCCGGAATGTGCAGGTCTTCTCCTTGGCCACCGCGTTCTCGCAGGCATAGGCGCGATCAAGCACGTAAACCTGGCCTTTTTGGCAAATGGGACAAAGCCCGAGCGCTTCGTGCTTTTGAGTGTCGATCGTTATCGGTTGATCGTGTCCGTTCTCGCCAAAATCGAACGCCGGTTTGAAATCCTCACTGAGTTTGACCGTTGCATTGAACTTCCGACCGACTTTGCTCCGGAAACCTTCGAGAGGTCCGACTTGTTTCTCAGTTAAAAGTTTTACCAACTCCGAACGTTCGAACAATCGTCCGGCCATCGTTTTCCAAACAATCAGTCCGCACGATCGACATTTGAAGGTGCGATAACTTTCATCGAACGGTCCTTCGCCACACTTCGGACATTTTACCTCGAGTGTCTCGAAATTACCGGTCACGCTGTCGCCTTCGAAATTTTTTGCCTTCTCAACGATCTCGCGGGTGAACTTCTTGATGTGCGCCATGAAATCGTTGCGCTTCATCGCGCCTTTTTCCATGCGTTTGAGTTTCGATTCCCACTCACCGGTCATTTCCGGCGAACACAATTCCGTAGCGCCGATGCCGCGCAAAAGCGTGATCAACGCCAAGCCTTTTGCGGTCGCAATGAGATCGCGTCCTTGTCGATGAACGTAACCGTCATGAATCAAACCTTCGATAATCGCCGAACGCGTCGCTGGCGTGCCGAGACCTTTCTCGCGCATAGCTTCGCGCAGCTCTTCGTCCTCGACCAGCTTGCCGGCGCCTTCCATCGCCGAGAGCAATGTCGCTTCGGAGAAACGCGCCGGCGGCTTGGTTTCGTTTTGCGTCACCTCGATGTCGAGGACTTTTGCGGGTTCGTTCGGCGAAATCGCAACCAGCGATTCTTCGCCCTGCTGTTCCGAAGCCGCTTCGCGTCCGTAAACTGCAAGCCAGCCGGGATCTTTGATGACTTTGCCTTCCGTCTTAAAAGCGTCTTTCTCCACGCGCGTGATTCGGGTGGTCACCTCGAATTGCGCCGCCGGGAAAAATCCGCTGATAAAACGGCGCACGATCATGTCGTAAATTTTCTGCTGCACTTCGTCGAGACCGTGCGGCGCAGTGCCGGTCGGAATGATTGCGAAGTGATCCGAAATCTTCTCGTTGTTGAAAATCCGCTTCGAATGTTTGACCCACTGGTTATCGAGCACGGTGCGCGCATGCGGATTGTCGATCTTGCTCAACGTAGCTTTGACTGTTGGGATGTAATCTTCCGGCAAATAACGCGAGTCTGTTCGCGGATAAGTGATGACTTTGAAGCGCTCGTAAAGCTGTTGCGCGATTTGCAACGTGCGTTTCGCGCTGAAGCCCCGGCCGTTCGCATCGCGTTGCAAACTCGTCAGATCGTAAAGTAGCGGTGGCGCCTGGGTTGTCGGCTTCTTTTCTTCGGTGGCGACGCCAGTTTTACCGAGACAACGGTTTTTGATCTCGTCGGCTTGCGCTTGATCCCAAATCCGTTCCGCGCGCGCGTCTTCATCGCCATCTTTCGCAAAATCTTCCTTAAACCATCGGCCGCGGTAACTGCCGGCTTTGACCTCAAAATCGCCGAACACCTCATAATAAGAGCGCGACTTGAAGTGATGAATTTTGTCCTCGCGTTCAGCCAGGATCGCGAGGGTGGGCGTTTGCACCCGACCCACCGGCGTTAGTTGAAAACCGCCCGTGCGATTGTTGAACGCCGTCATCGCGCGCGTGCCGTTGATTCCAACAAGCCAGTCGCTTTCCGATCGGCACACCGCCGCTTTCGAAAGCGGAACCATTTCTTCTTCGGAGCGCAAATGATTGAACGCGTCGCGGATTGAGTCCGTTGTCATCGACTGCAACCACAAACGGCGAATCGGCTTTTTCACGCCGCTGAGCAGGACCAGATAACGGAAAATCAATTCGCCTTCGCGTCCGGCGTCGCAGGCGTTGATGAGAAGATCGACATCGTCGCGTTGCATCAAACGTTTGAGCATGTTGAAGCGCGCTTTCGTTTTCTCGATCGGCTTGAGGTGAAATTCTTCCGGAATGATCGGCAGATTGGCGAAGCTCCACTTCCCGCGCTTTACGTCCAGCTCGCTCGGCAACGCCAATTCGACCAAATGTCCGAGGGCGGACGAGATGACATAGCGATCACTTTCGAAATGATCGCCTTCTTTGTGGAAACCGCCGAGCGCGCGCGCGATGTCGTTCGCCACGCTCGGTTTCTCCGCGATGATCAACGATTTAGACATTGAAATTGAACAGCTTGCACAACGGGGGAGAGCAGATCGCGGACGAGGCTAAGCGAGTTTCACGAAATACTTTCCGGGCAACTGCTTCACCAGTCGCTTCAACTCAAGGGCGAGGAGAGTAGAAGAGACTGTCGCGCTTGGCAAATTGCATTTCGTCGCGATCTCGTCAATCGGCGTCTCCGTTGCTTCGATTGCATCATAAACTTTACGCTCTTCATCCGAGAGCGGAGGCAACGGACGCGCGGCTGCTTGGGGCGATGGTTTCGTCTCCGGCAAAAGGATTTGGAGATCATCGAGAATATCGCCCGCGTCCATCACCAGCTTCGCGCCTTGTTGAATTAATCGATTCGAACCAATCGCGCTCGGCGCGTTAATGTGGCCGGGCACGGCGTAAACCGACCGGCCCTGCTCCAACGCCTGCGAAGCGGTGATGAGCGCGCCGCTGTTTGCGCCCGCTTCGACCACGAGAATTCCATGGCTCCATCCAGAGATGATTCGGTTGCGCATCGGAAACGTTTGGCGGTCGGGTTCGATCTCCATTGAGAATTCAGACACGATCGCGCCGCTGCCGTTACAAATTTTCTCGGCGAGCGCCTGATTTTCCGGAGGATACAATTTTGACAAACCGGAACCGATGACCGCGATCGTCCGTCCTTTCGCGGCCAGCGCGCCCTGATGAGCGGCCGTATCGATCCCGCGCGCGAGTCCACTGATCACGGTCAGACCTGCATAGGCCAATTGATAGGCGAGCTTTTTCGCAGACTCGCTCCCATAATGGGTGGTGCGGCGCGCGCCGATAATGCCGATCGCGTGATGATCGCGCTCCTGAAGTTCGCCCCAAACGTAAAGCACGATTGGTGGCGCGTGAATTTCGCGCAGCGGCCTCGGATATTCCGGCGAAGTCTGAGTAATAACGGTCGCTCCGAAATCTTTGATGCGTTTCAGCTCGGCTGGAAGATCGACAATCGATTCCCAGTTAGAAATTTGATCGACAACTTCTTTGCCAATTCCTTCAACCTTTCGGAGCTGATCGCGCTTGCCAGTGAGAATTCGCTCCGGCGATTCGAAAGCCTGGAGCAACTTGCGCAGACGCACCGGCCCCATCGTTGGGAGCATGTTGAGCGCGATACACGCTTCGGTTGAATTCATTGAATCAGGTAGCGGCGGTTCACCGAACCGCCACCGTCGGGGGCGTGATCATGATTGAGCGGGCGATTGAGGTCAATCGCCCCTACCTACGCGAACTAAAATGGAATCTCGTCTTCGTCCGCTTCGCCGCCCGCAGGTTTTGGCGGCGGAGTTGTTTTGCCCGCGCGCGATTCCTTTGCTCCTTCGGCAGCTTCGGATGCGCCGCCGGCGGCGCCGGGCGGACGACCGCCGAGAAGCTGCATCGTTTCGCCGATCACGCGCAACTTGCTCCGCTTTTGCCCGCTCTGCTTGTCGTCCCAAGTGTCGAGTTGCAATCGGCCTTCGATGAAAATCGGCCGGCCTTTCTTTAAATATTCGCCGGCGATTTCAGCGAGTCGCGCCCACAAGACAACATCGACAAACGTGACTTCTTCGCGTTTTTCGCCGCTATCGAGCGTGTAGGAACGATTAATGGCAATGCCGAGATCGCACACGGCGCTGCCTTTGGGGGTGTAACGCACTTCCGGATCGCGCGTCAGGTTTCCGAGGAGAATGACTTTATTGAAACTGGCCATGCGCCAGGTCTAGCCGATTTACTTCGCGTGCGCCAACTTTTTCGCCGGCTTTTCCTTGCGCTCTTTCTTTTCCGTTATCTCGCGCAGCCGCTGGTAATGCTGGCGATAAACTTCGGGGTCGAGTTTGAATTTCGATTTCAGTTTATCAACCAACTCCGGCTCGGCGTGAAAAATAAAGTTCACGTAAAAGCCGGCATCGAGCGGTCCGGCCGCATAAGCGAATGGACGTTTGTCCATTTTCTGGACCTGCTCGATCTCCGCCCCTTCTTTCTTAAACTCGGACTCGAGGCGGTCGACAATGTCGTGGACGCTCTCTTCTTTGCCCTGCGCGTTCAGGACGAGCAGCGCTTCGTAACGGTTCTTCATGGTTCTTTTTCTTCTTCGATTTTGTTGAAAGTGTTCATCGCGGAAACGACGCCTTTGTCAATCGCCCATTTCACCGCGTCCGCCGCGCGAGTGATTGTCGATCTTATAAGCGGTTTCTCCTCTTCGAAAAAATTGCTGAGCACATAATCGGTGGCGCCTTCGGCCGGGGCGTCGCCAATTCCAATTCGCAATCGAGGAATTTCTTCGGTGCCAAATTGGACGATGATCGATTCGAGTCCGTTGTGTCCGCCCGGCCCTCCGTTTTGACGAATCCGCAACCGCCCAAGCGGCAATGAAAAGTCGTCCAGCACAATCAGAATTTCTTGAGCCGTAATCTTAAAGAACTGCGCGATCGCGAAAAGAGGATGGCCGCTGCGATTCATGTAGCTCGCAGGCTTAACCAGGAGAGCATCGCCGATTTTTGCCGTCGCCGCGTCCCATTTCCCCGATTTCTCCCAAGCCACTCCAAATTCGTGCGCGAGAAGATCGACAACCATGAAGCCGACGTTGTGACGGGTGTGCGCGTATTCGGCGCCGGGATTGCCCAAGCCTGCGACCAAGCGAATCGGTTTTTCGTCCACAGCGGCAAAACTGAAAATGCAGAATAACGCCGGTCAACCGCCCGTGCGGCTCGCACCTCGGACCTACTTCTTCTGCTCTTTTTCTTTTGGAGCCGGAGCGCCACCCTTGCCCGCTGGTGTGGGCGCACCTTTCGTCGGCGCTGTCGCACCCTTCGCCGCCGGCGCTCCCTTCGCGCCAGCAGCCGGAGCGGCTGCTTCGCCCTCTTCCTTCTTCGCCGTGATGACTTCCGGACCGGCAGCGGCTGCGGCTTCGGCCTCGGGAGTAACTGGCTCCTCTTCGATGACCGGCGCCATTACGGAAAATGCGGTCAGATCGGGTTGAACTTTTGCGGTAACGCCCGACGGAAGTTTGATGTCACGAACGTGAATCGAATCTCCGATGTTGAGCGCCGAGACATCGACTGTAATTTTGTCGGGTAGATCGCGCGGCAAACATTCGATCGGCAGCGCGCGCAAATTCTGGTCGAGCAAGCCGCCGAAATTCTTTACGCCGTTGGCGATGCCCAGCGCTTCCAGCGGCACATCGGCCGTGATTTTCTCGTCCATCGAGATCGCGTGAAAATCGACGTGGAGGACGTCGCCGCCGACCGGCGAATGCTGAACTTCCTGCAAGAGCGCGGTGCGAGTCCCTTTGTGACCTGCAATTTCGAGTTCCACTAAAATGTTTTCGCCCGACGCGTGACTGAGCATGGCATTGATGTCGCGCGCAGAAACCTGCAACGGTTGCGATTTTTCTTTCCCGCCATAAACAACCGCCGGAACAATGCCGCGCGCTTTCAATCGCCGCGCAGCGGAACGCCCCGTTTCCGACCGCGGTTCTGCTTTCAGTTTAACTTGCTTTGCCATGTTCGTTAATTGTCGATCTTGAACAGCGACGACACGGACTCATCATTATGGATTCGTTTCATCCCCTCCCCGAGAAGCTCGGAGATGCAGAGCACGGTGGTCTTAAATCCTTCCACCGGGCGCACCGGCGTGCTGTTGGTCGTTATTAATTCCTCAATTTTGGACTTTTGCAACCGGGCGATGGCGACATCGACCAGGACGGCGTGGGATACGCCGGCATAGATTTTCTTCGCCCCGCGCTTTTTCAAAAGCTCTGCCGCCGAGGTGAGGGTTCCGGCCGTCTCAGTCAGGTCGTCCACCAGGAGGACATCGTGATCTTTGACTTCACCGATCAGGTAGAGCGCTTCGGTTTCAGTGGCGCTCTTTCGTTCCTTGGCCACGATTGCGAGATTCGCGCCGAGCGCTTCGGCATAGGCCGAGGCCATCTTTAAACCGCCTATGTCAGGCGACACGACAACGGTTTTGCCGGTGAGCTTCTGCCGCAGGTACTTAATTAGTACCGGCAGGGAATAGAGGTGATCGACCGGGATGTCGAAGAAGCCCTGCACTTGCTGCGCGTGCAGGTCCATCGTTAACACCCGATTGACCCCAGCGGCGCAAAGCAGGTTCGCAATCAATTTCGCCGTGATCGGAACCCGCGGCTTGTCTTTGCGGTCCTGCCGGGCATAACCAAAAAATGGAATGACCGCGGTGATTCGATCAGCGCTCGCGCGGCGAGCGGCATCGACCATGATGAGCAGTTCCATCAAATGCTCGTTGCTAGGCGGCGAAGTCGGTTGAATGAGAAAAACGTCCCGACCACGAACGTTTTCCTCGATCATCACGTAAGTCTCCCCGTCCGGGAACGAACTGATCGCGGCCTGGCCAAGCGGGACGCCGATGTATTTGCAAATGCGCTCGGCCAACTCGCGATTGGCGGTGCCGCTGAAGACTTTCATTTCTGGCTGGAGCGCGAACATGAGGGGCTAAATTGCCGCGCGAAGGGAGCATTGGCAATGAACAACTTGCCAGAAAGGAACTCTTTCGCGAATGGTACCAGCCTCCATGAACGCTGACGCAATCCGGACCGAGCGACCCGCGACCAACTCGCGATTATTCGCGCACACCCGCTGGGACGCGCTGCCGGTCGCGGCGGGGCTTTTTCACCTCGCCTACTTTTTGGGATTGTTCTTTTTGTACCCGCACGCGCCGCTTTGGGTGATGCTTATTCTGGGGTTCATTTACTCGCTGATGGTCAACGCGAACATCAACGGCATCGGCCACAACTTCATCCACAACCCGTTCTTCCGTCCCAAAATTCTGAACCGCGCTTTCGGAATCACGCAATCAGTCGCATGCTGTTTCTCACAAACAATGTACGACGCTGTGCACATGCAGCATCACAAAGGCAATTCGGATCGCCAGGACGAAAATGGCGATACGATCGATTGGTTGTCGATCTATCGCCACAGCCACGACGGCGAACCAGAAAGTCCATGGCGCTACGTCTTTCTCAGTTTCTTTCGAGATGATGTCGGCGCGATTCGGCGCGAACTGCGCAAACGCGGCAACGGCGATGTGTTTTGGGGAAATCTCGAACTGGCGGCGTTCGCGGTCACGCTGCTCACCATGTTTTTCTTTAACTGGCGCTACGTCATTTTTTACTTCGTGCCGTTCTGGTACCTCGGCCACTGCTTCAGTTATTTGAACGGCTACTACCGGCA
>Ga0137399_10000331_pt1 | contig 18264 bp, 14 predicted proteins | sample czorhiz316metaG_FD_104810 | JGI IMG/M metagenome (GOLD analysis project Ga0137399, IMG submission 104810) | Vadose zone soil microbial communities from Angelo Coast Range Reserve, California, USA - czorhiz3.16 metaG | ecosystem: Environmental > Terrestrial > Soil > Vadose zone | place: USA...
CTCCTATTTTTCTACCTAAAAATCCTGATACAAATGAACCTAATAAAGGTAAAATTAATATTGTTAAATACATTAAGTTTCTTGTCTAATTAAAATATTTCCTTTAATTCTATAAACTGCAACAATAATACTTAAACCTATTACAGATTCAGCTCCGGCTAATGATATTATAAATATACTAAATATTTGTCCTATTCCATCATCAAAACTAAAACTTGATAATAATATTAACATAGTTACTGCTAATAACATTATTTCTATAGCAATTATCATTAATATTATGTTTTTTCGGTTTAATATAAAACCTAATATTCCTATTAAAAATAAAAATAATGATAAATTCATAATATTATCATATTATAAACCCTTTGGGACTTGTATTAAATGTCTAATATTTATACTTATTATTTTTATATAATTTTTTATAATAAATATATAATATTACTTGCTAATTACAAAAAGAATTATTTAATTCTTGTTTAGCGATTTATTAATTTATATTTAAATATTATATTTTAAAGGGAATTAAAAAAATTTATAATAATATTTAATAATAATTATTTAATTAAATATTATATTTGAATAATATTTTATTTATAGATTAGTTACCACCTCAGTAATAAACAGCTATAAATAAGAATAATCAAACTACATCTACAAAATGTCAATATAAAATTGCTGCTTCATGTCCTTGATGGTGTGTATCAGTTAAATGATAATTAATTATTCTAATAAAACCTACTAAAATAAATAATGTACCAATTATAACATGTAATCCATGTAAACCTGTTGAAGCATAAAATACTGTACCATATACTGAATCACTCATTGTAAAGCTTGATTCTGTATATTCATAATATTGTAAAGCAGTAAATATTATAGCAAAAATTATTGTTAATAATGTTCCTAAAATTGCTCCTCTTCTATCTCCTTGTATTAAAGCATGATGACCATAAGTTACAAATGCACCAGAAGATAATAATAAAATAGTATTTAATAATGGTATTGCAAAAGGATCTAATGGTGTTATACCTTGTGGTGGTCAAACACCACCAATTTCTATAGTTGGAGATAAACTAGAATGAAAGAAAGCTCAAAATACACTTAAAAAAGCAAATACTTCACTAATAATAAATAATACTACTCCAATAGTTAAACCTTTTTGTACTTGTATAGTATGATGTCCTAAATAAGTACCTTCTGTTATTATATCTCTAAATCATAGTATCATACCAAATACTGTTAAAGTAAACCCTAAACTTAATAATTGTCCACCATGAGTAAAACCTTGCATATACATAACTGCACCTAAAGTTAAACTTAATAATGAAAAACTAACTAAGATAGGTCAAGGTGATTGATCTACTAAATGATAAGGAAAAGATTGAAATTGATTTCTATTTATTTTATTCATTTTTTAATTTATTTTTTATTTTATTACTAAAGCGTAATTATTAATTTAAACTTATTATTTTTAATATAAATTAATAAATTATAATATCTAAATTTTTAGATATGTTTAGTTACTTAGATTATTATTTTGATTAAAATTATTATAATTTTAATTTATGTAATTTTGTTTTTAAATATTTTAGTCTTTTAATTATATTAAAATATGAATATATATTTATAATTTATTTAATAAAATTAATAAACAATATAAGAATGATTTTAATTAATCATTAATAATATGTCCTGTTTGTATAGTAAGACTAAATATACCTCTTTTATTTTTATTAACAAATCTATTAATATTAATTATTCTAGCTTTAGTTCTAGCTAAACTACCTAATTGAATTACTTTAGATTTAACTCTTTTGGGAATTCTTTGTGTTAAAACTTTACCTGCTAATTTTAAATAAATTCCAGATAAAAAAGAAGGTATTTTATTATTAGAAAATCTATTATTAAATCCTTTATTAATATTTTTAATTTTACTTACTTTAAATAATTTCATATGAATATATCTAAATTTAATAAAATTACTTAATATACCAATAAGATTAGCTAATATATTACTTTCATTTTGTGGAGAATATATTCTAATTAATTCTAATTCCACTGATTTTTTAAATAATTTACTTAATAAATTAACTAATTTTTCTAATTTATTATAATATAAAATTAAAAATTTAGAATGTAAATTACTATTATAATATTTATTTTTTAATGGTTTTCAATAATAAAATAATGTAATTTTTAATAAATTAGGATTAATAGATATAATAGGTTTACTTATAATACTTGACATATTAAGAAAGGCTGATTTACATATTGTATATAAATTATTTAAATTTTGATTTATTTGTTTATAAGATTTATTAGTAAACGTATAAATATCATTAGTAATTTTGGCTAATTTAGAATTAAAAGGACTAATTAATCTTATATATTGTTGTTCATTCATAAGTATTAAATTTGATTCATTTAAATTTGTTTTAGTTAATCCTTTATTAAGATTATTTCAACTATTTAATTTAGATAAATTTAAATTAAATTGATCTTTATTTAAGAAATTTAATTGATATTTATTAGTATTAGTTATTTTATCACTTAATTTTATTATTGTTTGTAAACTTTTATTAGTTTTTTTACTATTTACAGTTTTTTTATTTTCTAATTCTATTTCCGTATATTTATTTTTTATATTTTCTACTGATAGATCAGTTATTCCTTTATTTATATGTTTTCTTAATATTGATAAACCATAAATAAGACTTATTTTAATATTTGAATAGAGATTTTTATTCATTTGATTTTTTATTTTTTTGATTTTAAGGCTAATGTGACAAAGGCTATTTTTAATTTAGGGATTTTATATTTAAATTTATTTATTAAATATAAATCTATTCAGATGAATAATATATAATTATATTAATAATTATTAATATTTTTATTTTATAATACTTTATATAATCTAAGTAAATATTATTCTCTTCCTTTTATTAAATATAATATATTTAATAAAAAGAATTAAATTTATAATTATATTTTAATTTAAATACACAGGGGTAAATGACAAATTGATTTAATTACTCAATTTAAAGTAAATATTGAATTAATAAAATAATTAATTAAATTAATTCAAAAGGTTAATTATTTAATTTAATTGTTATCACTATTAAATAATTCTTAAAATATAAAAATTTAAGAATATAATAATAAGAAAGCAATCATTAAAGAGAATAACCCTGTAGCTTCAGCTAAAGCGAATCCTAAAATTGCAAAGCTGAATAATTGACCTCTTATTTGAGGATTTCTAGCTGTTGAAGCGATTAATGAAGAGAAGATTAAACCAATACCTGCTCCAGCTCCAATTAATCCTGAGCAAGCTAAACCTGCTCCAATGTATTTTGCTGCTGCTAACATTTTTATTTAGAAAAATTATATAATAGTGTCTAGTTTATATTATATATAATATAATATATATATGTACGAGTAATCAGATTCGAACTGATTATATCTACTTGGAAGGTAGATGTTATACCAATTTAACTATACTCGTTTATATTAAATTTTAATTAAATAACTTTTAATAAATTCTAAAAATTATTTAAATAAACTGTTTCTTTTATATTTTATTAATATAATAGGGGTTAATTATTTAAATAAAAATAAATAACAATATGTTTGAATTTTATAATTAATTTTTTATAAATTCTTTTCTTAAAATATTATTAAATATATTTAAAAGATCTTAATAACTTGAATATTAATATCTTTTATAAAATATAAAAAATAAAATATCTAATTTTCTAATTAGAAAATTTTAATAAAAAAATAAATTTAATATAATTTATAAATTTAATAATTAAGAAAATAAAATAAATACTTATAAAAATAATATAAAAATTATATGAAATATTAAATACTAAATTTTCAAAATTATTAAACAAATTAAGATATAAATCACTAGATTCTAAAGAACAATGAATATTAACCACATTAATATTAGTAGGAGCATCTCCACTAATAACTGTAGTATTATTTTCTATATTTGTCATTTTAGATGTTTTATAATGTTTATGATGAAAAGGTACCATATCTTTAAGTAAAATTATATGATCTTCAGCTTTTTCAATTGTTAATAAAACATAATTTTTAAAATTAGAATCTGTGGGTGAAAGATATGATTCTTGGTGAACTGTTAAATCTAAACTAGGTCCTACTCCTAAACCAAAGTTAAAATAAAATGTAGGTTCAATAGGAGAAATTTTTAAATATATACTAGATAATTTAACTCCGACAGCATAAGCTATTAATTCACTATAATTTTCAACTAAAGAATTTAAACCTTTTATGTAAATATTATTATATAATATTAAATATTCAGTGCTATCCATATAAATAATATTATTTATTAAATAAAATTTAAAATAATAATATATTAAAATACTTATAAATACTATTTTAATTCAAGATATACTATTAATAAAATGATTATATTTTAATATTATTTTAAATATTAAAAAGATTATTAAAAGTATTAATATATTAATATAAAAAAATGATATTATTAAGTAGCAAGATATTAATATTAAATTTATATTATTTATATTTAGATTAATTAATGATTTATTTATATTATTAGTTTTCATTTTTTAAATTATTTGTTTGTTTCTAAAATTAGTACTAAAATTATTATAATAATTTTAATAACGAAGACAATTATTTTATGTTTATTTTAATTATATAAATTTATTTATTCATATTATTAAATATAAACTAAAATAAATATGGTTTAATAATTTATTATATAACTTTTTATTTTTTTCAAGATTATACAATATTATGTAATTATTAAGTCTTTTAAATTAATAAATATTAAACGAGACCTTCCAGATTCGAACTGGAACTCTTCTAAATGACAATTAGAAACTCTACCAATTAAGCTAAGATCCCTTAAATTTAATAGATCAAATTTTAAATAAAAAATTTTTAAATATAAAATAATATAACCCAAATAAAATTTAACAAGAGCGAGGTGATTCGAACACCTACCAATGATTTTGAAGATCGTCATACTAACCGTTAATACTACGCTCTTTATATTAATTCTTTTATAAAACAGGGATAAATTTAATTCAATTTATTCAAAATATAATATTTAAAGTAAAATTAGAATTAACTATTATAAAGTAAAGAAGAAATAGAAAAATGTAAATCATCTAAAATAACTTTAGGGAATATACCTAATAAAACAGTAGGTAATAATAAAGTTATTAATAAATTAAATTCTCTTCTAGAAATATCTTTAATAGGTTTTAAATGAGGAGAATAAATACCATAAGAAATTCTATTATATAAATAAATAGAATAAATAGCAGATAAAACAATACCAGTAGCACCTAAAGCAGCTATTATAGGGCTTTTTTCTCATATACCAATTAAAGATAATTGTTCACCTAAGAAATTTAAAGTTAATGGTATACCAGTATTACTTAATGTGAAAATGAAAAATAATATAGTAAATACAGGCATATAAGTTACTAATCCTCTTACATAATGAATTATTCTAGTTCCTGTTCTATCATAAATTACACCTCCTACACAAATAAATAAAGCAGGTGAAACAAATCCATGAGCTAATGCTAATAATATTGCACCTTCAATACCTTGAATAGTATTAGAAAATAAACCTAACAGAACTACACTCATATGTGCAATACTTGAATAAGCAATTAAAGCTTTAGTATCTTGTTGAATAATTGTAGCTAATGAAGCGTAAATTAAAGTTATAATTGCAATAGTTTGAATTAAAGGTGAAAAATAATTAGTAGCATCTGGTAAAAAATTAATTAAAACTCTTAAATAACCATATGTAGCAAATTTTAATATTGTAGCAGCTAATAATATAGATCCAGCTAAAGGACTATCAGCATGAGCTCTATATAATCAACCTGTTAATGGTCATAATGGAGTTTTTACTGCAAAAGCTATAAAAAAACCTAATCATAAAATTTTTTGATTCTCTAAATTTATATCTGATAAAGATATTATTTGAAAATCTGTTGATCCTACATAACTATATATTTGAAGTATAGCTAATAACATAAATAAAGATCCGGCTAAAGTATATAAAAATAATAATAAAGCTGATCTTAATCTAGCTTCACCTGAACCATATATTATAATTATTAAAAATAATATTGGTAATACACTTTCAAAAAATATATAGAATAAAATTAAATCTAATACTATAAATACTCCTATTTGTAATGTTTCTAATAATAAAAATGATATTAAAAAGTATTTTAAATTATTATCTATATTATTATAATTAGATAATATAGCTATAGGACTTATAAATGTAGTTAATAATACAAAAAATAATGATATTCCATCAATACCTATATTTAAATGACAATAACTTAAATTTATAAATTCATATACAAATTGATATTGATTAGTACTTGAATCAAATTCTAATCAAATATATATTGATAGTAAAAAATTTATTATCATACTTATTAAAGTTATTCTTTTCATTCTTATTTTATTTGCTGTGGAATCTTCAGGTATTGTTATTAGTAATATACTACCTATTATAGGTATTAATAATAGTAAACTAAGCATTTCGAAATTATAAATATTTTTTCGATATTTATAACTTATTATCTATTTAATTTTTAATAGATTTTATTTATAAATTTTATAATTTTTTTTATTTTTTATTTTTTTTTTTATTTATATTTAAACAGATTTCTCAAATAAACAAACCAAATAATATAAATATATTGAAGTTATAAAAATTTTCTTTCCTTTTAATATGTTAATTTTCGGACACTGTGAGATTTGAACTCACGACTTTTATCAAGTACTCGTTTTCAAAACGAGCGCCATAAACCAGACTCGACCAAGTACCCTATATAATTATAATAATTATAAATAATTTTATTAAATAAGACCGAAGGGAATTGAACCCTTATAATATCCATTATGAGCGAACTGCATTACCAATTATGCTACAGTCTTTTAATATAATTCTTTTAATTAAAAATTTTATAATAATAATTATATAATAAAAAAGGGGTAAATTTAATTAATGAACTGTTTATTTAATAATAAATAATCAGTTTTAAGTTAAAATTATAAATAACTTAAATTAATTTTGAATTATCAATTTAAGATTGAACAGGTAACATTTTGAAAGCATGTAATGGGATAGGGCTTTGTAATGTTCATTCTAAAGTTGTAGCTGTATCAGTTTCATTTTTAAATTGTTCTGAAGATGTGAAATAAGAAGGAATATTTCAAGGATTAGTATTTACTGAATTTCCATTAGCAAATATATCATAAAGAATATAACCAAATAATACAGTAGCCATAATTGAAATCATTGATCCAAAACTTGATATTTGATTTCAACCACTAAAGGCATCTGGATAATCTGGTATTCTTCTAGGCATCCCAGCTAAACCTAAAAAGTGTTGAGGGAAGAAAGTAGTATTACATTTGACCAAATATTTCTACTTGGATTGGACTATATCTTAAATTGAATAAACTTAAAACTTTTCTTAATGGAAATAGTAAACCTTTTATCTTGAATTTTAAAAATTCTAATAAAGGTTGCTTTATTCAATTTTCCTTCGTGTAGTCTCTGAGGATCCTACTTAAAATTTATAAAAAGTATAATTTTGTTGGTTTCCTGCTGATTGTCCATTGTTACATCCATTAGAATTTTCACTAATAATATTTTTAATATTATTGTATCTAAGGCTTTAGAAGTTTCCAGCAAATAGAAGGATGTTTACTAAAATAATTAGGGGGCTAATTTACTTTCTTCACTTAGATTAAAATTTTAGGTTTAACCGTACAAATAAAATTTACATTATTTATCAGAAGATGAGATAAATCATTTAACTCCTTTAATGAGAATAGATTTATTAATATTTTTAGATATACTACTAAATCTAACTCTAAATTGTGTTCTAGCACTATTTATTGAAGGAAATGTAAGAATATTTCCTTGTTCATCTGTCATAGTTATTTGTGTTCCATTTTTTCCAAAATGAGGAGAAATTTGACCTTTTTTACCTATACCATGATGATCATGGTTTGTATAATAATTTTTTAAAGATACACTCATTAAAGCTTTTTGTTCTTCACTAGGTTTAGTAATGAATCTAGGATGTAGATCTTTAATATGCATTTTTTTAAGTTTAGCTTTTGTTTTTAAGGAATGTTTAAACCCTTGAGCTGAACCTGCTAATTTTAAAATATTATAAGTAGGTTTATACATATCAATAAAATTTTGTTCTAAACCTACACATAAAGTTTCTTTTGGTTCACAATATTGTAATATTAAAAATGCAAAATTATTTAAACCATACTTTTTTAATGCTTTATATAAATGTAAATTAGAAGAATCTATTTTACTTAAATGTACTTTAAATCTTTTATCTAATTGTACACTACTTCCTATGTACATATTTCCATTAACTAAATTAAAAAACATGTAAACTCCAGCTTTATTTTTAATATTAAATAATATATCAGTTTTATTATCTTTAATTCCTATAAATTTAATTTCTGCTGAGATTTTTTTAAGCTTGTTAAATACTTGTTTTTGTTTTTTAGTTTCAGGTTCAGATAATTTAGGATTAGGTAAATTATTTATTTTTCTATTTAAAGTATCATCATCAATATCATTTAAATCAATATCTTGTTTGTCTCTGTCTAATACTTTTGAAGGAGAGGTAATTCAATTTTTTATTTTTTGTATAACCCCAACAAATAAAGTTCAAAAATGAATTTTACCTAAGAATTCATTATATGATTTTCCTGTAATTTTTGGTAGTCAGAAATAAAACCCTGCAAATATAGCAAAAACAGCTCCCATTGATAAAACATAATGGAAATGAGCTACTACATAATAAGTCAATAATTTATTTCTATTTATTAAAATAAATTAAAAATAAAAATATGCTCATTTTACAATGAGGATCGGACTATATCTCATCTAATAATTAAACTTAATTAACGTTCGACTACCACGTATAGTCTCTACGGATCCTACTCAATATAAATTTTTAAAGTGGTTGTTAAATTGTTTAAGAAAATTAAGAAAATAAAATTTAAGAACATATGTAAGCTTACTAGATAAGAAATTAAATATCTGGTATTTAGTAATGTTTACGCTTTTAATTATAAAATTTAATTGATTTAAAATAACTACTTCTTGAAGATAGATTTCTTACTCAATTATTATATAATATTGTACTTCCAATTCCTATGCTTAACCACAATTTGCGATATAATTTAATAAAATTAATTGGCCTCATTTAAATAAAAAAAGGGCTAATATACTTAAATAATTAGTTCTTAATTTTCTTAATTTTCTTAATTTTTTAAATTGATTTAAAACAACTACTTAAAAATTTTTATATTTTTGGTTTCCACGGTATTGCCTTTTAAATTTGTAGCATGGAAACAGCATTATTTCCATTTAAAAGGTTTCACCGTTAGCAATATTAATATATAAATAATATTACCGATAAATTAATTAATTTAATTTATCATAGTGGTAAGACAACATGACACTTATTTTATAAGATCTCTAAATTTAGTAAATGAAAGTATTTTTTCTCCAAGTAATGGATAGTTAATACAATGGTTAATTATTTTTATTAAAGTTAATTTTCTATAAATTTCAATTAATCAAAAATTATTATTTAATTTTCTAATTTCATTTTGAGCATCGAAATGATTTTTTATTGTATCTATTATATATCTATCAGTTCTTTGTCTTATTGAAAATGAGTTATTATTTGATATATTTCTAATAGAAAAACAACCTTCTGCTTCAATAAATCCAGATAATCATTCATTAAAATAAATATAATCAATTTTAACAATATCTATATTTGGATTAAGATATTTTTGATCTCTAACATTTAAATATAATTCAACATTATTATGTTGAAAACATTCTAACATAAATGCCAATTGAGCTCTTAATCTGGAAGTTAAAGGAGGATAAGAAATAAAAATATTTATTAATTTTTGAATATCTTTTCTATGATTTACTACTCAAATAACAAATTTATTCTTTTCAATAATTCTTACATTTCCTCCAATATGTTTTTTAATTAAGTTTAACATTGTTAAATTTTCAATACAATATTTTAATTTAATAACTAATCTATATTGAAGATTTTTATGTCTTCAATGATTTACTTGAATACTTCCATCACCATCCATTAATCCTACTCAAAATTTATGAATATAAAGAGGATCTTTTTTAATTCTATCATGTAATGCTAAATCTAATGAAGCATTAGCTAAAACTACTCCTGTTACACCTCCAATTGTAAATAAAGCTAAGAATCCTAATGTAAATAATAAAGGTGTTGTTAATCTTAAACTACCTCCATATAATGTAGCAATTCAAGAGAATATTTTAATTCCTGTAGGTACAGCAATTACCATTGTAGCTGCTGTGAAATAAGCTCTTGTATCTACATCTAATCCTACACTGAACATATGGTGAGATCATACTAAAAATCCTAATATTCCAATAGAAAACATAGCATATACCATTCCTAAATAACCAAAGATAGGTTTTCCTGAAAATGTAGATATTACTTGACTAATTACACCAAATCCAGGTATAATTAATATATATACTTCGGGATGTCCAAAGAATCAAAATAAATGTTGAAATAATATTGGATCACCTCCTCCAGCTGGATCATAGAAACTAGTATTAAAATTTCTATCAGTTAATAACATAGTGATTCCTCCAGCTAAAACAGGTAAAGCTAATAATAATAAAATAGCAGTTACAAAAATACTTCAAACAAATAATGGTAATTTATGTAAACTCATACCATTTGTTCTCATATTTAAAACTGTAGTAATGAAATTAATAGCTCCTAATAATGAAGATACTCCAGTTAAATGTAGACTAAAGATAGCTAAATCCACAGAACCCCCAGAATGAGATTGAATTCCTGATAATGGTGGATAAATCGTTCATCCAGTACCTGCTCCATTTTCTACTAATGCACTAAGTAATAATAAAATTAATGATGGGGGTAATAATCAGAAACTTATGTTATTTAATCTTGGAAATCTTGATCTTAAGTAGTTTCTTACTTAAACGGACTATGTCTTCATCATATTTTTTGTTTTTTGTTTTTTAATATGAGCTTCGCGTGTAGTCTCTGAGGATCCTACTTAAAATAATAGAAAAATTTAAACACAATACATAACAAATAAATTTCACAATAATTTTAGTTTAATTGTAAAATAAAAATTAGAAAATGTGTATAAATATATATTATACACTCTATTCTCAAGAATACGTAATTAATTTTAAATTTATTAACAATAAAAAATTATATAAAAATATATTGAATATTAACTAATAAATCTCATAAAAAGATCATAAATTAATGGATCAATATTATTTGATTGGATAATAGGCATTATGTATGTATTTATTATATAATCTGCATTTGTACCTGTTATTACATTATTAGTAACATCTATACCCAATAATTCATTTATTGCCTGAATTTCTTCGTTTGGTAGATTAAATTCAAATTTAAAATCTACTTCATCAAAATTTGTCATAATTCTTGTATTTTGAGTTGGTATAACAGTAATTATATTATTTTCTGAATTTATTTGAACATCCATATTATGGTAAAAATAAATATTAATTTTAATAAATTTCATAAAAAAAGACAAACCTACATTTAATATAAAAATTATAATTAAACTATAGATTAATAAATAAAATATTCATAAAATTTTTAAAAACATTTTTTATTTTGGGAGAATTGACTGCGTCTAAATAGTCTTTTTACAACATACTGAGGTTGTATTGAAGAGTCTTTTTATAACATACTCAGGTTGTATTGTTATTATTTTAAATCTTATTTTTGTTCTTATTTTAAATCTTATTTTTGTTATAAGTTGTACACTGTCTTTGTAAAAATATTTTTTTTTTCTCCTCTTTTATATATTTTATAATTTTTATTATTAATAAATTTTCTTAATTAAAAATTTATTGTTTTGTATTGTGTTTATTGTTTTATTTTGTTGGTTTCCTGCACATTCCTCCCATGTATACATAAGTTTTACGACTAATTCAGTTGAAATACAACTTTATAAGTTTAAACTTCAATTAGGTGTCTATGTATCTGTTAACTGGAAAAATAATTCCAAAATCGAGAGATTCCATGCATATAGCGAAGTAATAATTAAAAAGTTTACACTTCTTAACGGCATTTCCAGTTTAGAGTTTAATATAATGTAATTTTAAAAAGATAATATATTTAAATGATCTCAAGTAAATTTAATTCTTTGTCTATTCATACTTTGTTTTACGGCATCTGTTTTACTAATACCTTCTTCTGTGTAATGTTTATTTTCAAATATTAATTGTACTATTTTGTTTCAATCATTATGATCTAAGTGTTTACTTGAAAATAATGGATATTTTTCTAAATAATTTACTATAATTTCTAAAGATATTTTACTTGAAGCTGTTAAAATATAATATTCATTACCAGTTGATTTTTGTTTTCTAGTTAACAATGAACAATTAAAGAAATTTGATATATCTGTTAAAACTTTAAAATAACTATCGTTAGTTATTGGATCTAACATTCTTTGTTCAATTCTTAATCTGCAAGATATTTTTCTTTTTTTTGCATTGTTTTCTAATTTAGTATGTTGAACAGAAAAACTACCATTTGAATCTATAAATCCACTTAATCAACCATCTTCAAATAATGAACTATCTTTCAATGGTAATTTAGTAAAATTTGTATTATGATTTTTATTTAATCAATCTATTAAATTATGAAGTTGATGTATTTTGGGAGTTTTTAATTCACCATTTATTAAATTAACTAATTTTTTTAAACCTATTACAGGTGAAACAGTTAATACACAATCATTGTCTGATATTTTATATCTTATAAATCCTGAACCTATTAATTCTAATAATTTTTTAGCTAATGGTTCATTTTTAAGACTAAAAGTTATGCAAAATCTTGGATTATGTTTATTTTTTTGATTTGGATTTTGAATCCAAATGTGTCCATCACCTTCAAATAGACCAGCTAAATATTCTTTAAATTTATTATCTTTATAATAATTATTTATAATATTATTATTAAACTCAAGGACCTCCTGTTTGTTTGCCATATCAGGAGCTCCTATATGAATTGGTAAAAAATAATTACCAAAACCTCCTATGAATGCTGGCATAACCATAAAGAATAACATTAATATTCCGTGAGCAGTTATAATTACATTAAATAATTGATGATCTCCTTGAAGAAATTGAACTCCAGGTGAAGATAATTCTAATCTAATTAAAACTGAAAATCCTGTAGCTATCATACCTGCAAATATAGCAAATACTAAGTAAAGAGTTCCAATTTCTTTAGCATTAGTTGAATAAAGTCGTCAATTCATACAACATTCCTCACTTTTCATATTTACTCATCTATTTTTGATTTAATATTTAACAAAAATTTAAAAAAACAAATTTATAATTTAACGAAATAGAGGTGATTCGAACACCTAAGGGATAACCCGAACAATTAGCAATTGTTTTAACTTTCCAATGTAAACTATTCCTTATTTATAACTCTTAAAACTCTATTTATTATAATAATTATAATAATTATATAATAAAAAAGGGGTAAATTTAATAAAATTTTGTTAATTTTAATAATTATTTAATAATAAAATTATTTTATTATTATTTGTAATATTTATTATTGAAATATTTACTAATATTTTTTAATAAATTATAATAAAAATTTAAATTAATAATAATTAGTGTAAATAGATAGCATCTTTAATATAAGATATTACTAATAATACAAAAACATAAGCTTGAATAATAGATACAGCTACTTCTAATCCACATAATGCTAAAAAGAATGCAAATGGAATTAAAGTGAATATAGCTATAATAAAACTACTACTAAACATTTGATATAAAAAAGTAGATAATATTTTTAATAAAGAATGACCTGCTACCATATTAGCAAATAATCTTATACCTAACGATAAAGCTCTAGCTAAATATGATACAGTTTCTATTAAAACTAATAATGGAACTAAAGCTAAAGGAGTTCCAGAAGGTACAAAATATGAGAAAAAATGTAATCTATGAATGTATAATCCAAGTATAGTTACACCTGTTAATATTGTAAATGATAATCCAATAGTTACTATTACAGAAGTTGTTATAGTATATGAATAAGGTATATTACCTATTAAATTACTTATTAATATAAAGAAAAATAATGAATAAATAAATGGTAAATAAATTTCTTTACCTAATTGTTCTCTTACCATTGTATTAATTGTTGTAAATATACTTTCTATAGATATACTTCATTTTGATGGTAATATTTTATTTTCATTATTACTTATTATATGTAAACTTAATATTATAAATAATATTAATATAGAATATAATCCTAAATTACTTAAAGTTAGATTTATGTATCCTAATATAGGTGCTATTACACTTATTAAACTACTCACTTCAAATTGTTCTAATGGAGAATTTATAATTAAATTATAATTTTGTAACATTTTAATGTTTTATTTTATTTATTGGTATCTAAAATTAGTACTAAATTTATATTTTAAATTTAATAACGATTAACAATATTTATTATAAATTTTACTTTAAATATTTTTTAAAGTATTTATATATTTAAGTTATATATAAATTATTATATATTATATTCTATTTTTATTTTAATTATATTTATTTAAATTTAAATAAATATATATATTAATATAGCCTTTATCAGAATCGAACTGACATTAGCTACTTGAAGGGTTGCTGTACTACCATTATACTAAAAGACCTTCTTAAAATAAAATATATAATTTTTATAAAATTTCAATCTAATCAATTAGAGAACAATCAAAATTTAAAATTATATTTATTGAATTAATTGATTCATATATATAATTTTATTAGATATTTTGATAATATAATTTTAAATTAATTAATAATAAAAAAGACAGAATAGGAATTGAACCCTTCTACTAACTAATGAGATTAGCGTGCAAACCGTTACACTAAACTGTCTAAATATAATTTAATTTTATTTATTCAACACTATTTTTGTAAAAAAATTACGAACAAAGAGACTTGAACTCTTAAGGAATTACTTCCACTCCTGCTTAAGAAGAGATTGTTTACCAATTTCAACATGTTCGCTGACTTATTACTCTTTTATATTTTTCTATTTAGTATTTTATTTTTTTTTTATTATAATTTAATATTATTTTGATTTCTTAAATATTAAAAGGCGTTAATAGGAATCGAACCTATGAATAAAGTATTAACAGTACTCCGCAATAACCTCTCTGCCATAACACCATAATTTTTTTTTATTTTTTAGAAGTTAAAGAAAGCTTAATTTAATATTTTAAATAATAATGATAATTTTAAGACCTTAATATTTAATCGATTTTTGAGAGAATTTTTAAATATTAATTTATTTGATTAAACTCAGTATAAAAATCAGAGTTTTTTTATAATATTAAGCCTTATATATTTACTCACTTATTTAGTTTATTTTGTTAATTTTTTCAATTTTAATAATTATTATTGTTAAAATTTTTATATATTATAATAATAAATATGGTAAGCACGATTCGAACATGCTGTATGTCTCCTACCCAAAAGGAGCGACTGACCAATTTGTCATCTACCATTTAATTTCTTATAAAATTGAGCAGTAAAGGAATCGAACCTTTTACGGTGCTAACCAATTCTTTTACAGAGAATCACCATTACCAATCGGATCACCTGCCCTTAATTTAGAAATATTTATTTATATAAATAAAATATTTTTTGTTTTAATTAAATAATTAATATTAAGAATTATTAATTATATAAATAATACATTAAACTTATATGATTTTAATTTAATTTAAATTAAATTATATTTTTATAATTGAAAGCATCTGGACTTGAACCAGAACTGTCTCCTTAAAAGGGAGACACTCAACCACTCGAGTTCTGCTTACTTATAATTAATTAAAATTTTTAATTACTTACTGAGTTAACCAGATTCGAACTGATATTATTCATTACCAAAAAATGATGTTTTTCCAAATTAAACTACAACTCAAATCATTTTATATTTTTATTTTTTTTATATATTATAATTTAATTAAACAATTTTGTTTAAAATAACATAAAATATATTGCCAAAAACTGGAATCGAACCAATTTCTAATTCTTACAAGGAATTCATTTTACCAATTAAACTATTTCGGCTTAAATATATAAAATTTATTATTATTATTTAATTAAAAATTAAAAGCAATTTGCCTCGAGAGAGAATTGAACTCACATTTCTATATCTTCAGAATAGCGCTTTGACCACTAAGCAATCGAGGCTTATAATTTATGGAGAAAGATAGACTCGAACTATCATATTTGTAATGCAAATACAACTGATTACCAATTATCAGATTTCCCCTTAATTTATATTCTTTTAAATTATTATATAAATATTTTTAAATAAAAAGATTATTTTATTGAATTCTACTCAATATATAAATCAGCCAAACAAATTATACAAAATATTAAAATCTGAATTTAGATAATTGACAATCCGAAACATTGTAGACAGAGAAAATTTTATTAGTTTAGTAGAATATTTACTTCATTATTACTAAAATTGTTCAAATTTCTCTATTAATTCTAAAATATAGCTATAAGCTTCCAAATAAATTAATTAAATTTCAGATTGAAATCGAACCATTTATAATAAGTCAATAATAATATTTCATAGAAAAGGGATAAATAAAAATTTAATTAAAATAATAAATTAAATAATTAATTAGAATATTCATTAATAAGAATTCTGTAAATAATCATTATTTATTCTGATTATTTTGAGTAGTTATAGAGATGGCACCAGAACCAATTTCTAATATAAATCCTATTGTTAATACTACAAAGAAAATTAAAGCTATACTAAATCCAAAAGTACTTACTTTATATAAAGTAACAGCTATAGGAAATAATAATAATATTTCTAAATCAAAAATTAAAAATAACATAGCAACTATATAAAATTGAATTTGGAAATCAGTTCTATTTTGTTTTCTAACAGCTGAATATCCACATTCATAAGCTGATATTTTAGAATCATCCGGTCTATGCACTGAAAATAAGAAATTTAAAAATAATAAAACAAACGCTACTATAGGAACAACAATAAATAACATTAATAAATTATTCATTAATAATTAAATAAAGATAAAGAAAGTATTGTTGTACTATTTAATAAAATTGATGGTTTAAGAACAAATAATAAAATAGATAATGTTAAAGTAGATATAATAAAACTATTAGTACTACTTATTTCTATTTCTGAATTAGAATTTAAATTATTAATTATTTTTAATTCTTTATCACTATATTCAGATGTATTTTCTTCTTTTGTAAATAATAATTTTATTATTTTTAAATAATAAGAAGCACTTATTATACTTACAATAATAGCTATTATAGACATAAAGTAATATCCATTTTGAATTGCTGAATATAATACAAATTGTTTAGAGAAAAATCCTATTAAAGGTGGTATACCAGCCATACTAAATAAACAAATTGTTAAAGTAATTGATAATACAGGATTTAAGAAAAATTGACTTTTTAATTCTGAAATATTATTAATATCATTTTCTGTACCTGTTTCATCTTCAACCATTATACTTTTTATTAAATCTCTATATGAATTTTTAATTATATATCCAAATAATATGATTATTAAAAAAGTATTTAAATTTGTAATAGTATATTGTATTATATAAAATATTAAAGCTTCTATAGATTGTTCAGAATTAATAGCTAAAGCTAATAAAATAAATCCTATATGAGATATAGTACTATAAGCTAATAATCTTTTTATTTTTGATTGAGCTAAACCTAATATTGTACCTATTAATAATGATAATAATGAACTTATTAATAATAAATTTTTACTTCATAAATAATTATTATTAAAACTTAAAATATTACTATTATTTATATTTTTTAAAGGATTTAATTCTAATATTAAATTAATATTATCTATTAAATTAATATGAGTTTGTATTTCAAATAATATTAATAAAATAGATATTTTAGGTATAATAGTTAATCAAGTTGTTATTATTGTAGCACTATCTGCATATACATCTGGAGCTCAATTATGTAAAGGTGCTGCTGCTATTTTAAATAATAAACCTATAAAAATTAATATTAAA
>Ga0137399_10000334_pt1 | contig 18221 bp, 22 predicted proteins | sample czorhiz316metaG_FD_104810 | JGI IMG/M metagenome (GOLD analysis project Ga0137399, IMG submission 104810) | Vadose zone soil microbial communities from Angelo Coast Range Reserve, California, USA - czorhiz3.16 metaG | ecosystem: Environmental > Terrestrial > Soil > Vadose zone | place: USA...
CGAGGAATGAATAATCCAGAGGCACGTCTTTGCCGCCCGTCACGACATACAGGATCTGCGAAGGGGCGTCGAGCCTCATTGAGTCGGCGCCCGCCAATCCATCGACGTGATCCATAACTGCGTAGTCCGACCCGCGCAGAATCTGCAGCATGCCCTTGTCGCCGTCGGCCACGAGGATGTGGTCGCTTTCCGGCAAGTAGATGATGCTGTGCGGAGTGCCGAAACCTGCGATCCTCTTCAACCGGCGACCGGTTTTCAGGTCAAATACTTCGACCGTCTTGTGATCTTCCCCGGCAAGAAAGAGACGTCCGCCTTTTTCGTCCACGGCGAAGTGATCAAAATCGCCGCTGAATCCTGGCAGCGGCACCGCATCAAGAAGCCGTAGCGGCGCAACCTCCTTCGCTCGCGCAAAGGATGCCAGGGTCACCGCCATCAGGAGCATGATGATCGCGAGGATATGCCAGCGGACGTTCGTGACCTCAATGATTTTAGTAGCTGCGGTCTCGAGCTGCGCCGTTATCCCGTCCCTGCCCACCTTTGCGAACGTCATTTCCCCCTCCTCGTTCTTCTTGCCTTGAGCGGTGCCTGCACCGTGGAGCTCCCAATACCTCTCAAGCCATTTCGCGTTTGCCTTGACGGCAATCTCCGATTCGTACAACCTCAACCCGATTCACACGGGTTGGCAACCCCCGCCGGCCTTGGCCCTCTTCTTGCAAGAATTCGCAAGCAAAAGGAACATGTGCCACTCCGAGGCTAGAGAGCCTCGGATCGTCCTGAGCGAGCTCCTGAGTAGACTTGTCTGTTCCGGTCGTTTTCCGCACGGACAAACCCACGGTGGCGTGGACTCTGCGTCAAACCCCAAATCATCACAATGCTCTATGCATCACATCGAAAACAATTGTCGATAACGCGGGTACCCATTCATGAGAAACGAGTTAGAGCGCGCAGTAACACGAGGTCTACTTTGACCGTGGAGTAACAGGCGATTGTTACAGCATCATCGGGTCGGCTATCGTCGGAAGCGTGCCCTCCCAAAAGGTGGCCCCCAAAGCCAGAGCCGCGGCACTCAAAGCGCTGGAACTGGACAATACCCTCGCCGAAGCTCAGACGTCTCTGGCGACCGTGCGATTTAACTACGACTGGGACGGGGCCGCCGCCGCAGCTGGATTCCAGCGCTCCATCGAACTCAATCCGAGCCACGCCACCGCCTACCAACGCTATTCCCTGTATCTGATGGCCATGGGTCGCACGCAGGAAAGCCTCACGCAGATGAATCGTGCTCGCGACCTCGATCCTCTGTCGATCAGCATGAATTTCAGTTTGGGCTGGCGCCTCGATATGGCGCACCAATACGATCAAGCGATCGAACAACTGCGGAATACCCTGGACATGGACCCTAACTTCGCGCTGCCTCGCATGGTTCTCTGCCAAGCGTATGAACAGAAAGGTTTCTATCAACAGGCCATCGCTGAACTACAAAAGGCAGCCAGCATTTCACATGACAGCTCACAGATGCTCGGGGCCCTTGGGCATGCCTATGGCGCTTCGGGCAACCGGTCCGACGCTGAGAAAGTTTTAGGTCAATTGATGGACCAATCAAAGAAGCCGTACATTTCCCCGTTTTACGTGGCGATTGACTATGCGGGCCTCGGCGAAAATGATCACGCCTTGGACTGGCTCGAGAAGGCCTACAAGGATCGTTCCAATGCCATCGTCTTCTCCAAGGTCGATCCACAATTGGACAGTTTGCGATCCACTCCTGGTTTCCAGTCCCTGCTGCGTCGGCTAGCTTGGCAAAATTAGATCGATCATCTCGGCCAGTCGCACAGCCAGCCTTAGCCCTCCGGTTCATCCAGGCCGGTTTCTGTGTCCGATTCGCGTGTGAGGGGACGGAAGGACTTGGTTCCGACCCCTGCGGAGGCAGTGAAGTTGGGAGTTAGTTCGTTGAAAAGAAACAACAAAACGGGAAGTTTGGTGAACCGGGGAGGACTCGAACCTCCGACCCGCTGTTTGTCACCCGAAACGCTAAATACTCAATGTTTCAAGCGGTTTCCTCGTTTCGGGAATGTCAGAAATGGCCGGATTTAGGCGTGGTTGTTATCAAGGATGTTATGAAGTTTTGGGAAGTCACTTCTACCCGGAAACGCGAGCGCGGAGTCCAAATCGAAAATCCTGGATTACCCGTTGGCCGATTAACTCTGAAACTGTTACGAGTTTCGAGTGCAAATGCCATTCGCGGATTGATGCCGGTCCCTTTTTCAATTATACAGTTCGGAGTGGACAACGCATTGCTCAGTTGCAGCGACAATGTAAACAGCTCTAGAGGTAGTGACGAAATTGATCTTCCAGGATCTGCCCTTGTACGGAACGCACATTGCTCGCGGAAGGGTGTTATGAAACTAACGAAATCATGGATTAGCAAGAGGGCACTTGGCTTCGCGGAAGCGGTCCTTGTTGTTTTCGCAATGGTCCAGGCAGCGAACGCGCAAGCCCCGAGTGCGCGGATTCCAATAGTTTCCGATTGGACCCACCGGCACGTGATTTTTTCCCAAACGCGTTCCTTCGAGAAATCATGGAGACTCCAGGCGGAACCCCGTTATTGGTTGCAAGTTCTAGGCCGCAACGCAAGAAGGTACCGGCAGGTTGACGACAAATTTGGAGCGGAACGAAACGATTTAGACGATTTTCAGCGGGGCCACAAGGAATCCAGGAAAGCGTTTCAAAGAGACTGGGGCCAATCATTAGGAGCTAATGGCTCAACGGGCGTACCCCTGACCGGTGTGGTCTGGTATCCCGTGTATCCCGCAAAATATTCATTTGACATAAATGCCAGTCCAGACTGCAACAATGACTACGTGGTTTTCCCTACGAATTTGGCCGGTGTAACGGCCGGGCAGGCCAGCGTGATTGCATACAGGAACCTGTACGCGGGAGCTGGTAGCCCGTTTTGCGGTGTCGCGAACCCCACGGTCTATTGGTCCTACAACACAAATTTCGATAATCTGGGAACACCTACGAATGGAACGGTACAAACTTCTCCGGTACTATCGGGCGATGGCACCAGAGTAGCGTTCGTCGAGACGCGCACCGCCGCCAACGGCGGCGCGATTCTCCATCTTCTTAAGTGGCACGCTCTCGATGGTGGCGCGATCAATACCGCGTCAGCGCCTACGATCGCCACAGCCTGGACTGCCGACGGACTTGTCGGGCATTGTCCCTCTGCAGGCGCGTGCATGATCAGCATCGTGCTCAACGGCGCTCAACCCGATACCGCATCGTCTCCGTTCTACGACTATGCGCGCGACGCCATCTATGTTGGCAACGATAACGGCGTGCTCCACAAGATCGTCAATGCCTTTGGTGTGACCGGAGCGACCCCCAGCGAGATGACAACGAGCAATTGGCCAATTACGGTCGATACAGGAAGAATTCTAACTTCTCCCACATTGGACTCCGTATCTGGGAATATTTTTACGGGGGATTCCGGCGGTCGTCTTAGCTATGTCCGCGAAACATTCAGCACGGCGGGAACCTGTGCTTCTGGTCTACGTCCATGTCTCGGCTCAACCAACATCAATCCTGCTGTCCACGTCATTGCGGACGCCCCAATAGTGGACCCCGTCACGGAAAAGGTTTTCGTATTTTTCGGCAATAACGGAACAAGTACAGCCGTGATTCAGTCGGATGTCACGTTGAGCGCCTCTGTGACGGCCAGCCTTGGGACGGGGACGGGCCACCACCTCCATGCGGGCGCCTTTGACAACACCTATCTGACGGGCGACGGGAGTGTCGGGTCGCTGTATATGTGCGGATCGTCAGCTACTAGCGCCCCGACCATCCAGCGCATCGGCTTCACCAATTCGGGTCGAGTTCCCGCAAGTCCTTTTGCAAATCCCGTAGGGACGATGAACGCCGCTGTGGATTCTGCGACTCTCACAGTCGCCACGGGCAGCGCGGAATGCGCTCCAGTAACGGAGCTTTACAACGCAAACGCGCCCGCAGCCTCCCGGGACCAGATTTTTTTCGGCGTTCAAAATTTGGGCAGCGGAACGAACTGCGGTGGGGCCGGATGCGTCATGTCGGTGAATGTGACGGGAACTCCAGGATCCTTGGCCATTGCAAATTCCATCGCGGAAATTAACGGCCCTAGCGGGATCATCGTGGACAATGATGCAAATACCGCAACGTTCCCGCAGGCGTCGAACCTCTATTTCTCAAATCAGGGTAACAGTACGGCGGGCGTCCCTTGCGGTGTGACGGCAGGCGTGGGATGCGCGGTCAAGCTGACACAATCAGGGCTAAATTGAGTGGAAGGATTGTACGCGACATGACGAACGAGGCGAACAACAAGAAGGACGATTCGTCGAGGGAGCAGCGTGGAGTGGGTGTGAAGAAGCCCTATAAGGCGCCTTCGTTCCGGTTCGAGTCTGTATTCGAAGTATCAGCGCTCTCCTGCGGCAAAGTCAGTGAAACGCAGGGGAGCTGTCGCGCTAGCCGGAAGGCTTCATAGGGCCCGGTTTCTTTGAGACCGAATCCCATGGAAACGGCAAACACAATCGGTTGCGATCTGGCAGCGGAAGTGGCCGGCACGTTTGGATCTGTATGTTTGCGCGTTTCCGGCACCAGCATGGCGCCTGCGATCCGTCCGGGCGACCTGGTATCCGCGAAGCCAGCCAGTGTAATGGATGTTTCTCCGGGAGACATCGTGGTTTTCGCGCGCGAGGGCCGGCTGATCGTTCATCGCGTCACGGTCAAGACCACCAGCGGTGCTGAACCATTTCTCGTCACGCGCGGAGACCGCACTCGGCGAAATGATGCCCCGGTTTCCAGTTCCGAGTTGATCGGGCGGGTTACGCTCATCGAGCGCGGTCCCTCTAAAATTCCTGCCCCATCCCGGCTCAACTTCATTGAGAAAGCGATTTGCTGTATGCTCCGTGTTTCCGACCGTGCCGCGTACTTATACCTATATTTGGCCTCGCTCGGGACTGAATTGTTTCCCGGGAGAGCAATGTGACGGCAATGGTGGCGGCCACCCGACGTACCGATGTGGTCGTTGAGATCGGCGGCGTGCCCATACGGCTGCGTTGTGACGACCCGGTGTTCACTTCCCGGATTATCGAACGATATGCCGGTTATGTCAGTTCTTCGGACGAAGCGGCCTTTGATTTTGAAATCAAGCTGTCCCCGTCGGGTACCGAATCAGGAGATGAAGCCCTGAAGGTGTCGTGGGATTCCGGCCGATGGCTAATGGAGCGCGGCGATTTTCGCGCCGAATTGAATCCGTCCACGGCGCGCGGACGCATCGAGCAGACCGCGAATCCCTACTCGCTTGACTCCGTGCTGCGCATCGTTCATACGCTGCTGCTGGCCAGGAAGGGCGGCTTTCTGGTGCACGCGTCGAGCGCAATACGGAACGGCCGGGCATTCCTGTTTTCCGGCGTCTCTGGAGCCGGCAAGACCACGATGGCACGCCTGGCTCCTCCGGGCGCCGCTCTGCTTACCGACGAGATTTCCTATGTGACGCGGCAGGATGAAGGATATTTTGCGATAGGCACGCCGTTTTTCGGCGAGCTTGCGAGGGTCGGAGAAAACCTTTGCGCGCCGATCGAGGCTGTCTACCTGCTGGCCAAAGGACCGGAAAACAAGATCGAGCCGATTGTGGGAGCGGACGCGGTTCGCGACCTGCTTGGGAATATTCTTTTTTTTGCTCGGGACCCTGAATTCGTGAAATTGGTTTTCGACGCCGCGTTCGATTTTGTCAGCCGCGTGCCTGTACGCCGACTGACGTTCGTGCCGGATGCGCGCGTATGGGAGCTAATTATATGAGCGATAAACGCTATTTGCTTCGAAGCTCCGCCGTCGCCGCGCGGGCGCTGGATGATGAGATGATGGTCATGTCGGCCACCAGTTCCACCTTGTTTACGCTGAACGAAGTCGCCACGGTCATTTGGGAAGCCGCCGACGGGGTGACCCCACTCGACGAAATTGTCACGAAGAAAGTTTGCGCGCAATACGATATCGCGCCTGAAGTGGCCCTCAAGGACGCGAATACTTTCGTGGAACAACTTGCCGAACACGGCCTGCTGCTACTTGCCGAAAAGCCGATCCCACAATCCTCGCGTTTTCCCCAGGTGAACCCGTGAACGGATTGATCGCGGAAATGGTTGCGAAGGCCCAGAAGTTCAACATTCCGCTGAGCGTGCAACTCGACCTGACGTATCGGTGCAATGAACGGTGTGTCCATTGCTACCTGGATCATGACAATCATGGCGAAATGACCACGGCGGAAATCAAGGACCTTCTCGACCAGATGGCGGATGCCGGCGTTTTCTATTTGACGATCAGCGGCGGCGAAATCCTGATGCGGCGCGATTTTTTTGAGATTCTGGAATATTCTCGCAAGCGAACTTTCTGCATTAAGCTCAAGACCAACGGGATTTTGATTCGGAAGAAGGAAGCAGACCGCATCAAAGCCCTGGGCGTGGAATCGGTGCAGATCAGTATTTATTCGCACATCTCCAAAATACATGACGCCATTACAAAGCTGCCAGGCTCGCTCGAGGATTCGATCGAAGCCATACGCCGGCTACGGGCGCACGGCATCCACGTCATCATGGCCAATGTATTGATGGTCCAGAACGCCGCCGACTATGCGGGAGTGAAAGCTCTGGCCGCTGAATTAGGCGCTCGGTTTATGATGGATCCCACGGTTACCCCGATGATGGACGGGGACCGGTCTATTCTCAAATTGAATGTAGACGAGGCTTCGTTGCGCGAGGTCTTCCGCAACGAAGCCCTCGTCGGGAACGTCGAGGAGTTTTGCGCTCCTCCACAAGGTCCGGACGAAAATGCCCTAGACATGCTGCCATGCAGCGCCGGGCACACGGCCTGCTATGTTTCTCCTTATGGAGACGTTTATCCGTGCGTACAATTTCCCTTGCCGAGTGGCAACGTGCGGCGCATGAAGTTTGTCGATATTTGGCGCGATTCCCCCCAGCTGAAGGAAGTCCGGTCTATCACGTTACGCGACATGCCGTCCTGCTCCCAGTGCGCGCATGGCGCGACCTGCACGCGCTGCCCGGGGTTGGCCTACCTCGAAGGAAATATGCGCGGACCTTCATCCCAGGACTGCGAGAAGTCATACGCACGGACCGGGATACCGTCGGAGAATCTGAAAGCAAGGAAAGCGTCTTCACAGCGTAATCACTCTCTGCAATTGGTTCAGATTCGTGGTATGCAGCCTGTTGCATAAACCTTGAATCTGTAGGAAAAACAAAAATCGATTTCAGAGAAAACAGTCGGGCTGCGTTTGTTGATGCGACCTTATTACCTTCAAGCTGCGCGGTGATAAACGCCACGTCTGCAGGCAGTTCTTGGTTGGTGAACTTCACTCTTCTGCTGTCTTCACGTGTCTTAATCCACTCTTCGTCTGACATTTCCGTTTCTCTCCGGGCGAGTCCAGTGTCTCGTAGCAGTTCCTGTCCCTACTAAAAAGGCCGTACGCATTGAAATCGTTGCATTTATGGAGCCGCGACCGTTAATCTTTCCAAACCATGTTCACTTTGCTTTTCTCTCTGCGAGATTGCTTCCGATCCCGTGCCGTTCTGCAAGCAGAAATTCTTGCCCTCCGCCATCAGCTATTGATCCTCAAGCGTTCCAGCCGCGGTCATCAGTCAGGAGAACAATCCCATCTCATTGGGCCCAGTGACGGGTGTAGCGTGCCGGCCCAAGGATCCGGCTTGCCTCAAGGCAAACTACGGGTTTCATGTCGACCCTAGTACTACATATAATCAAACGCCACCATACACTTGCGCGCAAATGTTCAAGGCGCTAAGAATAGTCGCTGGTATCGGAGCAGTTGCATTTTACGAGATTCCTGCCGTCGGCGTGCCCCTTTCAGTGGTGGCCTTATTGGGGGACGTTGTGGGTGGGCCCGCCTGCGGGGAGTGAGTAACGCCGTGAAACTCGCACGGAAACAATCTCATGCCAGTCAATGACACAGGGGAGGCGCTCCGCCGCCTTGGGGATTTCGTCACTAGTTACGTCGATGGCGAAATTCCGGAACTCGGGGAGATGGACTATCTCCGCGTGGATTATTGCCACAACTTTCGCCTCGGCTCAACTCTCCCGGATTACGTCCACACACTCAGCAAGGTGAGTTCTCTAAAACATCGGCGCACCACTGACGGCTACGGAGGGGTCGAATGGTGGAGCAACAACGGCCGGAGGATTCGAGCCTACGACAAGTACAAAGAGATTTTGGAGAATGACAAAAAGGACGTGCCAGAAGCACGCGGAGTCCTCCGGTTTGAAATCCAGCTCAGAAAAAAATCTGGCTTCCTCCAAAGGCGACAGAGAGCCAAAAGCCTGAAGTTGCAGGACGTTCTCAAACCGGAGATTGCCTATTGCTGCCTCGTTGAGACGCTGAACAAGATGTGCGTCGATCTCGGGTTTGTAACTCAAGACGCTGCCCGCAATGTCTTGGATGAGCATTTTTCTTATCGAAAAGCCACACGGCTACTCGGCTTCCTTCGCCGCCTTGACTCTGGAACGATCGACAATCATAGGAAATCAAGCTCGCGCAGCGCATTTTTCTCCGACAAACAAGACTTGAAACGTTTAGGTCTCTGGCCTCCTTCAGCAGTTCCTTCTGAGCTTCCTGGGTTGCGGCTTCCTCCCCTGGAAGAATTGCTTTCAGACCAAATTGTTTTGCTACCAAAAGGCCCCTCAGAATCTCCGGTCTTCGCAGATTGCCCAGACTCCTCGGCCCTACCTGAGAAAGTTGCTTGACCGTGGAATCAGTAAAACCACGTACGGCGGTAACTCCGCAAGGTCTGCTGGACGTGAGCGCAGCCGCTTCCCTGCTAGGTGTGTCCGAAAGCTGGGTGCGCCGCCACTCTAGCGAACTGCCTGCCGTCCGCGTAGGCCGTCTCGTTCGTTTTGACCCCATATTGCTTCACCGTGAATTTCAGGGTAGAAGTGACGTGGGAAACCGCTTGAAACCCGAAAGGATCGTTCCTATGGGCTTCAAGCGTTATCAACGTGGTTCTGTATTGAAGAGAGGTAGTAAGGGGAAGCAGATGTGGTATGGGATGTGGCGTGAGGATGTGCCAAGACCAGACGGTGGGTTACCCGCCGTCAGCGAAATGTGAAGCTCGGTCCAGTTTCCGAACTCACAAACAAGGCGATGGCTTTGGAACGCCTCTCGGTCCTAATGAACCAAAAGCCTACAGCTCAATTAAACTTCGGAGAGCTTTTCGAGAGGTGGAAGGCGGCGGTTGTGCCAACCATCAAAGAAAGCACTTCGGACACCTACATCTACAACCTGAAGTCATATATCGTTCCGGCCTTTGGAAACCGCCAAGTTTCCCAAATCAGCCGGTACGACGTGGAGTCATTCCTTGCGGACAAGGCGAAGATGTTTTGTCGCAATAGTCTGCGGGGAATGAGAGCCTCGCTCAGTCGTGTCCTTTCGTGGGCTGTGGCATGTGACTGGATTGAGAAGAATCCTTGTGCCGGTGTGAGATTGCCGCTCGCTGGCTCCAAGGTGAACCGTACTGTTCTCACTACTCAACAAGTCGCTGCGCTCGCATCACGATTGGAGGAGCCGTACTCAACTCTTGTGATCTTTCTTGCCGCGACAGGCACTCGAATCGGAGAAGCCGTTGGAATCAAGTGGTCAGATTTCGATGGAAATATTCTTCGCATTCAGCGCCGTATTTATGAGCGGAAAGAAGGAACCACAAAGACGAAGGGCTCCAATCGCAGCATTCCAATACCTACTGCACTGCTCGAACGGATGAAATTGCTTGGTGAGGGTGAATGGGTTTTCCGATCCCAGGCCGGGACACCGGTGGACCCAAAGAATGCCGCCAATCGACATCTCCGGCCAGCAGCGAATGGGCTTGGAATAAAGCTTGGTGGGTGGCATGACTTCCGCCACACGCTGTCCACGCAAATGCTCAAGCGCTATCCAACAAAGGTGGTTTCGGAGCTTCTCGGACACTCGAGCGTGCAGACAACACTCTCTGTGTATCAGCACGTAGAGACCGAAGACTTCCGGGCTCCACTCAACGAGATGACGACTGAGTTGTTATGCGATGTTACCAAACTGAAGTTGGCGGCGGCTTGATGTACTGAAAACAAAAGAGTTGGTGAACCGGGGAGGACTCGAACCTCCAACCCGCTGATTAAGAGTCCGTCCAAAGACAATTGAGACTGAGTGCTACGGTTCGCTATCGTGTTGATTTTCCGCGCCACTACAGGCGATTTGCTCCCCTGCCCGACTACTACTGTTTGCCATAGTTTTTGATGGAGTGTGGGCACAAAATGGGGCACAACAGTGTGCCATGCGGCTTTTCAACATAAAATCCGCTTAGCGCTGCACGATAGGTGGGAAGTGGCAAAGGCTTACGTGGAGCGACGAGAACGCGCGGGCGTATGTGACAAACAAGCTCGGGGCTACCTAAGTGACCCCGACCTAGGAGATACCCTACGCCTGCGAGCTGTCCTCCGCGAGTTCCCAAAGATACTGCCCACTTCCACCGCCCAACCAGCCTCCGAAAACCATGCCGACAAAGGGGGAGGCGAACACTAGTCGAGCGCCCCACCTACCGAACCCCGCATGCAGGAAATCAGGACACCAACACCAACGCACTTGCTGACCTCCTCGTCGCTGACGGCGCAGATATCGAGTTTCTAGTGTTGAAGATTGCAGATGAACTGCGCGATCAAAAAGACGACTGAAAAGATGATTCCAAGCGCGAAGCCAATGTCCATTCTTCGCGATACCGCAGTGACCTCGCCGAGCGGCTTCTGTGCCTCACCGTCGAGCACCTTTTGTAGGCCCTCCACGCCACGCCAAACGGCGGCCCGCACCGTGGACTTAAGTACTGCGACCTTAGCGAGCGCCTGCAGGCATGATATCGCTGAGAAACCGAAACAGAGCGACGCGATGACCAGGATAAAGGTGGGTGCCGCCGCCGTGTGGCCCTCAACTACGACGTGGACAAAGAAGGCGACCGCTCCGGTGCTCAATCCCAATTCGAGTTTCATGACGTCAACGACAGAATCGAGCGAATTGCTGATCAGCTCAGCGCCGCGCTCTGTAGAAGAGTCCATCTGGGCACCGGATTCTATCTGCACCTACCGGACGTGACAAGCGGTCAAAGCGGCTAAGGGCATCGCGTCCAGGCTTGCCGCTGCAGATGCGGGCCGTGTACGCTAACGCCGCCCGTGAATGATTGGAAAGCTACACCCGGGCTGACCTCCGCGCCGTACTCCCGAAAACCTCCGGGTGGGCCATCTCCGCCCCACAAAGAATCAGATATGCTTTGTCAGGCCACAAGTAGGAAGCCTGCCTGTGCAAAGTTTAGATTTCAAAACATTCGCCGAGTATGTGGACGTAGTTGGCAGGAACGCGCCACCCGCGCTCGTGCTCGACTGGTGGCGTCGCGTCGACCTCGCACTCGCCGACTACTTCCACTCATTCGGCGAGAAGCGCCCACCTAGGCGCCACGAAGAAGAGAGGCGCATCGCGACCGATCCGCGGCTCGGGCCGAAAGTTGCGTCGGTCCTCTCGAAGCTCCGGCGCACCCGCAACACGATCGCACATGAGGCGACGACGCTTGCCGCCGCTGACGCTGCCGCGTACGCTGAGGCCTCCCTGTGGACGATCGGAAAGCTCACCCGCTGACCCCCGCGCCGTATTCCCGCAAACCACCGGGCAGGTCATCTTCCCGCGGTCATCAGCTCTGACAACTGAAAAACCACCCGCCCCTCCGGAATGCGGTCCGTGCGCCGCTCCGCGTGTGGTCCGGCAAAAGGGTATGCACGGGCGCCTCTGCAAGTCGCTGAGAATACAAACCGCGTGTTGGCGGAATTGGACCAGGCAAAAGGAAATGGTTTTGCCGACTTAAACAAAGGGTGCTTCGCGCTGCGAATCCCTTTCACTTCCCTCGCTTTTCCTTCGATCTCAGATATGCCTTCGTCTTTCTTGATTCCGCAAAATGCTCCGCGTTTTTCCTTGCCAAGACGCTGGTCACGTTGTCAGAAACAAGAACAGGATGCCGAGGCTCGCGATAAAAGCAGACCATCCTTTCTTCCAGACCGATCGTCTCGCCCACATTGATCGAGAACATTGCTCCCACCAAATGAAGTCGATAATGCCGCCACGTTCTCCCTACCTTCTGCACCGGGACCTCCACCGGCTGGCCAATCGTCAACTGCGCGCGTTCCGGACGCGACACTACAAGATTGAAGGTCACATCCCTCGGGAACGCGCCCTCTCCGCGCACCCAAAGCCGGATCTTTTCTTCGTAGCCGCCGAGATCGATCATTGGCGCGCTCTCCCCTCCTTTCCAGGAATGAACGCCCGCCTTCCAGAATATTCCCATCGCGAAGTGCGTGATCTTCTCCACATCGATCGCCGGATTGTTCGCGGCCCAGAAGAGACCTTCTTTGTCGGCATCGACAATGTACCCACCTGCCGCTCGCAGAAGATCGTAGAGCGGAAAGCTCCTGTCCACCCACGCAAGTTTCGGGCAGACCCACGTCTCGCCGCCCTTGCTCAAAATATCTTCGCAATCCAAACACAGCAGATAACTCTTGATTTGCCGGTCCGTCGGTATCACGACGCCGTCGCCAATCCGGATCGGGCTCGATTCACCGTCCGTCACGTGCAGATACAAGGACTCGGGGATTAAATGGCTGTGAACAACCGGCTTCATGAGCAAGCACATCGGACAGCGTTGAGGCGGTCGAGTAGGCATTTGACACGTCCGATTATATCTGTCCGCAAAACCCCTTGCGAATAGCGAATAGTGACCCGTGGGAGCAAGCACCTGGTCACGGAGGCACAGATCAACACGGTGTTGCGCAAGCGTGCCGCGAAAGTGTAGGCGGCTGAGCCAAACGGGGAATGTCGGGAACCTGAAGGGGCTTCGCACTGAGAAATGCGAGGCCGTTAGCTTTACGCGAGCCGCTTTGATAGATTCCTACTCGAACTATGGCGCCTATCGAACCATCGCAGACGCAGGGGTTTCCATGGGCTGCATTCTTCGCCGTTGCGGGCACGCTGGCGGGCTTCACGCTGAACGAACTGTCATACGTTTTGAGAGTGCGCCGCGAGGACAAGCGTAAGGTCGGCCAGGCACTCGCTGCGCTCCTTGAAATCCGTCGCCAGATCGAAACGGTGCCTGCGCTAATGGAGGTTTTGCGCTCGAGGATTCCAGCACCGCTCCCTGCGAGTGCTGAGTTCCAATTTCGTGTGATTTATCGCGCTCTGCTACCGAACGCTGAAGCTCTTGGACGGAGATACGACGAAGCGGTTACTGCTGTTGCTGGCGCCTTTCCGGTTCTAGCGTTTGAGCTCAGATCGAAGGACCTAATGACGCCCCTAATGACCCAGCTATCGTCCATGGTCGGCCAGACGGATAACACGGCGGTTGAAATGTTCGTGAGGATGGAAGATCAGATTATCCAAGCAATTCGGCCCACGCTGGAGGAATTAATTAAGCAAACGGCCAGCCTTCACTCTCGAAAGGCCCGCAACCAGGTTGATTCCCTTCTTCAGCATAAGTTTGAGCTCCCTAAGTCCTTTGACAAGTTTATATCCCAGATCCTCTCGCAAGCCGGGAAGCAGCAAGTGAACCCTGAAGCCGCTGTGCCGCCAAAGCCCACCGCCACCTGAGAAACACTCACCCATTACGCGGGTCGAGAGTTGGATCAGTCGCCGCCCGTCACCCCGTCGGTCGCCGAGCTATGATGATTGGGTCTATCTCCTCCGGCTTAATACCTAGTTCTTTGCAGAGATCTCTGCCTGCGCGAGCGTACTCGGGGTCCAACTTTTCGAGAAGTTCGTCAGCCAAGGCTTTTAGCTCGGTCGCGCTCTTCGGATCATCCCACTTGGCGTTGATGGCCTTAAGAACCCGCTTTCGATCCACGTCAGAACCGATAAGAGCGCCAATAATGTTTTCGGTGGTAGCTACCCATTTGCGGTGAAACTCTGTCTTTTCGATCATCCGCTTTTGGAAGGCGATCAGCAGGTTCCATTGAACCTCCATCTCTCGGTAAAGCGTTAGGAGCTTTTCAGTGCGACGATCCTTCTCACTGCCACGTCGGCTGAGGTAATAGCCGACGCACACGCCAGCCAATCCCAACACACCTCCAATCACTCCGCCGACAATCGCCGCATCAGCATCGGAAAGCATAAAGGGCCCCCAGAAGGCTGTTCATTATACACTCGCCCGCCGTTTGGTCCGCTCCCCTCAATTCTCTCCCGTGCGTCCAGTCAGCGCAGTTGCACTGTAGAGGTGGCGTTCGAGTTTTGCGAGGGAAAGTTTTGGCACGGCTCGTCGTTAGTCCTTTGTTCTATTCTAGGTGTTTCGTTTTGGAACCATCGAGCCGACCACCAGGGTCGCCTACAACTCGAAACCAAGCTGTCGCGCTCGGAACCCTCTCAGCCGGGAAACTTTGCCCAAGCGAGAACGACACCAAACATTATCGCGAGAGTATATCCTACGAGCCGATGTAAGCGGCACCTGCCCATGGGAAGATGAATACCGCGTCTGGCGTTCAATTCGCCAGAATACTGTCAACTTACCTGCTCTATCGCAGCGCTGGAGGGCTCCCCAATGTCGAATGGCAACTCAATTCGCAAAGCAAAGCCGCGGTTTAAGGGCATCCCTCCCTAAAAGCGCAAACGCCAGCCGCCGCGGCATCTTTGGGAGACGAGAATACATTCGGAAAACTAGACTTGCTTCGGAATGTTGGCAACAGCTTCCCTAAACTTAGCGACAAGCGAAATCTTTCGTAATGCCCCTTCGGGTTGCGCCAATACAGCATCCAGTGCTTTCACAATGTGGACGTTTCTGGTTTTTGCTTTGAACGCGGTAGCTAGAGCCATGGCTCGCCTGTGCGGTTTTGTGGAATCGAAGTCAATCGTGAAATCTTGGTCGCTGAACAGTCGAAGGAACTGAGTGATTTCAGCCTCACCAAAACTGGCAATATACCTCTTATAGAAAGAGTCGGCTGTGGTGTTCACACCATCCCGATAACCCAAGCCGTTGCCGAGGTGGCACTTCACGATGACCTTCACCCATTCTGAGCGTGCCGCTCGTGGAACGATTCCGGTGACAGGTAGTGAGGATTTTAAGGCTTGCGCGTGAGGCCCTTCGTTGTAGAAGTTGTTTATTCCGTTGTGAGCCGCGTGAAGGTTCCTAAGCTTGTCGAGCAATTCGCCTGCAAGAACGTCTTCTGACCGATATTGTTGCCCATCGACGTGGATACCACCGAAGCCACTGAGATGATTATACGACGCCTCACGCCTTAGGAGGTTCCGGCAGTTCGAGCTCCGGCACGTTACCCTTGCCCCCTTCGCCCGGTGCTGGGAGTGGTTCGGGTTCCGGTTCCGGTTGAAACTCTGCAAAATATCGGCGCAACGGCAGGCCGGTTTGACCCAGCGCTTCATCAATCAAACCAAGCCAGAAGGCATCGATTGCGAGAAGCTCGTTTTCCCCTTCTTGCAACGCATGACACATTGCCACCAGGAAGGACCAAGCTGGCTGAAAGGCAGGACGGAGCTTTGCCAGTTTTCTCTCTAGTCGCTGATCTTCCGGCAGTTGTTTCAGTTCGTCGTGATCCGCCTTGTTCAAGACAAACCGCTCCCATCGTTGGCAGAGATCCTTGAACTGGTCGCTGAACGCGCTTGTTAGATACTCTTGCAGAAGGAAGAAGTCGTCATTTACTCGAACAAGACCTCGGTCGCGGAAGTTCCATTCGGGGTCTTTCTTGTTGGCTTTTAGCTCGAACCCGATAATAGCGTTGAGCATCGCGCTTTCCATCTCAGCCTGCGAATCTCCGCTAGCAAAGGGATTTCGCTTTTTCGCCCTCTGTCGCGTATTGAAAACGTGACTAAGAAGAGCGTTGTACCGTACGTACCGTTTCCAGGCCAAATCGATTATTTTCGCGGCCCGGTACGATGTCTTCTCTTTCACCAGGTCAAGGAAACACTCCAAGTCGGTAAAATGCGGTTTATTTATCTTAGTCCGATACGCCGCGAATTCAGAACGTAGTAAGAAATAGCGGAACATGAAACGAGTTTCCGATTTCTTTGCGAGCGTCATCGCGTAGCGGTCATTGCTCAACTTCAGGCTTTCGGAAAGGAATGAGGCCACTTCGACGGTGACGGGATTGCTCAGGGACCGTCTCACGCCGTGGAAAAGAATACTGCTCTCGGGATACGCGATCGCATAGTCGCCCGACGAAAGCAGGTCAGCAGCCGCCGAAGACGCCTCTCCCGTGACTACCGTAATCAGATGACAGACCGGCGAACTGTCCTGGTCTGTCGCCTGAAGCATACGGAGAATCGCCTCAGCACTCGCGACGCTCCCACCTTGGCTATCGATAAAAACCGTGATCGGTTCTCTGCTTACGGCGGACAGGGCGACTATCTGTGGTGTGAGGCGGTCTAGTAGGGACTGGTCGATAAGCCCAGAGACGTAAATAGACCGCGCAGGATTGATGCGGAAGTTGGGGTCAGGAACGATCAAGCGTTCCTACTTCGATTTCGTTAGCGGTAGCTCCAGTTGGGTTCCCGCTCTACGTTCCCCTGTCTTGATTCCTGCTCCCACAGCTTTGAAGAACGCCGCGAGATTCGGGCCGTACAACTCAAACGCCCGATTGATACCAGCGCTCACTTTCATTTCCGCTGAATCGGTAGACCTTACCTTGATCGGTTGAACTTTCATAAGGGTCTCCGGCGCTAGACGTTTCGCACAGAAGGGGCCGAGGGCGATAGAGTATCAAGCGGGGGTCTGCCCGGCAACTGGTGGTCTGTTATTTAGTAGGCCACCGCCCCCAATTCCGCCTTTTCATGCCTCTCAATCGCCCCCGAAAAGAAGCAGTACCACAAGTCCTCAGCGTCTGCCATTCCGCCACACGGGCAGGGCAGAAAACAAAAGAGTTAACCTGCGTCACGTCCAGCAGCCCGAGTCAGTGTAGTGACTCCTGTAGGGGCTGGCAGCAAGTTGCGCGCATTCTCAGCCGCCTTGCTACCTCTCCCGTTAAGATCTTCCAGGCGCTCAAACGCACGCTCAACTGACGATGCCCCTAGCGGGTGTGGCGGATGAGGGGATGCGAGTGAAGCGGCTGCGCAGCGGCGGGCCCGGCAGAGGCAAGCGGGGCTCGTCAGACGGTCAAGTTCGAGCCTTCTGAAGCAGTACCGCGGAGCCCCTCCAACTCGGCGAAGAGCGCGTCGATCGTGGACATGGAGTACACTGTGGTGCCGCACCTCCGGTCTAGGCCGAGTTGCTAGATCCGCAGTTCCATTCGTCGGTCGGCCAGGACGAAGTGGGCGACGGGGAGAGCGACGGAAAGGAGTTCCACGTCCATGGGATCGCCGGGGGCGATCGGCTCGTCGCCGGTCAACAGATTCGCATTCAATCGGCAGCTGATGAACGGCAGCGGAAGCTCGCTGAAGTGCGTAGAGCAAAAGAATTTGTTTACTCCTTCCCAGCCCGGTGGCTGACCGCCCAGCTCGCGCCAGTAGGTGCGGTAGATGAGAGCCCCCGTGGCCGCCATGAAATCCCAGAAGTCGTAGCGGCCCGCGGCCATGTTGCGCTCGAACTTCGTGACTATCTCCACCATGGCATCCCAGTAGCCGCGCGGCTCCAACTCCAACTGTTTCTCGTAGGTCTGTCGCTTGGCGACAAGCTCGAGACGAAGCTCCTCCCACTTGCGGCCGATCTCGGCCTTCGCCTCCGCTCTCCTTAGCGGCATCTCCGAACCCTTGCTTAGCCCGAGCGTCACGATGAACCGTTGCCTCCGCACTTCCTCGAGGCGGCGGACCGGGTCTCCCTGAAAGTATGTGGAGGACGGCAGCTCTATGGTCGCCGAACCCTTCGCGTATGCCTTCATTCCATGGAAGACATGGCTGTCGTGAATGCCCTGGCGATGAGTCATTGAGACGCCCAGCGACAAGGGTGTTCAATTCTTCGCCTCGACCTTGCAGGAGTGCCCGACCGCCCGTCGAATAGGCACAATCAGGAAAAATCCCTTCTCTTGGAATAAAGAAATCGCAAAATTTGATCGGAAATATTCCGCAATCGAGAAATTCCCAGTTACCGAGGGCGTTGCACATGGCCTTGCCGTCGATGGCCAGACTTGGTGGGCGCACCAAGGCTATGGCGCGAAGACCATGGCGGTGCCGCCAGAGAGTCTAA
>Ga0137399_10000335_pt1 | contig 18194 bp, 14 predicted proteins | sample czorhiz316metaG_FD_104810 | JGI IMG/M metagenome (GOLD analysis project Ga0137399, IMG submission 104810) | Vadose zone soil microbial communities from Angelo Coast Range Reserve, California, USA - czorhiz3.16 metaG | ecosystem: Environmental > Terrestrial > Soil > Vadose zone | place: USA...
CATCGCAGCTTTTACCGCAAGCGCCACCCGGCGGGTGCGTCACGATATTATCGACCAGCTCCGGCTGCGCAATCCGCACAAGTACATCGCCAGCTTCTATCGGCGCAACCTGCGGTATGTCGTCAAGGAATGCGATGGGCGCATGCAGTCCAGCCTGCTGGTGAGGGCGTTGCGGAAGTACTCGGACAGCAACGTCATCGTCTACGCCCCCACGATCGCCAGGGTCGAAGAAACAGTGGATTTCCTTAAAGAGCAGGGAATTCCCGCCATCGCATATCACGGCAAGATGGATGCCGGCACTCGAAGGCGTAACCAGGAACGCTGGATGTCGGACGAAGTGCGCGTGCTGGTGGGCACCATAGCTTTCGGATTGGGTATCAACAAGGCTGCCGTACGCGCCGTGATTCATCTCTCGCTGCCGAAATCGATCGAGCAGTATTATCAGGAGGCGGGGCGCGCCGGGCGCGACGGGCTTCTGGCTGATTGCCTTCTGCTCTGGCAGAAGCGTGATGCCGGCCTGCTGGCGCACTTCGTCGAGCAGATAACCGACCCGGCAGAGAAGCAGCGCGCCTGGCAACGCTATCGCGCAATCCGCCGCTTTGCCGAATCGAAGAGCTGCCGGCATCGTCAGATTTGTTCCCATTTTGGCGAGAATCCAAAGTGGCCGTCATGCGAGGCGTGCGATGTATGCGTCAGCGAACCGGAGTGGCTGTCAAAGCCTGCCGACGTGGAGCGGCCAAAGAGGCGCAGGTCCGCATCGCTGGCTGCCGGCCCGGTCCGCCCGCGGCGGCCAGAATCTGAGGAAAAGGGCGTCGCCGCAGACGTCGACCCCGAACTGCGCGAATATCTTCGCGAATGGCGGCGAGCCACGGCGAAGCAGCAGGGCGTTCCCGCTTACGTCGTGATGCACGACAGCTCCCTCGAAGAACTCTGCCGAATACGCCCCGGTTCTCTGTCCGAGCTCCTGCGCGTCTCCGGATTCGGCGAACGCAAAGCCGAGCTGTATGGCCAGCAGATCTTGGATGCGTTGGGGCGGTTTCGCAACGGCGAACGGGCCGCTGTACTGCCGGAAAAGAAGCCGAGACCCGCGGAAGAAACAATCCGGTTGCTTGCTGAAGGGCGCACCCTCGACGAGATCGCTGAGATTCGCGGCCGGCAGCGCGCCACCGTTGTTAGTATGGTCGCCGATCTGGTGGAACAGGGCGATTTGCAGTTTCAGCCTGGCTTGGTCGATTACGAGAAGCAGGTAAGCATCGAAGCGGCCTGCGCCCGTCTCGGTTTGGAGCGGCTCAAGCCTCTCAAGGAAGCGCTGCCGCCGGAAATCACGTTTGAAGAAATTCGGCTCGTGGTGGCGCGCCTGCGCCGACAGCAGAAACACCAATAAATCGCCATCTTTCTGCGCGTGCAGATACGCCAAGCCCTGCTGCTCGGCTTGGCCTACAACATCTACCCGCTGTAGTTATCGCTGGGACGCAGGAGAGGATGTCAACAGAGCCGACCCATCTCATAAAGCCGGGCGGGCCAGTTTCTGGTAAGCCTAATACAGCAACATATCAATCATACTGTGGACGATCGGGCGAAATATCCCGAGGCTGGCCGCTCACAGGGCCGTCAAACTTCGCCAGCGTTCAATGCTTATCGAACAGAGATTCCATGAGTCTTGGTTTTGCAACCGTCTCGTTGCTCAGCAGATCCATCGCAGCCTGTACACCGCCGGCATCATGAGGAACGCCGGCTGCACACAGCCCCATCTCCACGCCTGCGAGGGACCCGATCAGCATCAGGTCGTTGAAATCGCCAAGGTGGCCGATCCTGAACACCTTGCCCTGAAACTTTCCGAGACCGGTACCGAGTGAGATGTCGTACTTTTCCAGCGCCACATTGCGAAATTCCTCCGCATCACAACCTTGCGGCATCATGATGGCGGTTAACGAATTCGAATATTCACGCGGGTCGAGCGGGACAAGTTCAAGCCCCCAGCCTCGAACCGCAGCTCGAGTGGCCTCACCATGACGCCGATGTCTGGCAAAGACCGCATCGAGTCCTTCCTCTAGCAACATGGTAATCGCCTCGCGTAAGCCATACAGCAGATTGGTTGACGGGGTGTAGGGGAAGAAACCGTTGGGATTCGACTTCAGCATTTCCTCCCAATCCCAGTAGGAGCGCGGCATTCGGTTCGACTTCGAGGCGGCGAGAGCCTTCTGGGAAATCGCATTGAACCCCAGGCCAGGCGGCAGCATGAGCCCCTTTTGCGAGCCGGTCACCGTCACATCAACGCCCCATCCATCGTGTTTGTATTCCATGGAGCCCAGAGAAGAAACGGTGTCAACCATCAGAAGCGCGGGATGATGAGCGCTATCCATGGCCTTGCGGATCTCGGGAATCCGGCTGGTCGTCCCCGTGGAAGTCTCGTTGTGTACTACCATGACGGCGCGGATGGCATGGTTCCGGTCCTCCGCAAGCCGCGCTTCCACGTGCGCCGGATCCACCCCGTGACGCCAATCGCCCGGCACGAACTCCACCTGCACACCCCAGCGTCGCGCCATGGCTTGCCACAACGTCGCGAAGTGCCCGGTTTCGTACATCAGTACTTTGTCTCCCGGCGTGAGAGTATTCACAATGCATGCTTCCCAGGCGCCGGTGCCGGACGACGGGAACATTACGACGGGACCAGACGTCTGAAAAATGGCCCGACAACCCTCCAACACCTCTTTCCCAAGCCGAGCAAACTCGGGACCACGATGGTCAATGGTGGGTCGGCTCAGAGCGCGCAGAACGCGATCCGGAACGTTGGTCGGCCCCGGAATTTGAAGGAAATGACGGCCGGGGCGGTGCGGCATAGAGATGTCCCTCATTTCAAGTTATGGCGAACCTTTTGATGACGACATACCGGCCGGCGTTGCGCGCGTTGTCAGGTCGCCAGCGCCGATTCGAGAACGCGAGCAACGTGAACGGCTAGCCGGCCTGCGCCTGCTTCGATCTGATGGCGGCAGCTCGTGCCGTCGGCCACGATCAAGGCATTCGCCGGCGCCTGGCGAATGGCGGGCAGGAGGCTACGCTCCGCCATTCGCATGGAAATTTCGTAGTGCTCTGCTTCGTAACCGAACGATCCCGCCATGCCGCAACAACTCGAGTCGATGACCTTGACAGAGAGGCCGGGAACGAGCTTCAGCGCGGAGACAACGGAGGGCATTGCTCCGAACGCTTTCTGGTGACAGTGGCCGTGGAGAAACGCCTCGCGCGGACCGTTCTCGCGAAAAGTTAAATTCGATGTTCCCTGTGCGAATTCGTTGGCGACGAACTCCTCGAACAAAAGGGATTGCGCGGCAATCGCATCCACGGCGTCGCCCTTCAGGATGGCTTTCAATTCGTCGCGGAAGGTGAGAAGGCACGACGGCTCGATGCCGACGATGGGCACCCCGCGTTGCGCGTGTCCGCCCAGCACAACAACCACGCGCGACAACTCCTCGCGTGCCTGATCCACCAACCCGGCGCTCAGGAATGTCCGCCCGCAGCACAAAGGGCGACCGTGGTTTACTTCGACCACGCTGTATCCGGCGGCTTCCAGCACGGCCCGAGCCGCGCGCGCATTCTCTGGCTCGAAGTAGCGGCTGAAGCAGTCCACGAACAGGGCCACTTCCCTGCCCGTTCCTTGCGAGGCACGAGCGCGATATACATGGCTGTGCCATTCCGGCAATTTGCGGCGGGCACTCAGGCCTGTCATCCTTTCCGTCACGGCTGCAAGCCCCGGGATCGAGTTGCGCAGATTCATCAGTGGCGCAAGGCGACTGGCGACTGGTGCGTAACGCGGAAGGTAAGCGGTCAGTTTCGTGCGGAGGGAAACGCCTTTGCGCCGATGCCACTGATGAAGAAACTCGATCTTCATCCGGGCCATGTCCACGCCGGTCGGGCACTCGCGGCGGCAGGCTTTGCAACTGACGCAAAGGTCCATGGTGTCCTTCATTGCGTCAGAGGCGAGCGCATCGGATCCAAGCTGCCCGGTCAGAGCAAGGCGGAGGCTATTGGCGCGGCCGCGCGTCACGTCCTTTTCATCACGCGTGGCGATGTAAGAGGGGCACATAACGCCGGCGTCGAGCTTGCGACAGGTCCCGTTGTTGTTGCACATCTCCACAGCGCCGAGAATCCCGCCCCAGTTGGACCAATCAAGGACGGTCTCGACCGGCGTGGCCCGATATCCCGGCTTGTAGCGGAACAGGCGGCGCTCGTCCATGCGGGGCGCGCGCACGATCTTGCCGGGATTGAACAGCGCGCCGGGATCGAAGGCGTCCTTGACGGCTTCGAAAGCGCGCACCAGGCTCTCGCCGAACATCTGTAGGTGAAATTCGGAGCGGGTGATGCCGTCGCCGTGCTCGCTGGAATGGGAGCCTTTGTACTCGCGTACCATGGCAAATGCTTCCTCGGCGATGGCGCGCATTTTCCTGATGTCGCCCTGGTCCTTCATGTTGAGCACCGGGCGAATGTGCAGGCAGCCGACGGAGGCATGCGCGTAGAAGGTGCCAGTGGTGTCGTGCTTGCGGAAGACGTTGGCCAGCCGGTCGGTGTATTCCGCCAGATCCTCGAGCGGGACGGCGCAATCCTCGATGAAGGAAACCGGCTTACCATCGCCCTTCATTGACATCATGATGTTGAGCCCGGCCTTGCGAACGTCGGCAAGCTCGGCCTGCATCTGCAGATCAATCGCACGCACAACTGAATTCGGGAAGCCATAATCAGCAAGCAGTTCTTCGAGGCGACCGATGGCATCGAGCAGCGCGGCATGATCCTCGCCGGCAAACTCCACAAACAACAGGGCGGCGGGCCGGCCTCGGACGATGCGATCGATCGTCGAACGGAATGCAGGAATGGCGTGCGCCAGGTCGAGCATGGTGCGGTCCAGCAGTTCCACCGCGGACGGGCCGAGTTCCACGATGTGGCGCGTCATTTCCATGGAGTCATAAAATCGATCAAAATGGCAGACGGCCTGGACCTTATGCTTGGGAATGCGGTGCAACTGGAGTTTGATTTTTGTGAAGAATCCGAGCGTACCTTCCGAGCCGACAAGGATTTTCGCCAGGTTCAGCGGCGAGCTGCCCATCATGAAGAGGTTGTAGCCGCCAACCTTACGCATCAGCCTGGGGACGCGGAGCTCGATCTCCTGCGCGTTGTCGCGGTAGAGCGAGCGCAGCGCCGAAGCCAGTTCCGCAAGGCGAGCCGGCTGCGCATTCCCGTTCTCGGGAACTTCGCCGAACACGTAGCGTGAGCCGTCGGCGAGGATGGCCTCGATCTCCAGGACGTTGTGAACCATGATTCCGTACTTGATTGAGCGCGCGCCGGCGGAATTGTTACCAGTCATGCCGCCGATGGTGGCGCAGTTCGAGGTGGAAACGTCGATGGGGAAATACCATCCCGTGGGCTTGAGCCGGTTGTTCAGCTGGTCGAGCACGATGCCGGGCTGCACAAGGGCGGTGCCCCGCTCGGTGTCCACTTCGAGCACCCGGTGCATGTGACGCGACGTGTCCAGCACCAGCGCCTCATTGACCGTCTGGCCGCATTGCGAACTTCCGGCGCCGCGTGGCAGCACGGGGAACCCTTCCTCCCGCGCAATCCCGATTGCCGCCTCCACATCGGCGGTGTCGCGCGGCAGAGCCACTCCGATGGGCTCGATCTGGTAGATGGAAGCGTCGGTGGAGTAACGCCCGCGGGTGAAGGGGTCGAACAGGACTTCACCGCGGAGTGCTTGGCGCAGACGCCACGCCAGGGCAGGATCGCCAATTCTGTTGCCCACGAATTTACCTACGAATGATGCAGCCACCGCGCCTTAAGGCGGCCAAATCAGGCGACCTTAAATCTTCTCTGCTGCGGCGGGAGCGTGCAGGATATCAAAATCAGGCTTGATTGTCGCGAAGAAGGGGCACATCATACGGCGCGCCGGATACGGTTTCCTACCTGGAGATAGCCCATATGAGCGAACGTGTCTTCCGAGCTTCCAACGTCGTGCTCGGCCTGCTCTGCCTGATGTACTTCCTGACGTATGTGGATCGCGTCAACATCAGCACTGCCGTCGTATCTAACCAGTTTCTCAAGGAAATCCCGCTGACCAAGATCCAGATCGGCCTGGTCTTCTCAGCCTTTGCTTATCCCTATCTGTTGTTTCAGGTGATTGGCGGTTGGGTCGCTGACAAATTCGGGCCGCGCCGGGCGCTGACCATCTGCGGCATCATCTGGGCAGGTGCCACCATCGTGACCGGCCTGGTGCACGGCCTGATTGCGCTGTTCGTGGCCCGCGTCATCCTTGGATTCGGCGAGGGCGCAACTTTTCCGACCGCAACACGGGCCATGTCGTATTGGGTGTCGAAAGAACGGCGCGGTTTCGCGCAAGGTTTCACGCACGCCTTCTCCCGGCTGGGGAATTCGATTACGCCGTGGCTGGTTGCGTCGCTGATCGCTGCCATTTCATGGCGCGGATCGTTCATCGTGGTGGGTTGCGTTAGCATGTTGTGGGCTTTGGCATGGGGTCTGTATTTCCGCGATAAACCGGCCGACCACCCCGGCATCACGCCGGAAGAGCTCGCCCTTCTGCCGACTCCGGCCGCGAAGGCGAAAGTGCAGGTGCCCTGGGCACCGCTGATCCGCCGCATAATCCCTGTCACCATCGTTTACTTCTGCTACGGATGGATTCTGTGGCTGTTCCTGAGCTGGATTCCGTCGTTCTTCAAAGGCCAGTACAAACTCGACCTGAAGAGTTCGGCGCTGTTCGCCTCCGGCGTGTTCTTTTCCGGCGTGGTCGGCGATACCGTGGGCGGAATTATCAGCGACAAGCTGTTCGAAAGGACGCACAATACGCGGCTGGCGCGCTGCAACATGGTTGCGGTGATGATGCTTCTGTGCGGCGTGTCGCTGGCGCCGATCCTTTACACGCGCAACATCAACGTGATTGCGCTGGCGTTGAGCGCGGGCTTCTTCTTCGCCGAGTGCACCATCGGCCCCATGTGGGCCATCCCCATGGACATCGCGCCGAGATTCGCGGGCACCGCCAGCGGTTTGATGAACAGCGGTTCGGCGCTGGCGGCAATCGTTTCGCCGGTGGTGGGCGGGTACCTGATTCAGAAGACCGGCAACTGGACGCTGCCATTCATCGTGTCGATGGCGGTGATTCTGGTTGGCGCGTCATTGACATTCACAATGCATCCGGAGCGGCAGTTCACCGAACCCGAGCCGGCCGCCCCAGCCATGCCGGCGGCTGCGGGATCTCCGGCGAAGTAGCTGTCGGCGGGCGATCGCGTTGAGGGCTGTGGCCAACGGGACCGCTCGCCTTGTCGCGCGTAGATTCGAGGGTCTATGGCTGATTCTAAGAGGCACGGAGGCGCCTGCGGCCGCTACGATATTGTTCGCCATGCGGCCGGTGGATGCGCGGCCGCGATCATCTTCCTGGTCATAGCTAGCGCGGCTGTGGGTGGGAACATGCAGCAAGCGCCATCTGACCCAAACGGCTCCCGCGAAAAGAGCGCCGCACGGACGCTCACCTACGAAGGCGCAACAACCATCGGCACCAACATCATGCCGGAAGCCGCAAGGCTATTTGCGACTCACACCGGCGTGATCTTCAGCTACATAGGGGGCGCTGGTGCTGATGCGGGTTTCAAGGCAGCGGTGGAGGGGCGCGCCACCTTTGGTGGCGTCGCTCGCGAACTCACTGCTGATGAAAAGGCCAAGGTCGGCGGCAGCGAAGTGATTGGTTACGATGTATTGGGCGTTTTCGTCAACAGGAATAACCCCGTCCGCAACCTCACCCGCTCTCAGCTCAAGCAGATCTTCACCGGGCAGGCGACTAACTGGAAACAGTTTGGCGGGCCAGACCGGCCCATTACGGTGTACAGCGAAAAGCTGACCGGTGGACGTGCCACAGTAAGAGCTTTTAAGGATATGGTGCTCGGTGGCGACAGCTATGGCCCGGTGAAGGAACTGGAAGACGCGACGGACTGCATTAAGAACGTTGCGACAGATGACGGTGGCATCACCGCCTCGTCCATGTCCTTCGCCATACCGGGCGTCCTCGCGGTTGCTATCGATGGCGCAGGACCTACCCCCCGGGAGGTCCAGAGCGGGCGTTATCCGCTCAAGCGGCCCCTGATCTTAGTAACGAAGGATGTTCCTTCTGGCGATGTGCGGGCGTTCTTGGACTTCATGCTTACGAAAGAAGCGCAGGCGATCGTCGCCAAGAAGTTCGTGGCAGTGAAATAGAGTGGCCTGATCCGGCCGTCGCCGCGCCTAAATCCCACCGCGCGCTGGAAGCGCAAATCTACGCGGACGACTATCTGCCCGTGCGCCCGAACGGCGACACTTTTAGGAAACAAGAGATCCTCGCTGATTTGCGCCGTCATTCCATGAGGTTCACTTTCTTTCGAAGTGAATGACGTTCTCATCCGGACCAAAGGATTTGTGGGCATTCTCACGGCTGCTGTCCGGAGTACCGCGGTTAGAGATGGCGTAGAGATTAAAACGCACGCCAGGCAGGTGGCAATCCTGTCGAAGGAAAATGAGCGGATTACAATCTCCCCTTTTCAATCAACGAATGTAGTTGATCGCTAGGGTACCGCCCGCCGGAAAAGTTCGAAGAAGAGTCTGGGCAGCGAAACGCTGAGGCAAGCTTCGATGCAGCTTCACTTCAGGAATTTTTCTTATTGTTCCCAAATTGCACCACAATGCAGCAACGCCAAAATCTGGCTTCTGTAACCTCCTGAATTGGCGAGATTTGGTCGGGGCGCGCGGATTCGAACCGCGGACCTCCTGCGCCCAAGGCAGGCGCGCTACCAGGCTGCGCTACGCCCCGACGCTCGAATTCTAGCACGTGTGCGCCACGCTTTAGCGCGGCATTCATGCATGAGACTTGTAGCGCGGGGGACCGTTTCCAGCGATCACTTCCGGATTGCCGACAATCCACTAGGAGCGCGGCATGGCCGCCACACGTCAAAATAAGCGAGCACGAGGAAATCATTCAATGTTGGAGGGGAAGCCGACCGCAGGCAAAGAAAAGCCAATCCAGTGCTCACTTACTAAACTTGTCGCCAAACATGGGCAGGCCGCTCTTTGACGATTCGCGAGTCGCTTCGTCTTGGATCACATCCCAGTGCTCGATCAGAATCCCGTCCTTGATGCGTAGAATGTCCGCTGCAATCCAGTTCACCGGCAGGCCGAAGTCCGAAAATCGTCCGTGCACGATTACAAAATCTCCGTCGGCCACGATCGTTCCTGGCTCATACTTGAACGTTGGCGGAAGGCTCTTGACAAGATCGAACAGGCCTTCACGACCCGGCGCGATATGAGCGCTGCGCTGGATGTAATGCGGTGACCAATACTTCTCGGCGGCGGCATAGTCGCGTTTGTTGAAGAGGAGGTCAAACGCTTGCAAAACCAAAGTCTTGTTTCGTTCTTGAGTCGATTGAGTCATGCTGCCTGCCTTCTCGTTTCAGGATGTAATCTGGACAGCGTCACGGCGTTGCGCCATTCAGGAAAAAGAGCATCGTGACGGGCTGTGTGCCTTTATTCCGCCACGCGTGCCGCGTCCCATTTTGCACAACCACGTCGCCGCGCTTCAACTGCAAGGTCTCGCCGTCGTCAAGCTCGAGCCAAATCTCTCCATCGTAGACAACCGCGTAGTCGACAGTGTTTGTCTTGTGCATCGCCGGATCTTCCTTTTCGAAGTGATCGGCTAATCCCCTCAGGCGAATCAACGCTTCGTCTCGTGCGGCCTCGCCATCGAAGGACGGATCGGCGAACACCGAAGCGGGCGGAAAAGTCACGAAGTGCAGACTCGTACCGCCAGGTCCTGGAACGACCGAGTCCGGGTAGCGATCAAATCTTTGCTCTTTGCTGAGATCCGGGGTAGCCGCGTTGAGCCAGATGAGCGTGTGCTCGTAGCCGGGAACAGTCTTGAACTGGTAGGCCTGCATCTGCTCGTCGCTTTGAACGACGGATCTACCGTTTACATTTCCCGTTACAATACGCCGGTAAGTACTCGATTTCTTACCGCGCTTGGACAACTCTGGTTTTTTAGAGACTGCTCCGTTCATGGCCTTGCTCCCCGAAGCCAACGCCTGCACCTTTACGCGCCAGCCACGCGCCCGGTTAAAGCTTTGACCCGCCGTCCACTGGGATACTCGCTCCTGTGATCCAGCGAGCCGCGTCCGACGCCAGGAACGCAACGACATCCGCAACATCTTCCGGCTTGCCAATTCGCTTCAATGCTTGCATTCCAAGCGTGGCATCCCGACCTGCTTCGGTCTTCGTGAAATTCGACATGTCCGTGTCGATCACGCCTGGCGCGATTGCGTTTACGCGGATGCCGTGCGGCCCAAGAATGGCAGCCCAGTTCTTGACAAGAGTCTCCAGTGCTCCCTTGGTTGCGGCGTAGGCGAGGAGCGAAGGGTTGTCCAAACCCGGCTTGCCAACTACCGCGCGGGCCCCGAGAGAAGAGATCACAATGATGTTTGAGCCTTCGCCGAGGACGGGCACGAGTTGCTGCACCAGAAAGAATGGACTGCGCACGTTCGTTGCAAAGAGATTGTCAAAATCCTCGGGCGTATGATCTTTGATGGTCGCAGCTTTGGAGATGCCAGCGTTGGACACGAGCACATCCAATCGCTCGCCGACGATCGAACGAACTTCCTTCGCCAGCAGGGTTACGCCTTCTGGAGTTCCCAAGTCTACCCTGATCGCATTCGCGCGTCCGCCTTTCGAGCGGATGCCAGCGACAATGGATTCCGCATCCTGCGCGGAACGACCGTAGTGAACCAGAACATGCGCACCGGCGTCAGCAAGCGCGGATGCGATGGCCCGCCCAATTCCCCGGGACGCACCTGTCACCAGCGCGGTCTTGCCTTGAAGTGTAGCCATCATCCGCAGCCCTCGATTCGACCGAGTTCTCTCCGGTCATGCATTACGCTCGACCCCACTGCCGACCCTTCAGTAGGCGGCGGCATTCGTGACAACCGGAGCGATAACGCCGCTAGCGTTCAGGAAACGGTTTGTCTCGAAAACAAAGTCCTCGTGATTCTCGTACCACGAACCGTGGTTGGCGTCGGGATACAGGATCAACTTGGCATTCGGCATGTTCTGAACGAGATAAAGCGAATTCACTGTGTACACGATAACGTCGTGGTTTCCGCTCACGACCAGCGTTGGCTGCCTGATGTTCTTCAGGTAGGCGAAACGCTCACCCCTGGCCGTTCCCCAGTCACCCACGGCGGCGATCTGTGCCGGCGCAACCTTATCGTTGATCGGAGCGTCGCGGTTCTCAGTGCGCGAGAAGTAGCGCTTCAAGAAGGCGCGACCGGCTTCCTGACTCTTCTCCGAATCGGTAAAGAAGACCTTGAGCCACAGGTTCTCGGGCGGGCTGTAGGTGGCGCCAAAGATCGCCGCCGTCTCGGGAGTAATGTGGCCCTGGCCGTTTCCCGCGTCGTGATTACGCGGTGCGGTTCCCACCAGGATGAGATTGCGAACAAGTTCAGGACGATTGAGCGTGATCTGCTGCGCGATCATTCCGCCGATGGAGAAGCCAAGAAGGTCGATCTGCTTCAGCCCCAGAGCGTCGATGAACGCCTCGGCGTTCTTCGCCATGCCTGCGAACGTCGTGGGCACTTCACCTCTAGAGCTGGCGACGCCGGCATTGTTGAAGATAATGACTTCGCGCTCCTTGGCGAGGCCGTCGAGGACGGCTGGGTCCCAGTTGTCCAGGTTGCCAGTAAAGTGCTGATTGAAGACAAGCGGCAGCCCGCTCCGCTTGCCCCAACGGCGATAGGCGAAACGAATGCCGTTCGCCTCAACAAACTGCGTCGGGACCGTTACTGCTGTATAGGTGCTCATGTGCGATCCTCTTTTCGCTGTGAGGATGATGTTGGTTGCTTTCGTTTGCTACCTGCGCGTGCGCGAAGGCTGTTCGCCGAAGTAGGACAGATTTAATCGGCGAGCATTCCTCCGTCCACCGGGATGGAGGCGCCAGTCATGTACGAAGCATTTGCCGAAGCAACAAAGGCGATCACGTGAGCGATCTCCTCCGGTGTTGCCAGACGCTTGACGGGTACTGTCGAGACCAACGCCGCTTTGTTGTCATCTGTGTTGGTGAAGCGTGTGAGCATGCCCGTATCCGTAGTGCCCGGAGCGACTACGTTTACCCGAACTCCAGTCCCCGCGACTTCCAGCGCGGCGGATTTTGTCAGCCCCTCCACCGCATGTTTGCTGGCTACGTAAACGGATGCTCCGGCAGCACCGACCCTTCCATACGCCGACGAGACATTGACGATGCTCCCGCTCCCCTGTGGCAGCATCACCCGCAGTTCGTGCTTCATGCTGAGCAGCGTACCTAGGACGTTTGTGTCGAAGGTCGCGGCGTAAGTTTCTGCAGTCTGTTCCGTCACCGGGCCGGGTGTGCCTTCGGTTCCAGCGCAATTGACAGCAGCATCCAGGCGACCAAAGCGCGCGACAGTCTTGTCGATGAGCGCCCGGATATCGTCGTCGTGTCGAACGTCGGTTTTCACGAATTCCGCTTCTGCGCCAAGTTCGCGTAGTTCCTTCTCCAGCTTTTTGCCTTCCTGCTCACGACGGCCGGAGACAACGACGCGCGCGCCCTCTTGAGCGAAGGCGACCGCAGTGGCGCGACCGATTCCTGTCAGTGCGCCGGTAATCAACACAACTGGTGAACTCATGCTCCTACCTCCGTTGATCTAGAAGCCCTGCACATCAGGCTCGTGATCGTCTTTTTAGATGTTGCCGTGGCGCATTTGAAAGATACTTTGTTAAGCTGGGAGCAATGCTTCACAGGCATGGGAGCGGGAATGGAATTACGACATCTTCGCTATTTCGTCGCGGTCGCCGAGGCGGGAAGTCTGAGCGTCGCAGCAGAGCGAAGGCTGCACACGTCACAACCTTCCTTGAGTCGGCAGATTCGAGATCTTGAGGACGAGGTAGGCGCCCAACTCCTAACACGCAGCGCTCGCGGCATCGAACTGACGCCTGCGGGTCGAGCCTTCCTCGATCACGCGCGCTTGGTGCTATCGCAGGTTGAAGCGGCAGCCGAAGCTGCACGCCGGGTCGCTCATCCCGCCAAGCCGTGCTTCTCGATGGGCTTTCTGACCGGACACGAATTGACGTGGATGCCCGAAGCCCTGCGGATTTTGCGCGACAAACTGCCTAACATCGATGTGATGATATCGAGTCAATACTCGCCGCAGCTCGCGAATGCCCTTTCGAAGGGAACCGTCGATGCAGCTTTTCTTCGGCGGGAACGAGGGGTGCCAGAGTTGGCGTTCCGTCTTCTCGTCAAGGAACCCTTGATGGTGGTCCTGCCGAGTGACCACCGTCTCGCTGCGCTCAAAGCCATCAGTCCGAGCGATCTAGGGGGCGAGACATTCGTGACCGTGTCGGACACGGCTCCTGTACTGCGTGTGGTCATCGACAATTACCTGAAGCGCTCCGGAATTAATATCACGCCAGCTCACGAGGTGGACCATCTCGCCATGGGAATGTCCTTGATAGCGTCGACCCGCGGCGTAGGGCTGTTACCTGCTTACGCGCAAAACTTTCTCCCTTCGTCTGTAACGAGTCGTCCTCTCAAGGGAGACACGCCGACGATCGAGCTGGTCCTCGGCTACAAAAAGTCGAACGAGTCTCCCATCCTAAAGCTTCTGCTTTCGAAATTGGACGAGTTGGTGGCTCGTGTCTCGAAGAAGGCGCATTAAGCTTTCGTGTATAGCACCGTTAGGTTAAACGTGCCGCAACTTGTCTTCCGAAGTCTCGTCCGAATACACTCTCAAGGCGCTGCAGCGCGCCGACCAGATCGACTGCCCAAGGCCAGAACGGCGCCTACTGGTTTGCCCCCATCATGGCCGCCGCCGAAGCGGGCTTTGGCGGGCCCTCAATGCGTGCGAGATCATGAAAATTCCCCTTGCGGTCCAAGCCGTCTTCCGCTCGTGAGTTGGTACGCTGCGGAACTAAAAGGTCGCAAGAGACAGAATCTGCTTTCTCGCGGCCAGATTGCTGTCGGGATGATGGTTAAGGCCTTTTGGGCTTAAGTGATGGCTGATGGGTTGCGAAGGGCGGGGTCGCGCTGTGCTCGGCAAACCCGCTTCGGTTGCGAGAATCTGTAGCGTTAAACCTCTCCAGAAGTATCCGCGCTAGGTGACGAGAAGTACAGTTCCAATCTCCGGGACCAAAGCCGTACCAACGGCCAGTTGCGTTGTTCTTTGCGCAAATTATATGGTTGATTCGAAGCACCGAGGACTTCCTTCCTCTACGAAAGAGCACTTGGTTGACGGAGGTAAAGGGACGAGCAGTCGTCCTGGCTAAAGTAGAGATTCAATATTACTTCCCCAATTAGGCAACCCCGGCTGTGATTTTCATGGCAGCAGATCATGAAGCCGACCCTATCTTTCTTCTCTATTCTGTACCTCGCAGCGGCATTGATCGTTCTGGGCAGCAATCAAGCACCATCACGCAATCAAACATTCACCTCGAAATCGACTGCTCTCAGCGCTCCAGCCTCGGAATTACTGGAAGAAGACTTCGTTGTTGCTCCGGGGGAGATTGCTGGCGCGGAGAAGGTGTCCATTGACGTGCAGGGCGAGCTGGTGCTGACGAGCGCGGGCGACGTCCATTTGCGCAAGCCAGCGATCTACCAGCGGGGGGCGGGTGAGCAGCACGAAATTGTCGGAGGATACAGGCTCAAGGGGGAGAATGATGATTACACAAGCCCGCGTAGGTACCGCAATCCTGACTCGTGAAGACGCCGAGAAGGGGCATCGGCTTCGGTTACGTCTCGCGTGGCTGCTTGCCGCGGCCGTCGTTCTGGTCATCGGCGGCTACGGTTTCAACTATTATTCGCTCGGCGCTGCACAGCGGCCTTTCTCGCCCAAGCACGAAATCCTACGACCCAGCGGCACGATCGGGATCAAGCTGGGCATGCTCGGCGTGTTGATGTTTTTTCTCATCTATCTTTTTCCGCTCCGAAAGAAATGGGGGTGGCTCAGCAGGCAGGGAAATTCCCGCCACTGGCTCGATTTTCACGTGGTCCTCGGCGCCACGGTCCCGATCATCATCGCATTTCACTCGTCTTTCAAGTTCGGCAACATCGCCGGGATGGCGTTCTGGAGCATGCTGGTGGTCACGGTCAGCGGTTTTATCGGCCGTTATCTCTATTCTCAGATTCCACGCGGCCTCAGCGCAGCGGAACTCTCCATGAAAGAGATACAGGAGAGAGAAGAGACACTCCGGAAAGAGCTCGACGAACAAAGGGCGACCTTTGGCTTTTGCGTAGAAGCGCTCTACGAGTTGCCAACGGCGGGCGAAGTTGCCGAGACATCGATGGTCGCGTCTCTCCTTTCCATGTTCTTGATCGACTTAGAACGCCCCTTCAAGGCTTCTCTGGTGCGCCTGCAAGAGGCGGGATTCGGTCCCTGGCTGTCCTCTTTCTGCGGCTTGCTCCCGACGCGCGACCGGAAGCTCGAGCGTGCCATTCGCGTGGCACAAAAGCAGGCCACCCTCTCCAAGCAGATACTCTTCCTCAGGCGCACGCAACAGGTGTTTCAGCTCTGGCACGTCGTGCATCGGCCGTTTAGTTATGCTTCTGTGATCCTCGCTATTCTTCATATTGGCGTCGCCTTGTTCATGGGCTACAGACTGTAGGATGCCCTTATGGAAAGCCTCTTTCCAATTCCAATTGCCGGCGGAAATATCAGAGACATGTTGAATCCTGCGGGTACATCTGCTCCGGGCGCTCTGCCACTTGGCCATGCACCGGTCAAGCCGCAAGCGAATAAGCAGGATCAAACTTGGGCGCAAGAACCGCGCTAACTTTATGGACTCCATTGTCGCCTTCATTCTAGCTGCGGTCCTTATGCTGTTTTTTGTGCGCGGCCACCTCAAGAACCTAAAGAGGAGGGAGGCGCAAGCGCGCCAGGCTGCGGAAAAAGGGAAGTGGCGTTCCGATGGCCCCCGGGCGCAGCATCCGCATATTGACGCCACGCATTGTATCGGCTGTGCGGCTTGTACCATGGCCTGTCCGGAGGGTGACGTCCTGGGCATGCTAGGCGGCAAGGCGGTCATCATCAACGCATACAAGTGCGTCGGCCACAGCCTGTGCGTAGATGCCTGTCCTGTGGGCGCCATTACGATGGTGATGGCTAGCCCGAGCATGGGCGCTGACATGCCGTACTTGACCCCGGAGTATGAGACGAGCGTACAGAACCTGTTTATCGTGGGGGAACTCGGTGGCCTGGCTTTGATCAAGAACGCCGTTAACCAGGGGCGCGACTGTATCGATACCATCGCGAACAGGCTCACAGCAACGGGGGCTGCTAGACTAGTTCCAGACGTTTATGATGTCTTGATCGTCGGAGCCGGCCCGGCAGGGATCAGTGCCTCGCTGCGCGCCACCGAGAAAAGGCTCCGCTACCTCACGGTAGAACAAGGCGAGATTGGGGGAACCATAGCGAAGTTTCCGCGGCAGAAGCTCGTGCTGACCAGTCCCGTGCACTTTCCAACCTACGGAAAATTTAAGAAACTGGAAGTCTCCAAGGAAGAGCTCCTGGACTTCTGGAACAAGGTTCTACGGCGGGCAGATTTCAAATGCCGTAGCGGTGGGAAAGTGGAGGATATCAAGAAGGGAGAGGATGGCATCTTCACGGTCGTGTGCACCAAGAACCAATACCGCTCTCGGGCCGTAGTTCTTGCGATTGGTCGGAGCGGCAGTCCGCGGAAACTCGCAGTCAAAGGAGAGGAACTGCCGAAGGTCATGTACCGTCTGATCGAGACGGATCATTACGTCAACAAGAAAATCCTCGTGGTGGGCGGCGGCGACAGCGCCGTCGAGGCGGCTATGGGGCTTGCGTACCAGGTCGGCAACAAGGTCACTCTGTCGTATCGCAAAGAAGCCTTTTTCCGCATTAAGGAACGAAACGCGCAGCGGATGCAAGATTGCATACGCAAGGGGAAGGTCACCGTGATCTTCAACTCGGTTCCCGCGGAGTTCAAACAGCAATCCGTCATCCTCGATGTCAGGGGGAAGTTACAGGAGCTTCCCAACGATTTTGTCTGGATTTTTGCCGGGGGTGAACCTCCAAGTGCCTTTCTCAAAAAGATCGGCGTAGGATTCGGAATGCGCGACATGACGTTGGAGGGAAGCAACGGGGCAAAACAGGCCGCCCTCTCGAAGAACAATTAGCTCGCCGTCCCCCGTCGAGAAACACCTACCGCCACAAGCGTGCCGAACCACGAAAATCAGGGTAGGGTAGGAAACCGTCACAGTGCGGAAAGAGATCGAAAAGACGCTCCATCAGAGCCTCTACCCGGCAGACAGTTGCCCCGCGCTGGTGCGTCGCATCAATAAGGCGCTGCAGCGCGCGGACCAGATCGACTGCGCCCAAGGCCAGAACGGCACCTACTGGTTTGGCCCCGTCATGGCCGGCGCCGAAGCGGGTTTTGGCAGGCCCTCAATCCGGTCGAGATCATGCGCGAACTCAGGAATCCAGCTCGACACCTATGCTTGAAATTGATTAGTTCATATGCCTAAGCAATTCGCATGATTGACTCTGCCTGCCCTAGATTATAGATAGGCACGCGCAGCGCTCTGGGCACCTTTCTCCTCGGTGCCTTGCTCGCTGGAAAGGACGAATACAGATTTACATGCGCACCGAGAATCCTACCTCACTACCGAGTGGCAGAACGAAAGGCACACTTGCGCCCCCAGCAGTGGGATTCCTACTCATCGATTCCTCCCGTAAGCCTATCTACATCAACTCCGAGGCGATCCGGATCCTTACCTTCCCGGCATATCCTCCAAAGAAGAAGCAGCTTGAAACCCTTCTCGCCGAGAAGGTTCGATCCGTATTGTTGCATGGCAAACGATTATCTGAACCCGAATTCAGCACAGAGTTTATCTCAGGAAAAAGACGCTATCTGTGCAGGGCCATCGGTTTGCAACCCAATACAGCCTTGTTGCTGGAAAGAAAAGCTGCTAGACAACTTGATGTTTCCCAAGTGGCCAAGCGATACAAGCTAACTCCGCGAGAGCAAGGAATAGCGGAACTGCTGATGCAGGGCCTGACCAGAAAAGAGATCGCGAATCGAATGCATATCAGCCCCAATACGATGGAGACCTTCCTACAACTGGTCATGCGAATTACCTTAAAACTGCTAGCGCAACG
>Ga0137399_10000337_pt1 | contig 18134 bp, 18 predicted proteins | sample czorhiz316metaG_FD_104810 | JGI IMG/M metagenome (GOLD analysis project Ga0137399, IMG submission 104810) | Vadose zone soil microbial communities from Angelo Coast Range Reserve, California, USA - czorhiz3.16 metaG | ecosystem: Environmental > Terrestrial > Soil > Vadose zone | place: USA...
CTTCCTTGTCGGACAAAATGCAACAGAGATCATTGAAACGTTAAGGGAAAGACTTAAAGACCAACTTTCTATCGGGAGCAATGCGGAGCGCGGCAGCCGAGAAAAAACGATAACAATTCTCCTCAAGACGTGGGTCCGCGTCCCGTCTCGAGTGCGAGATCTTAGAGACGATGCCATTGAGCTCCTCCACAACATTCCCAGAGCTGATCGACTTTCTTTGCATTGGGGAATGACCATGGCGGTATACCCGTTCTGGAGGACGGTCGCTGACGTGGCGGGGCGTCTTTTCCGACTGCAGGGTTCGGCAGAAGCGCGGCAGGTCCAGCGACGCGTGCGGGAACTCCTTGGAGAGAGAGAAGCTGTTTCCAGATCAACTCGATATGTACTTCGAGCATTTAGCGAGTGGGGAGTCATTGTCGACGGTCACGAAAAGGGTTGCTACACGCCAAGTGCCCCATTCCACATTGAAAATCCGCGTCTAGCAAGTTGGCTGGTTGAAGCAACCTTGTTGGCGTCCGAGTCGCCTTCAGGAGATTTTCGGGTGTTGGTTAACAGTCCAGCGCTGTTTCCATTTCAGATAGCTCGTCTCTCCGTTGATACCCTCGCGCGCTCCGGTAGATTAACTGTAGTGCGGCATGGCATGGAGGAAGCATTAGTGCAGTTGAGGCAGACGTTGCCTGAGGCGTCCACACCCCGTCTGTGACTTTGTAAATTCTAATGATCCGAACCGACGATTCGGCTTCAGAAGCGCAAGCCGCTTACGCTTAAAACGCACGACACAGTTGGATTACGACTCAGACCGGCTAGTCCAGGCCTACTCTTGCTGGCTAACATGCCCGCAGCGCTGGCAGATGAAAGATTGTTCCCACAGCGCGTACCGTTGCGTATACGTAGAGTGGTTGTGCCTCCAGACGAAAAACAGCAGGCAGACAAAGACGCCGGCCGAAACCAAACTAAAGAGCGTCAACGGAGCCGAGATCACGGTTGTGGCGTTCGTCGTAACGGTGTTGACGTAGAAGACGATCCACCCGATACAGAGAAACACCAAAAGTGACCAGAAAATGATCTTCCGATATGACCACTTCACTGGAGGGCTTAGCCGGTTGGAAAGAGCGGATTGTTGAGACCCTTGTGTGGACGCCCTGCCCATTACCAGGTCTGGCCCACTACCACCAATCACAGCAGCACGTAGTCGAGTGCATGCGTCGGTTCGGAAGAGTCCTTCTTCGTACGCGAGAGAAACTTTCTTGAGATCGGTGCTATTGCACTTCGGGCAGCGCAAGTCCATTTTGTCACCCTTTGCAGCCCCACTCCGGTGGGGCTAGTGATCCTTTCTTACTACCTTTCGACATCCTCTTTCGCAACTCTTGCTGACGTTTATCACCAAAAAACCCGGCGCCGCGCAATTAGTTGCTCGCTCCCGGTCGATGGGACCTCGTTTCGGCCATTTTCTGGGCCATGTATAGAAGCAGCTTGCGGTCGCATTCTTCCGTCTTCCCCAACAAACGTCGGAGCTTGCTCAGATAACGCGCATCCTTGCCCTTGCCGCCCCAGACGATGTCGTCAGACGACTTGCGCTTCGGGAGATTCGGCAGCTTGGGCGGCTCCTCGCCGTCGTAGAAAAGCTGGTACATGGGAATCTCCATGGCACGCGCGATTTTCTCCAGTGTTTCGATAGCCGGGACCGTATGCCCGTTCTCAACCCGGGAAATGTAGCAGCGCAGCAGTCCTGTCCGCTTCTCTATGTCTCCCTGAGAGAGCTTCTTTTCTTCCCGTAGCGACCGCAAGCGATCAGCAATCACCATGCTCTATTACCTCTCTGCGGTATATCCCACGCATTTAACGAAACTTTAGACCCAAATCATATCAGTCGCAAGTCGGAAGAATTTGCGACACGCCGACCATTCATGGCGTCAGATGGTCCAGGTTGCACCCCAGAGCCGTGTCACAAGCTCCATCACCCGGCCGCGACTTGATGCTGGCGATCTGCAACGCTTCATCCCAATCTGGATTGAAAACCAGAACTTGAACGACGAGCGTGCCGTCTTCCTCTTCCTTCGCATAGACTCCGACTCAATGCCAAATTTCTTGTCCCCCTTCCCTTCGTAGACGCTGGCCGACTTTGACTGACACAGACTCCGCGCCCACGCAAAGCTCACCTGCATCGCCAGCTCTGCAATGAACCTCAAATTTGCGGCTATCCTTCAGGCTGAGTACGTCCATTTCCTTTTCCAAGGCCACCTCCAATAGAACGCTCTACGATTCACCGCTGCTTAGGATGAGCAGCAGAAGTTCGAGTCTTGTATTTCAGCAGGCGGTCAATGGAGCCGGCAGCTTTGAGCTGCTCGAATCCCCACTCCAAGATGACTTCCGCGACATTCCCAAGCTTGCGCCTCTCCCGAGCAGCAAACTTTTCAAGTTCGGCTCGCAGGGCCTGGCGAACTCGCAGGCTAAGTTGTGCTTTCCACTTACGCATTGGCTGCCTTAATACGTCACGCAAGCTAGAAAAGCAACGAAAGGGCTGTCCGCCTTCGCCGCGTGTCTACGACCGCTTTCTCTCTGCTGAATGTGAGAATGGAATGCGACGCGCTCATATCTGGCTCAGGCTGATAACACATCAGACGTACAATAATACAACGAGCGCTCGTTGTATTTCAATGAGGTTGTTAGCGGGATTTCTTGGACTTGGGAGGCCGACCGCCCTTGCGTTTCTTCCGTTTAGCTTGCAGCTGGCTAAAGTATTCCGACCCTCTCTTGGCGATCTCCTTCCCACCCTTCCGTCCAAGCCTGACGGCGGCGGGATCTTTCTTTTTTGGCAAAATTCAGAGGATGCAGCTCTAGCTCCCGACGGTATTATGCATGACGCATGCTTGCTGAGCAAAACCGTGTGAGCGTCGTATTTGTCTCTCGCCTCGTGCGAAATGATCGGGGACATGGAACGGGATTTGAGGGAGCCACATCCTGGCGGCTGCGCGACTCAGCCCGTCGTTTAGCGGTAACATTCGGTTATGTCGATAACTCTCGAAGACGCCCTTGTGAATGTCTGGCGGCAATCACTGGTCGACAACAAGAAAACAGTCACGCTTGAAGCGGAGAGCTTCCCGGTTCGGTCAACAGCTAAGCGAAAACTAAAGCAAATCGATTTTCAATTCGACGGAAAAGACTTGCGTGGACTGGAGCAGAACCCTGATACGAAATCCCGTTGGGCAGCGATGGCGAGGAACGGTAAGAAAGTAATGCAGTTCTTGGAGGACGGAAGGTATGTTGCTGTCGTAGCGGATGGGAAAGTACATCTCTACGGACCCAAGAATTGATCCAGCAGCGAATTGTGTGACAGCAAACACGGGGCAGGAATCCCGGATGTTCCTTACGAAATGCTACAATCCTGTCGTGTCGCCTAAACGCCCAAAAGTGGAGCCGATTAGGAATCCGACGCTCTTCGAAATAGACAAACTAGATGATGCGGGACGGCTCGCAAATTCACTACATGTCGAGCGCCCGTATTACGAGCCAGGGTTGCTGCTCGGTACATCAGCTTTCACGGCTGCGGGTTGGGAGGGTTCCTTCTATCCGGCCGGCATGAAGCCGCGCGATTTCTTACGTTACTATGCGACGCAATTTGCGACTGTCGAGGTCGACAGCACCTTTTATGGCACGCCGAACCCCTCCACAGTTACAGGCTGGTACGAGAAAACTCCACCTGATTTTCTTTTCGCCCTGAAGGTCCCGCAAGTCGTCACGCATACAAAGATGTTGGTGGACTGCGAGGCGGAATTCGACTCGTTCATTGACCGGATGGACTTGCTGAACGAGAAGTTGGGACCGCTGCTGTTACAATTTCCCCGATTCGGCAAATACGAGATGCAAGCAGATGAGTTCTCTCGCCGTTTGCGTTTCTTTCTGAGCCGGGCAAAGAATTTGCCGACCTGCCGATTCGTGGTGGAGATCCGCAACAGACCGTGGCTCGACAAGCGGTTCGCTGACCTACTCAGGGAGTACAACGTTGCGTTGGCACTGACAGACACATCCTTCATGCCAAGACCCTGGGAGATGAAAGAGAAATTTGACTTGGTGACGACCGATTTCGTCTACATTCGCTGGCTCGGTGACCGGCACGGCATAGAGGAAATAACACGAGTGTGGGATAGGACAGTCGTTGATCGGACTGAGGACCTACGCAATTGGGTGGAAATATTCAAGACGATGCTTGCGGCCAAGACAATATTGAAGATTTTTGCGTTCTCCAATAACCACTACGGTGGGAATGGTCCAGAGACCATCAAGGTATTTTGGAATTTGTGGAAGAAGTAGTTCGTGACCATAAGGCTCACGTAATGCCCTGGTTGACCAAGGCGGGCTGGTGGCTATCCAGCCCGGACACACGCTGGAGACGCACGGTGTCTACTGGCACATCCGCAACCCCAGCTATCTCACGATAATGCTGGGGTGGGCGCAGGCGTTTCGCGCTGGAGCCGGAGTCCTGCTCACTGCGCTAATGCTTCCGCCACTCATCGCGCGAATCCGAGCGGAAGAGAGGTTGTTGCCCGCGATGAGGTCTTGCAGATGATTGCATACACGCGCCCCTTTCCAATGTATTGGTGGACTGCATTACACTCATTGAATCGCCATGCCTGAAACTACGAAAATCGACGCAATTCTTCGTAAGGGGCTAATCCGGGGTTTTTACTTTGCGGAGGCTATGGCGGTCTACGAACGCTATTATCAGCCCCTGGTCACAACATATCCCCCAGCGCAGCGAGAGCTTGCGGACCCGGGCCGCCAGGAGGATCGACCCCCCACTTGGGTGCCCCTCGTTTTCCACTGTACGCTCGAAGACGATATAAAGCGGATTTTTGGGGACGGCACAATACGACCCGGCAAGAACGGAACTGTCTCGTTTACGGAAATCCCGATCGGCGAACTCGACCGGATGAAGTACCGCCATCATCGCAAACAGCAGATCGCCATCGGCTTCCCACGACGGTACATTGAGTCCCTGGGTCTGACACCAGTATGGTACTTGAAGCACAATCCTGAGATTTCGACAGTGCTAAGAAAGTGGGCAGCCAGCGATCCCGATACATATACGAGATTAAAACCATTCATCGATGAAGACGAGGATGTCGCACCGTTCCAGGAAATCAGAACCGCGGCTTCTGTGAACATGGAAGAAGCCGTCTGGCTGCTTACGACGAATCGCAATAGCGAGCGTAAGCTGGTGATCCCGGGCGTGGACACATTCCAAGCGAACTACGGTAAGATTTCGAAATCGTTCTGGCATCGTTCCCACCAGATGGGAATACTTTCGGAATGGCAGTTCGCGAAGATCACAAGGAATGAGCAGGGTGTCCCAGTTGGGTTTCAGTTCAGGGGCGAACACTACTGGCGGAACCTGACAACGGAAAAGAAGGAGCTCACTGTTACGTTGCCTGCACATCCACGGGAAGTCATGTTCGAAGTTACGAAGCTTGCAGAGCACGAAGCGTTCGACGGCCCGTTCCGCTTCTTGGATGTCGCTCGATCCATAGCACGCGTTCTCACCGAGACCGACGAGGACCTAGACGTCGCGCTCCGCTATCGTCTTATCCGCGATATCTCCTCGTTGTAGCCACCGAGTGCGACGCATCGCAGCATCTTTCCAGTGTCGCTTCGCGCCGACGACCTTCTCAGCAAGCAGTTGCGGGCCTGAACGCAACATGAGAGCGTAAACAAGAGGTGAACGAACACGTGGACCAAGGCGATAGCTTCCTCCCGGGACTAAAGGCGGATCTACTCGCTGCCAACATTGCGGTTGACACCTCCTGGTTGACCAAAATCTCCGAAGAGATGGCCAAATTGGGGAATGCGTTCATGACGCCAGCGGTCCTTCCCGATTTGTCCGGGCTCGACCTGCAGAAATCCCTAAAAACTGCGATTCACACCATGGCCTCTCGGGGCTGGACCATTCAGATGAGCCTGACGATGCGAGATTTGGAGGAGCTGGCAAACCAGACGGCCGAAGAAGCGGACGAATTCTTCGTGGCCTTCTATTCCGGCGATAATTTCGCGGCTCTTCGCAAGGTTCGTCAGGAATTGACAAGCCGGCCCAGCCTTGCCCGATGGAAGGCACTTCTTGATGAGTGCTTTGAGTCGTTTGAGAGCGGTCGTTATCTCATAACGGTCCCGGCTTTGCTTTCCATGATCGAGGGGGTGATTGCTTCGTCAGGTCAAGCACTCACCAGTCAACGTGTCCGCTTGATTGCAATCTGCGCGGAGAATTCCCAAAAGATTGGTGAGAATTCGATAAGGTCCGAGATGTGGAATTCAATGAAAGTGTTCCTGGAGAAGCTGTTCGAACCGGCTCCATTCGACGGCAACAGGCCTACCTTGATCAATCGCCACTGGATTCTCCATGGCCGCGATGCAGCCTCGTGGACTGTTGCCGACGCCCTGCGACTCTTCAATGCATTGCAAACAGTTGATTCGCTCCTATTGTGAGCGCATCTCCGCACTCCGGCCTTTTGGTACCTGAGCCGAGCCTCGTGAAAATCCTGTTTGATTTCATTGCAACCCAGGTAATGGTTTGGGATCCACAGTTTTGACCGATTCGAGAATTGGACCTGATTGGGCCTGAAGCGAGCAGTTTCTATCCCACTTCTTGCTCAAGCTTCACGTTGGCACGAAGCCCGAATTCAGGAAAGAGGACGTGATACCCAACAGAGTCAACGGCTACGAGCGTCGCTTTGATAGCGTGTCCATTGGAATATCCGCAGGGCCGTAGTTGAATGATGAACTTCTCAATTTGCTCCTGCATTGCAATTTGTAGCCGCTTCATATCCGCGTACGCTCTGGCCGTACGCATGACCGCTTCTATTGACACACCCGAGGACGCGACTCCACCACGAATTGGCGCGTAGACGGTCCCATCGCTTACTCCCGTAAACGTCTGTACGTTCGCATTCCTCAAGTTCTTTCGTTCCTGTTTGCCCAGGTTCTCGCCCGGAACGCGATGAATTCTGCCGTCTGCAAGCGCTTGGGGCCAATTTCGATGCAGGCTCTCGAGGATTTCCGCTGTCTCCCAATCGCCGTGTTGGGGATAGACGTTGATGGCGTAGAAGTCGTTATCAGTAATGAGGGCAAAAAGCAGGTGCTTTGTGCGGTCCACGAATGAAGAGTCTTTGAAATACGGCTTCATGCCCAGGTGAAGGTGATGGACGCCCCACTCATTCAGCAAGCCGTCGCGGTGGGATAAATCAGAGTGCTCGCGGGCGAGATGCGGCCGAACATCCTCGCCTTTGAGGACCTTCTTTCGTAATAGCTCCCAGCCCTTCGCCAGCTCGTGCGGGCAAAGAAAATCCTCGGCTTCCCACACTCTTCGAGGCCGCGCGGCGGGCCATCGTCGCAGAGAGTCAAAGTACTTGGGGAGAATATCCCTGTCGAGAATATTTTCTGATGGCCAGCGCTCTTCTAAGTACTGCCGCGCCATGACCAGCAGATCTGCTTTGAAATCGGCAGCGAGTAAAGCCATACACTTATTCTACGCTGAGTGAGGAATTAGCGCCTGACGCCTATTCCGCCGAAATCATCTCCGAAACCGCCGAAAAACAAGAGAATCAAAGCAGCAGCTAGAGTGAACTGCTCGCGTTGTGGGCTCCGCGCGACTCCAGTGACGATCCAATTGACGTAGTCCTCGCAGTTCGCATGGAGGAGACGAAACGGTTTGCCGAGCAGACTTTCCGCTCGCCCCAAGACCGCTTGTTGTGTTTCGAAGCTCTCCGGCAACCACGTGTATTGCATGGGTTCCCCCTCCGCGAACTCGTCGAGGGTAGTCAGGACAAAATGACCGCGCTCCTTGGACCCATGCATCACCATCGGTTGTCCATAGAGCCAGGTTAGGATGCCGAAGTGCCAGACGTTGTAACGTTTACTGTAAACGCGAAGAACGCCGCCCAGGACCCAGTTTCCGTATTGAAGTCGATTCATGTGTTCCCCCTGCGCTGCTAGTTGATAAATTAGCGCGTTTGTCTTTTGTTCGCTATAGGAATCTGTGGAAGCTCACCGTGGCTACACGGTTTGCCGTTTCTAGCCACTCTTCACCAGCCACTCGACGCATCGGAATGCTGAACCAGCCACGCCACGGCCATCCCACCTTGACAATTCGCTTTTTGTTCGCCTATCATAATCTAGGCTTTCCCGGGCCATCGGTAGGTCGCCATGAATTTACCCATCGCGTCGAGCAACGCAGGAAAATTGCCGTCTCCCAATCCCTGGCTGCTACCGAAGCGCGCTTTGACACTTTATTACGGTTGCCCGGAAATGCCACGATTGTCGCACTACTTCCTTCCGAGAGTTCTGCTTGAGGGAAAGCGGGTTCTCTATCTTGACGGTGCGAACCAGATCAGCCCCCTGTTGGTAGCCCGTTTTGCTCGGCAGCGCGGTCTTGACCCGTCTATATTCAATTGCCTCATTCGAGTTTCCCGGGCGTTTACCTGTTTTCAACTGACAGAACTGATCCGGCGTGTCCCTACGTTTTTGGAAACATTTGATGCCAACGTCCTGATTGTGACTGCCGTGCCTGATTTGTTTTTCGACGAAGATGTGCGCGACCGGGAAGCTCGGGCATCGTTTGAACACGCGCTCGAAGGGCTAGGAAAGCTCACGACACTTCCGCTCTCCATTGCGGTCTTCTCGGATGCTAGTTCATTCAAAACAAGTAGACGGGAATTTCTCCTTAGGCTCTGCAAACAGGCAAACGAGGTTGTGAAGGTTGCACCGCGACCCGGCGACGAACTCTCCTTTACCCGTGAGAAAGCGGCACCGCTCTTATCTATCTGAACTGAACTATTGGAGGTGCACTGTGGGCAGGACCGTCCCTACATTCGTCCAACAAATTCAGCAAACAGCAGAGCAATGGAAGAAGTTCAGGCGTGCCCTGAGACGTGAGGACCAGCCGCACTTCGACAGACTCTTTGTTCGAGTGCGCTGCTACACCCAGGCGGCTACCTACCAGTGTCACGACAATCCCATGGAAGCCATTCTTCTTTCCATTGCGCTCGACCAGGAAAAGCGCCTGTACGCCGTGGAGAAAGTTCTTCAGAACGCTGGGGTGCTTTGTGAAATCGCTACAAGGATGGATTCTCGACCTCTACCCGAACAAACAGGGGATGACGCTGTGGCTGATCGACAGGAACCAAGCGCACTACCGTTTGACTGACACATTTACGCCAGCGTTTTATGTTTCGGGGAGCGACGAGAGACTCGCCGGTCTCCAGGACGCAGCTCAGAAACAACCGACGAAACTTCGAGCCCGGGTTACGGAGAGAATCGACCTGTGGCTGAACGCGCAGCGAAAAGTCCTCGAAGTATCCGTTCTCTGTCCCACCGAATTCGTTGGCTGGGGACGGTGGGTGCACCGCTTCGATTCGCGGCTACAGCTCTACAACAGCGACCTTATGGTTGCGTCCCTCTACTGTTGGGAGAAGCGAGTATTTCCACTTGCTCTCGTGGAAGTAGCAGCGGACGACGAAGGAAGAATCCAAGCAATCGAATGCCGCGACAGCGAATGGACGCTCGATTACGAGATGCCGCCTCTTAAGATCATGCAGATTCGCCTGGCCGGATTATCGCGCATCGATCCAACGCATGGTCGGCGAGCCGCCCTAGAGATTGAGATGGATGGAACATGCTGGGAACTCGACGAAACTGGCGAGCCGCCGGCATTGGGATTTGCCCATTTCCTCAAGCGCGAGGACCCCGATGTAATTCTTTCAGAGCGGGGTGATTCAACGATTCTGCCGCTGCTTCGGCAACAAGCAGAACGTTTGAAATTCTCCCTGAACTTGAATCGGGACCAGGCTGCGGCAGTTCAGCAGTCGAGAGCGCGGAGCTATACAAGCTACGGCCGCATACTTTTCAAAGCCAGCGCAACAACGCTCTTCGGGCGCATTCACGTGGATAAACAGAATTCTTTCATTTCTGAGAAGTGCGATTTCACTGGTCTTTGGGAACTGGCGCGAGTCACCAAGCTGCCAATCCAATACGCTGCGCGAACAACCACGGGGACTGGCATCTCTTACATGCAGATGGAACTTGCTCACCGCGACGGCGTCTTGATACCGGAACAGAAGGCAGAGCCAGAAGATCCAAAGCAACTAGACGAGCTGCTGACGGCAGATCGGGGCGGTCTGGTTTTTGTGCCGAAGCTTGGCTTTACCGCGAATGTGGCAGAGCTAGATTTTGTGAGCCAATTCCCAAGCATCATGGCGCGTTTCAATATCTCGCCTGAAACCGTAAACTGCCCCTGCTGTCCCGACGCTCCACGCATTCCGGAACTGGGTTATCGCATTTGCCAGAAGAGGCGGGGCATCACCAGCCGGGTCGTCGAGCGATTGATTGCTAAGAGAACTGAACTCAAAAAGCTTCAAAAGGTATCGGCCCCCGAGGTTGCCCTGAGATTCAAATTGCAGCGCGACTCCCTAAAGTGGCTCCTCGTGTGTTGCTTCGGCTATACGGGTTATAAAAATGCACGGTTCGGAAAAATTGAAGCTCACGAGGCCATCAATGCGGTGGCTAGGGAAACGCTTCTGGTGGCAAAAGAAATCGCGGAGAGCCGCGGATATGAATTGCTTCACGCCCTCGTGGACTCCCTTTATGTGTGGAAGGAAGGGGCGACGCACGAAGATTTTGAACGACTCGCCCGAGAAATCGAGGAACAGAGTCGTCTCCCTTTGGCCATTGAGTCCGTCTACCGCTACGTGGTCTTCTTGCCCTCGAAGCAATATCAGGATGTCCCGGTGCCGAATCGCTTCTTCGCCGTGAGTGAAGACGGCGAAGTAAAGGTCAGGGGCCTTGAGTGCCGACGTCACGACACGCCTCCCCTGCTGAACCGAATGCAGCATGAGGTGCTCTCGATCCTGGCCGAGGCCCACGACTATGAGTCGTATCTTCAAAAACTCGAAGTTTCGCGCACGGTCTTGGCGACCTACCAAGAACGGCTGGCTAGTGGAGATGTGGAGATCAAGGACCTTGTCGTGAGTAAACGGATCACCCGAGAGCCGCGTGACTATCAGAAAGCCGGTGCCACTGCAATTGCAGCACAACAACTTTTTGGAAGTGGCGTCACACTCCGTCCCGGTCAAAATATCGAGTACATCATTACCGATAGCGAATCGGCAGTGCCAAACGACCGAGTACGCGCCTTCGCTCTTTGGGAGGGATGGTTTGGCTATGACCGAAAGAAGTATGGCGCCATGCTCCGTGAGGCATTCCAGCCTTTCGAACTGTTGATTTCAGAACCTGTAGAAGAAAAGACATCGGTTAAGATTCATGCCGGAGAAGCCTGGGCAGACACTCCACTCTTCTCCGCCGCTAGATTTCCGGATCCAAGCGTGTAACGTCAGAGTCCCTGACACTGTCGGCGGCTCTCTACCGATCTTCTTCCCCACCGTTCCGTTCGGGCTTGGCAGTGGCCGGATACCTAGCTTCGGCTCCTGACCCCCGGTCCGGATCATCTTTTGTTCTCGATTGGGACTCGATTAGGATTCTGGCGCCCTATTTCCTTACATGGTACCGTAGCTATTTTAAGGTCGAAAATGGATGCACTCGCCAATGCTGATTTAGTTTTCATACATCTTTCAGATATTCATTTTCGGAAAGGAAGGCTCGGCGACAGTCACGACGAGGACGAGATTCTTCGGCACGAATTGCAGTTCGATCTTCGTCGTCTTCGCAGCCGCTTACCGCGGTTCGACGGATTGATTGTGTCTGGAGATATCGCCTTTGGAGGTAAGGCAGAAGAGTATGAGTATGCAGGCGGCTGGATAGAGAGCATTCGGGAGCAACTCGGCTGCAAGCGAGAGGGCGTCATGATAATAGCGGGCAATCACGACGTTGATCATTCCCTGATTCCAAACGATGGGCCCGTCGACTTACTCCACCAAGAAATAAGGCAGGCGGGCTCACTTGAGGACTCCTGCGCACGGCTGGCCGAGATCTTGCGAGACGAAAATCGCGGTGGCACATTACTTAGCCCTCTAACCGCCTACAATGCATTCGCCAGCAGGTTCGCATGCCAATTCACTCGTAACCTTCCGTACTGGGAACGAAATTTCCCGTTGCGTGATGGCACCATATTGCGTTTCAGAGGGATAACGACGATTCTGTTATCGAGTTCGCGTGATCAGCACGACACTCATAGGATGCTGTACGGCGGCGCACCGCGCACGATTTTGCGCGAGCCAAACATCCGGTATGTGATCATTGGCCATCACCCACCTTCATGGTCCGTGGAGGGCGATGTGGCGGATCACGCATTTTCTACTCTTAGTTTCTTGCAACTTTTTGGGCATAAACACGAGCAATGGATAACAAGGCTTGGGAACAGCGTCCGTGTTATTGCTGGTGCCGTTCATCCGTCGAGACGCGAATCCAATTGGCTTCCACGATATGCGGCACTCGTGATCTCGGCTTTAGATGACAGGAACGTGGGACTCCGGATTTACCCCAGGCGATGGTCGACCGAAGAGCTCAAGTTCGTGGGGGACTTCAATTCGGAAGATTTGGATTATCGCGATCATGTGCTGCCTGTCGAGCCACGACAGATTTGAGGAGACAAACAATGGCTATCCATCCTAACTTCGCTGATTGGTATCGATCCGCGGCGCTCACGCCTCCCGAGGGTTTACTCGAAAAGCGGTGGGCCGGGGTCGAAGCAGTAGTGAAGAAGCCTAGCGCTTCTCTAGTCCTTAGTCTTGCCAAGCTGTTTAGTTTACCCAACGCGACAGAATCATTTGTCCCTGCCGGATTTCGCGATCCATTCCGAAACGATGAGAGTTTCCCGTCCAAAAACAATGTGCAAGAACTCCGTGTCTTAGCTGGCGCCGTTCTTCGTGTCATGGTCGAGCAGCATCAGCCTCTGTCTCCCTTATCCGCGCTCGCGCTTGTAAGCGGTTCATTCGGCCCACGTGAGGCCGCTTCGCTGGAAGCAGGACACCTTGAGAATGCTCAGCGATTCCTGCTGCAGCACGCTGCAGCCACCCGAAGAACTATAAGACCAGAGCCGTTGAAGATCCCAGCTTTCACGAAGGAAAAGCTGGCTGAGAAACTGCCTCAGTTGGCTGAGACAATTACCGAAATCACGGCTGAGTTTTCGTCGACACTGAAACAGGCTCAAATCGCCATCGGACAGCTTGCACATGTCGCCACGGTACGCGAGGAGGAAGTGGCGATCCTTTGGTGGCTTCAGGCCCGCTTCAGCAGAGATATTCAGAAATCGTTTTCTGAGATTGGTTATGCGACTGGAACTCTTGTTTTCCCGATGGAGTTGGCGGATCTTACGAAGTTTGTACCTGGACTGGATACTATGGTAGCTGTCCTTGTCCACAGCCTCCAGCTAGCCGGTGCCCCATCGAGTTCTGAGGCCGTGACAATTGCCAACGCAACAAATGCAACACCCCGTGATTGGCGCGAGAAGGTTTGTGCGAGGCACCGAGTCGATTCCTCGGGACCGTTGAGCCCAATCTTGCTTGCAATTCACAAATCACTGGAGACAGACGGCCGCGATGAATGGCTGCCGGTTTATCGGAAAGCTTGCGACATCCCAGTTGACAAACCTTTTCCGGTTATTCAGCTTTCGCTGCAGCTTTTTCGTGAGCGGATGCTGTTAAGAGCATTGGACGAGGCCAAGCCATGAACTCATGTAGTCGTGAAGGATGCCAAGTGGCATCTACTGCAAAATGTCTTGAAGGATTTGAGCCGCCAACCACCTGTCCATACTTGTCCAGCACGTCTGTCCCTTCTGCTGACATGGCTTCCCCGGACAGCTCTGCTTTTGTTGAACTCCCCAATGGTGATGCACTCAGTGAGCTGCAAGCATCTGAAGTTACACGTCAAGGTATCACGCAGGTTATCGTTTTCGCAGGTCCCCCAGGGAGTGGAAAAACTACTATTTTAACGAGCCTATTTGATGCTTTCCTCGAAGCACCTTTTGGTAACTTTCTCTTTGCAGGTTCGCGCACTTTGGTTGGATTCGAAAAGCGATGCCATGATTCAAGGGCCGCGTCCGGCAGGGCTTTACCTCATACTGTGGTCACACGGGTAGACGCCACTAATTTCCTACACTTGAGACTTAAGTCTGCGTCCAGGAGTCTACTGGGCGCACAAAATCTGCTTCTCTCGGATATCTCGGGCGAGCGATTTCGCGCAATGCGCGATTCGACGGATGCTGCTAAGAGCATGCCGATGCTCCGGCGTGCGGACCATCTTTGCATTGTTATAGACGGCAAAAAATTGACAGACACGAGCCAGCGCCACTCGGGGCGAACGGACGCGAGAATGCTACTTCGGAGCATCATTGATGCAGGAGTTCTGTCCAGGAAATGCAAAATAGAGATCCTGTTTTCAAAATGGGATTTGGTGCCTACGGACTTAGCTCTGGAGTCCTTAATGTCCTTTATTTCCGACACAAAGAGAGAGTTACAAGACGTAGCAGGAAAGGTCATGGTTCCTCAATTCTTCGAAGTCGCCGCTCGTCCAGAAAACACCAAGTTGCCATTCGCCTTTGGGCTGCCGACTCTGCTTCGCTATTGGCTTGAGGAACCAACAGTTCCGCGCGTGAAGCTGTACGTCCCTCAGGGAAGCCCCGACGCCAGGGAGGCGGTTTCTTTCGCACAAGCTGTCGTACAAACTCAACGACTCCAGGAGTTCTATGATGTCCAGTGGGTCTAGATTGCTGCTCATAGGCCTGCGCGGCTCGGGAAAGACGAGCTACCTTGCAGCTCTCTGGCATTTAATCGAAGCTGGCGAGCTCCCGACGGCCCTGCTTTCTTCCCAACTTCAGCCAGATCGTACATATCTTAATCAAATTAGGGAAAGTTGGCTCAAGTTCGAGGAGGTTGGACGGACGTCACTGCGCGGTCAAGAAATAGCCTCACTACTTCTGCGGGACGCACGGACCGGCGCCAACATCGATGTAACCGTGCCTGATCTCTCGGGAGAGTTCTTTCGGCTACAGTGGGCAACACGCAGAGCAACACGCCAATACGCTGCATTTGCCGCCGAATCTTCTGGAATGCTGCTCTTTATCCACCCCGCAACAATAAAAACGGCCCCGCGGATTCCTTTAGCAGCAGCTACATTGGATTTGACTGGCCAGCTAGTCCACCCTTCGGCGATTTCCGCCTCAGCCACTGACGTTCCAATTACCGGTCCGTATTCTACCGAGTGGTCATCGAATCTGTCATCTACACAAGTTCAACTAGTGGAACTCCTTCAGTTTGTATCTCATTTGCGCTACGAAACGAAATCAATCCGACTTGCAGTTATCGTATCCGCGTGGGACCTGATCAGGGGTCCAATCCTTCCGACTTCGTGGTTGGAGAGCCACCTGCCACTATTGTCCCAATTTCTTGATGCCAACGCTGACACTGTCCCGTTTCGAGTATTTGGAATTAGTGCCCTCGGTGGTGACTTGCAGAAAGATATGCAGCGGCTCCAGGACGAAGCGGTACCGTCCCGGAGGATCAAAGTTATCGACAACAAATTAGAATCACATGGCGACCTAACCGCACCCATTCGATTCCTCTTGGATCTTGATGGTGATCGGACAAAGCCAGTGGAGCAATAATCCCAGATGACTGCTGATGCCCTTGAGCTTAATCAGACTCTCCATGGATATGGGGACGGACACCAATTGCTTTCGAGTTCATTGCGACTCACGCGTGAACAGCAGTGGCAGCTGCTTGTAATGAGTGATCTTTCTGGACCTTCGTTTCGAAGTGGATTTGATTCCTATCTCACGGGCTACCCGCTTGAGGCGGGAGGCTATTACTGTCTCGCAAGGACTTGGTTCGCTCCGGAATTACCCCGGCCTGGGTGCGTCTGGACTCATACGATCCTTATATCCGATACCGACGTGGCCCAGATTCACGACTTTCGCACTATCCTTTCGCAATTTCGGCGTCCGTCGTCTAGTGAAGGCAGAGAGAGCTATAGCGAGCCTATACATAACGTTGCTCTATCGCCTCAACCATACACTATCGACCAACGTGTCGCCGCTTCATCGCTCTTTCACCTCTACAGCTCACCATCCAAAAAAGTTATCCTGACGGGCGATAGTTCACAATCGTACGAGGAATTGGTAATCGCAATATTTAGCCAACAATGGCCTCGCCTCCGGCGCAGTTTTAGATTCTGTACGGGTGCTCTGGCGATTCGTGACGTGCATTTTGATTTCGCAGTCGCGCCTCGGGACGTTCAGCGACACGACAAGGATGCAAAAAATTCCGTAACAATACATCCTGACGACGCGAGTGTGATGGCAGAACAAACTCGAGAAGACTGGATTCGCGTTGCAGTCGATGATTTGGTCACGGCCAACCCGCGAACAGTACTCCGACAGTTTCTGTGGAAATTTGGACCAGACTACAGCGAGGGTCGGAGTGCCTTCCGGGCTTTATGCGAAATCCACCTAGCATCATCCAGATCTCCCGAGAGTGTCGACCAAGTTCTTTCTGCGACATCGCACTTCTTCCCTGAGGCTGATTCCAGTAAAAGGCTAAAGGCTACCTTCTTTGGGGTGGGTGGAAGTTTTGACCAAATATCTCATCGTGGAGAAGCCTTGGTTCTGCAAGCGCTTGTGACTCATCCCGCCGCAGGGTCTATTGCAGAGGATACCGCAGCAATCCAACAACGTGCCAGTGCACTGGTTAGCTCGGACGACGAAGTGGCGATTAAGATAGCGATTGTTGCAACTGGTGTGGGTGGAAGCAGAGCGGACCAATACCTTGGCGGATTTGCCGCGGGTGTTACTGAACGACCAGAAATTCTGCACAAATTGTCATCATCATTGAAGTTTGACCTCGTCAAGAGATACCCTACACTGCTGACATCGCCTGAACTCTGGAAAGTATCAGTTGATCAGCAGCTAGTAATAGCTGCACAGCTTTCGTCGCTGCACAACACAGGAGACCATCAAAAGGGGATTACAAAGGCAGTCCTTGCCGCCAATGCCTGGCCCGCGCTGACTAGCATCATTGCACAGTTTCGGGATGGGGCTGTCGGCGCGATTCTTGAGTGGATAGAAAACATTCAGCAGACTCCACTCTCTGTCCCTGAGCCAGTTCTTGTAGCTCTTGGTGAACACCGACATCTAGTCTTAGAGGTGATCCGAAAGCAACGGATTGGGCCGCATGCATTGCGCGCCGTATCTGCGATCCTAGATCCGCGTGCTGATAGCGTCCGTGCTCTTGGAAATAGAGTGTGGGTGGAGGCTCTAGGACTCGGTGTTCGTCTCGCACCGGTCGAGGCTGAATTGCGCTCAAAAGCATTCGCGCTTAGCATTGGCTTGTCTCTTGCAGGCGATGGCGATGTCGACTTAGTTCGCGAGGGATTTTCTGCTGTTTACGATGCTGCTCGCCGGGACTGTCTCCCAGAAGAGGTTTGGGCGTTCGTGGAACCTTACCTACCGTGGTACCTCGTCACATGGGACCGGTGTGCCCGTTTAATACGAGGTGTAGTTCGTCTCTTTCTCGACCGTCAGTGGCCCGCTTCCGATTTTCTCTCCACATTTCAAACTGGCGAGGAGTTTCGGCGTGCCCTGGAGGAAGCAGATACCACCCGTCGAGGCTCCATGTACATCAAACGAATTTGCGACCAAACCCAAATGGGCTCGCTGACTCCTGATGACGCCCATGCCGATGCTCTCAAGCGTTATTGCGGCTAGCTTGGCCGTTTCCACCCCACGATAACGACTCTCCGCACATGTTTTTTAAAGCTCGTCTTGCATCCCCTTCCAGAATCTCGGAGGTTATGTCTTCATTTCGCCCTTCCTGCTGAAACCCTGCGCCTAACCGCCCGCTTCTCCTGTCAAGGGTCTCCCGCTTCGCTCCGATAAACGCAGACTGCGCGCCCTTGACAGCGCGGACGGCCAGGCGCCTCGCCCCGCCAGGAAGGGCATTTGCTTTTAATGCACCGCTCTCTGCGGTGCCTCTAAAAAGCAAAAAACGAAACCAACGAAAGGAGTTTTTCAAATGCATCAACTCAGCAAACAACCTGCTTTCGAACTCGGCCAGATCGTCGCAACACCGGGCGCTTTGGCCGCGCTTAAGAAATCAGGACAACAGCCGGGCGAGTTCCTCACGCGCCATGTCAACCGCGAA
>Ga0137399_10000340_pt1 | contig 18103 bp, 13 predicted proteins | sample czorhiz316metaG_FD_104810 | JGI IMG/M metagenome (GOLD analysis project Ga0137399, IMG submission 104810) | Vadose zone soil microbial communities from Angelo Coast Range Reserve, California, USA - czorhiz3.16 metaG | ecosystem: Environmental > Terrestrial > Soil > Vadose zone | place: USA...
CGACAGCGACTGCGACTGCGACTGCGACAGCGACTGCGACACCGACTGCGACACCGACTGCGACACCGACTGCGACACCGACTGCGACACCGACTGCGACGACGGCGACAGCGACACCGATTCCGACAGCGACAGCGACAGCGACAGCGACTGCGACAACGACAGCGACAGCGACTGCGACAACGACAGCGACGCCGACAGCGACACCGACAGCGACACCGACGGCGACATCCAGGGCGGAGCCCGGCCACGCCCAGATCCCCGAAATACGAGAGAGAGAGGGGCTGCCCACCGTGGCACTGGTCGGAGCCAAGAGGACGGAGAGCGGCGAGCGGCCGCCGCACGCCGTGGAGCGACCCAGGGCGCGGGCACTGGCGGCGGGACATGCCGCGATCACCGGGATAGGGTTCCGGCCCCAGGCCGGAGGTGAAGTGATCGTGCGCAGTGACCGACCGCTGCAGTACGGGGTCTCGTCGTCGGATCGGGCCGTGCTACTCCACCTCCCCAATGCGGCCATCCCGGTGGCCAACAACCGGCGGCCCCTGGACACCCGCTTCTTCGGAGGGCCCGTCCAGCGCGTGGTCCCCCAGGAGGTGAAGGGAGGGACCGAAGTCCGCATCGAGCTGCGCGAGCCTGCCGAGGTCCACCTGAACCAGAGCGGTTCGCTCCTGACCGTGTCGTTCACGCCCGGAAGCTGAAAGCCCCCGCGGCCAGTCGCCGCCGTGTCCGGCGGCGCTGCGCTCTTCGCAGCGCGAACATCGTGGATGCCGACGATGAGGAGACGAGCCGCCATCGCCGCCGTCCTCCTGTGCGCGGGGAGCTTGCCTGCCCGATCGCAGGGCGGGAGCGCCGCCGGCGGCCCGCAAGCCGACGAGGTCGAGCTGACCGCCGACCGCCTCGTCTACGACTGGGAAGACCGCAAGCTGGTGTTGGAGGGCCACGTGATCGCCACGCGCGGCCCCGCCATCCTGCGCGCCGCGCGCGGCTCGCTCGACCGCCGCACGGGCATCCTGCGCCTGGAGGGAGGGGTGCTGGCCGTGCAAGGCCGCCAGGTGGTGGTGGCGGAGGCGGCGGTGGTGGACCTCGAGTCGAAGTCGGCGGACCTGAAGGACGCCACGCTCTTCCTCAAGGACCGCACGGCGCCGTCGCCCAGCCTGCTGACCGACCGCGCCGCGGTCCGCGCCGCCGGCAAGAATGCGCTGGTCCTCACCGGCAAGCGGGTGCGCCGGCTGCCTTCCGGCGCCCTGGTCGCCGAGGCCGTCACCATGACCCCGTGCGACTGCGCGGGTGAGCCGGACTTCGAGCTCACCGCGCCGGAGGTGGAGGTCAAGGACGACCGCGCGCGCCTGAGCAGCCCGCGGTTGCAGCTCCTGGGCGCATCGGTGCCTCTGCTCGTCCCGGTGTCGCTCCCGCTTACCGAGCGGCAGTCGGGCCTGCTCTTTCCGCCGTTCCAGTACGCCGCCATCACCGGATTCGGCACCGAGGTGCCCCTCTTCCTGACGCTCGGCCGCAGCTACGACCTGACGGTGGCGCCGGGCATCTTCACCGGCAGCGGCGGCCGAACCACCGCGGCGCCCACCACGCGAGGGGTGGTGGGGCCGCGCCTGGGCCTCGAGCTCCGGTACGCCCCCGTCGAGCGCACGGGCGGGCAGCTCGACGTCGACCTGGTGCGGGACGCGAAACAGAAGGATTCGCCCGGCGGTTCGAACCCGTCGCTGGACTACACCCTGGCCGGGCAAGTCCACCGGGGCGAGATCCCCAGCTCGCCGGGCCGCGGTTTCGACGGAGTTCGCGGCGTGCTTCGCTTCTCGCATCGGACCGAGGCACCCGGAGTGCTGGCGGCCGCGCAAGGGACGCTCGCGACCGACAGCATGTACCTGCAGGACACCGAGCTGCGGGAGCTGGACCGGTTCCTCGACGCGCTGCGGACCCACGCGGGCATCGTTCGCACCCAGGGGCCCGCCGCTGCGGGCGTCGACGCCACGGTGTTGCTGGACGTCCGGACCGGCAACGATGGGGCCAACCCGGACCGGCGGCTGTTCGGTGCAGAGCGGCGGGCGACCTTCCAGCGGCTCCCAAACGTGTTCGGGCAGCTCGCGCCGGCGCGCGTCGGACCGTTCGCCTTCTCGGCCGAGCTGAGCGCGGCGCGGTTCGCGCCATTCACCCGGCTCGACCCACGCGAACGCGACACCGGCTTCGGTCCCACTGATCTGGGCGCGCCCAACGCACAGCCTCCCCCGGTCCCCGTCACCGACCCGTTGGGCCTGGGCCGGGCGCCGGCGGTCCGGTTCGACGCCTCGCCGCGCCTGTCGTGGAGCGCTTCCGGTTTACCGCTGCTCCTCGCCGTGGAATTGGGCGCCCGCGCCGACGCCTGGCTGTTCGAGAACGACCCGGCGCGCAACCGGCGGCGCCTGTATGGCATCGCCTCCGTTCGCGCCCAGATCTCGCTCGAGCGTGCCTTCGGCAGCCTGCTGCACACGGTCGAGCCGGGCATCGAGTTGCGGACCATCACCCGTGCGCTGCGCTCGGGCGGACCGGCGATCGGCGACCCCTTCGACGGAGGAGGGCCGGACTTCTCCTCGGCTCCGGGGGCGGCCCGGCAAGGGGTCGCCCAGGAGCCTCCGCCCGGCCCCGGGCTCCCACCGGCCCGACTGGCGGTGCCGGCCGCGCGGCGGCCTTACGACGAGTTGGACGGCGCCGCGCCCGAGGCCGGCGAGACGCTCGCCACGCTGCGCGTCGCCCAGGCCCTCTGGAGCAAGTCCGCGCCAGGACATGCGCCGGCGCGCGTAGTCACCGTGGACCTGCGGCAGGACCTCGTCCTTCGCGCGGGGAATACCGGGGCGCGCATCGGAGAGACCGGGGCGGCAGCCGCATTCGCATGGGGACCGGCGAGCTTCGGCGCCTCTGCCCAGTACGACTGGCGGCTCCGTGCGCTGACGTTGCTGGGAGGCGGCTTCAGCCTGCACGATGCACGTGGCGACGAGGTGCACGGCGGCTTGTCGCTGCAGCGCGGCGCGGCTTCCGAGCGGATCCGCGCGGGGATCGACGAGTTGTTCGCGGCGGCGCAGGTCGCCTCCGACGCCGGCGATCTGTTCGGGTCGGCGGGGTTCGGTGGCTCGGCTACGCTCCCGCTGCGCAGGCAAGGCATCCGTGTCTTGTACGACGCGTCCCACCTCCTGGCGGCGGGAGGGCTCCCGCCCGACACGGCCGACTGGTCGCACCGCCTGGCGCTCGTCTACGAGACGCCCTGCCGCTGCGCCGGGATCCAGCTCTACGCCAGCTTCCCCTTCATCGGCGGCAAGCTCCTCAGGGGGCCGTCCATCGGGGTGCTCCTCGACCTCAAATCGCTGGGGTCGTTCGGGCTCTCGTCGACTTGAAAACATCCGTTGCGTCTGCGACATTTTTGGATGGGACAGATCGCGCGATTCGTGGTGGAATTCTGTTCCGGTTTCACTCAGCGTGTCTGGCACACTAGACGCGGTTTTCGTACGTAACTCGCACCAAGCGTGGGGAGGAGCGGAGGCGGGAGGGTCTGCGGAACGCGATGGGTCAGGCTAGCGTGGTCAAGGAGGTCGGCCGCAAGATCCGCCAGTTGCGGCTCGCGCGCGTGGGTCCAAAGCTCACCCAGGAGGAGCTGAGCGAGCGTGCGCGCATCAGCGTCTCGTTCCTCTCCATGATCGAGCGCGGCGAGCGATCGCCGCACCTCGAGACGCTGTCCAAGATCGCCGGAGCGCTCGAGGTCCCCCTCGCCACGTTGTTCGACGACCAGGGCGAGAACGGCGTCGACCCGATGTACCGGCCGCTCATCGAGGCGTGCCGCAAGTACAACCTGGGGAAAAGAGACGTCGACCGGCTGGTCTCGGTCGTCCGGACCATGTTCGCGTAGCCGCTCGCGTACCTTGACGACCCGGCGGGCGCCCGGCACCGTGGGCCGTGGCCGAGCTCCTGGAGGAACAGCGCGGCGCCGCCCGCTGGCTGACGCTGCACCGCCCGGCGCAGCGGAACGCTCTCACGGCGGAGCTGATGGCGGGGGTTCGCCAGGCGTTGGCGCGCGCCGACGCCGATCCCGCTGCGCGGGTGGTCTGCCTCACCGGCGCCGGCGAGCAGGCCTTCTGCGCGGGCGCCGACCTGGGCACGCTCGAGGGCAGCGCCGGAGCGCTCGCTGCTCACGAGGCGCGTCGCGGATATGCGGCGCTGCTCTGCGATCTGGCCCGGCTGGGCAAGCCGATCGTCGCGTGCGCCAACGGCTCGGCGCTGGCCGGGGGCCTGGGGCTGGTCGCCGCCTGCGATTTCGCGGTAGCCGCGGACGACGCGCGCTTCGGGACGCCCGAGATCGATGTCGGCTTTTTTCCATACATGGCACTCGCACCGCTGCAGCGGGTCGTCGGCCGGCGCGCGGCGCTCGACCTCTCCCTCACGGGCCGGCGCATCGACGCGGAGGAGGCGGTGCGCATCGGGCTGCTCAACGCGGCGGTGCCGCGCGCTCAGCTCGCCGCTAAGGTAGACCAGATCTGCTGCATGCTGGCCGGCAAGAGCCCCGCCGTGCTCCGGATGGGGAGGCGCGCGTTCTACGCCACGCAGGACCTCCCGTACGAGCAGCAGCTCGAGGCGCTGGCCGCGCAACTCGGCCTGAACGCGCAGCTCGAGGACGCCGCGGAGGGAGTGTCGGCCTTCCTGCAGAAGCGTCCGCCGGACTGGAAGGGGAGGTAGCCGTGCAGGACAAGGTGATCGTCACCTGCGCGCTGACCGGCGTCCTGGCCACGCGCGAACAGTGCCCTTGGGTGCCCTACACGCCCGCCGAGATCGCCGAGGAAGCCCGCCGCGCTTACGAGGCGGGCGCCGCGGTGGTGCACATCCACGCGCGCACCGACGAGGGCGGACCGACCTACGAGCCGGCGGTGTTCGCCGCCATCCGCCGCGAGATCGAGGCGCGCTGCCCGGTGATCCTGAACTTCTCCACGGGCGGGATCGGCTCGATGGAGGGGCGCGTCGCCCACATCCGCGAGGTGAAGCCCGCTCTCGGCGCGCTCAACATGGGCTCGATGAACTACGCCAAGTACTCGGCGCGCCGGAAGGAGTTCGTCTTCGATTTCGTCTTCGAGAATACCTTCAAGGACATTTCCTACCTCTTGCGCGTGATGAAGGAAGCGGGCGTGAAGCCCGAGCTGGAGTGCTTCGACGTGGGCCACACCAACAGCATCTGGCCGCTCATCGACCAGGGCCTGCTCGACCGCCCGCTGCAGTTCAGCTTCATCATGGGCGTCCTGGGCGGGATCCGCGCCACGGCGGAGAACCTCGCGGTGCAGGCGCGCGAGGCGCCCCCCGACTCCACCTGGGAGGTGGTCGGGATCTCGCACCAGCAGTGGCGGATGGTGGGCGCGGCCCTTTCGCTGGGCGGCAACGTGCGTGTCGGGCTGGAGGACAACTTCTACCTCGACGCCCAGGGCGCGCAGATGGCGAAGTCCAACGGCGACCTGGTCGAAAAGGCGGTGCGGATGGCCCGGGACACCGGCCGCGAGCCGGCCACCGTGGCCGAGGCGCGGGCGCTCCTCTCGCTCGCGGCGCCCTGGTGAACATCGGCCCGGCAGGGCACTCCGCAGGTGAGCCAGTAGGTGGGGCTGCGTTCCTGTCGTTGCGCTTGACACAACGCACTGCGGCATCTACTTCACGGCTTCTCGATCCGCGGAGGCTGCCGTGAAGAAGATCCGCCTGCTTACACCCGGTCCGACCCCCGTTCCCGAGCGCATCTCGCTGCGCATGGCGCAGCCCATCCTCCACCACCGCTCGCCCGAGTTCGAGCAGGTGTTCGCGCGCTGCCGCGAGGGCCTCGCCTGGCTGTTCCAGACCAAGCAGGACGTGGTGCAGCTCGCCTCCAGCGGGACCGGCGCGATGGAGGCGTCGCTCGTGAATTTCCTGCGACGAGGCGACGAGGCGATCGTGATCGACGCCGGCAAGTTCGGGGAGCGGTGGGGGAAGCTCGCGAAGAGCTACGGCGTCAACGCGGTCACCTTGAAGGTCGAGTGGGGCAGCGCCGTCGACCCGGGCGCGGTGAAAGCGGCGCTCGAGGAGCACCCCGGCGCCAGGGCCGTGTTCGTGCAGGCGAACGAGTCCTCGACCGGGGTGGCGCACCCCGTGCAGAAGCTGGCGCAGATCACCCGGAACCACCCGGCCATCCTGGTGGTGGACGCGATCAGCGCGCTCGGCGCCTTCGACCTGCCGTTCGACGCCTGGGGCATCGACGTGATGGTCTCCGGGTCGCAGAAGGCGCTGGGGCTGCCCCCCGGGCTGGCCTTTCTCGCCGCCAGCGAGAAGGCCTGGAAGCTGAACGAGACGGCCGACCTGCCGCGCTTCTATTTCGACGTGAAGCGCGAGCGCGACAACCAGCGGAAGAACCAGACCGCCTGGACCCCGGCCATCTCGCTGGTCCAAGGCCTCGACGAGTCGCTGCAGATGTTCCGCGAGGAAGGCCTGCAGGCCTGCTTCGCGCGCCACGAGCGGCTCGCCCGCGGGGCCCGCGCCGGCATGCAGGCGTTGGGGCTGAAGCTGTACTCGAAGGCGCCCAGCGCGGCGATGACCACCGTGCTCGCACCCGAGGGCACCGACTCGGAGAAGCTGGTCAAGCACCTCTTCAAGGAGTACGGGATCAAGCTGGTCGGCGGGCAGGACGCGGCGAAGGGCAAGATCTTCCGCATCGCGCACCTCGGCTACTTCGACGACTTCGACATGCTGGTGGTGGTCGGCGCCATCGAGCGGGGCCTCCGGGACCTGGGCGCCAAGGCGCAGCTCGGCGCGGGACTCGCCGCCGCCCAGGCCGCCATGGCCGAGGCGGGAGCGCCCTCCGGGCCGGAGCTGCGGGGGTAAGGACGGTCATGCGCATCCTCATCAGCGACGATCTCTCCTCCGAGGCCAAGGCGATCCTGGAGCGCATCCCCGGCGCGCAGGTGGACGTGCGCGTCGGGCTGAAACCCCAGGAGCTGCGCGAGATCATCGGCGGCTACGAGGCGCTGGCGGTCCGCAGCGCCACCAAGGTGACCAAGGAGGTGCTGGACGCGGCCCAGAAGCTGCGCGTCATCGGCCGCGCGGGCACCGGGGTGGACAACATCGACCTCGGCGCGGCCTCGCGCCGGGGCGTGGTGGTGATGAACGCGCCCGGAGGGAACAGCGTCTCGGTGGCCGAGCACACGCTCGCGCTGCTGCTCGCGCTCGCCCGGCAGATCGCCGACGCCTCGCAGAGCACGCGCGCCGGCAAGTGGGAGAAGAAGAAGTTCGCCTCGGGCCGCGAGCTCTTGGGCAAGACGCTGGGCGTGATCGGCACCGGCAACATCGGCGCGCTGGTGGTGAGGCGGGCGCAGTCCTTCGGGATGAAGGTGCTGGGCTACGACCCGTTCCTCGCCGCCGAGGCGGCCGAGAAGCTGGGCATCGAGCTGGTCGACCTGGCGGAGATCTGGAAGCGCTCGGACGCCATCACGCTGCACGTCCCGCTCACGGAGCAGACGAAGAGCATGGTGGGCGCCCCGCAGCTCGCGCAGATGAAGCCGGGAGCGCTCCTGGTCAACTGCGCCCGCGGGGGCCTGGTCGACGAGAAGGCCCTCGCCGAGGCCCTGAAGGCCGGCAAGCTGGGCGGCGCCGCGCTCGACGTCTTCGAGCAGGAGCCGCCCGCCGAAGGCCATCCGCTCTTCTCCTGCCCCAACTTCATCGGCACTCCGCACCTGGGCGGGTCGACCGAGGACGCCCAGCAGAACGTGGCCACCATCGTCTGCGAGGCGATGGTGGACTACCTGACCAGCGGCACCATCCGCAACGCGGTGAACGTGCCCAGCGTCTCCGGGGAAGTCCTCGAGCGCCTGGGGCCCTTCCTCCGGCTCTGCGAGAAGATGGGCGGGCTCAGCGCGCAGCTCGCGCTCGAGGGCGAGACCGCCACCGCGCCGGAGCAGATCGAGATCTCCTATGCCGGAGAGGTGGCGGAGCAGCCGACCGCGCCGCTGACGGCCGCCGTGCTCAAGGGAGTCCTGGGCACCTTCCTGGCCGAGCCGGTCAACGAGGTGAGCGCGCCGGCGTTGGCGAAGGAGCGGGGCCTCTCGGTCACCCAGGTGAAGAGGAACGAGACGCCCGACTTCGCCAGCCTGGTGACGGTGAAGCTGCGCTCGAAGGCCGGAACCACCGAGGTGGCGGGCACCATCATCGGGAAGCGCGAGCCCCGCGTGGTGCGCGTGAACGAGTTCGCGGTCGAGGCCGCGCCGCAGGGCACGGTGCTCGTGATGGTGAACCAGGACAAGCCCGGCGTGATCGGCAACGTGGGTCGCACTCTCGGCGAGGCGCAGGTGAACATCGCCCAGTTCGCGCTCGCCCGCGAGGCCCGGACGGGCCGCGCGCTGGCGCTGGTCAACATCGACGGGACGGCCAGCCCCGAGACGCTGGACAGGCTGCGCAAGCTGCCCCACGTGCTCGAGGTGCGGCAAGTCGTCCTCTGAACCCCGCCACCCGTGGTACTCAAGGTCCATGTCCAACGTCGTGATCGTCGGCGCCCAATGGGGTGACGAGGGGAAGGGGAAGATCGTCGACCTCTTCACCTCGTGGGCCGACGTGGTGGTGCGTTACCAGGGAGGGGCGAACGCCGGCCACACGCTGGTGGTCGGCGGGGTGAAGACGGTGCTGCACCTGGTGCCGAGCGGCGTGCTGCACGCCGGCAAGCGGTGCTTCATCGGGAACGGGGTGGTGGTCGACCCGGAAGCGCTCGACGACGAGATCGACCTGCTCAAGAGCCGCGGCTTGCTCTCCGACCCCGCGCAGCTGGTGGTGAGCGAGAACGCCCACGTCATCTTCCCCTACCACAAGCGGATCGACGTGGGGCGGGAGCAGAAGACCGGACGCACCAAGATCGGCACCACCGGCCGCGGCATCGGCCCCTGCTACGAGGACAAGGTGGCGCGGCGCGGGATCCGCATGCGCGACCTCCTCAAGCAACACGCCCTGCGCGACCGCCTGGCGGAGCGCCTCGAGGAGGCGAACGCCCAGATCCGCGCGCTCGGGGGCGAGCCGGTCGAGCTGGAGAAGGTGCATTCCTGGGCCGCCGGGCTGGGCGAGAAGCTGGCCCCGTACATCGGCGACGCCAGCGAGAAGCTGGCCCACGAGGTGGAGCGGGGCAAGGCGGTGCTCTTCGAGGGCGCGCAAGGCACGCTCCTCGACGTGGATCACGGAACGTACCCGTTCGTGACCAGCAGCAACACGGTGGCGGGCAACGCCGCGGTCGGGGCGGGCCTGGGGCCGACCGCGATCCACTCGGTCATCGGCATCAGCAAGGCGTACACCACGCGGGTCGGGAACGGTCCGCTGCCCACCGAGCTGCACGACGAGGCCGGCGACCGCCTGCGCACCGTCGGCGTCGAGTACGGCGCCACCACCGGGCGCCCCAGGCGCTGCGGCTGGTTCGACGCGCTGGTCCTGCGCTACGCGGCGCGCGTCAACGGGCTCTCCGGGCTGGCCTTGACCAAGCTCGACGTACTCACCGGCTTCGAGAAGCTCCAGATCGCGGTGCGGTACCGGCTCGACGACGGCAAGGTCGTCCACGAGTTCCCTTCCGATCCCGAGCTGCTCGAGCAGGCGCAGCCCGTGTACGAAGAGCTGCCGGGATGGAAGGAGCCCATCGCGGACGTGCGCGAGTACAAGGACCTGCCGGAGAACGCGCGCAGGTACGTCGAGCGGGTGGAAGACCTGGTCAGGGTAGAGGCGATCGCCGTGTCGGTGGGGGCCGAGCGGGTGCAGACCATCGTGCGGAAGAATCCCTTCCGGCACGGATAGCAGCCGGCGACGGAGCGGCGGTACGCTTTTCCCGCCGCGGACCTGATGGACGCATTCCGGCCCGCCGAGCGGACCTGCGAGCCTGCGGGCAGGAGGACGTGGTGACAGAAGCGATCATCGTCGATGCGGTGCGAACCGCGCGCGGGAAGCGGAAGGGAGCGCTGTCGGAGCTCCACCCCGTCGATCTGCTGGCGCAGACGCTCGCGGCGGCGTTGTCCCACGCGGGGCTCAAGCCGCAGGACGTCGACGACGTGATCATGGGCTGCGTCACGCAGGTCGGCGAGCAGGGGCTCAACATCGCGCGCGGCGCGGTGCTCGCCGCGGGGCTGCCGGTCGAGGTGCCGGGGACGACCGTGAACCGCTTCTGCGGCTCCGGCCTGCAGGCGGTGAACTTCGGGGCGCAGGCGGTGCTCTCCGGCGCCTCGCAGCTGGTGGTCGCCGGCGGAGTGGAGCACATGACCCGCGTGCCGATGGGCTCCGACGCGGTGGGCGGCGAGGGACCGGTTTCGCCAGGGCTCCAGCAGCACTGGCCCGGGCTGGTCCCGCAGGGGCTGTCCGCCGAGCTGATCGCGGCGAAGTGGGGCTACCCGCGCGAGAAGCTGGACGAGTTCGCCGTGCAATCGCAGCGCAAGGCGGCGAGCGCGATCGAGAAGGGGCTCTTCGTCAGGGAGATCGTCCCGATGAAGCTGCCGGGAGGCCGTAGCTTCGATCGCGACGAGCACCCGCGTCCGGGCACCACGGTCGAGACGCTCGCCCAGCTCAGGCCGTCGTTCAAGGAAGACGGCGTGCTGCACGCGGGCAACAGCTCGGGAATCGTCGACGGCGCGGCGGCGGTGGTGATCGCCTCCAAGGGGCGGGCGCGCAGCCTGGGACTCAAGCCGCGGGCCCGGATCGTCTCGATGGCCGTGGCGGGATCGGACCCGGTGCTGATGCTGACCGGCCTCATTCCGTCGACCCGCAAGGCGCTGGCGCAGGCGGACCTCAAGGTCAGCGACATCGACCTCTTCGAGATCAACGAGGCCTTCGCCCCGGTGCCGCTCGTCGTCGCCCAGGAGCTCGGCATCCCGCTGGAGAAGGTGAACGTCAACGGCGGCGCCATCGCGCTCGGCCACCCGCTCGGCGCCACCGGCGCGATGCTCCTCGCCACCGCGCTGCACGAGCTGGAGCGCACCGGCCAGCGGCGCGCCCTGATCACGCTCTGCATCGGCTACGGCATGGGCATCTCGACCATCATCGACCGCCGCTTCGACTAACCCACGCCCCGACCCAGGACGCACCGGACAAACAACGTTTTCACGCAGAGCACGCGGAGAGCGCAGAAAAAACATTTGGTTTTTTTGACCCTGAACCCTCTGCGACCTCTGCGGGCTCTGCGTGAAACAAGAAGTCCCGTCGCTGGCCCGCGCGCGAGGGAAAAAAGGAGAGGGTTCGCGGGCCCTGAGATATCGTTCCGGCATGCGGATTTGGATGCGACTCGCACTCACCTTGTGCGCACTGACGCTGGCGGCGGGCCCGCTGGGCGCGGCGCCGAAGAAGACGACCGGCAAGGCCGCGGCGGCGAAGAAGGCGCGCGCCGCGCAGATGCGGGAGCGTGGTCTGGCCGCGATTGCCGCCGGGCGCGAGGACGAGGCGCTGGAGGACTTCGGGCTCGCGGTGGAGGCCAATCCGAACGACCAGGTGGCCCACCACGAGATCGGAAAGATCCTGTTCCACAAGGGACAGGTGCCGGAGGCGATCGGGCATTTCCGCACCGCCGTGCGGCTCCAGCCCAAGGACGCGTCGGCCTGGTACAACCTCGCCTTCGCGCAGCGCACGGCGCAGAAGTTCCCCGACGCGGCCGAGTCGTATCGCCGGTACGCCGCGCTCGCTCCCGACGATCCGGACGGCTACTACGGGCTCGCCGAGTCGCTGCGGCAGTCGGGCCAGGCGCGCGGCGCCGTGGCGGCGTATCGGCAATACCTCGAGAAGGAGAAGCGCCCTACCGAGCAGAAGTGGGTGCAGCGCGCGAACGAGCGGATCGCCGAGTTGCAGCCGCAGGCGGACGTGGAGGAGCAGGCTGCTGCGGCGCTGTCTTCGACACCGACAGCGACACCGGCTGCGACTGCGACAGCGACACCGGACGCGACGGGCGAGCCCGTTGGTACGCGCACCATCGTCCATGGAGCCGGCGAGCCCGCGCCGACCGGCAAGCTGGCCGTCGCCGTGCCGGTGGACGTGGGCGCGAAGATTGCGGAAGGCGACAGCGCGCTGGCCGCGAAGGACTTCCGCATGGCCCTGTACGCGTACCAGGACGCGATCATGGCCGAGCCCAAGAACGTCCCCGCGCGCGTCAAGGCGGGGAACGTCTACGCCAAGATGGGGCACGACCCGGAAGCGATCGAGCAATGGAACAAGGCCATCGCCCTGGACCCGTCGAACGCCGAGGCGCAGGAAGCGCTGGGCGCGGCGTTCGCGCGCCGCGAGCTGCGGAAGCCCGCGCCGCAGGGGACGACGGTCGTCACCGTGGCGCAGCCGCCCCCGGCGGCCGCGCCGGCACCGGCTCCCAGCCCCGTCCCGGCCCCGGCCGCGAATCCGGCCCCGGCCGCGAACCCGGGCCCGGCCACCTCGACTCCCCCGGCGTCGGGAGATGAAGCGTCTGCGCGCCGGCATTATTCGGCCGGGGTCGCGCTCATCCACGATCGCAAGTACGAGCCCGCCCTGGCCGAGTTGGACCAGGCCATCGCGCTGCGTCCCTCGTACGCGAACGCGCTCATCGCTCGCGGCTCGGCGCGGATCAGCCTCGGCCGTTTCCAGGAGGCCGCCCAGGATTACGCGGCCGCGCGTACGGCCGACCCGGCGCTCGCCGCCCCCCTCTTCGGGCTGGCCGAGGCCTACCGCCAGCTGGGCGACGCGCCCCGGGCCATCGAGCTGTACCGCGCATTCGCCGAGAGCAACGCTCCGGACGCACAGCCGAATCTCAAGGCCTACGCGAAGCAGACGGCGGATTCGCTGTCGCGCAAGTGACAGTCCCCCCGCCCGCTTCAGCACACCTGCCCGCGCTCGGAGTTGCGGCGGGCCTCGCGCGGGCCTAACTATTCGGCCCCTGCCGCGGACGGCTTGATCCCCCGCCGGCGTCCCGGTAGAGACGGCTCGCCGATGCCCGAAAAGAATCAACCACCGCGGCCGCGACCTTCCGCGCAGGGCCGTGAGGAGGCGGTCCCGCAGGATGGGGTCGATCCCTCGCGGCGAGCGGCGCTCGAGGACGAGCCACGGGAAGTGAACGGGCGCGAGCAGCCCGCCGGCGGCGGCACGCAGGCCGAGGAGGCGCGCGAGATCGCGCGGTCGGCAGCGCAGCCGGCGCCGCAGAACGGAGATTTGCACCACGAGGTGCCGGCCCACCCCGGCGTCCCGCTCGCGCCGCCCGGGATCGTCCCCGAGTCGGACGTGCGCACGCACAGCCCGGCGGCGGCGATGCCGCCCAAGGAGCACGGCTTCGTCGAGGAGCTGGGCGAGTTGCCCTGGACCTACGGCGACGGGCGGCTCCTGGCGCTCATCCGCGATCCGCAGACGATCTACGTCTACTGGGACCTTTCGCAGCAGCAGATCGAGCAGGCGTTCGGCGGCCTCGGTACCTCGCGAGCCAGCCTCAAGCTGTGGAACGTGCGCGGCAACGAGCTCTTGCGCGAGGTCGAGGTCCACCTCGAGTCGCGCGGCTGGTACGTGCGCGAGCTGCCGAGCGCGCTGGAGCTCCGCGTCGAGCTGTGGGCGCTGGGCGATCGCGGCGCCCGCATGCTCCGGGCGGCGCGCCCGATCAAGCTTCCCCCTGCGCAGCCCAGCGACGTGCTCGACGAGGTGTACGCCACCTTGCCGCTCGGATCGGCGCTGCGCGGCGAGCCGGTCGCGGGCGGCCGGCCTCTGGCGTGGAAGTCCGGCGGAGCGCCGCCTGGCTGGGAGCGGCGGATGCAGCCCCGCCATTCCAGCACCAGCCGCACGGGCGGCCAGGCGCCCTCGAGCGGCACGCTGCAGAAGAAGGACGAGGAGCCATGACCCGGGGCGTCCTCTCCATCGTTCTCCACGCGCACCTGCCGTACGTGCGCCACCCGGAATACCCCGAGTTCCTCGAGGAGGACTGGCTCTACGAGGCGATCACCGAGACGTACCTGCCGCTCCTCGAGGTGTTCGACCGGTGCGTCGACGACGGCGTCCCGTTCCGCGTCACGATGACGTTGACGCCGCCCCTGGTCGGCATGCTGCGCGACGAGCTTCTGCTCTCGCGCTACGCGAAGCGGCTCGACTCCCTCTGCGAGCTGACCGACAAGGAAGTCCACCGCCTGCGGAACGACCCGCAGTTCGGGCCGCTCGCCCGGCACTACCGCGAGCAGCACTACCACCTGCGCCGGTTGTTCCACGACCGGTACAAGCGCGACCTGGTCGGGGCCTTCAAGCGCCTCCAGGACAACGGCGCGCTCGAGATCATCACCTGTGGCGCGACCCACGGGTTCTTGCCGCTGATGGTCCAGCCCGAGGCGATGCGCGCCCAGATCCGCGTGGCCGCCGCGCACTACCGCATGCATTTCGGGCGCGACCCGCGCGGCATCTGGCTGCCGGAGTGCGGCTACGCGCCCGGCATCGACCGCTACCTGGCCGAGGAGAACATCCGGTTCTTCTTCGTCGACTCGCACGCCCTGGCGAACGCGGCGCCGCGCCCCCGCCGCGGCGTGTACGCGCCGGTGTACACGCCCAGCGGAGTGGCCGCATTCGCCCGCGATCCCGAGAGCTCGATGCAGGTGTGGAGCGCCGAGTACGGCTACCCCGGCGACGCCGACTATCGCGAGTTCTACCGGGACGTCGGCTACGACGCCGACTGGGACTACATCCGGCCGTACATCCAGGCGACCGGCGCGCGCAAGAACGTCGGAATCAAGTACTACAAGATCACCGGCAAGGTGCCGCTCGACCAGAAGCAGCCCTACGACCCGGAGGCGGCGCGCCGCAAGGTCGACCTGCACGCCGGCAACTTCCTCTTCAACCGCACCAAGCAGGTGGAGTACTTGCGCCAGGCGTTCGGCGAAGGGCCGCCGCCGATCGTGATCAGCCCGTACGACGCCGAGCTGTACGGCCACTGGTGGTACGAGGGGCCGGCCTTCATCGACCTGCTCATCCGCAAGGCGGCCTTCGACCAGGACGTCCTGCAGATGCTCTCGCCGATCGACTATCTCGCCATGTACCCGGAGCAGCAGGTCTCTCAGCCGCCCATGTCGAGCTGGGGCGCCGGCGGGTACGCGGGCGTGTGGCTCGACGAGTCCAACGACTGGGTCTACCGGTACCTGCACAAGGCCGCCGAGCGGATGATCGAGCTTGCCCGCTCGTTCCAGGACGCGTCGGGCGTCCAGCGGCGGGCCCTCAACCAGGCGGCGCGCGAGCTGCTCCTCGCCCAGTCGAGCGACTGGGCCTTCATCATCAAGACCGGCACCATGGTCGACTACGCCGTGCGCCGCACGCGCGAGCACCTGCTCCGCTTCACGCGGCTCTACGACCAGATCAAAGGCAACCAGCTGGACGAGCGCTGGCTCGGCCAGGTCGAGGCGCGGGACAACCTGTTCCCCGAGATCGACTACCGCGTGTACCGCTCCTGAGGCCCGGTCACAGCCGAGAGGGCGGTCCCGCGCTTTCGAAGCGCGGCGGCCGGCCCAGGCGTGTCCGTACAGTCACATCATGCACACATTCCCTCTCGACCGGGAGGGAACCTGCTTGCGCGTCGCGCTCGTTTCCACGCCTTTCGTCCCCGTCCCGCCGCCGCGCTATGGCGGCACGGAGCTGGTCGTCGCGGAGCTGGCGGCTGCGCTGCGGCGTCGTTCCATCGAGGTGGTGGTGTACGCGACCGGCGACTCGCGGCCCGACGGCGTCGAGGTGCGCTCGTACTTCCCGTCGGCGCAATGGCCGCCCAACGCGGACGTGGACGCCACTCATGCCGCCTGGTCGCTGCGCGACATCGGGCGCGATCCCCGCGGCTTCGACGTGGTGCACTTGCACAGCTCTTCCGCGGTCGAGCTCTCCCGCCTCTGCCCGTATCCCGCGGTCGCCACCGTCCATCACGACTGTAACGAGAAGCTCTCGCGCATCTACCGGGCCAACCCTCACGTGATGCTGGTGGCCATCAGCGGCAGCCAGGCCCGGCGGGAGGAAGCGCCGGTCTCGGCCGTGATCCACCACGGGCTCTCGCCGGAACGCTTCCCCTTGCTCCCGGAGCAGGGCTACCTGCTCTACCTGGGCCGCTACTCGCGCGAGAAGGCGCCGCACCTCGCCATCGAGGTCGCGGCGCTCGCCAGGCTGCCGCTGGTCATGGCCGGCGAGCCGCACGAGCTGGACTACTACGGCGAGCAGGTCCTGCCTCTCATCCGCCGGCACGGCGTGCTCGAGCTGGGCGCCGTGGGAGGCGCGCGCAAGACGAACCTCCTGGCGCGGGCGCGCGCGCTGATCTTCCCCGTCCAGTGGGCCGAGCCCTTCGGGCTGGTGATGATCGAGGCGCAGCTCTGCGGCGTGCCGGTGCTGGCGCTGCGCCGCGGGAGCGTGCCCGAGGTGGTGCAGGACGGCATCACCGGCCTGGTGGCCGACGACCCGTGCGAGCTGGTGTCCGGAGCGCGCGTCGCCGACAAGCTCTTCGACCGGGCCCGCATCCGCGCGCTGGCTTCCGAGCGCTGGTCGGCGGACCGGATGGCGTCGGAGTACCTCCAGCTGTACCGGCAGGCCGTCGCCGAAAGCTTCGTCGCCGCCGATGCCGGGTACGCGGGGTAGACGTGGCCGATCGGACGCTGACTCCCGTCGCGGCGAGCGAGTTGCTCGGCTACGACGACCTGACCCAGCTGCCGGAGTCCACCGGAACCGAGAAGCTGGTCTTGAAGCGCGGCAACCTGTTCGCGGTCACCGGGCGGCTGGGGGACATCTTCCCGCCGGGCGCCCGCGACCAGGGAGGGTACTTCGAGGACACCCGTTTCCTCAGCAAGCTCAAGCTGACCGTCGCCGGCGGGCCGCCGGTGGTGCTCTCCACCCAGAACACCTCCGAGTACACCTCGCAGATCGACCTGACGGTGACCTCGACGCTGTTCGGCGGGCTCTTCGCCGATCCGGTGAACTTCCTCCACCTGCGGCGCGAGCAGCTGATGGACGACCACTTCGTCGAGCGGCTGACGCTCACCAACTTCCTCGTGCACGAGGTCGACTACTGGATCGAGTACGAGTTCGCCTCCGACTTCGCCGATCAGTTCGAGGTGCGCGGCGCGCGGCGCCGGGACCGCGGCACCTACTTCCGGCCGCGCGCGACCCGGGATCGGGTGGTGTTCGCCTACCTGGGGCGCGACGGCGCCGTCTACCGGTCGGAGGTGTTCTTCCCCGTGCGCGCGCCGGACGACGTCGACGCGGGCAAGGCTCGCTTCAGCTTCCACCTGGGGCCCAACGAGAGCACGCAGATCGAGCTGCACGCGATCGCCTCCGTGCACGGGCTCCGCTCCGGCGTCTCGGTCCGGGAGTCGGCGGACGCGGCCCGCAGCAACGAGCTCCGTCCGCCGCCGCTGATCACCCAGCTGCCCGAGAGCGGATGGCGGTATCCGGGCAGCGACCAGGAGTCGGACCCGCCGCCGCCGCGCCGCTACGAGGATAGGCTGGGCCGCGCCCGCGCCGCGTACCGCGCCTGGGCGGACAGCTCCACGCAGATCCACACCAACGAGGAAGCCTTCAACTGGTCCCTGGAGCAGGCGGTCGCCGACTTGAAGGCGCTCAGCATCTACTGGGAGGGCAGGCGGGTCATCTCCGCCGGCATCCCCTGGTACGCGTCGCCGTTCGGGCGCGACGCGCTCATCACCGGCTACCAGGCGCTGCCGGTCAACCCGGAAGTGGCGCGCGACGCGCTCTTCTTCCTCGCCGCGCACCAGGGCAAGCGCGTCGACGACTTCCGCGAGGAGGAGCCGGGCAAGATCCTGCACGAGATCCGCCGCGGCGAGCTGGCCCGCGCAGGGGAAGTCCCGCACACTCCCTACTACGGCAGCGTGGACTCGACGCCGCTGTTCGTCATCCTCTACTCGGAATACCTGCGCTGGACCGACGACCGCGCCACCGCCGACCAGCTGCTCCCCGCGGCGGAGGCGGCCTTGCGCTGGATCGACGAATACGGCGACAAGGACGGCGACGGCTTCGTCGAGTACCAGCGCAAGACCCCGCGCGGCCTGACCAACCAGGGCTGGAAGGATTCGCGCGACGGCGTCCCCCACGCGGACGGCACGCCGGCGACGCCGCCGATCGCGCTCGTCGAGGTGCAGGGCTATTGCGTCGA
>Ga0137399_10000345_pt1 | contig 17969 bp, 18 predicted proteins | sample czorhiz316metaG_FD_104810 | JGI IMG/M metagenome (GOLD analysis project Ga0137399, IMG submission 104810) | Vadose zone soil microbial communities from Angelo Coast Range Reserve, California, USA - czorhiz3.16 metaG | ecosystem: Environmental > Terrestrial > Soil > Vadose zone | place: USA...
ATGCAGTACTGACTCCAGCGGTCCCCTAGATCCACTCCCACTGTCAGACGATCGCGATTGGGGCCAACGGTGTTTCCCCTGCGCTTTTCTTTTGCGCTCGTCGACACCGCCGGCGCATGCAATTTTCCCGTCAGCTTTCCCAGCACCTCCGCCATCACTTCCTTCGCATCTCGCTGCACCGGACCTCGCGCTTTGGTCCGCTTCAAGGTTGGTTCACTCCGCTGCGAAGACTTGCTATGCTTCTTCAAGGTCGATCTCCTTTTCATGTGATTGCACGTTGAGTGCGTTGATCACCGCTAGCTTAACGCCATCCGTGATCGGGGATCGACCTTCTCATCCCATCTGGTTTCGTCAACAATCCCTCGAAAAGCTGGGTGTGGGTGTGCGATGTATGAAACTTCTAGCTCCAGTTCTGGCCAAGTGGGAGGCCTTGCGGCCCACCACTCTCCAAAACCTTGCCGAGGATGTCTTTCGGGATGACGCCGTTCCCTAGAATATGCTGCTTACTGAGGTGTGCACGGTGATGCGAGTTGCGGTGATAACACCGACGATGTGGGCGACCAACGTGTTTGACGGATCATATGCATCCAGAGTAAACGTCCCGGCATAGTGCTTTCCGTCTCGACTCACCATGACATCTTCAACGAGATGGGTAGGGCCGGACGGATTCCCGATCCCGCTGGGAGCGTTGGCAGTATCGTTGCCCGTACCAAAGTGATTGAGCGTGTATCTGAACTTTCCGGTCTTTTCCCAAACCCCAAAGCAGACATTCCCATCTTGCGGAGGCCGTCCGGAATTCATCACTTCCGTCCCATCGCTGTGCCACTGGACGAGAGCTGAATCGATTGGTGCGCCGTCGGGAGGCGCGCCGGGGCCTGTATTACCCTCGGCAGTGAACGTAGCTTTCCACATTCCGACAATCGAGGCGTTGGAGTCCTCGGACACCAGTAAAAGCGAGGCCGAACTGAACTCTGCCCCACTCCAAGATTGTGGCGAGACAACTGCGCCGGCTTTGTGTGCCGGAAGATAAGATCCGCACTCAGCGCTGGCTTTTGCAGTGAGGATCGTCCCCATCAGGACTAGGACCAGAGCTGCGGCGAATCTCTTGAATGTTGTGTTCATCTGATCTCCTTATACGCGTCAATGTTTTAGATTTAAGTATGTTTCCTGTATGTTCGGGGTCCTTAGCGAATTAACTGACTGACGGGCCAAACCTTCCTTCGTGACTTTGACGACGTGAAAGGTTCCTTACCCAACGTGCTTCTGCGCGTTGGTGGAACCATATTCAATCTGGCCATCCCAAAAGGGTCCCCGGTTCGCACCATCGCGGCCCGAGACCGCCGTGGTCCTCGAACGACGAGGTCCCTCACGTCAGTTTTCAAATTGCGCCTGGGCAGAGTGTTTCTGTGATGAGTAGAATGTCTTGTCAGTCGATGGGCGGTGGTGATCGCAAGGCGAGATAAGATCGGAAACGGATCACTAGAGGTGTTGCGATGCCGGGTTCAACATCGCGGAATACTATCGGAACTACGGAGGCATTGGCGACGGCGGCAACCGATAATTGCGGCACGGGTCCACTTTCTCGAGTGCCAGTAGGTACCGATGGGAGCCGCCTGACTGACACATGAGATGACTTCGGACGGAATAGCTCCTGCTGGAACGCGTCGTCGTATGGAGAGGCTACAGAGAGAAGAAAACTGACGACACCAACGGCCCACAGAGTTGAAGCTAAGCGAGAGGAACGCTGCAGGCTCCGTGCCAGGTCGCGGTCCCGTACATCACATGAGAGGATCATCACGATCCCTATCGTTTCTGGCAGATCGCCGAAAGCACTCAACGATTCTTGGGGGGAAACCGAGAGCAGATCCCGAAAGCGGATGGAGAGTAGCATTTCATCAAGGAGCAGTCAAGTGTAACTGTTGACAGGATGAAGGAGAACCAGGATGAAGGAGAACCAGAAGTGCCGACCGACTGTAACCGAGCGGCTGTGATGTCTGTGCGCTAGTACGTCTTCGGCCGGAACAACAAGTACAAGTTTGCAATTTTTGCGACGAGAATTCGCGGACAGATTCGGCGGACTACCGCTTTGCTGCGGCGATGTCCCGGCGTTGTTTGCCGCCTAAACGGCGTGGCCGGCCAAATGGGGTGAACCGTCTTCCCAGGGCCGCCAATGTCTCAATCAGTTTGCGCAACTGGCACGACAAGACCAATAAGCTGGACATCGCGTATTCGTGTTTTCGAATATGGTCTTCGCCGGAAACTTCACCCCCGTGCTCGCAGAGCATTCGCTTGCACTCCGTGTCTGAAGTCGCTGACGCGTCTGATAAAAGCTCCGTCTACGGCTCGGCGATTCTTCTTGAATTCGCAGATGCGTTTTGCCAAGAGAAACAAGTTGGAGGTCAGGTAACCAACAGGTCTCCGCCCAAACTCGTACAGACATCGCGGTCAATATTGATCAGTAATCGAAATGCAAGTGCCCGATACTGGGCGTCGAACAACTTTCCACGGTTCTGAAAAACGCCGGACTCTCCGGCTGTAGATCTCTGTGAAGCCGACAGCATAAAGAGGTCTTGCAGCACAACCACAGCCGGGCGAGTGTGTCGGAGAAAAATACAGGAGAGATCATAAAACTGCTTAAAGGGCTAGGAATCGCACTGTGCCTCGCTGTGCTTTGTGTACTCGTCGTGCCCACCGCGAGAGCGGATGACTGGAACCGGAAGACCGTTATCACCTTCAGCGGGCCCGTCGAAGTTCCAGGCGTCGGCCAACATAACCTGCCGGCCGGCACATATGTCTTCAAGATTCTGGATTCACAATCCGACCGTCACATCGTCCAGATTTTCAATCAAGACGAAACCAAGGTGCTCACGACAATCCTCGCGATTCCGAATTACCGTTTGAAGACGACTGACAAAACGGTAATTACTTTCCGCGAGCGACCCGCGGGAAAGCCTGAGGCTTTGAGGGCGTGGTTCTACCCCGGACATGAGTGGGGCGAGGAATTTGTATACGCAAAATCGAGAGCAATCGAGTTGGCGAAGGAAACCAATACGCCTGTGCTCGCGGCCCCTACGGAACTGGCTACGGCGCCGGTCGAAGCTTTGAAGACAGCGCCTGTCGAGGCTGTTGCCCCAACTGGAGAACCAATTGAACTAGCCCAAGTTGTTGAACGGCCCCCAGTGGCCGCTGAACCAGTCAGTGTGGCTGCCGCCGAGCCGCTGCCGAAAACGGCAAGTCCGCTGCCGTTGATTCCACTGATTGGGCTGCTGACGATTGGCGTCGGTTTTGCTCTGTCGGCTTTTTCGAAGCGAGCCGTCTGAGCCAACCGAAGAGATGGATCCGCCAGAAAAGACCCATCCATACGAGTTGACCGCATGGCGGACGGGCCGAAGCATTGCGCCCGTCCGGTTCCTCCGCGCGACTCAGAGTGCATGAAAGAAATCGACGGATGACTGGGCTTTCTTTATCCGCGCCGCCTTTGCAAAGTGAACTGAAGCTGCAGGTCAGGCAGCACTTCGCGACTTGGCTGGGTGTTCTTTTCGTTGTGATCGCGTTAACGAGCTCGGCTCGGCCGCAAGAACCCTCTCCGGCGCAGAGTCACCCGGGCGACGAGTACACCATTCGAGTAGATGTGGACGTCGTGGTCTTGCACGCAACCGCCCAAGACCGCAAAAACATTCTTGTGTCCGGACTCGACAAGGACGATTTCCAGGTTTACGAAGACGGAGCGCTTCAACCGATCAGATATTTCAGCCACGAAGATATCCCAATCACAGTCGGTCTGGTTGTCGATAACAGTGGAAGCATGGGTCCGAAGCGCCGTGACGTGGTTGCCGCAGCTTTGGCATTTGCTCGCTCTAGCAACCCGCAAGACCAGATGTTCGTGGTCAATTTCAACGAAAAGTTTCGTTCGGTCTTCCGGGCAATGTCGCGTTCACAGACCAGGTGGGGCAGTTGCAAGTTGCTCTGTCCAGGGTCGCGGCGGATGGTGAGACGGCGCTATACGACGCATTGCCGTCGCTCTCGAGCACCTGAAAAAGGGAGATCGGGACAAGAAGGTGCTGATCGTGGTCAGCGATGGCGGCGACAACGCCAGCAAGCATAAGTTGGCCGAGATTGTGGCCATGGTAGGGCAGCCCGAAGCAATCATCTACACTATCGGCATCTTCGATGATCAAGATGCTGATCGAAACCCTGGGGTACTCAAGCGGCTTGCCAAGGACACAGGGGGCGAGGCCTTCTTGCCGGAATCGTTAAAGGACGTTGCCCCCATCTGCGAGCAGATCGCGCGCGATATCCGCAATCAGTACACAATTGCCTATGTCCCCAAGAACCGGAAGCGGGACGGAAGTTATCGGATCGTGCAAGTGAAGGCTAGCGCACCGGCTCGTGGACGTTTGTCGGTTCGTACTCGGGCCGGTTACTACGCACCGTCCGCACTTCCATCAGCAGCGGCAAAGGCGACCGATCATGACGCTCACAACTGAACGCGAGATGCTCCCTACGAGAATTCGAAGGCTTCTTCGCTGGAGTCAACGCCTCCTTTTCATCACTGGCACTCTTACGCTCGGTTACGTCGGCTTCACTCTGCTCGACGCAAGGCTTTATCAAGTTTCTGCGAAACTGTCCCTGGAAGGCCAGATCCACCGGGAAAAGGAACACCACGAATCACAGCCTAAACCAGCGGTCAAAACAGGCGACGTTCTGGGTCTACTAGATATCCCAAGGCTGGGAATTTCCGTCGCAGTCCTGCAAGGGACCAGTTCGCGAATGTTGCGGCTGGGTGCGGGACATATCGAAGGCACGCCGCTTCCAGGGGAAACCGGGAACAGCGGAATCGCCGGGGCACCGCGACACCTTCTTCCGTGAACTGGAAAGACATTCGCAAGAATGATGAGATTCAGCTTCAGACGGCAACTGGGCTATTTCGCTACGAGGTAGATTGGGTGAAGGTCGTCGAGCCTAATGACACCACGCTTCTGGACCCTTCGACCCTCGGATCCACGCTCACGCTCGTGACGTGCAACCCATTTTATTTCGTCGGTTCGGCACCGAAGCGAGTTGTCGTGCGAGCGCACAAGTATTAACCGCCAGCGTGCCCTTGTTGTTTGATTTAAATGGGTAATGTCGTGGGCCCAAAACGCGGCAGAGCTGTGGAGCAATATGTCTGCCGCGTGAAAGCAGACCAGAAATTATCGTCCATTAACAGTCCACGAATTGTTTCCTAGTCTTACTGAAGCGTTTCTGTAGCGCCATCCGTGCCGCGTGTTTTCAGTTAGTTACGAGTGAATTTCTCGCTGTCACGGCAACAGTCGTTCGTTCTGTCAGAGGTTTTGGCGACGCGAGTTAACACATAGCACAGAAATCAGAAGTGTCACTATATTCTTCAATTATCAATAAAGTGCCTAAAGCGCCTAGAAGTACTTTTAGGTGCGTTTATCCACGGGAACAGTGCAGTGGCCGCACTCGACTGGCGGTTCCGTTGATCCGCGCGGGATTTCCCCTTCTATGTATAAAAGGAACCTGCGGCAGGAAAAACATGTCGAAAATATTTGAATGCCGCTCGAACGGAACCGGACAACAACCCAGAGTTCGCCTCTTTTAGAAAGGCTCGTTCTGCCCTGAGGAGTTAGCTTTTTCTATTGATCCTGCAACTGTACTATGTGTTATAGTACGCACCGTGATTCCGTTCCGCGTAGACTTCCGACCTGGCCCTTCACTATACGAGCAGATCGTTTATGCCGCGAAAAAGGCGATGATTTCCGGGCAGCTGCGTGCGGGAGACACATTTCCGTCTGTGCGCTCCCTGAGCAAAGAGCTCAAGATCAATCCGAATACGGCTCACAAGGTCGTCACACACTTGATTACGGCTGGGCTGCTGGAGACAAGGCCTGGAATTGGCACTGTTGTTTCGACGCTTCCTGAGGCAACGAGCAACGAACGAACACAATTGCTGGGACACGAGATCGAACAGCTCGTTGTTGAAGCGAAGAAGCTTGGCATCGGTTTGGATGACATGTTCGCCTCCATATCGGCGCATTGGAAGCGTCTGGGTGGAGGAACCCGGCACGAGTCCGATCGTGGAGGACGAGGCGGGCGATGAACAACGTAATTTGCACGGAGAACCTCGTTAAGAAGTTCCACCGGGTAGAGGCGTTGCGGGGCCTAGACCTCGCTGTGCCGGAAGGCGCGGTATACGCGCTCGTGGGCCCGAACGGCGCGGGCAAGACAACCTTCATCAAGATCCTCATGAATATCTTCGGTGCAACGCGAGGGCGTGCCGAAGTGCTGGGAGTGGAATCCACACGACTACGTGAGCGGCATTTTGCATCAATTGGCTACGTCTCGGAGAACCAGGAACTGCCGGAATGGATGCGACTGGATTCGTTCTTAGCCTACCTCAGGCCTTTCTACCCCGCGTGGGATCGAAAGCTGGAGAATGAGCTCGTAAGCCAATTTGATTTGCCGTTGGACCGCAAACTTTGGAACTTGTCGCGGGGTATGCGGATGAAGGCGGCACTCGCGAGTGCGCTCGCCTATCACCCGAAACTGATCGTGCTAGATGAGCCATTCACTGGGCTCGATCCACTGGTGCGCGATGAACTCATTCAGGGACTGCTGCAGCGTGCAGAGGAATCGACGATCTTGATTTCTTCGCATGACTTGGCGGAGATTGAGAGTTTCGCGAGCCACATCGGTTACCTCGAACGGGGGCAGTTGCGCTTCTCCGAAGAATTGACAACATTGTTGGAGCGTTTCCGAGAGGTGGAATTGACGTTTGATACGCCGCCCCCTCTACCGAAAACAGCACCAAACACATGGATACACCTTAGTACGTCGGCCGCTGTCATCCGGTTTATCGAGAGCCGCTTCGATCCCGAGAAGACAAGTACCAAGGTTCGGGATGTCCTTGGAGAGGCTCGGAATGTAACGTTCACTCCGATGTCTTTGCGCTCAATTTTCTTAGCGATGGCCAAGGCTGCGCGTGATCCGGCGTAGAGAGGACCCAATGATGAGACAGGTCGTGAACATTTTCTTGAAAGACGTCCGTCACTACTGGCGTGAGTGCGCTGCGTCTATGGCACTGGTCGCGGCATTCGGGTGGAACGAAATGCACGGCTGGCTGCATGACGAAGTTCTGGCATCGGGTATAGGTATAGGCGGCTTGTTCAGTTCCCGTTTCCTGTCGGGCCTTGTGGTGGTCTTGGTTCCCGTCGCTTGGTCGCTCGTAGTTGTGCGAGTCATCCAAGGAGAGTCACTGGTCGGTGATCGCCAGTTCTGGGTCACTCGGCCGTACGAATGGAAGAAGTTGCTGGCTGCAAAAGTGCTTTTCGGTCTGACGTTTGTCAATCTTCCACTGCTGGTTCTAGATGTGTTCCTGCTCGCAAAGGCGGGCTTCAGACCCGCAGACTACATAGTCGGGCTGTTTTCGATGCAATTGATGATCGTTCTGTACTTCATGTTACCCGTCGCAGCCTTGGCGACCGTTACGGCAACGGTCGTACAGATGCTGTTGGCGCTGCTGATTATCGTGCTGTATGGAATCGGCATGGGGCTACTCTCAGACCAGATCCCGAGTTCCAGCTTCTCAGATCCTGCTGATTCTCTGACCGCCGCTCTTTTCTTCGGCGTCTGCCTGGTGGTCATTTGGATGCAATATGCTCGACGCAAAACCAACAAGTCACGAGCCCTTATCGCAGGCCTCGCTGGAGTCTGCGTTCTGATTCTGGTGGCCACCCCATATCGAACCCTTGTAGCTCGCGAGTTTCCCCAGCTCAACACACGACAACAGCCGCCATTCCAATTAGCTCTCTTGCCTGCTGAAAAGGCCGACTCTGAAACCGCTCCCGAGAAAGAGGAAGAAAAAGAGGTAGAGATTCACCTGCCGCTAAGTGTTTCCGGTTTGGAGGACCAATCGATAGCGGCTGTGGACGGGTTTATGGTTGCTTTAGAGGCTCCTGACGGCTTCAAGTGGAACTCAGGTTGGAAGTCTCCGGGGCTGTCCCTTTTTCCAAACCGGAAGAGCACGCGCATCGACTTTTCACTCAAGAGAAGTGTTTTCGAACACGTAAGGCATTCTCAGGCAACGTTCCGACTCTCGCTTGCCTACACTTTGTTCCGTGACACCAACCGGAGAGGGTTCGTGACTCCGTCCGGCGTGTTCGTCATGGCGGACGTGGGACTGTGCTCTACGGAATCGAGGTATTCCCGAGGAATCCATTGCCTGGCTCCTTTGCGGAGACCAAAGTCCCTCTTAATAAGCGCTGACATGTCGATGAGTACATGCCCCCTTTTGGAAGGCGAATCTCCCGCAAGTGCGGGTGAGATTGCGCGTGATTGGACGCGGAGTGGGGGATCTGAACCGGCAGAATTTGGGATCAGTCCAGTCAAAACCGTCGATCTCTATCTGCTAGATTGGAACGGGGCCGCCGATCGACGCAGTAATGGTATATGTCCGGGAACCCCGCTAATCCTCAGCAACCCGGAGCCGGTCCATCGTAATCAGATTGCCCTGCAAATTGACGGAGTTCGCCTATCGGATTACCGACTGCCTTCGGCGAAGTTCACGATTGGCAGTATCTCTATTAAAACTCGCTAGGGAGCGGCCGGTTTTTCACAAACACAAATCACGACATAACCAAGCACTGCTGTGACTCTCCACCAGGCAAGTTCTTCCCCAATGTAGCAACATAGCCGGGGCTTGGGCGGCGTCGGCGCTCGTTTTGCTGCTCATGTGGTACGAGTTGCAACCGTTGAGCGTTGCTGTGGGTTGGGCGGTCTTTGGACTCGTTCTCTTCGAATATGGTCTTCTGCGAAATACGAGGCAATTTCGCTTTCAAGCTTATGTGGCATTGGCCGCGGCATTCGGCCGGATCTTCTTTGCGAACCTCACAGCCGGCAATCCAGGTGAGTTCTGGGGGCCCCGGATGTACACGGTTCTACCGCTCACGCTTATTTTCTTTTTCGTTTATGCACAATTGGGACCAGACGAAGCAAGTATCCGCGACGATCGTCGTCTGCATTTCGACGATCTGCTTGGGTACGTCGGTACAGGCAGTATTGTTGCGCTGCTCTCCTTCCAGTTCGCAAACGATTGGTTGGTCACCGCATGGGCTGTGGTCGTCTTTGTTTTGTTTGGCGTGGCGCTCCTACTGAAACGCTCGATGTTCTTGCATCAGGGAATCCTGCTGATTGTAGGCACGTCCGCCCGAGTAATGCACAACCTTTTCGGCGCAAGCTATTTCAGCGGCGGAGACTGGACCGGAGGGTATTTTGTCCTTGGGTCGGCAGTGGCTGTCATGCTCGCATGCCTTCCCTTTGCTTTTCGCCTGCGTGATCGCTTAAAAGCGCAGGCTCCCATGAATCGCTTGATGGGAGCGGTGGTGCGGCACCCTGAACAGTTTATGTTCTTTGCTCCGGTGCTTCTGTTCACGCTCATGCTTGCACTCAAGATGCGCGCGGGCATGGTCACAGTCGCTTGGGGCATTGAAGGAGTCCTGATCATGCTGCTCGCTCTTGCCGTGAGCGAGCGTAGCTACCGCCTGACCGGGTTGACCCTGCTATTGGTTTGTGTCGGCAGGATAATGGTGCGTGACGCCTGGGGATTAGCGCCTCGCGATCGCTACATCACCTTTATCATTCTCGGAGCGGCGCTGTTACTGGTGTCGCTTTTATACAGCAAGTACCGCGACGCCATTCGGCAGTTTCTATGAAGCGCCTGGCGATCTTCGTTGTTGTGCTCGCGACCGGTGTTACCGCACTTTATTTCAGCCAACGCCGGCACGAGTCCACTCCCGTTTCGTCCAACGCGGTCGTGGAAGTCGCAGCCGATGCTCAGCGCAACTTGAGCCGGGTGCCGATGCGGCTGACCCGTCTTTCGGATGACGACGAGGTCGCGATCGGCAAGCAATTGGCCGACCAATATTCAGCCGGCACTACCCAGTTGAGTCCCGAGGAACTAGGACTTGAGAGTTACGTCCGCCGCGTCGGCAACAACGTGGCGCTGCATGCTCGCCGGCACCTGCCATATTCGTTTCATCTTCTGCCGGATCGTGCCATGATCAATGCCTTCGCCCTTCCGGGTGGTCCCGTCTATGTCGGGGAGGGCTTGCTGGACTTAATGACCAGTGAGGACCAATTGGCAGCTGTCCTCGGCCACGAGGGGGAACACATCGACCACTATCACTGCGTCGAACGTCTCCAGGTCGAGGCGCGGCTGCGCAAACTGAGACTCGATATTATTGGGGCCCTCGCGCAAATTCCGCTCACGATATGGGAAGCAGGCTATAACTAAGGACGAGGAACTGGAAGCAGACCGGGAAGGCATGCGGCTGGCAGTACTCGGAGGCTACTCACCGTATGGCGCAGTCACCTTATAAGAAATTTGCCAAGCTACACAACGAATACATCATTCACGCACAGAGCCCGGAGGAAGAGCTTTCGGAACTTGCGATTCAGAGCTTGGAAGGATACTTCCGTTCCCACCCCCAGCCGTCCGAGCGCCTTGCCCAAGCCAATCGCTTGATTGCACAGGAAAGCTGGCAGGATCGAAAGACTCAAAGACCATTTCGCGTCGAATATGAAACCCGCAGTGGCAAGTACGTGAAGTGAATGAACAACTCAGGCCGATTCAGCTTAGGTTTTCACGCGTGAGCATCGAAAGAGTTGACGGCAAAAGCAAGACGGGTCGGCGCTTTGCAGCATGCGCAAGATACAGTAACCGGCAGCGGCGGCGGCCAGGTGCTTCAGGGTGTGACCACTTACGATGCGCCCCGCCGCGAAGATTGGTGTGTCGAAGGTCTCCAGGACCTTTGCGAGGGCATAGAAACCAACCACAATCGCCAAATCGGATCCTCGTGTGTATCGCTGCGGCAAAACGGCACCCTGACCACGGCTCGGTGATTCGCAGTTTCTCGACTCTACTCTGAGTGCTCTGTCGACGGGTGCGCCGGCGCCGAGCGTTGGGGTAGAGCGGAGTGCTTCCCGCCGGGGCTCTTGCGATAGGGGGACTTGGACGAAGTCGCTGGCGTTTGCGGCGGACGTGGGAGAGCTCATCTTAATCGATGGGTTTTCAATGGCCGTTTCGCGATTTGATCGCCTCAGGAGTCTCAGAAGCCGGATTGTTGAGAGGTGGGTGCAGCACAACGAAGCCTGTTATCGCTCAAAACACAAATCTTGTGCGGACAAAAATAGCCGTCCTCATGAGCACTGACCTCAAAATCGACCCGTCAGAGGTCCTACCCTCAGCTGATGGTGAAAAGCGATCCAGCCGTGGCGGGCTCAGTTTGCAGACAAGAGTCCTTTCGATACGAGGGTTGTTCCTCAGATGTGCCGCAGGGCCATCACCGTGCGGTCATCGTGTGGCAAGACTCCAGAACTAAACGCGGCAACATCGTCGACGCAGGCGCGTACCAGTTCCTCCGGGCATAGGGCGCGTCGTCCAACAGCTACGCTAACGAGACGCTCTGCGCCGTACTCAACATCCATGGGGTTTCGTGCTTCGGTGATTCCGTCCGTGTAGAAAAGCAGCGTTTCGCCTCGTACCAGCCTGAGCTCCGTCACTTCATACGTGCTTGTATAAAACAGACCGAGTGGCAGCCCTGTCGCCACAACAGGAATCGCTTGACCGGAGCGAAGCACCAGAGGCGGCAAGTGACCAGCATTGACCAATTCTAGAGCTCCGTCGGATGACGCTCGGCCACAAACAAGCGTGGCATAGTAGTCTGTCGCCTTGCTTTCGCAAAAGATACGATTGATACGCGCGGAGAGCTGGTTCAATGGCAATTCTAGAGGCAGCAACGCGCGGAACAATGAGTGCAGCTGCGAAGCTATCATCGAGCCCGCGATCCCCTTTCCAACAGCGTCGCCAAAGCAAAAAAACAGTTTGCCATCCACAGCAACTAAATCACAGTAGTCTCCTCCGACAGCTCCGGCGGGCGCATAGTCATAATAGGTTTCCCACGCGGCCACGCCAAGGCCACGTTTGGGCAACAGCATCGACTGGAGCTGGTGGGCCCGAGTTGAGTCTTCCAGGATCTTTTTCTTGTCGTCTGATGAATTGTTGTCCTCAGATTCGCCGTTTTGGAAAACCCTCCAGGCTGCTTTGAGCGACTCGAGCAATCGCTGTCGGAGGCTTCTTGGATGCCCGGGGCTAGAATCGCTGGGCAGCCGAGGAGCCTCAAGGGAGATGGTCGCCGAAGTTTCATCGGTGAAGAAATGGATGCCCCCTGTGTCGCCCAGGAAACTTGATGCAAGCCGCTGGTCACTCGCAACTCTGCCCAGCTCTTCAGGGGTGAGATGCGAAGTACAGGACCGGGCTAACGCGTCGGCATGGAGCCGATCATCTTCGATCGGCTCCTTGCAAATCTCGCACGTCCCATAAGTACCAGCTGAAACGCGACCCAGCGCAGCGTCGACCTGCTCTAGCAATTCCAAGAGACTTGTATTGGAGGGGACCAGGTTGATGGAGGTGACGAGTAGCTCGCGCCGCCCGAGGAGTGCGTTGCGAACCGTTTCTAGCGCAACCATACTGGACTCCTTTGCTCCCCATTCCGGAGCCAAAGTATGCCCCAAAGGGGGTAACTGTTTCAATTCCTGTGAGAAAGCCTCTGGATACCCGTCGGGCATCAGATTGGCATCCTGGGAGATGAAGGTGCCAGGTTGGCCGAGTCAAGCTAGCCGCTGACAAGTGCTCCCGTGTGCGGCAACTTGGAGGCCAGCGGCGGGACTCTCGTACCCTACATAAACGTCAATCTGAATGACGCGCTTCACTCGGTTGTTTAGGAGGGTTTTCGAGTGTCGGAAAGTGCGGTAAAGCTAGATGAGGAAAGGGTTTTACCGTGCTGACCTCAAAATTGACACGGCAGGTCCCCGCGGGACCTGCAAAGCTGGTCCAATCCGGGTCCGACAGGCGGGGCAAGAGACCCCACCGCCGTCAACTGCTCCTCTTAAATATTGTCTCTATATATCCCTTGGGGCTTGCGACTTTGGCCGAACAAACTCAGAACGCTGCCTGTCACGCAGGCAATAAAAGTGATCGCAGCGAGCCAGCTAGAATATGTGGTGTAGCGACTTGAAGTGGCTCATGAAATTTCCACGACGCGGTGGCATCTTACTTCACCCGACCTCCGTGCCAAGTCCTGCCGGGATCGGCGACTTCGGCACTGAAGCGTACCGCTTCATCGACTTTCTGAAACAGTCAGGAAACAAACTCTGGCAAGTGCTGCCCTTGAACCCGACTGGCTATGGCGACTCTCCCTTTCAGTGCTTTTCGGCAAGTGCCGGCAATCCGTTGCTGATCAGCCTCGAGACGCTCACCGAGAAGGGTATTCTCTCCCAAGCGGACCTGGAGCATCGTCCCGTCTTTCCTGGCAATAAAGTTGACTACGGAGCCGCCTTTCATTTCAAGATTCCCGTCCTGACCAAGGCTGCGCAGACTTTCCTGAAACGAACAGAAGGGAATGAGCGCCGGGATTTTGAACGGTTTGGCGAGGCGAACGCAAGCTGGTTGGATGATTTTGCGCTCTTCATGGCCTGTAAGAACGCGCACAATGGCGTCCCTTGGACTGAATGGGCAGCCGACATTGCGAGCCGTGATCCTCGCGCACTGCAGGAGTGGACGGGTCGGTTCACGGCGGAAATCGCTGTAATCAAGTACTGGCAATTCGAGTTCTTCCAGCAATGGCAGGCCTTGCGTTTCTACGCGCACGAGCACGGCATCCGCATCATAGGGGACATTCCCATGTACGTCGCGCACGATAGCGCCGATGTCTGGGCCAACCGCGAGCTTTTTTCCCTCGAATCACAAGGGAATCCCACAAAGGTAGCCGGTGTGCCGCCAGATTACTTCAGCGCTACCGGACAGTTGTGGGGCAATCCGATCTACAACTGGGACCTGCTCAAAAGCTCCGGTTACAAGTGGTGGATCGAGCGTTTCCGGGCTGCCCTTCGGCTCTACGATATTGTTCGTATCGACCATTTTCGCGGGTTCGAAGCGTATTGGGAAGTGCCGGCCTCGGAGCGCACCGCGACGAACGGGCGCTGGATCAAGGGTCCAGGAGCGGATTTGTTTTCTATTCTGCGACAGGAACTCGGTGAGCTGCCCATCATTGCTGAGAATCTGGGCGTTATCACTGCAGAGGTCGAGCAGATCCGCCACCAGTTTGGATTCCCAGGAATGGCCATCCTGCAATTTGCTTTCGGCAATGACCCGCAGGGTCCCACCTTCCGACCCCACAACTATGTTCGGAACCTTGTGGCGTACACCGGCACACATGACAACGACACGACGTTAGGCTGGTGGAACAGCGAAGGAACAATTGATAGCATCCGCGCGCCCGCAGACGTTGTGAAAGAGCGCGCATTTGCGAGAACATACCTGGGCAGCGTGAATGAGCCGATGAACTGGGCGATGATGCGCGCCGTGCTTGCATCGGTTGCCGATACCGCGATCATCCCACTGCAGGATGTTCTGGGGCTGGGCACCGAAGCCCGCATGAACCTTCCGGGCACCTCAACGGGCAACTGGCGTTGGCGCTTCCAAAGGGGTGCGCTGAGTTCTGAGTTGGCTGAGCAATTGCGGGAACTGAATAAAGCCTACGACCGCTGAGATGCTTGGCCAAAAGCGTAGCCTGCGACAAGATCTTGAACATCGGGCGGAACGGCAGGCCGAGGGCTTGGCGCAGAACGTGGAGGCCCCATTTTGGAAAGGGCTCTCGTCGTCTGCCGCAGTTCTTAAGAAGCTTGCGGGAGGGGGACCGCAGAGTGGTTCCTCGGACCGAAGAGCTGGATCAAAGGGCAAAGCGCTGTTTTCAGCTACAATTAGGAACCGTAAACTATCCATTAGTACCTGTAGTACCTGCTGGACGGCTAACAGCCCGATCTGTCCACCGGTTGCGATCGTCAACTAAAAACGAAATGCTCATCGGCGCACGCAAGTTTTGAGTTGGGCACCTGAAAACCTGCTTCGATAATGCTGGTCGCGGGCAAAAGGGCGGATCGCTGCCCGCATTGCTATTTTATGGGCGGCGCACGCGGGCCGGCCATCGTTCGGGAGGAACACGATTGCCATTGAAGCGCGAAGCAGGTTGGTACAAAGACGCGATCATTTATCAGGTCCATGTGCGCACGTTCTTTGACAGCAATGGCGATGGTATTGGGGATTTTCAGGGTCTCGCGCAGAGGCTGGATTACGTGCAAGAAATTGGCGTGAATGCAATCTGGTTGATGCCGTTTTTCCCCTCTCCTTTGCGGGATGACGGTTACGACATCTCCGATTACAAATCCGTGCATCCCAGCTACGGAACGTTGGAAGACTTCAAGACGTTCCTTTCGGGTGCTCATGACCGTGGCATCCAGGTGATCATCGAGATGGTGGCGAACCACACTTCTGATCAACACCCCTGGTTCCTGGAATCTCGCAGTTCCCAGGATAATTCAAAACGTGACTGGTATGTGTGGAGCGATACCGATACGACGTATAGTGGAACTCGAATCATTTTCTTGGATACCGAGATGTCGAACTGGGCCTGGGATCCAATTTCCAAGTCCTATTATTGGCATCGCTTCTTCAGTCATCAGCCGGATCTGAACTACGACAACCCCGCGGTACGCGAAGAAATGTGGAACGTCATGAAGTTCTGGCTGGAACTCGGAGTCGATGGTTTTCGGTTGGACGCCGTCCCATACCTGATTGAGCGGGAGGGGACGTCTTGCGAGAACCTGCCGGAAACCCACGAGGTGATCCGCGAACTGCGCAAGAAAGTCGACGATCAATTCCCAGGCGCGATGCTGCTGGCCGAGGCCAACCAGTGGCCGGCTGACCTTCGTCCGTATTTTGGCAATGGGGATGAATTCCACATGGCCTTTCACTTTCCCTTGATGCCGCGGATGTTCATGGGGCTGCGGCTGGAAGACCGCAAGCCGATCACGGAAATTCTGCAAAAGACGCCAGAGATCCCCGCCTCATGTCAATGGTGCCTCTTTCTGCGCAACCATGACGAATTGACGCTCGAAATGGTTACCGATATCGAACGCGATTACATGTATGACATCTATGCCCGCGACAAGACGATGCGCCTGAATCTAGGTATACGGCGGCGCCTGGCTCCGCTGCTCGACAATGATCGCCGTCGAATCGAATTGATGAATGGCATGCTGATGTCGTTGCCCGGCACTCCTATCATTTACTACGGGGATGAGATCGGCATGGGGGACAATATCTACCTGGGAGATCGCAACGGAGTACGAACTCCGATGCAGTGGAGCGGCGGATGGAATGGAGGCTTTTCTACGGCTGATCCGGAAACTCTCTACTCACCCCCGATTCTGAACCCCGTTTATGGCTACCAGGCGGTGAACGTGTTATCGCAAAAGCGCACCGAACACTCACTGCTCTCTTGGATGAAGCACATCATGTTGATTCGCCGTTCAAGTCCGGTGTTCGGCTCGGGCTCGATCGAGTTCCTGTACCCGGCGAATCACCGGGTGCTCGCCTATGTTCGGCAATTGGGCGAGGAGAAGGTTTTGGTTGTGAACAATCTTTCCAGCGCCGCGCAAGCGGTCGAACTGGATCTGCGACGCTACAAAGGTAATATTCTGATTGAGATGTTTGGCAGGAATATCTTTCCCCGCATCGGTGATCTGCCTTACCTTTTAACCATTGGCCCTTACCAGTTTTACTGGTTCCGATTGCGACGAATCTGACCTGACGCCGAGATATTCGCAGACCCGTTGGACATGTGCGCACCGGCTCGCATCTGTAAAGCTTCGCTCGGAGGTTGAATTGGCGGAAGAGACGCTTTTGACAGATGATTTTCTTCGCCAGCTCATCAACGTAGGCGAGGTGGACATCCTGGTCGGCCTGCGGACCCATAACAATGCCAAAACCATTGAGCCCGTCATCCGGGCCATTCAGGCCGGCATTCTTAAGTGCTTTCCCCGCGAACGAGCGGTAATCATTAATGCCGATGGCGGATCGCAAGACGGAACTCCGGAACTGGTAATCGGTGCCTCGATCGATGACGTGTGGAGAGTGTCCAAAGTGTACGCGTTACGCACCTTGCACTCCATCAGTACCCGGTATGCGCGCAGTCCGGAACCTGGAACTGCGCTGCGGACGATCCTGGCGGCAGCCGACTTGTTGCGCACCAAGGCCTGTGTGGTAATTTCACCCGATTCGACAACCATCGAGCCGGACTGGCTCCAGCGCCTTGTCACTCCTGTCTACCACGACAACTTCGATCTGGTCTCCCCCATCTATCGCAGGCAGAAGTTCGAAGGCAATCTCATGCGAAATTTGCTTTACCCGATGACACGCGCTATCTATGGTTATAGAGTCCGTGAACCCTACGCCTCGGAATTCGCCATCTCCGGCCGCCTGGCAACGGATTTCCTGACCAAAGAAACCTGGAACGACGAAAGCAGCAGGATCGGCGCCGAAATCTGCCTCACCATCGCGGCCCTCACAGGAAACTACCGCGTGTGCCAGTGTTTCCTGGGACCGAAGGCACGGCCGGATCGAAGTGCCAGCGATCTCGTTGCAGCCATGCGCCGGACGGTGGGCGCTCTGTTCTCATCTCTGGATCGCAATTTTCCCCTTTGGAGTACGATTGCGGGTTCTCAATCTGTGCCCACTTTAGGCCCTCAATCAGAAGTCATGCTGGAGCCTGTCCGGGTGAGCCGGAAGCCGCTTCGGGAGATGTTTGCCACCGGCGTCGCCCAACTAGAACCTGTTCTCCGGTCGATCCTGTCCTCGTCGACCTTTTCCGAACTGCAAAGAATCGCGACTCTCGAAGTTAGCGAGTTCAAATACCCGGCGGACCTGTGGGCTAAGACCGTGTTTGAGTTCGCGGCTTCCTATCACAAGTCCGTCATCAGTCGTGACCACATTGTCCAGGCCCTGGTTCCTCTCTACCGGGGAAGAACTTTGACCTTTTTGCTGGAGAATCGAGATGGTTCCGAGGAAGACA
>Ga0137399_10000346_pt1 | contig 17935 bp, 16 predicted proteins | sample czorhiz316metaG_FD_104810 | JGI IMG/M metagenome (GOLD analysis project Ga0137399, IMG submission 104810) | Vadose zone soil microbial communities from Angelo Coast Range Reserve, California, USA - czorhiz3.16 metaG | ecosystem: Environmental > Terrestrial > Soil > Vadose zone | place: USA...
ACCAGTAGGCGAGATTGCAACACGATGGTCTCCCCCGACAAACTATCGCCGAAACAGATATTGGCTGTGCGTTGCCCTGTGTGCCTGGCCCTTCCCAGGGAAAAATGCACGCTCAGCACCGGCCAGCCGTGCGTAAAGACGCACCTGGACAGACGCTCGCTCGCCGCCAAAATGACTCACTCCGAGAATTTTGGTCAAGCCGTTGTGCGAGTTGTGAAGGATGCTACTCACCGCACTCTTGGCATACTTTTCCCGCAACGATAACCTTTCTACTTCTGTTGTCCCGCCTATGTACGAACCCGCGAAAACAGCAAAAACGTGCTTCCCGAAAGCGCGTGGCATTTAGCATGAGTGAGTGCATGAGAAACAAAGAAGAACGGGTCTGGCGCGCGCACTTTCCAGGATGGGGTATTGCTCGCGCTCCCAGGCCGCCGCGCTAGTCCGTGCCGGACGGGTGACGTTGAACCAGGGGATCACACGCGATCCTGAAAAGCCGGTACGGATGGGAATTGATCGAATCGCTGTCGACGGTACGCCGGTTGACGAGCATCCCAAGATCTATCTCATGATGAATAAACCGCGTGGAGTGGTGACGACTGCGTCCGATGAAAAAGGACGCGCGACCGTGTATGACCTTCTCAAACCCGGCGCGTCCTGGGTTGGCGCTGTGGGACGCCTCGATAAGGCGAGCGAAGGGCTGTTACTACTTTCGAGTGATTCAAAGTGGGCGGCGAAGATCACGGACCCCGCGAGTCACCTAGAAAAGCGGTACCACGTGCAGGTGAACTGTGTTGCTGGAGACGATCTGATGACCCGGATTGAAGCCGGCGTCACCATAGGCGGTGAACATCTCAGGGTCAAAGCGGCCAGCGTCATACGCGCGGGAGGTAAGAATAGTTGGCTGGAGATTTCTCTGGACGAAGGCAAGAACCGGCAGATTCGGCGATTGCTGGAAGGGCTAGGCCTCCAAGTGCTGCGATTGGTGCGCGTTTCGATCGGGCGACTCGAACTGGGTAATCTGAAAAAAGGCGAAGTGCGTCCGCTAACGAAGGAAGAGAAGCGGTTAGTGGATCATGCTCAGGACAACAGCAGGGGATTGTTGCCTCAAAAATTTGACAGGGGCGCGCCGAGGAATGTGGGGTGAGGATGGCGACGGCACGCGCACCCATTTAAGTTATCCAGAGATTAATTTCCAGAATCGAGCGTGCACAATTGCGTGCGTCACTGTTCCGTGTGACTACTGTCAGCCGCTTTTCTTCGCGAGGGCACGGCATTTTCCGGTTGAAGGCCGTGAGCCGCAAGGTAGTCTTCCGCGAGGCGAAGCACTTTGCGTTCGTTGCTGTACATGAGCTGAGTCGAAGCCCCGGCGAGCGGAACCCAAAGGGCTCGTTTAACTTCAATCCGCATTTCGGGAGTGACATCGTCGATCTCTCCCGAGCGATACTGCAGCAGGTAGAAACTGACGATCTTGAAGACGCGCTCACCATCGCGCCAGGTACGGACGTAGACGTACTTGATGTCAGCAAGTTTGGCAATGAGTTCTGCGACGACGCCGGTTTCCTCCTGTACTTCCCGAAGCGCTGTTACTGGCGCGGTCTCTCCTGGATCGACTAGTCCTTTCGGGAGAGCCAGCATAGCCTTAACACGCTTGCGAGGCGTTTTGGCAGTGGCCATGGTTTCCTTCTGAGGCTCGATCAGCGCGACATGCCAGGTACCGGAAATTTCCCGAAGCACTACACCGCCCGATGAGATTTCACGCACCATGTCCCCTCAACGTATCAGGATTTGCCAAGTTGCGCAGTCGCTTGTTGGATCAATTGCCACGCCCGTTCCACATGGCTCGACTGCGTATTCGTTTGTCCCACGCAAAGTCGGAGCGTGAATTTACCGTCGAGTTTCGTGTGCGTGAGATATAACTTGCCGCTCTGATTGAGTTCGTCGATAAGCCTCTGGTTGTCCGCGTCGCCGGAACGCAGACGGAAGCAGATAAGGTTCAGCGGCACGGGAGCAGCGAGTTCGAAGCGGCCATCGCTTCGCACCCAGCCAGCGAACTGCTGCGCCAGTCGCACGTGTTGGCGAACTTGTTGCTGCAATCCTTCGATCCCGTAATGCCGGATCACGAACCACAATTTGAGTGATCGAAAGCGGCGTCCAAGCGGGATTTGCCAGTCCCGGTAGTCAATGACCGCGCCCGATTCGGTCGCCTGGTTTCGGAGATACTCAGGTAGCACCGAGAGGGTCTGAATCAGATGCTTGCGGTCGGCGACGTAAAAGCAGTCGCAGTCGAAGTTGGTGAGCATCCACTTGTGAGGATTGAAGCAGTAACTATCCGCGAATTCCATGCCATCGTGCAGAAAGCGAAACTCAGGACAGAGAGCCGCGGTTCCACTCATCGCGGAATCCACATGCAGCCAGATATTGTGCTCGCGGCAAATCGCGCCGATTTCGCGGACGGGATCGATCGCGTTCGAAGAAGTTGTACCAACGGTTGCACAGACAAAGCACGGGATCAGGCCTGAATTTTTATCAGCTGCGATCTGGCGGGCAAGCGTGTGAGGGCGTAGCGCAAAATCTTGATCGACTTCGACCGCGCGAAGATTGTCCGATCCGAGGCCCGCAATCTTTACAGCCTTTTCAACTGACGAGTGCGTCTGAGTGGAAGCATAGGCGACCAATCGTCCGTCGCACCCCTTGCGGTTGCTGGCATATTGAGTCGCCCGCTCGCGAGCCGCTAATAGAGCGCAGAGCGAGGCACTCGAAGCAGTGTCCTGGATTACGCCGCCTCCGGTGCTGGAAGAGAGGAACTTCTCGGGTAGCCCGAGCACGGGGACCAGCCAATCGAGCACATGCGTTTCCAGTTCAGTGCACGCTGGACTGGTTGACCAGAGCATGCCCTGGACGCCAAGCCCGGTGGAAAGCAAATCGCCCAGAATCGCAGGCCCCGATGTGCTAGTCGGAAAATACCCATAGAAATTTGGCGACTGCCAGTGCGTGATGCCGGGCAAGATTATGCTCTCGACATCCGCAAAGATCCGGTCGAACGGTTCGCCCCGTTGCGGCGGGTTCGAAGGCAACTTCGAGCGAATTTCTCCCGGCTGCACGCGCGACAACACGGGAAAGTTTTCAACCCGGGAATAGTAGTCCGCAATCCAGTCCACCATGGCGTGACCCTGCCGGCGGAATTCGTCGCGAGACATGTGAGGCGATTTTGACTCGGACATAGAGGTCATTGTCGACTGTCGATTTCGGATTGTCGATTCTAAACGCGCGGCTTTGGATTTTCGATCAACATTCACAATTGTTGAAGGTGCAACGGCGCGCGCCTACGCAAGTATCGAGTGGGTAACGGCGCACCATGACTACCTATTTCCTCAATCCGCCGTTGCCTCGGTAGATCGGCCTCTAGATATGTGACTCCGAATCAATGGCATAGCTTTGATTATATATTTGTTGAAACGATTATCGTTGTAACGCATCTAAGCTTGTAGAGGATACCCACCATGAGCGCACTGGCTACACCGCAAACCACAACCGCAATCACCACCTGGAATATTGACCCGGCCCATTCTGCCGCCGAGTTTAAAGTCAAGCACATGATGATCTCGAACGTGAAGGGGCAATTCGCCAAAATCACGGGCGCATTGACTCTGGACGAAGTCGAACTGAGCAATTCTCGCGTCGAGGCCCTGATCGAAGCAGCCTCTATCGAAACGCGCGATGCCCAGCGCGATGCGCACCTGAAGAGCGAGGACTTCCTCCACGTGGAGAAGTTCCCTACCCTGTCGTTCAAGTCCACGCGCATTAGCTTTGTTCGGGACGGAGAACTGGCCGTCGAGGGCGACTTGACGATTCGTGGCGTCACGCGCAAGGTGGTCTTTTCTGTGGAAGGACCAACGCCGCCTACGCGCGATCCGTGGGGCAATACGCGAGTTGCAGTATCGGCATCTACGAAGATCAACCGCAAAGATTTCGGCCTGACCTGGAACGCGGCGCTCGAGACTGGCGGCATTCTCGTCGGCGACGAGGTGACCATTACACTGGACGCTGAATTCATAAAGGCTTGAACAGGACCGCCAGGCGGACGTCTCAGCCACGTGCTTCCTGGTGGACAGAAAGGAATGCTATGTCATTACGACCCGTTAAACAGATCATTCAAACGAAGCCGACGATCGAGGGCGCCGGCGTAAAGCTACAGCGCGCCTTCGGCTTCGGCAAAACTAAGGAGTTCGATCCGTTCCTGTTGCTGGATGATTTCCGCAATGAGAATCCGGAAGATTACAAGGCGGGATTTCCCTGGCATCCGCATCGCGGGATCGAGACGATCACCTACGTTCTCGCCGGATCGGTCGAACACGGAGATAGCCTGGGCAACAAAGGAAAGATGACCGCGGGCGACGTGCAATGGATGACTGCCGGCAGCGGCATTCTCCACCAGGAGATGCCGAAGGGCGATACGCAGGGCCGCATGCACGGTTTCCAGTTGTGGGCGAACCTGCCCGCCTCATTGAAGATGACCGATCCGCGCTATCAAGACATTCCGGCAAGCGCGATTCCCGAGGTCACTGACGATGATGGCACCCGAGTACGCATCATCTGCGGCGAGTTCGGGGGCAAGAAGGGACCGGTGGAAGGTGTGGCCGCTGATCCGAACTACATTGACATCTCGGTTGCCCCCGGCCGGCGCAAGAGGCTAAAAGTCGAGACCACGCGGAATGCCTTTGCCTACGTATTCGCAGGGTCAGGCACTTTCAAAGACGCCTCAGATCCTAGCGCGGTTCTGACCGAGCAAGCTGCGAATCCGGATGCGGCGCCCGTCTACGATATTGGCAATCACTCGCTGGTGCTGTTTGACCGCGGTGACGAGATCGTCGTTCAAGCTGGCGACGAGGGCATCCGATTCCTGCTGGTGTCGGGCAAGCCGATAGAGGAACCGGTAGCGTGGTACGGCCCGATCGTGATGAACACACAGGAACAGCTCCGGCAAGCGGTGGCTGAACTACAGGACGGCAGCTTCATCAAGCACCGCTGATTACGGAAGATGAACAACTCTGCGTGGCATATGGCCCACGCAGAGTTCAGAGGGCGGCGGATGAGCTGGTGCCAGCCGCCGCAAAAACATCGTCGGCATCCTGCTCGGCAATCGGAATGAAGGTTTGGACAACCGCTGCATCAAACTGGCTTCCGCTACTGGCGACCAGTCTCCGGATGGCTTCTTCATGCGGCATCCCTTTCCGGTAACAGCGGTTGGAAACCATCGCATCGTAGGCATCGATCACAGAGACAATCCGCGAAGGCAGCGGGATATTGGTACCCGTCAATCCTGCCGGATATCCGCTGCCATCGACGCTCTCATGATGATGCAGCGCATACAGGCTGGCTTCTTCGAGACCCGAAAACAAGCGCAGAATCGACCAGCTATATTCCGGATGCCGGTTGATAATGGCGCGCTCTTCAGCGGTAAGCTTCCCTGCTTTTTTCAGCATGGCGTCGGGCACGCCGATCTTGCCGACATCGTGCAGCAGGGCGGCGACTTCCACCTGGTATAAGCACTCTTCCGGGATGTCCAGCTTGCGAGCCACCCGCAATGCCCACTCGGCGAGACGGGTGCTGTGAACGCCGGTGCTGATGTCCTTCAAATCCAGCAACTGATTGAACGCGCATACGACCGAGTCGCGGAACGTCGTATGGCGCTCTTCCAGTTCCTTGATGCGCATCAGCAACAGCGATCTTTCGTCGTCCGCGAGGAAGGGGTTGCTCATGTTGGCTCAGTCCTATTTAGTCATCTCCAGGCCTTGAGCCCGGCCGCTTTAGTACACGTGGCATGCCTGCACGGCTTGATACGTGTCCAGGCGCCCGTATCCCAATTGGGGATTGGAAATAGACACCGCATGCGCCAATCCCGACGCGACTTTGGAACTGGTGCAATTTCCATTGGTACCCAGCATCAGGGCCGCGGTTCCACTGGCGAAGGGCGCGCTGAACGAAGTTCCCCACCCGGCGGCATAAGTACCCCACGGATAAGTGGTCATCACCCCTTCGCCTGGAGCAGCGATCCAGACCGGAGGCGCGCCGTAATTCGTGAAATTAGATTGGATATCCGAATTCGAGGTGGAGGCAACGTCGATCACGGACGGCAGTGCGCCGGGATACGCTGCTACCTTCTGGCCATCATTTCCTGCCGATGCCACTGAGATCACTCCCTTGCTGTTCGCGTACTTGACGGCATTCGCAAGCTCCGACGAGTAGGTGGGATAGTCGAAACTCATATTCAGGACCTTCGCCCCATTCTTCACCGCGTAGTAAATTGCGCGCAGAATGTCGGAGTTGTAGCCGGTTCCATCTGCTTTGAATGACTTGAGAGGCATGATCTTTGCCTGCGGCGCAACCAAATGCACAACGCCGGCGGTCATGGTGCCATGGCCGAATGCCGAATACGATGACCCGTCGAGGACGGCAACCGTTCGTTGATCGAGCACCGCAACTGTTCTTTGATTCACTTGGGCGGTTTGGGGCTGGCTCAGATCCGGCGAGGTGCTGATGTCGGCTTTTTCCGAGCCACCATTGGCATTTCGCGTGAAGTCATACCCGGAAACCAGTACGCTCTGCAACACAGCATTGGTTGGGTCCACTCCAGTATCGATCACCGCAACTGTTACTCCTGATCCGGTGACATGAAATGCGGATTGAGTTGAGAGAGTGCGGATCAACTGGTTACCCGGCTGCACCAAATAGCCGTGCCATACCGTCGTGCCGTAGTAGGACGTAGGAGTCTTGTCGGTCAAGTAAGACGGGGCAGGACCCGCATAAGCGGTCTGCGTATTGACGGTCTGGTCGATTTCTACGCCGACGATTCCCAGCTGAAGGTTGAGCCGCAACAAACAAGTGACCGGATCGAGCAGAGACGGGAAGGCCACCACGAACAGCTGCCCTTGAGGATCGCCGATACTCTGCACCACCTGGCATCCCAGCAGCAGGCAAGTGAGATTGAGCCCGGGGAGGCCCAGCGAGTCGCGCACCACCAGGCGAGTTGCTGCCTGCGCTGGCGGCGCGGCCAACAAGGTGAAAAGCGCTAACGCCAAGACCATGACGCAAAGTTTCAAACCTGGCTTTTGAATATGTTTCATATGTTTCATTTCCCGTCCCCTCGGGTCGTGCTTACCTCTCTGTGGTTCCAAAAGTCTATGTCCTATTGCTGGTTTCGGCTAATTACACGTGTAATCATGTCGTAATCGCCTGCTAGTAACAGCTCCTGACTCACCTAAGTAATGGAGTTCATTGCGTCAGGATTCAGGTTCATTGGGGGAATGCGGATCCGCTTGTACCCTGCAATTTCTACCGATAGTCGAAGCCGGTCCTGAGCGGCGAACTCAAGCTGAAACTCGCCGAATTCGTTGGCTGAAGTCTCCGCCAGCGGCTGGCCATTCTCCGTCCATAAGATGACCGCTACTCGTCGGGGCGCGATGTTGGATCCGCCTTTATCAACTACCTGGCCGACCAAAGAGATCGTTCCGGATTGCGGCCGCGTATCGAGAACCAGGTCCACCATGGTTCCCTCCGCATCGAACATTATTTGCCGCGAATCCGAACCACCGGAACGTACGCCAATTGCAAGCGGCTGGCTCAGGCTGTCAAACATCAGCCGGGCCAACGTCCAAGGACTTGATTCAGCAGACTGGGCGGCAGCGAATTCCAGTTTGACCTTCCGAACCACACCGTCCGGAGGAATGAAGCCCGGCTCATTGGCAGCGATCGAGTACACCTTCGTCCACATGCCGCAAACTGTCACGCAGTCAAGGCAGCCACCGGCGATGTGAGTCTCAATCTCGCGGCTGGTTTCCGATCGACCGACGCCACGTACAAAATCGGTCCAGACTTCCTCAGAAAAATGCTTCACTGACTTTCCTCCGTGCTGGGGAGTTTTGGTTCTAATCAATAAGGGGAACTGGCTGGCTGAAAAATATAGGTTACGTAACAAAAATCTTGGCAGCGCTTATCCCTTTCCTATCAATGAGAAAGGGGCCCAATAATACGGATGAGGGTGGGATTGGCGTAACTCAAGCATCGCGGCTTGTACGGCCAGCGGCTTCGCCATCCCCTCGGCAAGGTGCGAGTAGAACGAAATCATGAAGTCTCGGGTACTGGCATCGTGAACGTCCCAGAGGCTCAGCATCAAAGACTGGGCTCCAGCTTGAAGCAGACCGCGTACCAGTCCCATGAGTTCGTCACCCGGGCTGATCGTGTTGCGGCCGGTGGCGCAGCCGCTCAGCACGACCAGTTCAGCGGGCAGCTTGAAGTGATAGAGATCATAGAGACTCAAATACGAATCGCCCAGGCGAATGGATGAGAACATCGGATTATCCTGGCGAAAATGTCCGTGAGTGGCGATGTGCACGATCCGGCTTGTCGGTCCGTGAGTCTTGAGAACAGCTTCGGACGCTGCTTCGCCAACGAAGAGCTTTGCGTTGGGCAGAATCCCGCGCAAAGCTTCGACCTCTTCCAGAATGAGCGGCGCCTGTGCGTCGGGGATACCCAGAATCAGCGAGCCTCCCGAAACGTTCGCGGGCTTTTCGCGGCACAGGGCGTAGACGCTAGCGCTCGGAGCATAGGAAATAGAGAACTTGTCGATCAAGTAAGACTGTCCGTCGAATAGTGCGTGAAACGGAATATGGTGCAGCAATCCGTGCGCTGCGAAAACCAGATGTTTGGCATCTAGTAGATCGGCGATGGGAGCGATCAGTTCCTGATAAAGATTTGCCAGATGTGCTTGTGTGGACTTGAGCATCTGCTCCTGGAGCGCATTCACATATTGCGGATCGAGCCGGAATTTCCCGAGCTGAAACTGGAATAGCTGGAGCGTCTTTCTTACCCGCGATTCCACCGTGACGGGACGAATGTGCAATGCGTCGCGACTGAGAACGCAGGCGATGTCGCGGTCCTGAATGCGAAAATACTCGACCAGCATGGAGTCCGCAGGCAATAACGATCGGATTTTTTCCAGCGACACAGCACTGGGCATCTGCAAGCCCGCCTGGCTCGCTTCGTCAAGGGTCGCTTCGTGCAAGGCGCGCATCAGATCGTCTTCGTGCGACCGTGCCTGTTGCTCCAATTTCTGAATGCGGTCAGGGGACCGGTCTTCGGGCTTGAGCTGCTCACGCTCGATCAGGTTGTAGTACCAGTTCAGCTCTTCTCGCAGATTGCGAATCGAACGAACCAGATCGCTCTGGCCGGCATCGGATTCGGAAGGCACGTGAACCGGCTGCATCAGACGATCCATCAGACTGCGTGACTTGGCCAGTTCGATGTATTCGAACGCCTCCTCGAGTTTCTGCGTGCCCGTGAGACACAGCTGTACCAGGTTCTCGTAAACCTCCAGTTTGTTCTGAAAGAAGGCGATCTTCAGTTCTTCTCCCCGCAAGTTTCCACGGAGGGTTTCAAGTGCCTGGCGGGCTTGCCGGTACCACTTGTACGCAACGTCGGGGTTCCCAGCCGTCCGCTCCACTTCCCCAACCAGAAAGTGTGTTTGGTAGGACAGCATCGAGGACTCTGTTTTGCCGACCTGGGCCAGAGCAGATTGGCAGTGCACGCGAGCGGCAGGGACATCATTCATGCGAAGCGCTATCCGAGCCAGCAATAGCTCCGCGAGCACGGCTTTGCTCAACATTACGGTAGCGCTGAAGAAATCGCGTGCCGCGACACACTGACGCCGTGCTTCGAATAGACGTCCTTCGTTGAACAGAATGAGCGCTTCGTACAGATCAATCAGCGATGGCCAAACATGATTCTTGTCGCGAACAAATAGTTCTCTGGCAGTGGAAAGGAGCTTGATCCCTTCGAACGCCTGTCCCTGCCGGCTCGCTGCGATGGCGCCGAAGACCAGCGCTTTGGCAGCTTCGTATCCAAAGCCTAACTGCTGGAAATTTTCATTCGCTTCCCTTGCCAGTTGGGACGCTTCCGGAATCAGGTTGACTTCGATAAAGATTTCCGACAAATCGAGATTGCAGAGCGCCATCTGATAAGCGTCGTTCGCTTTTTTGCCGCTCCGTGCGGCATCGCGCAGCATCTTGATAGCGTGGCCGTATTCGCCGCGCAAGAAGTAGAGATAGGCGATGTTGTAGTCCGCGTATGCAACCAAGATCGGCATGCCTCTCTGCTCGCAGTGCTGGCGCGCCTTCGAATACATTTCCAGCGCTCTCGGAAACTCGTTGAGGTTCATGTAGCAGAGAGGGAGATTGCTCATGACGGCGGCCATGCCTTCGGCATCGTCGTGAGCGACTAATTCGTCGTAGGCACGCTCGTAGCAAACCAGCGCTTCGGCAAAGCGATCCTGCCGGTGATAGATGTTTCCGATGTTGATGTCGAGCCGAGCCAGGCGCAGGGTGTTTCCCTGGCTGGCAAAGAGCGCGCGGGCGCGATCGCCGGCAGCCAGGGCCTGATCGTAGTGTCCGAGTAGAAGCAGAGGCTGAATTGATCCGCTCAGCGTGCGCGCCAGCTCTTCTTCGGCGCCTTCTGCTTCGAACAGCGCAGCGGCCTGTTTGTGCATCTCGATCGCAGCGGCGTGCTCGTCCAGAACATAGAGCGCATTCGCGCGTGCACGCAGGCTTTTGGCTAGCGCCAACTGGTTGCCAATGGTTTCCGCGACGGTAACGGCGAGGTCAGCGAGTCGCTTCGCGCGCGCTGTATCAATGCGGACTTCCTCGCGGACTCGTTCGGCAAGTACAGATGCGAGTCCGGCCCAGTCCTTTGCGGCATCCTGGCGAACGAAGTCACGGCGGGCAGGTTCGTCCAGCGCCAGCAGTCGCTCGACGAGGGCGTCAATTTCAGTTTGCTGAACCGCTTTGACGCTCACTGGAACCCCATCTTCTCCAGCTGTTTCTTAAGCCGGTCGAGGCAGCGGCCGCGGATAAACCCGATCGATCCGGTCGCGATTCCGAGTTCTTTAGCCACGTCCTGATAGGGGCGGGGAGGCACTTCAAAAAACAGCATGCGCACCATTCGCTCACAGCGCTGCGACAAACCGCACACTACATCCCGGACCATTTGTTCCCGTTGAAGTTGGGACAGCATCTCCTCGGGAAGTGACGTAGAACTCTGATCTGCCGGCAAGTTCTCGGCGTCCTCGTCCTCGAGTTGGACCTGTTTCTTCGCCCGTGCGCGATGTTCGAGGCACTTGTGATAGCAAACCTGCATCAGCCACTTGGGCAATGCTTTCGGTTCCCGCAGGCGTGGAAGGTCGGAAAGTAAATCGACGCATACGGATTGGAAGATGTCCGCGGCGTCGTCATACATGCCGAGTTTGATCGGGATCGAATAAATCAGATTCTTGTATTTGTCGACCAGGTCGGCCCAGGCTTGCTGGTCGCCCTCAAGACAAAGTGCGACTAGACGTTCGTCGGACGAAGGCTTCCTCGCTTCGAGTTGCGCCCTCGCCGCAGTCTTCACCGGATTCCTGCGCTCTCAGCGTTACGAAGATAGATTTGATCGGCGTTCCAGAGCGTGTAGTGATCGAGCAGAGCGGGCTGGAAATTCCCGATCTCGGCTTTCGCTCCCGCCAATATGTTCGGCGTTGCCAGGAAAATGAACGGAAGTTGTTCTGCGATGATCTGCTGTACACGATCGTAGAGTTTCTTCCGTTTGTGATAGTCCAGCGTGACCATCTGCTGATTCATCAACTGATCGATCTCCCGTTCCCATGCGGTCGCGGGCTGCGTCTCATTCATTCGCCAGAGATGCGTGCTTCCGTTCGACAACCAGACGTTCATTTCGGGGTTGGGATCGGCGTCTCCGCCGCCCAATGCCATGATCGCCGCCTCGTAGTCGAAGCTCTGAAACACACGATCGACTATGGCGCGAAAATCCAGCGGAACGATGTGGACGTGCATGCCGAGGTGGGAGAGGTCGTCCTGGAGCAGAGTCGCCATTTTCATGCGCTGGGCGTTGGACGAACTGGTCGCGATGGAGAATTCGACCACTTGCCCGGTGCGATCCAGAAGGTCGCCGGCAGCATTCCAGGTGAAGCTCGCCGACTTCAACAGTTGGCGCGCCGTTTCAAGCGAACGCTGCGGATGCGGGATCGACTGATTGACCCACATCTTGTTGCCAGGCCCAACGTTCCCCCACAGCGCTGTTCCTCTTAAACCGTAGACCAGGTTTACGATCGAGTCACGGTCCACCGCAGCCGATACGGCTTGACGAAATTTCAGATCCTGAAACCAGACTTGTTTTCGGGCGATGTCGTCCAGTTTTTTGCCGGACAAATCGTTCTGGTTGAAGACGAGGAAGTTGTACTCGAGGCTGGGCCCCAGATCAGCCAGTTGCGATCGGCTTCGGGATTGTTCTTTCGACAAGAGAGCGTAGTTCTCCGAGCTCAGCCGATTGATGAGATCAGTTTCGCCGGCCTCAAAGCGCATGACCTGCGCATCTTCACTGCCGACGAACATGAAAACGATTTCGTCAAGATAGGGCAGGCGATGGTTTTCGCGATCGGCCTTCCAGTAATACGGATTCCGTTCCAGCACAATCCGCTGACCGGGCCAGTATTGCTTTACCCGAAACGGTCCCAGGCCCACCACTTCATTGGGAGGAGTATTCAGCGCCCATACCTGCACGAACTTACCTTCCCGATAAGGCTTTTCGAGAATGTGCCGAGGCAGGATCGCAAAGCTGTCAAAGAGCCTCTCGGCGGCGGCATACGGATGGGGCAGCGAGAAGCGGACGGTGTACTGATCGAGCTTAGTAATGGAAAGCGGCTTGCCATCGATAATCAGCAAGTCGCGCTGGGGAGAACTCACCGCCTCGTCGAGGTAAACGGTAAAAGAAAAGACTACGTCGTCTGCGTCAAAGGGATGTCCGTCCGAAAAGCGAATACCCTTGCGCAACTTGAGGGTGAAAATACAGCCGTCCGGCGAGATCTTCCACAACTTTGCAAGGGCGGGCTCGGCTTTCTGCGTTCCGCGGTTGATGCCAATCAGATCGGCGTGCAGACGTTCGAACACCTCTCGGGAAACGGCATCGGTCGCTGTAACGGGGTTCAGTGTCTTCGGTTCGGACCGCTGGCCGACGACTAGATGGCCGCCGTAGCGCCCAGTCGCACCGTCGACGCGCGCGAGTTCTTCCCCTTGGTTGACAGGTTGCGGAGCGGGAGCGCTGGCCAACAATGTTGCCGCGCACAGACACACTACGAGGGCAAGGCGAGTTGCGACCTTCATATTCACCCCTACCCCACAGATCCCTGGTCGGATTGATTTGATTTTACTTAGTAACGGGCTGGTTGAAGCGCATCTGCCAGCATCCGGTAGATTACCGACGTAACAACGAGCGCCGCTGCCGGAGCCAGGAGCCAGCCATATGACACCAGGACGCTGTAATGTTGGAGTGCCGCTAACATGTTGCCCCAGCTGGGTACTGGCTCGCTGACACCGAGGCCGAAGAATGACAGGGTGGCTTCCGCTCCGACATACAACGGAACCAGCAAAGCAGCCTGCGTCAGAAGCACACCAAAAGTCTCCGGCAGGATGTGGCGTCGCAACAAATAAAGATCGGAGCCGCCAAATCCGCGAGCGGCCAGGACGTGATTTTTTGTGCGCGCACTCAACACCACGCCTCTCACCAACCGTGCAGGACGGGCCCAACCGATCGCTCCGATCACCCCGATGAGGAGCAGAAACGTTCCCACTGGACTAACGTGAAGCGGAAGGAACGCGCGGATTCCGAGCAGGAAGTACAGCCAGGGCAATGACAGAAATAACTCAGAAACGCCCATCAGCGATTCATCGATCCACCCGCCATAGAATCCAGAAACCGTGCCGATGACGGCTGCCATCGCCAGCGTGAACAACGTCGCCACCAAGCCGGCAGCGAGCGATATCTGGCCTCCGAAGAGCAGACTGGATAGTTCGTCGCGTCCGAAAGCATCGGAGCCCAACAGCATGATGCGCGCAGGGCTATCGACCCCGAAGAGATGGAGGTCCGACTTAAAGAGTCCAAGCGAATACGAACTGCCTCTCACGAAAAAACGGACTGGATATTGCTGCGCCGAGTCGTCACGGAAGCCTTCGGAGTCCGACACAACACCGTACACAAACGGACGGAGATGAAAACCAGACGTTCCGGTGAAGTGAAGCCGCATCGGCGGAGCGAACGGGAGATTGCGGTTCTGCTCTTTCGAATCGTAGGGCGCGAAAAAACCTGCGAGCAGAATCACGAGATGCATCCCAATCAGAAGCACAATGAGAAGGCGTATTCGCGGCTTACTCCGCATCGAGACCGCCTGTGCGAATGCGAGGATCGGATGCTAACAACAGCAGATCGGCGATGAAATTGCCCGCAAGCAAGAATAGTGCTGAAAAAATGATTCCTCCAATGACTAGGTACAGGTCGCGTGCGAGCGTCGCTTCGAGCAGCAATGGCCCGAGCCCTGGCCACCCGGTGGCGACCTCCACCAGCAGCGAACCACTGAGTAACGAAGCGATTGAAAAACCAAAAAGCGAAATCGCCGGACTCGCCGCAACAGGCAACGCATGCCGGAACAGCAAACGCGACTGGCCAATGCCGAGACCCCAGCCTGCCCGCACATAAGGCGCGTCGAGCACCTCTGCCACCCTGGCGCGTACGTGCCGGATGACAACGGAAATTCCGGCGAGCACTAGTATCGCCGTGGGCAGCAACAGGTGGCGCAGAACATCCTGAAGTTTTCCCCAAGCGGATAGTTCGTCGTGGTCAATCGACATCATTCCGCCAATTGGGACCAGACGCACTCGTACCGCGAGCGCCAAGAGTCCGAGCGCGATCACGATTTCGGGAATCGAAATTAGCAGCGAGTTGCCGGTTTCAACCGCCCTGTCCAGCCATCGTCCCCGGTAGGCGGCACTCCACACACCGAGCGGAACGCCGATCAGCCAGGTAAGCACCATTGCGGTGGTCGTCAGCAAGAGAGTGTTTCGTGCCCGATCCCAAAGCAGCGGCGCGACCGGCGCGTTGTAGGCGATCGAGAATCCGAGGTCGCCTTTGGCAACTGACGTCAGCCACTGGCCATACCTCAGTAACAGAGGGCGGTCAAGGCCGTAGCGGCTACGCAGTGCCGATACTGTTTCTGGAGAGATCTGCGGATTGAGTCGCATCTCATCAAAGAAACTCCCGGGCGCCATTTCCGTAAACAGAAAACACAGGACCGACACGCCAAATAGCAGCACCACGGCCCGAATTGCTCGTCGCGCCGGATATTTCATGGAGTAACTCCCAGTGCGGTAAGACTTTCCTGCGCAGCGTGTGTCGATGCGCACAAGGCGCGGGTTTCCGGGTGACCGGGCTTGGCAATAACTTGCGACGTCGGTCCCTGTTCAACAATCCTGCCCTTCGCCATCACTGCGATCGTGTCCGCGAGCCGCGCTACCAGGGCCAGGTCATGCGAGATCAGAAGGTAGGCGAGGAAGTGAGCCGACTGAAGGTCCAGCAGCAAGTTCGCGATCTGCGCTTCGGTCGAGAGGTCCAAGCCGGAGAGAGCTTCATCCAGCACGAGCAATTTCGGCTTGAGTGCGAGCGCTCGCGCGATCGCCAGTCTTTGCCGTTGACCGCCACTGAAATCCATCGCGGATCGATCAGCCCATTGCGGCGACAATCCAACTTCCTGCATCAATTCTTTCGCTCTCGCGCGACGTGCAGACTTGTCGGATTGTCCCCGAATGAGCAGCGGCTCCTCAATCACGTCAGCAGCGCTGAAGCGCGGATTCAAGGAAGTGGCAGCGTCCTGAAATACCATCTGCGCTCGCGGACGGAGTGGGCGTAGATCTCGCGAGTCAAGTTGCGCGATGTCTGTGCCTTCCAGCCAGATCTGCCCACTGTCCGGCTTTTCAAGTCGCGTCACGCAGCGGGCCACCGTAGATTTCCCTGATCCGGAACTCCCCACAAGAGCCAGGGTCTGTCCCGAGAAAATTTCGAACTCAACCTCGCTGGCAGCGATCACGACGTCGGTTCGCTGCCAGCCAGCACCTTTGCGCCGATAACTCTTGTTGAGTCCGCTGACGTGAAGCACGCGCTCGGCCGTCGGTTTCATGGTGCTGGCATCAGTTTCCATACTTAAAGCAACTCACTCGCTGGAAAGGATGCGGCGTGGTTTCGTATACATCGCGCTCTGTACACACCTGCATTCTCTCCGGACAGCGCGCTGCAAAAGGGCAGCCGACGCCACGTGCGGTCAAGTCCGGAGGCTCCCCGTCGATCGCCTGGAATCGAATCCGAGGACGCGTCGCCGGCAGGTATCGGCTGGTCAGTCGCAAAAGTGCTTGCGTGTACGGATGCAGCGGACGGCGAAAAATATCTTCGGTGCGACCCTCCTCGACAATCCGTCCGGCGTACATCACGACAATTCGATCGACAGATCCCGCCAGCACAGCGGGGTTGTGACTAATCAGCACGAACGCGGCGCGATGCCGTCTGCTGATTTCGCGCATCAATGCCAGGATCTCCGCTTGCAACGAGGCATCGAGTTTGCTGGTCGGCTCATCCGCAATCACCACTGCGGGACGACATGCCATCGCCTGAGCGATGACAATGCGTTGCCGCTGCCCTCCACTAAGTTGATGCGGATATGCGGAATAGATTCGCTGTGACTGGTCGAAGCCAACCTCGACGAGCAACTCCTCCACGCGCGCTCTGCGTTCTTTCGCCGGCATGCGGACGTGGGCCCGAAGTACTTCCGCGATCTGATCGCCGACGGTAATGACCGGGTTCAGAGCGAGAGCTGGGTCTTGCGGAATGAGGGCGATCTTCGCGCCCCGAATTCTGCGCAACTCACTTTCTGGTATCGCAAGCAAGTTTCGGCCACGGAACTGTATTGATCCATGCTCGTACCGCGCATTCTGCGGCAGCAGACGTACAAATGTTGCCGCCAGAGTACTCTTACCCGAGCCGGACTCACCAAAGATGCCGATGAACTCGGCAGGCCGGATTTCAATACTGGCCCGGTCCAATGCACGAATTGTCTGACCACCGTTCACTTCGTAAGTCACCGACAACTGGTCGACGAAAATGCCGGACTCGTTATACGGCTCAGCCGGAAATTTCATAGCTGTGCACAAGTTGACCACAAAGGCGGGCTGCTGCAGCCACACGAATATTACCGAGGTACCTCGGAGAACACGAGGATATTCACTGAAACCCGGCAAACATTTCCGAAATGTAAAATGGTTTGATGTCCACAGAACGTAAAGATCTCGCCAACATCAAAGCGGTCATTTTCGATTACGGTCTGGTTCTGGTGCGCAGCCCCACCAGGGAAGAGTTCCAGCGCATGGCGCAGATGTTCAGCGTTAGTTTTAAGGTGTTTTACCAACTGTGGGAATCGAGCCGGAATGTTTATGATCGCGGCGACATCAGCGCCGACCAGTACTGGCTGGCGCTGGCAGCCCAAGCCAATGCGTTAATTGATCCTGAGCAGATTAAATCCCTGCGCAAAACAGAAGTGGAAATCTGGTCGCACCCAGATCCTGAAATGCTCAATTGGGTCAGCGAACTTCAAAGGTCGGGAATCAAGACTGGCATCCTGTCCAACATGCCGCTGGACCTGGCGGCGCACGTTCGGACAGATGGTCATTGGATGAAGAGCTTTGATTTCAAGACGCTCTCTGCTGAAGTCAGAATGATCAAGCCGGACCCCGCCATCTATGAGCACACTCTTCGCGGCCTGGGCGTTTCAGCACTAGAAACTTTATTTCTGGACGACCGCGAGCCGAACGTTCGTGCTGCCCGAGCGCTGGGAATTCACGCGATCCAATTCAGTTCCATCGAGCGGCTCAAGACTGACTTGGAGGGGTTCGGCTTCCCGATGTTGCCGACGGTTACGCAATCATCTTCGCCGGTTTCGAACACAGGCTCTGAAGAGAATCCTGAAGGATTACCAGGGCAGGAAGTTAAGTTTCAGCTTTGAGGACTAGGTTAAGAA
>Ga0137399_10000347_pt1 | contig 17873 bp, 17 predicted proteins | sample czorhiz316metaG_FD_104810 | JGI IMG/M metagenome (GOLD analysis project Ga0137399, IMG submission 104810) | Vadose zone soil microbial communities from Angelo Coast Range Reserve, California, USA - czorhiz3.16 metaG | ecosystem: Environmental > Terrestrial > Soil > Vadose zone | place: USA...
GTGGCGAAGAAATTGGCGTACGGAATCGGGTGTTGAAGTCATGGGCAAACCCTTCTACGGAAAAGTGCTGAAGAAGAGTTTAAACGCAGAGACATAGAGCGCGCAGAGAAAAAGTCGAGCGCAATCCGAAGATTTGAAGCAAGAGGTTCGAGCTTTCAGCGCCGATTATTTATTGGTGCACACCCGGACGCCGCCACAACTTTTATGATAAAAAGAATATCGGTATTCTAAAGGGAATACCGAAACGCTGGAACGAGGGGTAAGTGGTCCCCATTTCTTGAGGAGCGCACAATGGTGATGATTCGTTGGAGCAATTCCCGTTTCGTTTTCCGTAGCGGCTTCCTTCTGGCGATCGCATTCTTGTCGTTGACTGGCGCGCAGCGTACCAGTGCGCAGGGTTGCACCGGCGTTTCCAACAGCACAGCCGGGGCGATAACGTGGACTCCCCAGTGGTGCCAGGAGTTTAACGCCACAACAGTAAGCCCGCCCGACACCACGGTGTGGAATTTCGACCTCGGAAACAACAACGGCTGGGGCAACAACGAGGTGGAAGTTTACTGTGGCCCTCCGGGCTACGTAGGTAACCCGCAACAGTGTCCCACTATGTTGAACAGTAGCATCGACACGGTCTATCTCGATGGCGGGGGGCACCTCGTGATTCAGCCCAGGAATATTAGCGGAAAGTGGATCTCGACCCGCATGCTCACGGGAGGCATAAAAAATTTTCTGTTTGGTCGGATCGAGGCAAGTCTCCAGCTGCCCGACACAACGAACCAAGGCCTCTGGCCCGCCTTTTGGTCCCTCGGCAGCAACATCGCCACGGTCCCCTGGCCCGCGTGTGGAGAGGCGGATATTATGGAGGTATGGTCGCCTTCGGTCTTTGGCGGACCTGGCCCAGCGGGTAACCGGTCCACGCTTCACACGACCCTGACCGACGGTTCCGGAGTTCAACCGAATGGAAGTTTCAGTTTCACTAGCGGAGCGGCAAATAATACGGCCTTCCATTCCTACGGCGTGATTTGGTCCGCTAATATGCAGCAATATTACATCGACAACCCTCTCCAGCCGTACTACATCGCTACCCCGAGCGATCTCAAGCCCGGTGATACCTGGCCTTTCAATTTGCCATTTTTCCTGCTCATGAACGTGGCGGTCGGCGGCACCTTGGGTGGGTCCACCGCCAACCTGGCCAACCCGCAACCATTGATGGCGGACTATGTCCGTCAGTATTCGGCTTCAACTGTGACCAAACCTACGCTCGGGAATCCGCCTTCCATCACCCTGAAAGCGGGAGCAACAACCGGCAATTCCAGCGCGTTCATTCCTGGACTCACGTCCGGCACGGGCTTCGTCTATTTCTCCTGCAGCACCAATGCCCCGAAGGCGAGTTGCTCGGTCGCCACAAATGACCCGCTCAACACTCATGTTGTCAATTCCAGTCCCGTTGGCGCTGCAGAGACTGCCACGGTCACGGTTGCCACGACTGCCAACTCGATTCTGCCTCCCTTCTTCCTCGAACCTAGGACGCGCATCTGGATTCCAATGACAATCGCAGTACTTCTGGCGTTGCTGATTGTCGCGATTGCCCTGCGCGCGCAGGGCCGCGTAAGGCGCCAGCTCTGTGGCATTGCAGCAGTATTGGTTCTTGCGGGTGTCGTCGCTATTGCGGGCTGCGGCGGTAGCAGCATGACTCCTCCTCCTTCTAACAACGGCACGCCTCCGGGTTCCTATTCGGTAACTGTTTACGCGTTTACGGAGAGCAACGCCAGCGACGGAACCAATGCCAATGCCGACGCGCACGTCGACATTCCGCTGACCGTGAACTGACCGGCACTCACTTCCCGCGAAACCACAGTATGGCCGTGGGAAGATTCACGTCGAATCGATATTTGCGGAACGACGGCGCGATCAGGAAAGATTCAGGGCGCGCTTGAAGGAGCCTTTTTCGCTGTCGATTTTCTTCTGGAGCTGGAGAATGGCGAAGAGGAGGGCCTCAGGGCGCGGCGGGCAGCCGGGAACGTAAACATCAATGGGGATCACCTGATTGCAGCCCTGGACGACGGCGTAGTTGTTGAAGACGCCGCCGGAAGTGGCGCAAGCGCCCATGGAAATGACCCACTTGGGCTCGGGCATTTGATCGTAAAGCAGGCGGATCACCGGAGCCATTTTGTGGGAAAGGCGGCCGGCGACGATCATCAGATCGGCCTGGCGCGGAGAAGGGCGAAAAACTTCCGAGCCGAACCGCGCCACATCGAAGCGTGCTGCGGACATGGACATCATCTCGATAGCGCAGCAGGCCAGGCCGAAACTAAGCGGCCAAATGGAACTCTTGCGGGCCCAGTTCACGGCCTTGTCGAGCGTCGTAAAGATGATGCCTTCGTCTTCGAGAAGCTTGCCGAAGTCGTCGGGCTTGGTCAGTGTGGCGTGTTTGCCGAGTGAGGTGCTCATGGGTGTGTCGTCTTGTCTATTTTCGCACAGGGAGCGGCTGGAGACAAATTCCGATTGAAACCGTTGATGGCTATGGTTAGCGGTTGGTGGTTTCCAAGGACTTATCGAGCCGGTCCAACTGATCTTGGAGTGCGTTGAGTTTTGCCTGCTCAGCCCTCAGCTCCTGCTCAGCTTCACTTTCCCTTGCTTGCGATTGTTGTTCTGAATTCTGTTGTGATTCCAGTTCCGCCTTAAACTTGGGGAGCAGATCTTCTTGCCGCTTCCTTTCGACAGGATTCTGCGCGTTGCTTATCTTATCCTCCATCTGCTTGATCGTTAACGCCATCATCTTTACCTCTGCCTGCGTTTGCGACAGCGCTGAGCGAGCATCGTCAACTCGTCGCTGCGCACGCTCGACGGTCCCCTCCTGAATTTGCAGCCGATAGAGTAGAATCTGAACTCTCTGAGCGGCCACGGTAGTTGTCCGCAACTCCTGCCGCAGTTGACGCATTTCGGCTAGCAATGCTTGCAACGTTTGCGAGTCTGTCGAGGACGTTTGTCCGAAAGCGGCCGGCGAAATTAAGAGCAGACCTAGCGCAAGAAGCTGAGGGCGATACATAAGAACCTCCGAGTCAATCCTACCGCCATGGCGAGCGGCTGTCGCGTGACCTGAGCATCAGGATGATAATTGGTAGTCGGAAGGGGAGACGGAGCGCATGTGGTGGAGATACGAGATGACGGAACCGGGCCAGAGGGTGGTGATTTCGCCGGTGTTCTGGTCTTGATACCAACTGCGGCAGCCGCCGGATTGCCAGACGGTGCCGGACATGCGGCGGTAGATTTCTTCGACAAAGGATTGCTGAATTTGCGGGCGGACTTCCAGAACACGCTGTTTCTTCCGCTTCATCAGTTTCAAACAATTCATCGTGTAGCGAACCTGGGCTTCGATCATCAGGACTACGGAATTGTGGCCCAGGCCGGTGTTCGGCCCGAGGAGTATGAAGAAATTCGGAAATCCGTTGACGGTGACGCCGAGATACGCGGTCATGCGCTTGCCCCAGGCGTCGTGAATCTCCACGCCGCCCTTCCCTACCACGCGGCATCCGATGAGCGGCTCGGTGGCGCGGAAGCCGGTGCCGTAAATCAAGACGTCGATGGGGCGCTCTACGCCGTCCCGCGTGACGATGCTGTGCGCGCGGACTTCAGCAATCCCTTCGGTGACGAGTTCGACGTTCGAACGATTGAGGGTGGGATAGTAGTCGTCTGAAACGAGAACGCGTTTGCAACCGAGCTGATACTTGGGCGTGAGCGCGGCGCGGAGCTTGGGATCTTTAATCCTCCGACCCATGTGACGGAGTGCAACGGCCTCGACCTTCTTGCGAAAGGTCTCATTGCCGAGAAAACCGAGAACGCGAATTTCCTGACGCCAGAAAATATATTGCCGAAAGGCCCAACGCGTCAGCGGCACGCGACGAAAACGCTGCTTCCATTTCTCGGAGATGGCGAAGTCCAAGCGCGGAACGATCCACGGCGGCGTGCGCTGGAAAAGATGGAGCTGGCCGATGCGGGGAGCAATCTGCGGAACGAATTGGATGGCGCTGGCACCGGTGCCAACGACGGCAACGTTCTTGCCGTCGAGATCCACCTTGTAATCCCACGCCGAGGAATGAAACGTGCGGCCAGAAAAGCGTTTGAGGCCGGGGAGTTCCGGATAGCGCGGGACATGCAGCGCGCCCATGCCGGAGACAACCACGCGAGCGCGAATCTGCATTCCATCGCCGACCGTTACGTTCCACGCGCCTTCGGACTCGTCCCAAATCGCTTCTTGGAAACGCGTGTTGAGGCGCAGATACGGAGCAAGCCCGTAGCGTTCGACGCAGCGCTTCAGGTAGTCGTGGATTTCCTGCTGGCCGGGATACATGCGCGTCCATTCCGTGGATGGAGCAAACGAAAAGGAATAGAGATGGGAAGGGATATCGCAGGCGCAGCCGGGGTAACGATTGTCCCACCAGGTGCCGCCAATCTCGCAGCTCTTTTCGATGATGAGAAACGATTTCATGCCGGCTTCGAGAAGCTTGATGCCCATGCAAATGCCTGAAAAGCCAGCGCCGACGATGAGAACGTCGACAGTAGTGACGGAAGAGTGTGCGGCGGAAGTGGCGGATTCGGTCATGCGCGGGCCGCCGTTGCTTTGCTCGATTCCGCGGGCGAAACGTGGGCGCGGAGAAACGCAACGCTTTCCCGGAGCGATTGACGCGCTTCGGGAATCAAGTGTGGGACAAGCTGCCAGGCGTGGGGAACAACCGGCCAGATCTTCAGTTCGACCGAAACGCCCGCGGCGCGGGCGCGTTCGGCGAGGCGCGTCGAGTCATCGCGGAGGACTTCATCTGCGCCTACGTGAATCAAAAGCGGCGGAAGGCCCGCGAGATCGGCGTAGAGGGGGGACGCAAGAGGATTGCGCGGATCGGTGTTGCCGAGGTAGTAGCGCGCAGAGGCGGCGACATCGGAGCCGATGAACATAGCGCAACGGTTACTGTTCGTTCGAATCGAGTCGCCCGTAGCGGCAAGATCAGTCCAGGGCGAAAAGAGCGCCGCGGCCACCGGGAGCGGGGCACGCGCGGCGCGAAGGGCGAGCATGAGCGAAAGCGTCAGCCCGCCGCCGGCGGACTCACCCGCGACCACCATGCGGTTCGCCGGATAGCCCGCGCCCAGAAGCCCACGGTAAAAGGCCACGGCGTCATCGACAGCCGCAGGAAACGGATTTTCCGGCGCGAGTCGATAGTCCGGAGCAAAAACGCGAAATCCGTGGAGCGCATAGTAAGCGGTGATCGGACGATGCGATTCCGCCGAGCAACCGAAGTATCCGCCGCCGTGAAGATAGAGGAGCACCGCATCGCCGGGCGTTGTACCTTTGACTTGTTCGCCGAAAACGCCGCCAAGACGTATGGGAGAAATTTCTATGGCGGACGGAACTCTATAGGGGTTGGGGCGAAGAATCCGCCGCGCGACGCGATAATCGCGCACACCCTTCAAACGGCGCTTAACGCGCCATTTTAGGATCCACACCGAAAGCCGGGCTTGAAGGCTGACCTTTATTCCCTACCGCCACACTTCGCGCTCAAGATGGAGAGAGGATATCACTCCTCTTGGTCCGATGTGAGAAGGAGACAAGCGCGCGACCGATGGAGAAAGTTTGAATAGGCCGGCGAAGCAAGGGCGTTGCATCGCCGGCCCGGGCTGCGGCCCTAGAGGGAGCGCAGGAAGGTGATGAGCTGATTTTGTTGCGTGGTGCTCAGACTGTTGAAATTATTGGTCACGGGTTGCGCTGCGCCGCGGTGACGTTGAATCGTGTCAAAAAAGGTGCTGGAGCGGCCGTCGTGCAACAGTTCCGTGCGGGTGCGCACTCCCCAGAGAGGAGGCGTGCGCATTCTCTGAGCGGTTTCCTGGCCACCGTTTTGCACGATACCGTCACCGGTGCCGATGTTATGGAGCAGGAAGTCGCTGTAGGGATGGATGATCTTGTTGCCCAGTGAATCCGGCACAATGAAAGCCCCGGCGTTCACGGGTGTGCCTGTTGGCGCCGTGGTGATGGAAGAAACGTGGCAGATATCACAGCCGACCGTGTGGAACAGGCTGGCACCGGCCAGACCGTCGGAGGAATTCGCAAGAGCCGTGTCGCGGGGCGGCACTTTGGTTGCCCGCATAAAGCGCGCGAAACGGTCGATGTCCTGCAAACCCTCGGAATCGGTGGTGGCATTGTTGGGATCGGGAATCACGTCACAAATCCTGGTCACGTCCACATTGTTAGGAGGCAATCGATTGCTAACGCCCATCTCATTCAAATAGGCATCACTGGAGAATGAGAGAAGCGAGGCGTGCTGGTTCTTCCATCCAAAGCGGCCAACAGCGAGTGCGCCGTTGGCTTCCAGAACGGGAACGCGCACGGTTTCCCCACAAATGAGGCCGCCGGTGTTTGAGCACTGTGCGGACGCAAGATTGAGGAGCGTCTGGTCGGCAATGGATTCGACGAAACCGTCGCCGAGTGTGTTGAGCGACATGCGGAAAGCGCGGATGGTTTCCGCGGTGCTGATGCGCTCCTGTCCTTGTGTCTGCGGAAAATTGAACGTCTGAGGTTGGCCGTTGACGGTGATGGTGTCCACAGCAGGACAGATGGCACGCTGGTTGATGAGGGAGCGGTTTGGAATTGTCACCGTGCCGTCGGCAAGTGTGGCGGTAGCTCCGACAAAATTGCCGAAGGCGTCTTGGTGGCCTGCACGGAGTTCCTTGACCTGGCTGGTTGAGCCAGTAACGGGATTTTGGTGGCATTCCCGGCAAGACTGGGCGTTGAAGATTGGGCCGAGTCCATCGCCGATGAACTCGGTCTGTTCGAACTGACCACGATCCATGTTGAAGGATGCCAGGTCCGTTAGACCGTTGGGTTGATTGTCATAGCCCGAGGGGGCTTCGGTGGCAGTGCTGGAGCTTTGGCCCGCCAATTGGCCGGCCATGGCAAGCCCCAGAGCTGTGCTTGTGAGCAGACACACGTAGAGTATGGGTCGCTTGGACCACATCGCGGAGACCTCCGTATTTACAGCGTTTCGGACGTGATTCTAGCCGCCGGGAGGAACCAGGGTTGGGAAAGTTGGACCCGTGAAAATCGCGCGGAATTTATTCGAGTTCGAAACCGATGTCAATGGTACTTCCGGTAGCTACGCGATTGGCGGCCCCCGGTGCAGGTGAAGGTGTCAGGCGAGGATGCGCGCGACCATTTTCGAGTGGAGATCAGACGGAAAGGACGACTTTACCGAATTGCGAGCCGGATTCCAGATAAGCGTGGGCAGCTACGGCTTCGGCAAGCGGGAAAACGCGGTCGACGACTGGTTTCAATCGGCCCGCAGCGACAAGCTTCATTACCGGGTGCAGCTCGGATTTTGTGCCCATGTAGGAGCCGAGAAGCGAAAGCTGGCGGCTGAAGAGGAATCTTAGATCGACCTTGGCGTCGTAGCCGGTGGTGGCGCCGCAGGTGACCAAGCGGCCTCCAGCGGCGAGACTGGCAAGGCTATCGTCCCAGGTCGCCGTGCCTACGTGCTCGAAGACGACATCGACGCCGCGCTTATTGGTGATACGGCGGACTTCTTCGCGGATTTTTTGCGTTTTATGATTGATGAGATGGTCGGCGCCGAGTTGCTTCCCTTTCTGCAGCTTTTCGTCCGAGTTGGCAGTGGCAAGCACCCGAGCGCCGAAGAATTTCGCGATTTGAATGGCGGCGGTGCCGACGCCGCTACCTGCACCCAGAACAAGAACATCTTCACCGGGTTGCAGTTCGGCGCGCGCGATGAGCATATGCCATGCGGTTTGGAAAACGAGGGGGATCGAGGCGACCTCTTCGAAGGTGAGATTTTCGGGATAGGGCAGGCAATTTACTTCGGGCGCGCGAACAAATTCTGCGCAGCCTCCGTCGATCATATAGCCCAGGTTGGTGAATTGGCGGCAGTGATTATCGTGGCCGGAGATGCAAGCCGCGCATTTGTCGCAGGTGACGCCGGGAGAGAGAACGACTTTTTGGCCGACGCGGACGGTGGTGACGTCCGCGCCGATTTGGGCGATTTCGCCGGCCACGTCGCTGCCTGGGATGTGCGGAAGTGGAATTGGAACGCCCGGGATGCCGGCGCGCACCCAAAGGTCGAGATGATTGAGGGCGCAGGCTTTCACGCGGACAAGGACTTCGTTCGGACGGATTTTTGGGTCCGGGACGTCCGAAAATTTCAATACTTCCGGCCCGCCGTGCGCGTTGAAGACAATGGCTTTCATGAATCCTCCGACCTATCAATCAGGTTTCGAACGGTAGCATTCGGGCCGAAGAGTGTCCAGAATGCACTGCACATTGACAGTGGGCATGGTGCGCCGTAGGCTGAGACTTGGACGGGACAAGATCTGCACAGCCAGGAGCGGCTGTGCCACAAAGTAAAAATGGACCTGTTTGAAGAAATCGTGAGGATGAGGCGTGCCGGGCGGCGCGCGGCGCTAGCCACGATCGTGCACACGAACGGATCGATCCCGAGCTATGAGAGTTCGCGCATGCTGGTGCGCGAAGACGGTTCGATTGCGGGAACGATTGGCGGCGGCTGCGTCGAGGCGGAGGTCTGGGCGGCCGCCAAAGAAGTGATGCAGAAGGAATCGCCGCGCAAGATGGTTTTCAACCTGAATAACGACGCGAGCTACGACAACGGATTGATTTGCGGGGGAACTCTGGAAGTCTTTGTCGAGCCGATTTTGCCGCAACCGGTCGTGTATCTGTTTGGGGGCGGTCACGTTTCGACGGCGGTCGCCAAGGCAGCGGGCGCGGCGGGTTTTGGGATTACCGTAGTGGATGACCGCGAAGCGTTTGCCAACAAAGAGCGCTTCCCGATGGCGCAGGAAATTTACACGAGTTACGAGGATGCGTTCGAAAAGATTTGTCCCAATGCGTCCAGCTACCTGGTAATCGTGACGCGCGGGCACAAGGAAGACATGCGCGTGCTGGCGTGGGCCGTACGCACAGAAGCACGCTACATTGGCATGATCGGGAGCAAGCGAAAAGTCTTGTCCGTTTACAAGGCGCTGGAGAATAACGGCTACAGGCCCGAAGAATTCGAACGGGTGTACGCGCCGATGGGGCTGGAGATTGGCGCGCTGTCGCCGGAAGAGATTGCCATCAGTATTGTGGCGGAGCTAATTGCCGTGCGGCGGAATGCGGAGTCTGGAACACACAAGAAACTCAAATACGAGTCGCGCCCGGCGCCGATTCACTCCATGGGCGAGCGCTGAAGGGAGCACATGCTGGCCGCCGTCATCCTGTCCGGCGGGGCCTCGAGCCGAATGAGCTCGCCGAAAGCGTTGCTTCCCTACCAGGGGCGGCCTTTCCTCGAACACCTGCTGGAAGTAACTTCTCACCGAAGCATCGGCGTCCGCAGAGTTGTGCTCGGCGCGCACGCCGCACCCATCGCAAAAGCTGTGGACCTCAAGGCCGATGAAATCGTGATCAATCACGAATGGGAGAAGGGGCAGTTGAGTTCGATCCAGGCGGCGCTGCGGAGCCTGCCGCCAGGGACAGACGGCATGCTGCTCTGCCTGATCGATCATCCGTTGATCAGCAGCGCGCTCGTTCAGGATTTGATCGAGCAGTTTTACAAGGCTGCGAAACCGATTGTCCTGCCCGTCTATGAGGGACGCCGCGGACATCCGGTCATTTTTTCCTCTTCCTTGTACGACGAATTGTTCCGCGCACCGCTTGAAACGGGCGCGCGGGCGGTCGTCTGGGCACACTCCAGCGAAATAGAAGAATTCCAGACAAATGAAGAAGGCTGCGTCCTGAACTTGAACGATCCGGAGACGTTAAACAGGGCAATCGAGAAGAAGGACTAGCGGCTGGTCGACGAGAGATTTTGGAGCAGCGCGCGGACCGCATCGGCGGCGAGCTGCGCGCCGTGGAACGTCGCAGGCGGGAGACCGCCCAACATATCGGAAAGAGATTCCGCAGTGATGGCACGGGCTTCGGCAAGCGAGCGGCCGCGGAGTTCTTCCGTCAAGACGGAAGCGGAAGCAATCGATGTGGTACACCCACGGCAGAGGAAGCGTGTTTCCGCGATGCGTTCATCAACAATGCGCGCCGATAGTTTGAGGATGTCGCCGCAGACGGGATTGCTTACCTCGACGGTCACGCTGGCGCCAGGAAGCTCCCCGGCGTTGCGCGGGTTGCGGAAGTGATCGAGAACGGCTTCGCTGAACATTTCTGAAAGTATCCCAAAGGCAAGGGCAGAACTGCAACGTGGGACGTATCCAGGAGACTTAACGCAGAGACACAGACGTGTAAGTCAACGGATGCATGGCTGTCTGCTATCCTTTTCGGGCAGCTATGAAAACGGCTCGACGAGTTCCCTTGCGGATTGTTTCTCTGGCGCCCAGCGCGACCTCGATTCTGTGCGCCATTGGGGCGAAGAGCTCGCTGGTCGGCGTGACCAAGTGGTGTGCGGATGTCGCGCCAGTTGGCAAACTCCCAAAACTCGGCGATTGCTGGCACATGGAGTCGGTGGATGAAATCCTGCGGCTAACGCCGTCGCTGGTGATTGGCTCTGTGCCGTACAAGCGGGAAACGGTCGGGAAACTCCTGGAGCAGCCGTTTGTCTTTCTGGCCATGAATCCACGCACGCTTGCTGATATCGAAACGGACATGCGCCTACTGGGTGGTATTACGCATCGTGCCGCCGCTGCCGAGAAGGTTGTGAGAAAAATGCGCCATGCGTTCTCGGAAATCGAAAAAAAGGCGCGGCGAAGCAAACCCAGAGCCCGCGTCTATTGCGAGGCGTGGCCAAATCCGCGAATCAGTTCCCCGCCCTGGGTGGCGGAATTGGTGAAGATTTGCGGCGGCGAGATGATTGTTCCCGCCGGAGAGAAGGTTGCCGAAGCGCAGGTAGCCGCCGCCGGGCCCGAAGTCATTGTGCTCGCCTGGGCGGCGACGGGAGCGAAGGTCGATCCTGAGCAGGCTTACAAAGTCGAGGCTTGGAAGGATGTACCGGCAATTCGAAACCGGCGAGTCCACGTAATCAGCGATGAGTTGCTGAACACCCCGGGGCCGCCGCTGATCGAGGGCGCACGCACACTTTACAAACTTCTGCATCCCGAAGACAGACTGCGAGGACGGTCATGATCAATGTCGTCGCGGCGGTAATTGAGCGCAGCGACCGGCGATTGCTGATTGGCCAGCGCCGGAAAAATGATACTTCCCCGCTGAAGTGGGAATTTCCGGGCGGAAAAGTCCGAGAAAGCGAATCACCGGAAACCGCGCTCGCACGGGAATTACAGGAAGAACTCGGTGTGACGCTGCTGAAAAGTATTGAGATTGGCCGCGTACGTCATCGTTATGCAGAAACGCCTGATGAATTGCAGATCCGTTTCTTCGCCGCCACAATCTCGGAAACCGAATTGACGCCGCGTACTTTCGAAAAGATCGCCTGGGTTTTTCCAAAAGAGCTCGGCAACTATGATTTTCTAGCCGCGAATCGTGAACTCATCGCGCAACTGGCGACCGGACGAATCAAGCCCGCAGAAATCCTCGAGAGCGCACAAGAAGCCGGCGCGAGCTGAGACCCAGCCGTGGACTGACTCTCCATTAATAGAGCAGCTTCAGGAGATCACAGGATTCGGCTTGTCGGTATTGATGCCCAGGTCGTTGATGGCTTTGTCGAGGACGGAGCGCTCAATCCTCCCATCGACGAAAAGTTCATGAAGCGTAGCCAGCGTGATGAACCGCGAGTCCACTTCGAAGAAGTCGCGGAGCGCGGCGCGCCCTTCGCTGCGCCCAAACCCATCGGTGCCAAGGGACGCCAAACGCCGCGGCATCCATTTGCTGATCATATTGGGCAAGGTTTTCAAGTAATCGGAAGCTGCGACCAGCACCCCGGGAGCGTCGGCAAGGCCCTTGGTGACGTAGGGCACGCGCGCCTTCTCGCCCGGATGCAAACGGTTCCAGCGCTCTGTTTCGATCCCGTCAAAATAAAGTTCCTTGTAGCTGGTCACGCTCCACACATCGGCGGCCACGCCATATTTTGTCTCGAGAATTTCCTGCGCCCGCAGCGTTTCGTTGAGAATCGCGCCGCTCCCAAACAATTGCGCGCGCAGCTTCGCCTTTGAGTTCGTTGCAGGCCGGAAGCGGTACATCCCTCGCAGGATGCCTTCCTTCACGTCGCCCGGCATCGATGGCATGGCGTACGGCTCGTTCATCACTGTGATGTAATAAAAAATGTTCTCGCCTTCTTTATACATGCGGCGAATTCCATCTTGGATAATCACCGCGATTTCATAGGCGAACGCCGGGTCGTACGCTTTGTTGTTCGGAACAGGCAAGGCAAGGACATGACTGTTGCCATCCTGGTGCTGCAGACCTTCGCCAGAAAGCGTTGTGCGTCCCGCCGTACCGCCGAGCATGAACCCGCGCGTGCGCATGTCCGCCGCAGCCCAGATGAAATCCGCAATACGCTGGAACCCGAACATCGAGTAATAGATGAAGAATGGAATCGTGTTGATGCCGTGCGTGGCGTAGGCCGTCCCTGCGGCAATAAACGAGGCCATCGAGCCCGCTTCGGTGATGCCCTCTTCGAGAATCTGCCCGTCCTTCGCTTCCTTGTAATAGAGCAGCGTGTTTACATCGACGGGTTCATACTTCTGCCCGACGCTGGAATAAATCCCGGCGGTGCGGAAAAGCGATTCCATGCCGAAGGTGCGGGCTTCGTCCGGCACGATCGGCACGATGAGCTTCCCGATTTCCGGATCCTTCAGCATTTTTCGCAGCATGCCCACGAACGCCATGGTCGTGGAAACTTCCCGGCCATCGCTCCCTTCAAGAAATTCCTTGAAGAGTTCGTCGTGATCCGCCGCGAGCGACTTCGACCGAATGCTGCGCTTGGGAACGTACCCGCCAAGCGATTCCCGCCGCGCGCGAAGATACTGAATCTCAACGCTATCCTCGGCTGGCCGGTAAAACGGAACTTCGATGCAATCCTCGTCGTTGAGTGGAATGCCGAAGCGCGAGCGAAACTCGCGCAGTTCATCTTCGTTGAGTTTCTTCTGCTGGTGCGTGACGTTCTTGCCTTCGCCCGCTTCGCCGAGACCGTAGCCTTTGATGGTGCGCGCGAGAATCACGGTGGGAGAGCCCTTGTGGTCCACGGCCGCCTTGTATGCGGCATAGACTTTGCGCGGATCGTGCCCGCCCAGGCGCAGCCGCCGCAAACTCTCATCGGACATGGGCTCGACAAGCTGAAGCAAACGCGGATCACTGCCGAAAAAATGCTCGCGAACATATGCGCCGGAGGAAACGACCAGCTTCTGGTATTCGCCATCGACCAATTCGCCCATACGCTTGACCAGCAGGCCCTCGGTGTCGCGTTCGAAGATGGGGTCCCACTCGCTCCCCCACAAAACCTTGATGACGTTCCAGCGAGCGCCGCGGAACGCCGATTCGAGTTCTTGAATAATCTGCCCATTGCCCCTCACGGGGCCGTCCAGGCGCTGCAAATTGCAGTTGATGACAAAAATCAAATTGTCTAGTTTCTCGCGCGAGGCCAGAGTGATCGCTCCGAGCGATTCCGGCTCGTCAGTCTCGCCGTCACCGAGGAACGTCCACACTTTCGCGTCCGTGGCAGGCTTCATGCCGCGGTCCTCGAGATAACGGTTGAAGCGCGCCTGATAAATGGCCATCAGCGGGCTAAGGCCCATGGAAACGGTCGGGAATTCCCAGAAATCGGGCATCAGCCACGGGTGCGGATAGGAAGAAAGTCCTCCGCCGGGCTTCAGTTCGCGGCGGAAATTTTCCAGCTTCTGCGCGCTGAGGCGGCCTTCCAGGAACGCGCGTGCGTAAATTCCGGGCGAGGCGTGGCCTTGAAAATAAACTGTGTCGCCCTCGAACTCCTCGGTGCGCGCTCGGAAGAAATGATTGAAACCCACCTCGTAGAGCGTCGCCGCCGAAGCGTACGTGGAAATGTGGCCGCCGATGTTGTGCTCGACCCGATTCGCGCGCACCACCATGGCCAGGGCGTTCCAGCGGATCAGGCTCTTGATGCGGCGCTCCAGTTCCTGGTCGCCGGGGAAAAGAGGCTGCAGCCGGACCGGAATGGTATTCGCGTAAGGAGTATTTGCGCTGAACGGCAAGTCGATGCCGTTGACGGTAGCGTGCGCGCGGAGCCGTTCGAGGATTTCTGCTGCAACCTCAGGCCCGCTGGATTCCAGGACGGAATCCAGTGACTCAAGCCATTCCTGAATCTCTACGTCTTCCATGCCATGCGGCTGCGTGGATATTTCGTTGTCCATAACTTCGATCGGTTCCTCGTCTCTTGATTTGCCGGTTGTACCCCGGCAAGCGCGGCTTTCTTATGCAAGCGATAAGGAGAATAGAATACACCGCGAAGAGAATCTCTGCACGGTCCGGCGGAAAATTTCTTGAGCCATGTTGAGCAGCCGCGACCGCTGGGTCCGCTTGCCACGGGCCTTCACAGAGTTCGGCCGCCATCAACCACTAGCACCTGCCCGGTAATAAATTTTGAACAAGCCAGAAAGACGACGGCGCCTGTGACGTCTGGCGGAACACCTGTCCGCGCCAGCGGGGCGAGCTTAATGAAGTCGGCTTCCCATTCCGGCGGATCGCCAGGCATCGTGATCGTGCCCGGCGCAATAGCGTTTACGCGCACTTCCGGCGCCAGGGCCTTCGCCAGCACTTTCGTCAGCATTACGACGCCGGCTTTCGAGACAGAGTGCGCGATGTATCCAGGCCAGCCGAGCAGCCCGCCCGTATCCGCAAAATTAATGATGGTCCCCTTTGTTCGCCGCAGAAGCGGCGCTGCCGCTTGCGCGCAGAAAAAGGGCGCCTTCAGGTTGGTATCGAGTGAGGCGTCCCAGATCTCCTCGGTGGTGGAAATGATGCTCGACGGAAGAAAATTGGCCGCGCTGTTCACTAGAATGTCCAGGCGGCCGAACTGCTTGGCCGTCTGGTCAAAGAGGCGTTTGATTTCGGCGACACTCGTCAGATCTGCGGCGATCGCATAGCCTCTCCGGCCAGCTTTCTCGATCTCAGTGACCGCCGACTGCGCATCTCCCGCTGAAGAACGGTAGTGGATGACGATGTCCGCGCCCTCTTCCGCCAGGCGCATCGCCACCGCTCGCCCCAGGCGCTTGGCGGAGCCTGTGACAACGGCAACTTGGCCTTTTAACTTCCCGCCGTTTCGCGCAATGGCTGCCGTCATGACCGAAAACGATACCATAGCCCGCAAAGCCGCTGAGACTCCTCCCCGATTCGCAGGCTGTCGCCCACTCAGCATCGCCGTGCGTTGAACTGATAGAATCAACGGCCAATGGAGGCGTGATGAATCTCGATCTCTTGGCCATCGCCGCGCACCCCGACGACGTTGAACTCACCTGCGGCGGCACGCTGCTGAAAATGGCGCAGCGCGGCTACAAAACAGGAATCCTCGATTTGACCGCAGGCGAAATGGGCACTCGCGGCACCCCAGAGACTCGCGCGAAAGAGGCCGCCAAAGCCGCCAAGCTTCTTGCCGTCAAGTGGCGCGGCACTCTCGGCGTACCCGATTCGGATGTCCAGCCCTCCCGCCAGCACAAGCTTCGTCTCGCGGCCGTCATCCGCGAGCTTCGCCCCAAGACGGTCATCATTCCCTACTGGGAAGCCCGGCATCCCGACCACTACCATGCCTCGACTCTCGGCTATGAAGCGTGTTTCCTGGCGGGCTTGAAGCAACTCCCCATCGAAGGCGAAGCCTACCGCCCATTCAAAATCCTCTATTCGCTCTCCTTCGCCGACGTGCGGCCGACTTTTGTCGTTGACATCACCGCCCAATACGAGCAACGCCGCAAGGCCATCCTGGCGTTCGCCTCTCAATTCCGGCCTGAAAAGGGCGAGTCAGCCTTCGCCCACAAAAAGCACCAAGTCTTCCTTGCTATCGACCGGCTCGAGGATCAAATGAACCAGCTTGCGCGCCGCTACGGTGAACTGATTGGCGTAAAGTACGGTGAGCCTTTCCTGCAGAAGGAACTGATGGAGGTCGAAGATGTTGTAAAGATGGAAGTTCGGTCGATCTGAGCCTTAGAATTTCTCATCTTCCTGAGCGGGAGAAAACCCGGGAATTTTCTGGCCCCCGGCGGCGCGCTCGACCCGCACGCGGATCTGCGCCTCGTCCTCGGCGCCGGACTTGCGCAGGACCACCATGGTATTCAATGCCTCGGAGTACAGCCGGGTGACCAGGTAGATATCGCCAGTGCCGTCTTTCTTCCAAAGCTGGCCAATCTGGATTTTCGTGACGCCCATAAAGGACCGGCTTTGACTGTAGAGTGAGCCGCATAGTGTGTCAACTGCCTCCCCCGCATAAGGTACGCACTCAGTACGCGGGAGTGAGAGCCCTCCCCCTGCGCCTTGCGACCGCAGTGCCCCTCGTCTCGGCACCCTGGTGCCTCCTTCCGCCCGAAAACCGCCCGAACTTCGCGGGAATAGGAAACCTTCCCGGACCGTCTTACATCCTAGTAGTCACATGAAACAGTTGTGAGGGCCTGCCCGGCACCAGCAGGTGTATAATAGTGGGTAGGCGGAGGCACACGTCATGCAAGAGATTCTGCGGCATACCGTCAGACTGGCACTAGTGAGCGCTCTTCTCGCAGGTTTAGCCTTCGCTGCCCCTCAAAGTCAGGATCCTCCGAGCCAGGACCCCTCAAAGACGCCCCCGCCCGCGCAGCAGCAGACACCGCCGCAAACCGGCTCTCAGCCGGTTCCTCAGAAGGACACCGTCACCCCCAGGAATTCCAAGGAAGACGTCGAAGCCATTGGCAACCGCAATGTGGGCAAGGGCGTCAACCTTTTTTCGCTCGAACGCGAAATCGCTCTCGGCAAGCAGTTGGCGCAGGAAGTTGAGCGCTCCTCCAAGCTGATTGATGACCCCATCGTCACGGAATATGTCAATCGCGTCGGCCAGAACCTGGTACGCAATTCCGATGCGCGCGTTCCCTTCACCATCAAAGTCATCGATTCCGACGAGGTCAACGCTTTCGCGCTGCCCGGCGGCTTCTTTTATGTGAACAGCGGCCTGATCCTCCGCGCCCAGGAAGAGTCCGAGCTCGCCGGCGTCATGGCTCACGAGATTTCCCATGTGTGCGCGCGGCACGGCACCAAGAACGCTACCAAGGGCGAATTGATGCAGCTCGCCACCATTCCCCTGATCCTCCTCGGCCCCGGCGGCTGGGCCGGCTACGGCATTTATCAGGGCGTGAATCTCGCCATTCCCGTCACCTACCTCAAGTTCAGCCGTGACGCCGAGCGCGAGGCCGATTATCTCGGCATCCAGTACATGTACAAGACTGGTTACGACCCGAACTCTTATGTCACTTTCTTCGAGCGCATCCAGGCCGACGAAAAGCGCCGCCCGGGTACCATCCCCAAGGTTTTCTCAACGCATCCGCCAACACCGGAACGCATCGAAAACTCGCAAAAGGAAATCGCCCGCATCCTCCCGGCGAGGCAGGAATACATCGTCACGACGTCCGAATTCGATACCGTAAAGTCCCGCCTCCGCAACATCATGTTCACACGCAAGGTTTCGGACAATGCCCCCGGCAAGCCGACCCTGCGCACCAAAACAGAGCAATCCAAGAAGCAGCCCACGGGCAACGATCCCAACAGCAGCGACGACGATCGCCCCACGCTCAAGCGCCGCCCCGACACGCAGCCGTAATGTAGCGGCGGGTCTTTAGACCGGTTTTTTTTCTTACTCAAGCAAGGGCAGGCATTCTTCGAACAGCCTAGTGCAAACCTTGCTCATGCATTCCAACTCGAGCTTCCCGGGCACAAACCTCTCACGCTCAACCTTGCATTTGACTGGGACGCGTGTGTGTGGGACGCTTCCCGTTCCGGACGGTAA
>Ga0137399_10000348_pt1 | contig 17862 bp, 6 predicted proteins | sample czorhiz316metaG_FD_104810 | JGI IMG/M metagenome (GOLD analysis project Ga0137399, IMG submission 104810) | Vadose zone soil microbial communities from Angelo Coast Range Reserve, California, USA - czorhiz3.16 metaG | ecosystem: Environmental > Terrestrial > Soil > Vadose zone | place: USA...
CTATACACGACAGATCATTACGGAGAAGTTGTCCGAGGCGCTCAAAATGGATCCCAGTATGATCCGCGGTGATGCGTCATTTGCGGACTACGGCGTCGATTCCATCATCGGTGTCAATCTCGTGCGCACGATCAGCGAGGCGTTGCAGATTGAACTGGAAACAACGAGCCTGTTTGAATACAGCACAGCCGATCAACTGGCCCAGTACATCGTGAAGAACTGGCCGGAACAGATTGCTGCGCAGATCGTTCGGGTCAAGGGTATTTCGCAAAAATCCAGCCAGGCAATAGATGAGCCGCGGGCCGAGGTTGAGGCCCGCACCGGACCTCGTTTTAATGGAACTACGCGATTCGCAGGCCTGCGAAACGCGTTCGATGCCGAGGATGAAAGCGACTCGAAAAATATCACCGCCGAGCCTATAGCCATCATCGGGATGAGCGGACGTTTCGCGGAATCAGAGTCCCTGGATGCATTTTGGCAACATCTCGCGCAAGGAAAGAATCTCGTCACAGAAGTGTCTCGGTGGAGTCCGACCGATTGTGTGATGTCCAAGCCCTCGGGCGGCAACGGGTATTGCAGCCACGGTAGTTTTGTCGACTCCATCGATCAATTTGATCGGTCGTTCTTCGGGATCTCTTCCATGGAAGCGACTTACATGGATCCGCAACAGCGCTTGTTCCTGGAAGAATCCTGGAGAGCGTTGGAAGATGCAGGGTACGCCGGCAAGAGCGTGCATGAGAAGCAATGCGGAGTCTACGTCGGTTGTGGAAGTTCCAACTACGACAGGCTTGCCGCGGAAAACACGCCGCCGCAGGCCTTCTGGGGAAATTCTCAGTCCGTTACCCCCGCGCGGATCGCCTACTGCCTCAATCTTCAGGGGCCCGCGATAGCGGTAGATACAGCCTGCTCCAGTTCTCTGGTCGCCATACATTTAGCCTGCCAGGGTCTATGGTCGCGAGAAATGGAGATGGCTCTGGCAGGCGGAGTCTTTTTACAACCAACTCCCGGGTTCTACCAGGTCGCCAATCGTGCCGGCATGCTTTCGCCGGAGGGGAAATGCTACAGCTTTGACGCCAGAGCCAATGGTTTCGTGCCCGGCGAAGGCGTCGGGGTGGTGGTACTGAAGCGCTTGCGCGACGCTCTGGCAGATGGGGACCACGTCCATGGAGTGATTGCAGGAAGCGGCATCAATCAGGACGGCAGGTCGAATGGTTTGATTGCTCCAAATGGGCGCGCCCAGGAACGGTTGGAACGTTGGGTATATGACCGCTTCAAGATCGATCCGGGAACGATTCAGGTGGTTGAAGCCCACGGCACGGGGACTCTGTTAGGGGATTCGATCGAATACGGCGCAATCAGCCGTGCCTTCCGTGAATATACAGACAAGAAGCAATTCTGCGCGCTCGGGACGGTCAAAACGAATATCGGTCATACGTCCACGGCCGCGGGTGTCGCGGGTGTTTTGAAACTTTTGCTGTCGCTGAAGCACCGGCAGATCCCGCCATCCCTGCATTTCGAGAAAAGCAGTCCCGGCATCGATTTCGAGTCTGGTCCGTTCTATGTCAATACCCGGCTGCAGGAATGGGCAGTCGAACGCGATCAGACACGGCGAGCGGCCGTCAGTTCTTTCGGGTTCAGCGGCACCAACGCGCATTTGATCCTTGAAGAGGCGCCTTCGATCGAGCGAGCGGTCGACGAGTCGCCGGCCTATATGGTGGTGCTCTCGGCCCGAACCGCCGAACAGTTGAAGCAGCAGGCACACAATCTCCTCGGGCATCTCAAACGTACGTCCGGCCTGTCGATGACCAACTTGAGCTTCACCCTATTCGTGGGCCGTATGCATTTCACGCATCGCCTCTCCTGTGTTGCGCGCAACCAAAGCGAGCTGATTCGTCTTCTACAGCAATGGGTCGAAACGGGAGCGGCGAGCCAGATTCATGCGAGTGCGATTCAGGAAGGCAAAGTTCGGGAGCAGGTGTCGCTGAGGAAATTCGGAAACTACTGCATCCAGAAATGCAGGAACGCGGCGAATGCCGCCGTCTATCTGGAGAATCTGTCGGCCATCGCCGAGCTTTATGTCCAGGGATATTCGCTCGACTTTCAAACCCTGTTTTCCGGAGATACGCTGAGGATCCCGCTACCGACGTACCCATTTGCCCGGGAACGTTACTGGCTCGACGGTGTCGCTACCGCGCCGAGACCGGCGGCAGCTGTGACGTCACTTCACCTTTCACTTCCGACCAATACGCCGAATCTCGAGCAGCCGAGCTACCGCTCTACCTTCACCGGCGCATATGACGACCTTCGCGGGTGGCTCCAGAACGAGCTGTCGCAGATGGTCATGGAGTTCCTGAACCTCCAGGAGCGCGATGTTGCGCCGGACAGGGTATTGGTGGATCTGGGATTCGATTCAATCGGCCTGACGAATTTTGCGAACGCGATCAACAAGAAGTTCGAACTGGACCTCACACCGGTTCTCTTCTTCGATTATCCGTCGGTGGGCGAGATCGCGAAGTATCTGTCCGCGGAGCGGGAAAGCGAGATTCGTCGATTCTACCGAAGGTCCGCAACCCTCATCCAGGCCGTTGCCCGGCCGTCAGCGCCGCAGCGGACGGCGAATACAGCGCCGGTCGTGCAAGAGATGTCTCCTCAAACGCGCTTTGTAAACGAGCCGATCGCAATCGTCGGCATCGCCGGCGTCATGCCGCAATCCGAAGATCTGGACGTGTTGTGGGGGAATTTAAAGAACTCGAAGGATCTGGTTACCGTCATCCCGGAGGATCGCTGGAATTGGGAGGATTACTATGGCGATCCTCTCAAGGAAGTGAACAAGTCGAACTCCAGGTGGGGCGGTTTCATGAAGGAGATCGATAAGTTCGACCCGCTGTTCTTCGGAATCTCCCCGAGAGAAGCGCAGATGATGGACCCGCAACAGCGGATCTTCCTGGAAACCGTATGGAAGGCGATCGAGGATTCCGGGCAAAAGGTCTCCGATCTGTCCGGCACGAGAACCGGCGTGTTTGTGGGCGTCGGCTCGAATGATTACCTCGACATTATGAGGACCCTCCCCATTACCCTGGACGGCTATACGGCCTCGGGGAATGCTCACTCCGTCCTGGCCAATCGGGTTTCATTCCTGCTCAATCTGCGCGGACCCAGCGCACCCATCGACACTGCCTGTTCCAGTTCATTGGTCGCTCTGCACAGAGCCATCGAATCGATCCAGGCCAGAAGCTGTGATATGGCGATCGTCGGCGGCGTGCAGGTCATTCTGAGCCCTGGCGGGTACATTTCGTTCGGCATGGCCGGAATGTTGAGCAGCGACGGGAAATGCAAAACGTTCGACAAGGGCGCGAATGGTTATGTGAGAGGAGAGGGTTGCGGAGCAATGCTTCTCAAGCCTCTGTCGGCGGCCGTGGCGGACGGGAATCACATTTACGCGGTCATCAAGGCGACGTCGGAAAATCATGGTGGGCGCGTGACGACGATGATCGCGCCGAATTCGGCCGCACAGGCTGCTCTCCTCATCGAGGCCTACGAAAAAGCGCAAATCGATCCCGCAACCGTTGGGTACATCGAATGCCACGGCACTGGAACGAGCCTCGGAGATCCAATCGAGATTCAGGGGCTGAGGAAGGCGTTTTCTGATCTGTACAAGCGACGCAATAAAGTTCCCGCCGGTACGCCTCACTGCGGTTTGGGCACGGTAAAGACCAATATCGGCCACCTGGAGACCGCCGCCGGCATCGCGGGCGTGCTCAAGGTCCTGCTGGCCCTGAAGCACAAACAGATTCCGGCGAACGTCCACTTCGAAGAGCTGAATCCGTACATCACTCTCGAGGGAACGCCGTTCTATGTCGTCGATAAGCTCACGCCATGGGAGGCCGTGAGGGGCGATGACGGGTTGCCGATTCCTCGCAGGGCAGGTGTCAGCTCCTTTGGTTTTGGCGGCGCCAATGCCCACGCCGTGCTGGAGGAGTACATCGCTCCGGCACGTCCGACGCCGGCTGCAGCGGGCGAGCCGCAAGTGATCGTTCTGTCCGCGAAAAATGAAGATCGGCTACGAGCATACATTCAGTCAATGCAGGCGTACCTCGAGACGCATGACGTCGAACTGATTGACTTCGCCTACACGCTGCAGGTCGGAAGAGATGAGATGCCCGAACGACTGGCGTTGGTCGTCTCGAGCACGGAAGAGCTGAAACAAACATTCGGGGAGATTCTCGGCGCAGGCGAGCCGCAAGGCAGCTACCGCAATCACGTAGTAAACAAAGAAGCCCGCACGGGGGAAACCTTCGTCCAGGCTCTCATCGAACGGAAAGAGCTTTCCAGGCTGGCGGAGCTTTGGGTATCCGGAGCGAAGATCGACTGGCGCTTGCTGCACAAGCCGGGTGCTGCGCGGCGTATCTCCGTTCCTACGTATCCTTTTGCGAGGGAGCGTTATTGGATCCCCGGCGCAAATGGAAAAATCGATCGCGCGGCAACCAGGGCGATTCCACAAGAGGGAGTCGATCAGCGCAGGGGCGCTACGGGCCAGGAAGAAGTCAAAGCACGTTTGGAGACTTTCGTTCCGGTGTGGAATCCCGTGCGCCTGGAAGAGAGCAAACGGATCGTTCTTCCGGAGTCAACCAGAATAGTTCTGCTGGGAAGCGACCGAGGTCAACTGGATTGGGTACGGAAGTCCTACCCGCGGGCGGAGCTTCTGGAGATCGTCTCGCCCTCCAGCGTCGGCTGCTCCTTCGATCAGCTACTCTGGGTTGCGCCCGACGTGAATACAGGCGCTGGTCGGGAGAGCGCGGTCGATGAGCTCATCATCGAACAGCAAGAAGAAGGCGTTCTGGCTGTCTTCCGCATCATCAAGGCCCTTTTGCATTCGGGCTATGCGAACAAGAACCTTCAATGGACAATCGTCACCGGCAGGACTCAGCGGGTAACAGAAGGTGAGCCGATTCAGCCCGCCCACGCCGGAATCGCCGGCCTGATCGGCAGTCTGGCAAAGGAATATCCCCACTGGGATCTAAGGCTCCTGGACGTGGATTCCCTCGCATCAGTGGCGGCTCGCGAATGCTTGTCGCTGCCCTGGGACAAGCAAGGCAACGCCCTGGCACATCGTCGGACCGAATGGTTCCAGCAGGGAATGGCGCCCATAACGACCCTGCCCCAGGCGACCCCCGTGTATCGGCAAAACGGCGTGTATGTCGTGATCGGCGGCGCCGGTGGGATCGGTGAAGTGTGGAGCCGGTTCATGATCGAACACTACCAGGCCAACCTGGTCTGGATCGGCCGGCGTCCATACGACGCCGCCATTGAAGAAAAGATCAATTCGTTCTCTCGGCTGGGGCATGCTCCTCTATATATTTCGGCCGATGCAGCGAACCGGGGTGCGTTGGAGCAGGCACGCAGCACAATTTTGAAAACGTATCCCGCCATTCATGGAGTCGTCCACTCAGCGTTGGTCTTGCATGATCAGAGCATTGCCCGCATGGACGAATCGGGATTCAGAGCCGGCTTATCTGCCAAAGTTGACGTCAGCGTGAATTTGGATCGGGTGTTCGGCAACGAGGAACTGGATTTCATGCTCTTCTTCTCCTCGATCGTATCCTTCGTCAAGTCAGCCGGCCAGTCCAATTACTCCGCCGGCTGTACCTTCAAGGACAGCTTTGCGCACATGCTGCAGCAACAGCGCGCTTATCCAGTAAAGATCATGAACTGGGGGTACTGGGGTAATGTCGGCGTCGCAGCTAATGAATCCCACAGGCAAAACATGGCGCGGATCGGTCTGGGATCCATCGAGCCAGACGAAGGAATGGCATCTCTGCAAGTTTTGGTGAATTCCGAGATGCGTCAGGTCGCCTTGATCAAGACGCTCAATGTAAAGCATGGCCTACCCCAACGTTCTGTGGGTGTTGAACACGCGGATGTAAAGGGCACAGACGTCGCGGGCTATATACGAAAGATCATCACCGGGACGCTGTCCGATGAACTCAGAATGGATGCTGCAGTAATCGGCAATGATGCGCCATTGACGGACTACGGCGTCGATTCCATCGTTGGTGTCAGTCTTGTCCGCAGCATAAGTGAGGCGCTGCAGATTCAACTGGAAGCTGCAAGCCTGTTTGAATACCGCACAGTCAACCAACTGACCGAATACATACTGAAGAACTGGCAACAACAGATTTCGGAGGGACTGGCGGGTGGCGCAAGCGCAGAGCGTCATTACACGACAAAGGCCAGTGCTGATTCCGTAGCCCGGTTTCACCCCTTACTTCACACTAATACGTCCACTCTCGGCCAGCAGAGCTACAGCGCTACCTTGACAGGAGCGGAATTCTTCCTGAAGGACCACCGGTTGGCCACTGACGGTCACGCCGGGCAAACAGTGTTGCCTGAGGCCGCCTATCTGGAAATGGCGCGGGCTGCGATAGAGACGGCTGCGCGCATTCCCCAGGGATCCTCGGTTATAGAGCTGCAGCATACGGTCTGGGGTCATCCGATGGTCGTTGACGGAAGCAGACAAGTGACAATCGCCTTGTTGGCAAACGACAACGAGCAAATACATTTTGAGATCTACAGCGACGAAGCGGAGCAAGAAATCGTTCACTGTCAGGGCCGAGTCACCATTAGTGATCAACCCGTTCCCACGTCGTTGGACGTTGATGCACTACAAGGGCAGATGCACCAGGGCAAACTGGGCCCGGACAGCGTATATGCGGCATTCGCGAAGATGGGCGTTCACTATGGACCCGCTCATCAAGCCATAACAACTGTACATCAAGGAGATGAACAGCTACTGGCGCGGTTGTCTTTACCGGCAGTTGTCGCGGCGACCGACGCCGGCGCCTGGCACCGCGGCCATTCGTTACACCCGAGTTTGATGACCGGGGCCATTCAAGCCGGCATGCGGCTGGTCGCCGACGCGACTGATCGTCCCGCCATAACGTTGTCGGCACATGCCCTGGAATGTTTACGCGTGCTATCTCCCTGCAAGGAAGAAATGTTCGCCTGGGCGCGCTACTCTGTCGAGGCGCTGCCACAAGACGAACTGATCAAGGTGGATATCGACCTGATCGACACCAAAGGAAACGTGTGTGTGCAAATGCGTTGTCTATCGTTTCAATTCGACAACGCGGCAATAGGCGCAGAAGAAACGATCGAGCTCTTTTTGAGACAGGAAGCCTCAGCTCAATTACAGAGACCGTTGGATGAAATTCCTGCGGATCGAAGTTATTTCGATCTGGGATTCTCTTCGCCTGCCATTTCGAACTTCATCCAGGCGATTAATAGGCTACTCAACGAAAGTCTATCGCCCAGTGTGCTTTTCGACCACAGGGACATTCGAAGCCTGGCCGCATATCTGCTGGCGACTTATCCAGATAAGATCCATGCTCTAGCGCCGACCAGACAGGGTCAGGTGTATTCAGTGGGGCCGCGTCGACCCATGACGACTTTAGTTCCCCTGCCCAGAAAGACATTTTTTTCGGACAGGTTGGCGCGATCGTCTGAGTCCGAAATGAGTGGCGAACAGCTCCTGGAAGAGATCTCGTGGCAAAAAGCGTCACTTGATGGCAGCTACGAGAAAGTGACGTTCTGATAGAGGGTCCCCCATGGAAACAGTAACCGAGTTTCTCAAGACATTAGCCACCAAAGGCGTCAAGTTGTCCGCCGAGGCGGGCCAGTTGAATTGCTACGCGCAGAACGGAACGCTCACCAGTGACATCAGGAAAGGCATCATCCGATATAAGTCCGAGATTATCGCGTTATTGGAAGGCCGCGAAAAGAGGCAACAGGCGCAGGCCGAGAAAAGTTCTTCGCGACAATCGAAGGGATTTCCGCTGTCGGCGGGACAAAAGGGACTGTACATTCTGCAAAAAGTCCACCCCCAAATGACCGCATACAACCTGCCCCTGTGCATAAAACTCAACGGCGAAATCGATGTGAAACTACTGGAGGAAGCCTGGAGTTGTGCATTGAATCAGTATCCCATTCTCACTGCGAGAATAGTGGCAGACGAAGGTACGTTGTGTCACTCCCTTGATGATCGGTGCAGAACATCGATTCAACAGCAGGCAGTTGCGTTCACGGACCGGCAGCGTCTGGTCGCGTTTCTGCGCCGGCGGGTAAAACAGCCTTTCGACCTGGATCGAGGTCCCTTAGCCAGAATCGAATTATTTACGCTCAATGATCAGGAGCGTATTCTCCTGCTCACCATTCACCACATTATTTTCGACGGCGTTTCCGCAGTGGTTTTGCTGCGGTCTGTGATCGCCAACTATCAAGCACTAAGCAAGGGCAAGCCGGTCTCCCTGTCACGTGAGCGATCGGGTTACCAGGAGTTCGTCGCCTGGGAAGAGGCGATGCTGGCATCGGCGGAAGGCCGGTCGCACGCCGACTATTGGCAGCAACGACTCGGCGGTGAACTATCAAGCATCGAACTGTTTCCTGATCTGCCGCGTCTGGCGTCACCAAGTTTCGAAGGAGCATCACTGGCCGAGACCCTGCCGGCGGACGTGTCGCGCGGAGTTCGTGATTTTGCGAAGGCACATTCGATCCTTCCTTCGGTTGTTTTCCTGGCGGCATTCAAAATTCTATTGCATCGATATACCAACCTGGACGACATCATCGTCGGCATGCCCGTGATCGTGCGGCCGGGGCAAAAGTTTTCGGCGGAAGTCGGCTATTTCATCAACATGGTTCCGCTGCGCACGCGTGTCGGAGGCCGGCTCAAGCTCAGTGAGTTCCTGCGTGAGGTGCAAGGCACGATGCTGGATGCGATCTCTCACTCCAGCTATCCGTTCGAGCTCATGCTGGACAAGCTGCGGACCAAACCGGGAACAAAGAACCCGGTGTTTCAGGTCAATTATGCGTATCAGAATTTCATAAGCGACGCGAGTTTCGCGTCGTTATCGCCACAACAAGCAATCGATGTTCAAAACGTGCCGGAAATTGGTCCGGAGGGCTATTCCGATCTGGGGCTGGAGATATTCGACAAAGACGCGTTATTCAGCGTGCATGTCCGATATAACCCGGATCTATATCAGGAACACGCGATCAAGCGCTTTTGCGAACATTACGCGGCCTTGCTGAAGAGCCTCGGCGAAGATGGAGACCGGCTGCTGCATGAATACTCCATCCTGCCGGAACAGGAAAAACACAGGCTGCTGGTAGAGTTCAACGACACCCGCGCGGACTACCCGGAGGACAAATGCATTCATGATTTGTTTGCCGAGCGGGTGGTACTCGACCCCGGCCATACAGCTGCCGTCTCTGGCGAGCAAGCGCTGAGCTATCAGAAGCTCTATCAGAAGAGCTGTGATCTCGCCCTGTATTTGCAGTCCCTGGGCGTCAGACCCGACAGCGTGGTTGCGCTCTGTATGGAACGATCTCTCGAGATGATGCAGGGGATCATGGGAACGGTACACGCAGGTGGAGCGTATTTACCACTGGATCCTGATTATCCCGATGACAGACTGACCTATATGCTGCAGGACAGTGCTGCAGCGATTGTTCTTACTCAGGAGAAATTCAGAGACAGGATAAGTTCGCTCGCGACACAAGGCGTCACGGTAGTCAGCCTGGACAGGGAGTGGCCGGAAATCAGCAGGAGTGTGGTTGCGCTGGAGACTCAGGGCGTCGAATTGCGTCGAGACGTGAAGCCTCACAATGTTTGTTACGTGATCTACACGTCCGGTTCTACCGGCAAACCCAAGGGCGCACTGGTCGAACATCGGGCGTTGGTGAATCGAATTCACTGGATGCAGAAACGCTATCCGCTGGATGGGGGCGACGTCGTCCTGCAGAAAACACCGTACAGCTTCGATGTTTCTGTGTGGGAGTTCTTCTGGCCCATGATGGCTGGCGCGTCGGTCGTGTTTGCAGTGCCGGATGGGCATAAAGACGTTCAGTATCTGGAAAGTCTCATCGACAAGGCGAAGGTGACGACACTGCATTTCGTTCCGTCGATGCTGCGCGCCTTTCTGGACAATGCCCAGGCCGGCTGTAATAGCGTGCGACAGATATTTGCGAGTGGAGAGGCGTTAGACAAAAAGTCTGTAGATCGTTACAAAACGAAATTCCCGAACGCGGTATTGCATAACTTGTATGGTCCGACAGAGGCCGCGATCGATGTAACGTCATTTGATTGCTCGCAATTGACCTACCCCTTTGTGCCGATCGGTACTCCCATCGACAACATCCAACTCTATATTCTTGATCAACACAACCATCCTCAGCCGATCGGGGTGCCGGGTGAGCTGCATATCGCGGGCGATGGTCTTGCCAGGGGGTATCTGAATCGTCCTGAATTAACACAGGAAAAATTCGTTGCCAATCCGTTCCAGCCGGGCACGCGCATGTACAAAACCGGTGACCTGGCCTGTTGGTTGGACGATGGCAACATTCAGTATCTGGGCCGGATCGACACGCAAGTCAAAATCCGTGGCTTCCGCGTGGAGATCGGCGAGATCGAAGCCCGGCTCAATCAACACCCGCAGGTACAAGACAGTGCCGTTATCGCGAAGGGTCAAGACGTAGACAAGCACCTCATCGCTTTTTGCCGGGCTAAAGAGACGACAGCGGATCAGATCGTCCAGCTGCCGAATGACGAACTGCGCGCGCACCTGTTGAAGACGTTGCCCGATTACATGGTGCCTGCCGCGTTTGTCAGCGTGGCCGCGATTCCGTTGAGCTCGAACGGCAAGGTCGACCGGCGCGCGCTGGCACGGATGGACGTGACGATAGCGTCGGGCCAGGCCTATGTGACGCCGCGGAACGACACGGAAAAGCAACTCGTCGAAATCTGGGCGCAGGTATTGAACCTGGCGCCGGAGACCATCGGCGTCAATGACAACTTCTTCGAGCTTGGCGGGCACTCGCTGTCCGCGATGCAATTGACGGCGAAAACGAACAGGCATTTCAAGCAAATGCTGCCTCTGGCAGTACTCTTCAGTGCTCCAAACATCGCTGCTTTCGCGAAATTGATCTCGAGTGAAGAGGCGCCGTCTTTCGATATCCTCGTCCCGATTCACACCAATGGCGACCGGCCGCCGATCTTTGCCGTACCCGGAGTTGGCGGTAATGTGCTGTCGCTGCGGCCGCTCAGCAAGGCGCTGGGTGATCAACAGCCTCTCTTCGCCCTGCAGGCTGTTGGCCTTGACGGCAAAACACCGCCCCTTGGCAGCGTCGAGCAAACGGCCCACGCCAATATCGCAGCACTGAAAACGGTACAGCCTCGAGGCCCCTATGGCTTGATCGGACATTCCTACGGCGGTGTGGTCGCCTATGAAATGGCCAGAATCCTCCTGGAGCGGGGAGAGGAAATTTCCTCTCTTATATTGCTGGACTCAATCGCTCCGTCGATCGTGCAGAGGAATGTCGCTTCCGACGAGGTTGCCGAACTCGTCGACGCCTGTGTGGCCGTAGCCAATGTATATGGAGCAAACCTGGAGATCGATATTGAACGGTTGCGACAATTGTCCAATCAGGAGCACGTTCACTATCTCGCCGGTCTGCTGAACGATCGTGGTCTGGAGATCAACAGCGACCAACTCGCCGCGTTTTATCGCGTTTATCGAGCCAATCTGCTTTGCTATCGCACCTATACGCCGTCGTTGCTGTCACACAAGATCGATGTGTCGTTGTACCGCGCAACACGAGGGTGTCCGGATCCACTGAACTTGCCTCGCGACTACGGCTGGGATCAGCTGCTTCAGAGCCCCATTCGGACCTTCGACGTCGAGGCGGACCATTTTTCAATATTGGAAAACCTGCCTATTGAGAGGAGTCTTCATGCCCAGTAGAGAGCGAGTTGCGACCATATTCAAGTTGGCGTTTCCCGTCAGCATCGCTTTAAGTTCAAGTTTAGTGATGTCGTTGATCGATCTTGCCATGGTTGCACCACTGGGAAGCCAGGCTACAGCAGCCGTGGGATTGTCGGTCTTCAGCCAGACGCTTGTTTTGGCTTTCGTGGTGGGGATTGCGCCGGCAGTTCAGGGGCTGGTCGCCCGCAGAAGAGGCGAGGGTTCCACGGAACCAAAATGCGTGCCTCTCAATGGAGGTCTATTGACCGCCCTGATCGTGGGGGCACCTTTGACGATTTTTGGCTACTTCTTCGCTCCCTTCTTCTTCTCTTTGATTTCCTCTGACCCTGAAGTCACAAAGATAGGCGTTCCATTCCTCCGGGTTCTCTACACGGCCATTGTCGCTGCAGGAATGGGCTCCGCCTTCAAAGGCTTTTGGACCGGCATGGAAAAGCCGAACGTGTATATGGCGATCGTCCTTTTCATGAGTTTCCTGAACTTCTGCCTGAACTATGTGCTGATTTCAGGACGTTTCGGCGCTCCTGCCCTGGGAGCGACGGGAGCTGCAATCGGCACGGCAATATCTCTGTACGCAGGCGTCATTATCAATTTCGCGATTACTTACCTTCATTTCCGAAAGGATGGCTTTTTGACCGTAAAGCCGGAGAGGTCTCTTTTGGTGCGCATCTTTAAGGTGGGGCTGCCTGGTACCATGCAGGAGTTCTTCTTTTCAGCCGGCTATATCGTCTTTTATTGGATGATCGGACAGGTCGGAACGGCAGAGTTAGCCGCCACGAACGTTCAGGTTCGAATCTCGATGGTGTTCGCGATCCTGTCGATGTCTCTAGGAAGCGCCTCCGCTACCCTGGTCTCCAAAACCGTAGGGGAGGGCGACCCTGCAGGGGCTGCTCAGTGGGGGTGGGATTCAGGAAAACTGGGAGTTATCAGCATTACGTTGCTGGCGCTTCCTCTTGTTCTCTTTCCAAGATTTTTTCTATCGATTTTTCTTTCTGATCCACACGCGATATCGATTGCCGTCAGACCCTGGCAACTGGTGACGGCGCTGGCTGGACTGGGCAGTCTGATTTATATATTTGCCTATACTTTGGTCAGCGTCGGCGATGGGAGCCGAGTGGTGATGATTTCGTTCGGTACCCAATGGCTCTTGTTTTTGCCTGCGGTGTGGATTGTCGGCCCCTATTTACATTACGGCCTCTTACAGATTTCTTTCATTCAAGCGGCCTACGGTGCCCTTGCCGCCTCTTTGATCACCGCGATCTGGGCCCAGGGCAGATGGAAGAAAATCAAAATCTGATCCGATCCCGCCCGCCCCGGATACCACCCGATTTGTTAGCCGCCTATCCGATTGGTTAGGCAATTAGCAGTGAGGCACGTCGTCTCATGTGACGCTACGAAGCATTTACGGCGTCCCGGATCTGGAGTGGAACGTGCACCGTGGTGCCCAACAACTGCGGGGCGCAGACAGAAGTCCGAACCTTGCTCTCCCCAGTGATGCACTTGGCGAAAATGCCAAGATGGCGGCAGCCTGCTTGACTTATAAAGCCGATCTCTTCAAACACGACCTTCCCGACGCTGGGGATAATTCACCAAATTTCTCACTCCTGAGTCCGACTTAATTTCAGAAGATGGCCATTATGAAAAATTACATTGGTTTGGCGATCAGTGCGCACGATCCCAGCATAGCGATTGTTGATAAGAATGGAGAGCTGGTGTATGCGGAGGGAGCTGAAAGGCGATTGCAATCCAAGCGGGCGTGGGGAAATCCACCAGATCATGTGAACTATATCGAGGAGCTTGTTTCTCAGTATTGCGATCCGGATGCTGATACCGTCGTAGGCTTGACCTGGCCAAAGCATATAGCCTGGGGTCTATCAATCGCTTTGCCGATTTTGAGTTCCAAAATTCGTAGGGCGAACCAGAACGGGAGAAGATTGCTAACGGCACTTAAACTCGGGTTACTTTGTCACAAGTCGGTGCTGAATTTTGGGACGACTGGATTAGAACTGGCCTTTGCCAACAGCAAATCGAAAATTGAACGATGGTATTTCAAACACCATTGGACACATGCATCCGCTGCAGCCTTTGCCAGTCCATACGACGAGGGCGTCTGTGTAGTCATGGACGGTTTAGGCGAAACAAGCTCTATAGCAGCATTTGAATACCGTAACGGGCAGCTTGAGCAAGTCGAGGGAGTAAGAGCCTTCCCGGCCAGCCTCGGGGTGTTCTATGCATTGATGTGCGAAATTTGCGGTTTCGATGCTCTGAAAGGAGAAGAGTGGAAGGTGATGGGGTTAGCCGCGTACGGGAAGTTCGACCAGAAACTGTACGATCTGATCCGACCGCTGATCAAAGTGAGTGGTGTGACACTAAAGTCGGGACGCAACACCTCAAACAATTATGAAGCTCTACACGAAATGCGCCGTAAGCCGAACGTTCCGGCGATGGAGTACGCGGATTTTGCCGCCACCGCGCAGTATGTCTTTACCGAGATCGTGCATGAATGGCTGAAGAATATATATGACCTGCACATATCGGATAATTTGATTTTGTCCGGGGGCTGTGCGCTCAATTCATCCGCCAATGGCACGATCCTGGAGAATACGCCGTTCAAAGAATTGTTCGTAGCTTCCGCGCCAGCCGACGACGGCAATTCCATCGGTGCCGCGTACCAGGCATTCTATGAATACAATCCCTATGTCAAACGTCATGACGGCGTACTTTCGCCATTTCTTGGGAGCAGCATAAGGAGTTCGTCGTTGGCCAGGCTGCGGAAGTATTGTGGATTTCAATCCCAGGAGCTCGATGACGAGACATTATTTACCGCAGTCGCTACCGCGCTGTCTGAAGGAAAGATCGTCGGTTGGGTACAAGGTCGATCAGAGTTTGGCCCTCGAGCACTGGGGAATCGCTCTATTCTCGCTGATCCGCGCAGCATGGGCGTAAAAGAAAGAATCAATGCGGAGGTCAAATTCAGAGAAGAGTTCAGGCCTTTTGCTCCTTCGATACTGCACGAGTACGGAGACGAGTATTTCGAGCACTATCAGTTCAGTCCCTACATGGAGCGCACACTCAGGTTCAAAGAGTCGGTCAAGGCCAAAGTACCCGGGGTGGTGCACGTGGACGGAACAGGGCGCCTGCAAAGCGTCACAAGGAAAATCAACCCGCGGTACTACAACCTGATCAAAGCATTCCACGACATCACCGGAGTTCCCGTCGTTCTGAATACCAGCTTCAATGTGATGGGGAAACCGATCATCCATAGCGTCGAAGATGCGGTGGGGGTCTTTCAAACCAGTGGCCTGGATCTGCTGGTCATTGAGAACACGGTCTTCGTCAAAGATCCTAAATATCAGCTGGCAACTAGAAAAATACGCAGGGAAGAGGCGGTACTCGCATAGAGATCATTCGCCTGTGACAATTCCTGTTCCCGAGACACTAAACCATTGGAGTAAAGCATGAGCACATCAGTGTTGTCGATTCAAACAGAACTCCGCAGGCTTGGGTTTCGCCCGTTTCCCGGGGGCGAAGACTTTCAAGTTTACACGGAATTATTTGTAAACGACGTTTATCGGATCGAGCAAATCAAACGACATGTTCTTAAGGACCCGGCTCCGGATGCCACGGTTATCATTGACCTGGGCGCCAACAAAAACTGGTTTTTGCATTTGCTCGAAGAGAAGGTCGAAATCGGCAGTAAGGTTAAGAACGTTTGTTATTTCCGAGTTGAACCACAGCCCCTTCAAGTGACGTACCCGGTCGGCGGTCCCATCAACGTATATCACGTCAATCGCGCTATCGTTCCAACTGTGGAAGACCACGATCAGTTCCTTTCAATTGGGTACAACACTGACTTCACAATATTGGCTGGGAGTCCAGCTGGTTGGAATCAGCGCGTCGGGTCGGAAGTCTCTGGCCTCGTCGTGAACGAGAAGTACGCGGAGTACATTCAGACTTTGGTGAAAAACGTGTCCACGACGATGGTGGGGGTCAATGTTGAAACGATCGGCGTGAAAAGACTTTTCGATCGTATCACAGAAGAACTTGCACGACTGAACGTCGCTCGTCACAGGGCGCTCATCAAGATTGATTGTGAGTATCAAGAGTTGACAATCGCTTCCGACGTGCTTTCCTATATTTCCCAAAATGAACGATGGAAGGACTTCTTGCTCGTTGCGGAAACGGCAGCCGGCGGGACTTTCGAAGCAAGCCACCGAAAAAACTTTGTCGTTGAAGAATACATGGAAAAAACGGGCTTGCCTGACGAGTGGAGCTTCAAGGTACCTTACTTGTTAGCTCAGCCCAAATAACATCAAGTCGCCTTCCATTTACACGTTGTTCTAACCCTTCGACATGACTCACTCGCTGCAAAAAGGAACATTGGTGCTCGAAGACGGCCACAGGCTTACAGGTCGATATTTCGGCGCATCCAAATCGGCGATTGGCGAAGTCGTCTTCAACACCGGCATGGTGGGATACACAGAAGCACTCACCGATCCTTCATACAGAGGGCAGATACTCGTCTTGACATATCCCCTCATCGGAAACTACGGAGTGCCTGACAGAGATCGCTGTGCAGCAGAGTTCGAGTCGAAGCGCATTCAGGTTGCCGGCTTGATCGTTTCCGAGAATTGCCGGCGGCCGGCGCATTGGAACGCTCTCATCAGTCTTGCCGAATGGCTGGAGCACGATGGAGTTCCTGCTCTGGCCGCGGTGGATACTCGTTCACTGGCAAAGCGTCTCCGGGAATGCGGCACGATGCTGGGATCGATGGGCACGGAGTCGGCAAACGAACACGTTCCGTTAGCGTCTTCCGAAGATCTCATATCGCATGTAACCGTGCCGCACCCGATCACCTATTGGCGAGGCGAGAAACAAGTTATTCTGGTGGATTGCGGATGCAAGGAGAGCATCGTCCGGAATCTTCTAGACAGGAACCTGACGGTCCGCCGCGTTCCTTACGATTACGACTTCTCCCACGAAAACTTCGACGGCGTACTCATCTCCAATGGACCCGGCGATCCGAAAATGTGCGCAAAGACCATAGCTGCAGTCCAGTCGGTGATGGCTCGAAATATACCCGTGTTCGGAATCTGCCTCGGGTCGCAGATTCTCGCTCTGGCAGCCGGTGGAGACACGTTCAAGTTGAAGTACGGTCATCGCGGACAAAACCAACCGTGTCTTGCCGTAGAAACGCGCCGCTGCTACATCACTTCACAAAATCACGGATACGCCGTGAATGCCTCAACTCTAGGTTCCGACTGGGATGAATGGTTTGTGAACGCAAATGATGGAACGAATGAGGGCATTCGACATCGGCATAAACCGCTGTATGGCGTCCAATTCCACCCTGAGGCCGCACCCGGCCCGGTCGACGCGAACTTCATATTCAACGACTTTGTTCGAGACGTCTGGCAATCCTGAATGAAAATGCAAGAACACTCCCGCAAAGTGCTGGTTCTCGGAAGCGGCGCCTTGAAGATCGGTGAAGCTGGAGAGTTCGATTATTCCGGCAGTCAGGCAATCAAGGCGCTCAAGGAAGAGGGAATTGCGACCATTCTCGTAAATCCTAACATCGCAACGATTCAGACTTCGGATCATCTCGCCGATGAGATCTACTTTCTGCCGGTCGATCCCTATTTCGTCACACGGGTGATCGAAAAAGAAAAACCCGATGGAATCATGATCGCGTTCGGCGGCCAAACGGCTTTGAATTGCGGTCTGGAGTTGCACGACAGAGGTGTGCTCCGGAATTGTGGCGTGGAGATTCTCGGCACACCAATTCAGGCCATTCGCGACACTGAAGATCGCGAATTGTTCAGTAAACGATTAACCAACATTAATGTTCGTGCGCCGCGAAGTGCAGCTGCCGTGACGCCCGCGGCAGCCGTTGCAGTGGCTCGAGAGGTGGGCTATCCCGTCATGTTGCGCGCCGCCTATGCGCTGGGCGGACTGGGTTCCGGTCTGTGCTCGAACGATCAAGATGTTCTGGAACGCGCTGCCCGGGCGCTTGCCCACAGTCCACAAGTCCTGATCGAGGCATATCTGA
>Ga0137399_10000355_pt1 | contig 17737 bp, 14 predicted proteins | sample czorhiz316metaG_FD_104810 | JGI IMG/M metagenome (GOLD analysis project Ga0137399, IMG submission 104810) | Vadose zone soil microbial communities from Angelo Coast Range Reserve, California, USA - czorhiz3.16 metaG | ecosystem: Environmental > Terrestrial > Soil > Vadose zone | place: USA...
CGATTTTCTGCCGGCGGCGCGCGGGTATCTCTACTACGGTCTTCCGAGTACGCCTGGCTACCGGCAGGTCGCACTCCAGGAATGGAACGACCTGAAGGCGATCGCCGGCACGAATCAGATCGTCGCGTTCGGCAGTCAATTGTACGGAACGCCGACCGTTCGTCCCCCTGACGAGCGGCCACAGTCGCCCGACGAGTACTCGCTGAACTTCGGCATCAGGAAGATCTCCGGTCAAACCGGGAACGCGCCCGTGCGCGCGATCCTCGACTTCAAGCCGTGAACGCGCTGGTATTCGCGCTGGCGGTGTGGTGGACGTCGAACACGATCGCCCATCACGCCATCCATCGCCCGCAATTCCGCCGGCGCTCGACCAATCGGCTGTTCGCGGCGATCGTCAGCGTGCTCATCGGGATTCCGCAGGCGCTGTGGCGCGATCGGCATCTCGCGCATCACGCTGGTGTCGCGCCGCGTCTGCGGCTGTCGGTTGATTTGCTTCTGCAGGTCGCCCTCGTCGTCGCGCTGTGGACGATGCTGGTCGATCGGGCGCCGATCTTTTTCGCGACGGTGTACGTCCCCGGGTATCTCAGCGGTCTGGTGCTGTGCGCCGTCCACGGACATTACGAGCATGCGGGCGGGACGATCAGTCACTACGGCCGGCTGTACAACCTGCTGCTGTTCAACGATGGGTATCACGTGGAGCATCACGCGAATCCCGGATTGCCGTGGTCGCGGCTGCCCGAGCGGCGTGATGCGGATGCGCGTGCCAGCGCGTGGCCGGCGCCGCTGCGCTGGCTCGAGGGCGGCGTCGGCGATCTTCTGACCGCGCTCGAGCGGCTCGTGCTGCGATCGCGTGTGCTGCAGCGCTTCGTGCTAAGGACCCACGAGCGGGCGCTGCGCGACCTGGTCGCCTTGCTGCCGCCCCTGCGGCGGATCGTCATCGTCGGCGGCGGACTGTTTCCGCGGACCGCGATGATCCTGCGGTCGCTGGTACCGGACGCGCACATCACGATCGTCGATTCGAACCGCGCGCATTTGGACCGCGCTCGCCTGCGGATAAGTAGTGTGTCCTTCATTCACGCACACTACCCGGTATCAGAGGTGTCAGAGGTGTCGGAGGCCTCGGAGGTGTCTGACACGTCTGACACCGACCTCGTGGTCATCCCGTTGTGCTTCGAAGGCGATCGCGAGGCGATCTACGGGCACCCGCCCGCGCCGGCGGTCATCGTGCACGATTGGATCTGGCGGAAACGAGCGGTCAGCCGCGTCGTATCGGTTGCGCTGCTGAAGCGCGTCAATCTGGTGACCGGTGTCTGACACGTGTCTGACACCGAGCCTGCTGGTGGTGCTCGTCACCGCCAAGGCGATCGCGCTCGCCGGTCATGACGTACCGTTCTCCCGGTGGTCGCCGATCGCATTTCTGTGGGACGACGCCGCGATCGTTCTCGCGTTCGCCGCGATCGCCGAAGCAACCGCGGAGGTCGCAATGCACGCAGAGCCAAAAATGTCTGCGCGCTCCTCGCGCTCTGCGGTTACTTGTCTTTACGCCGCGCTCGCGTTGTACATCGCGCTGAATGTGCCCGTCACGCGCGTGCTCTCGACGCCGCTGACCTGGGCGATGTGGCGCGCCGCACGCGGCCCGCTCTCGGATTCGATCCTTCAGTACGCCACGTGGGACACCGTGCTGCCGACGATGATCGTCGTCGCGCTCGCGATTGGATTGCCGCTCGCGTTCAAAGGTGGCGGCAGGCCTCACCACGGCAGGCCTGAAGGCCTGCGCTACAGCTTTCTCACTGCGGTGCTGATCGGATTCGTCGTTCTCGGACCTTACGCCGCTCGGCGCGTCGACACGCGGGGCCTCGAACGCAACGCGTGGACGGCGATCGCGACCACCGCGATGCCACGTGCGCTCGCGCGCGCGCCGGACGATCGCTGGACCGCGACCGGCTTCGAGCAGACAGCCGGCACCGAGCTCGTACAGTTTCGCGGCGCAGGCGCCGGCCGGCACCTCGTGATGGTGAGTCTCGAGTCGACCGCGGCGCAGTATCTCGGCCTGTACGGCGCGACGCGCGACGTGATGCCGAATCTGACGGCGCTGGCCAACCACGCGATCGTGTTCGACCACGCGTACGCCGCCTATCCGGAGAGCATCAAAGGCCTGTTCTCGATCCTGTGCTCGGCGTATCCGGCGTTGAACAGACCCGCCGAGTCGTACGCCGACGCGCCGTGTGCGTCGATTGCGGACGTTCTCGGCCGCCGCGGCTATCGCACGGCGTTGTTTCACTCAGGACGATTTGGCTATCTGGGGATGGAATCGATCGTCCGTCGTCGCGGCTACGACGTGCTCGAGGACGCCGGCGACATTGGCGGCCAGCACGAGTCCAGCTTCGGCGTCGACGAGCCGTCGACCGTCGCGCGGATCTTGAAATGGATTGACACGCTATCGGCGAGCGATCGTTTTTTCATCACCTATCTCCCGATCGCCGGTCATCATCCGTACGAGACGCCGGAGCCCGGTCCAATTCCCGAGCGCAGCGACATCGATCGCTACGGCAACGCACTGCACTACAGCGACGCGGCGCTCGGCGCGCTGATCCACGGTCTGCGCGCGCGCGGCCTGGAGGAGCACACGCTGTGGGTGATCTTCGGCGATCACGGCGAAGCCTTCGGCCAGCACGACGGCAACTACGGCCACACGTTTCAGATCTTCGACGAGAACGTGCACGTGCCGTTCATCGTCGCCGCGCCAGGGCTGATCACGCGGCAGATTCGCAGCGTCCAGGTCGTGAGCCTCATCGACACGTCGCCGACGCTCCTCGACGCGATCGGCGAGCCGGCGCCGGACGTATATCAGGGCCGCTCGATGCTCGAAGGACCGCCGCGCATGGCGTTCTTCTTCGCCGACTACTCGTTGGGACTTCTCGGATTGCGTGACGGCCGTTTCAAGATGATCTACGAGCTCGACTCGGGTCGCGCCAGACTGTACGACGTCGAGCGCGATCCGCGAGAGATGACGGACCTGTCGACTCAACACATCGAGCGGGCGGCGTGGTACGCGCGCGATCTACGGCACTGGAGCGCGGCACAGGACCTTCGTCTCGCCGCCGCCCGATAGACTCAGCGCGGTCCTGTCAGTGCCGTGTCGAGCAGCTCCCCGGGATCACTTCGACGGACGTCACCTTCAAACGCTGGATCTCCGACCGGATCTGATTCGATCCGCTCGTGCCGATCGGTTTGTCCGCCGGTTTTGTCGACGGCACAATCTTCCCGTTCACGCGCACGCGATGGCCTTCGTGCTTGGCGAGATCGGTGTCGTCGCCGACCAGCACGTAGCGTTTCGGAAGATCCTCCCTCGCTCCGGGCTTCAGACCCGCCGAAAAATCGACCGCCGCGTCGGCGAGCACGAATCCGGACGCCGGTTCCCCGGAATTGGCCAGGATGCCGATGTTTTCTGGCGTCGCCGCGCGCTCGGGAATCGTCGTCCCCAACGTGCCCGGCTGTTCGGTGCGCTGAACGCATCCCACGACCATCACCGTTGAGCTGTTGGTGTCGACCGCGCGATCCTGCGCACCGAGGGCGATCGGACACACAACGGTTGTGGCCAGTAATACTCCAGCCTGAATGTGGCGTCTCATGCCGGTCCTCCTCGCGCCGCGTTCGCTGCAACGACGAGTCCACGCCGCGCGAGCGCGCCGCGATCGACCTTGCCGAGGTGCGTTCGCGGCAGCGCATCGAGAAAGATCACCTCGCGCGGGTATTTGTAGGGCTCGAGCCGCGCCCTCGCGAACGTCTGGAGCTCTTCTGCGAGCCCAGCTGACGACGATGTCGAGGATGGGGGCGACGGCGAAGCGACGACCACGAACGCGCACGGTTTCACCAGGCCGTCAGGATTTTTGACACCGACCACCGCCACTTCACGCACGGCAGGATGCGTCAGCAGACAGTTCTCGAGCTCGCCTGGCGCGAGCCATTTACCGCTCACCTTCAGCATGTCATCCGAGCGGCCGCAGTACGTGAACGTCCCGTCGCCGTTGCGGCGCAACATGTCACCGGATACGTACCATTCACCGCGAAACGCGCGGATCGTGTCATCCATCTGTTGCCAATATCCGATCGCGCGTGAGTCGCCTTTGACCCACAGCGTGCCGATCTCGCCGTCCGCCACCTCATGATCGTCCGCGTCGCACAGCTTCACGTCGAATCCCGGCACGACCTTGCCGAGTGTCCCAGGAGCGATGTCACCCGGCCGATTGGAGATGAAGATGTGCCACATCTCCGCAGTGCCGAGACCGTCGAGCAGTTCGACACCGAATGTGTGCATCCAACGGTCGTGCAACTCGGACGGCAGCGCCTCGCCGGCGGAGGTCACGAGCCGCAGACTCGACACATCCTGCGCTCGCGCGTCGGCGTGCGACACCATCTGTTGGATCATCGTCGGCACGTTGATCAGGATCGTTGGCCGGTGCTCCGCGATCTGCGCGAAGAGCATCTCGGGTGTGCAACGCTCGGGGAACAGTACACACGACGCGCCAACCGAAAACGGAAAGAACACGTTCGCGCCGGTCGCATATCCGAAGAACAACTTCGGCACCGCGATCGTGATGTCGTCGGCTTTGATGCCGAGGACGCCGTGGCTGTACAACAACGTCGTGTTGACGAAGGAGCGATGCGGCTGCACGACCGCCTTCGGCCGCCCTGTCGTGCCGCCGCTGAACAGCCAGATGGCGGGATCGTCCCGATGTGAATCGAACGGCGCGAATGCGGTTGGCTGCGCATCGAGCCGTGTCGAGAGCTCGCTGCTCTCGACGCCGTACAACCGCGCCGGGCGCGGAAGCGTGGCGGCGGCCTCCGTCGCGAACCGATCGATCCGATCCGCAGGGACGAACGCCGCGGTCGCTCGCGTGTACTCAAAAAAGTACCGCGTGAGATCGGCTGGCGCGTCGGGATTCACCATCACCACCACAGATCCCTGTCGCAGAATGCCGAAAAGCGCCGCGACGAAGTCCGGTCCGTCGGGCAGCGCCACGATCACGCGCTCTTCGGGACGGATGTCATCGGCGGCGAGCAGCGATGCGTATTGCGCCGATCGTCGCGCGACATCTTCATACGAGAAAGTACGGCGGCTGGTGCGAACAGCGGGGCGATCGCCGAGCCCCTCGGCGATCCGCGCGTCGAGGAGATGCGCGGCAAGGTTGAGCCGGATAGGAATCACCGTGTCCTAGATTAAACTCGAACGGCACGCATGGCGGTGCATACTCTGGCGTCGCTGACATGGACGGCGGTGCGCGATTTGCCCCCGGAGGAGAAAGCCCGGACGGTCGCCGTCCTGCCGACCGGCGCGATCGAAGCGCATGGTCCGCACTTACCGCTTGGAACGGACATCATCATCGCGGAGGCGATGGCGCGAGCCGGGGCGCAACGTCTCGCCGCGCGCGGACTCGAGGTGCTGATGCTGCCGCCGTTGGCGCTCGCGCCCGCGCCGTTCGCGTCGGCGTTCGCCGGCACAGTGCACACGCCGGTTGAGGCCACGACGATGATGGTCACGGGCGTTGCGCGCAGCCTCGGCGCGCACGGCATCCGCGTGACGGCGATCGCCAACGGGCATCACGATCCGGCACACGTGCAGGCGCTGCGGACGGCGGTCAGCGACGTTGCGGACACAGGCGTCACGCTCGTGTTTCCCGATCTCACGCGACGCCGCTGGGCCGAACGCCTCACCGACGAATTCCGCAGCGGCGCGTGTCACGCCGGACGTTACGAGGGATCGATTGTCCTCGCCGAGCGTCCCGATCTCGTCCTGCGCGAGCTGATGACGACACTCGCGGCGAATCCACGGTCGCTGGTCGAGGCGATACAGCGTGGCGATCGGACGTTTGCTGATGCCGGCGGCGCGGACGCCTATTTCGGATTTCCTGCCGAGGCGACGGCGGAAGAGGGTCTGGAGATCATCGAAACGCTGGGCAAGATCCTCGAGGAGTCCGTCCTGGAAGCGATTTGAAGTCGGAGTCGAGTCGGAGTGAAGTCGGAGTGAAGTCAGACTTGAGTCCGACTGGAGATAAATGGAGACAAACGATCTCATCGTCGTCAACCCGCCGGAACTGGGCCAGCCGCGCGGGTTCGCACACGGACTGCTGGCGCCTGCTAGCAGCCGCACGCTGTTTGTCGCCGGTCAAATTGCCGCCGACGCCGACGGCCGCGTGACGAGCGATGATTTCATCCAGCAGGTCGACCTCGCACTGGCCAACGTCCTGACCGTCGTCCGCGCCGCGGGCGGCCGCGCAGAGCAGATCGCGCGCATGACCGTTTACGTGACGAGCATGACGCTGTACCGCGAGAAGCGGCCGGCGCTCCGCGAGGTCTGGCAGCGGCACATGGGCTCGCACTATCCCGCCATGGCGCTCGTGCAGGTGCTCGCGCTCGTCGACGAGCGTGCGCTGGTCGAAATCGAAGCGACCGCGGTGGTGGCGTGAAACATCCGACGACCTTTCTCTACGAGCACAACGCGGCGACCGGTGTGGCGACCATCACCCTCAACCGTCCCGATCGCCTGAACGCGCTCACCTTCGACATCTATGACGAGCTGCGCCAGACATTTCGCACGCTCGACGGCGAATCCAGCGTCCGCGCGATCGTCATCACCGGCTCGGGCAAGGCGTTCTGCTCCGGCGGCGACGTGCACGATATCATCGGCGCCCTCTTCTCACGCGACCCCGGCGGCCTGCTCGAGTTCACGCGCATGACCTGCGACCTCGTGCTCGCCATCCGGCAATGCCGCCGCCCGGTCATCGCCGCGCTCAACGGCACCACCGCCGGCGCCGGCGCAGTGATCGCGACGGCGTGCGACATCCGGATCGCCGCCGCGTCGGCCAGAATCGCGTTCCTCTTCACGAAGGTCGGTCTGTCGGGCGCCGACATGGGCGCCGCGTGGCTCCTTCCGCGCCTGGTCGGCAGCGGCCGCGCCACGGAACTGCTGATGACCGGCGACTTCATCACCGCAGACGAAGCGTTCCGCATCGGACTCTACAACCGCGTGGTGTCTGACGGCGATGCGCTCGCCACCGCGACGGCCTTCGCCGAGCAGATCGCGAAGGGACCGTCGCTGGCGCTCGAGATCACGAAGCACGCGATCGACCGCGAGGCGACCATGGATCTTCACGCCGCCCTCGAATCCGAAGCGCAGATTCAAGCGTCGCTGATGACGCACGCCGACTTCCGCGAAGCGTACGACGCGTTCGTGGCGAGACGGCAGCCGAAGTTCCTGTGACACCCTTCGACAGGCTCAGGTCGGGCAGGTGATGCGCATCGTCTGCGTCGGCGGCGGAGCTGGCGGCCTTTATTTCGCCGGGCTCATGAAGAAGGCCGACCCGCGTCATCACATCCGCGTCATCGAGCGCAATCGTCCCGACGACACGTTCGGTTTCGGCGTGGTGTTCTCGGACGCGACGATGGCGGGCATCGCGGAGGCGGATTCCGAGGCGTATCGAGGCATCGCGCGGCACCTCGTGCACTGGGACGACATCGAGGTGAACTATCGCGGCGAGCGCATCACGTCGACCGGCCACGGCTTCAGCGGCATGAGCCGCCACACGCTGTTACGCGTGTTGCAGGAGCAGGCGTGCGCCGCCGGCGTCGACGTGCTGTTCGAGCGCGAGGTTGAAAGTCTCGACGCGCTCGACGTTCTCGACAGGGCCGATCTCGTCGTCGCGGCTGACGGCGCGAACAGCACCGTTCGTCAGCTGCTCCGCGATCGCGTCAAGACGACGATCGATCTTCGACCGAACCGTTTCGTCTGGCTCGGTACGACGAAGCCGTTTCCGGCGTTCACCTTTCACTTCAAGCGCAACGATCACGGACTGTGGCGCGTGCACGCCTATCAGTACGGTCCGGGCCGCTCGACGTTCATCGTCGAATGCCGCGAGGAGACGTGGAGGGCCGCGGGAATGGACCGCGCCACCGAGCAGGACACCGCGACGTTCCTCGAGCGCCTGTTCGCCGACGAGCTCGACGGCCATCGGCTGATCACGAACCGCAGCATCTGGCGGCAGTTCCCGACGATCCGCGCCGAGCCGTGGTGGAGCGATAACGTCGTGCTCGTCGGCGATGCGGCGCACACGGCGCATTTTTCCGTCGGGTCGGGCACGCGAATGGCGATGGAAGACGCGGTCGCCCTGCGCGATGCCCTCGTTGATCACGACACCATTGCCTCGGCGCTCGCTGCGTACGAAACACGCCGGCGTCCCCAGGTCGAGAGCCTGCAGCGGGCGGCGCAAGCATCGCTGCAATGGTTCGAGGACACCGAACGGTACACGACGCTCGAGCCGATTCAGTTCACGTTCTCGCTGCTGACGCGCTCGCTGCGGATCACGCACGAGGATCTGCGCGCGCGCGATCCGCAGTTCCTCGCGCGCGTGGACGAGTTCGTCGCCCGCGAAGCGGAGCGCCAGGTCATGAAGCTCGCCACTGGTGGCGAGGTCGTTCCTCCACCGATGTTCACGCCGTTCCGTCTGCGCGATCTCGTCCTGCCGAACCGCGTCATCGTCTCGCCGATGTGCCAGTACCTCGCGGACGACGGGACGATTGGAGATTGGCACCTGGTGCATCTGGGGAGCCGCGCCATGGGCGGCGCGGGCCTCGTGATGGCCGAGATGACCGACGTGTCGCGCGACGCGCGGATCTCGCCGTGGTGCGCGGGACTCTACAAGCCGGAGCACGCCGCCGCGTGGAAGCGCGTCGTCGATTTCGTGCATCGAGAGACGCCCGCCGCGATCGGCGTCCAACTCGGACATGCCGGACGCAAGGGCGCGACGCAGCGATTGTGGGAAGGGGACAACGAGCCGCTGGCGGAAGGCGGCTGGCCGCTGATCTCCGCGTCGCCGATTCCGTACTTCCCTGGCCGCAGCACCGTGCCGCGCGAGATGACGCGCGCTGACATGGACTGTGTCGTCGCTGATTTCGCACGCGCCGCCGAGCTCGCGCGCGACGCCGGTTTCGACCTGCTCGAAATCCACATGGCACACGGGTATCTTCTCGCGTCGTTCATCTCGCCGTTGACCAACACGCGCACCGACGAATACGGCGGGTCGCTCGAGAACCGCATGCGCCTGCCGCTCGAAGTGTTCGATGCCTGCCGCACGGTGTGGCCCGACGAGAAACCGATGAGCGTCCGCATCAGCGCCGTCGACTGGGCGCCAGGCGGCATGGAGCCGGACGCTGCGGTGGAAGTCGCACGGCTGCTGAAGGCGCACGACTGCGACATCGTCGACGTGTCGGCCGGACAGACGGTCGCGGACCAGCAACCGGTCTACGGCCGGCTCTTCCAGACACCGTTCGCCGATCGCATCCGCCATGAAGTCGGCATGAAAACGATGGCGGTGGGTAACATTTCGTCGTACATGGACGTGAACACGATCATCGCGGCCGGTCGTGCGGACTTGTGCGTGCTGGCCCGCGCGCATCTCTTCGATCCGTACTGGACGCGCCACGCCGCCTGGATGCTCGGCTATCCGCTGCCGTGGCCCGATCCGTACAAGTCGATGGAACGTTACACGCCGCGGTTCGAGTTCAGATTCACGGGCGATAAATAGGGACGGAGGTTACGGAGGTAACGGTTTCACAAACGGAGCAACGGAGAAAACGGAGGACGAACGGAGAGGAGGCGCGTTTCCTACAAACGCCGAAACGCACGAGGAGACGCCGCGCGGTGGGCCTGCTTTCGCAGGCCCACGCGTCGAACCGAGGCGCTCCGCTCCTCCGTTCCTCCATGTTTGTTTTTGTCAGGCGTTTCGGCGCACGCTCTCAATCAACGCTGGTACTGGTGCTCACGATATATGTCCGATGACAAGACCAACGCTGCGGTCACGTACAGCAGCTACCTGAACATCGACGAGCTCCTGTCGCTGCAGCGGCCGCGCTCGACTGGGCCGACGGGGCCCGAGCACGACGAGATGCTGTTCATCGTGATTCACCAGGTGTACGAGCTCTGGTTCAAGGAGCTGCTGCACGAATTCGATCGCGTGCGGCATCTCCTCGAAGACGACGAGCCGCATCGCGCGCAGCACACGCTGAAGCGAATCCTGACGATTCTCAAGGTCATGGTCGCGCAGCTCGACATCCTCGAAACGATGACGCCGCTCGAGTTTCTCACCTTCCGCGAGCGGCTCGACGCGGCCAGCGGCTTCCAGTCGGACCAGTTCCGGCAGATCGAGTTCGTGCTCGGCGTGAAGTCGACGGCCGCGGTTCAGCGGTTCCCCGATGGAAGCCGCGCCCGCGTCGAGCTCGAGCGCCGCTATCACGAGCCGACGCTCTGGGACGCCTTTCTGCGCTACCTCTCCCGCGAGGGCTACCCCGTCCCCGAGTCGCATCTGCATCGGGACGTGATCGCGCAGGTTGAACCGTCGCCGGAGATCCAGCAGACCCTCGTCACGCTCTACCGGCGTGACACGAAGAACGCGGAACTGTGCGAACGACTCGTCGATCTCGACGAGGGGATCCAGGAGTGGCGCTATCGTCACGTGAAGATGGTCGAGCGGACCATCGGCGCGAAGCGCGGCACCGGCGGATCCTCGGGCGCCACGTACCTGCGTGAGACCATCGGACGTCCGTTGTTCCCCGACCTATGGGAAATCCGATCGCAGCTGTAGATCTCGCGCGCCACTATTCCCGATTCCGCGTCGGCGAGCGTTTGCTCCTCACAGGCCACTCGCATCAAGCCTGGCCCGACGTAGGATTCGAGGCGCAACAGCGCGCGTGGCTCGACGCGGCGGAATACGTTGACGAGAAGTGGGAGCACGCCGAGCGACAGGCGACGCGCGTCCAGGCGGGCTTTCGGCGTCTCCTCAACGATCCTGATGGCGACATCGCGCTCGGCCAGAACACGCACGAGCTCGTCACGCGACTCCTGTCGGCGCTGCCGCTCGTCGCGCGACCGGCACTCGTCACGACCGATGGCGAGTTTCACACGATTCGACGGCAGCTCGATCGCCTCGCCGAAGAAGGGCTCGCCATCGTCAAGATTGCCGCGTGGCCTGCCGACACGATTGCGGACCGCATCGCCGGCGCGATCCACGATCGCACGGCGTGCGTGCTCGTCTCGTCGGTTCTTTTCGAAACGGCGGAAATCGTCGCCGGCCTCGACGTCATCGCACGAGCGTGTAACACGCATGGCGCCGAGTTGCTCGTCGATGCCTATCACCACCTGAACGTCGTCCCCTTCGACATCCGCGCGCTCGGTCTCGAGCAGGCGTTCATCACCGGTGGCGGATACAAATACTGCCAGCTCGGAGAGGGCAACTGTTTCCTCCGCGTGCCGGCTGGATGCTCGCTTCGTCCGGTCCTGACCGGATGGTTCAGCGAGTTCACGTCGCTCGCGCAGACCGATTCGCGCGGCCGCGTCCAGTACGGCGACGGCGCGGCGCGCTTCGCGGGTGCGACCTACGATCCGGCGTCACATTATCGAGCGGCCGCTGTGTTGGCCTTCCACGTCGAACAAGGATTGACGCCGGACCGGCTGCGCGCGGTCAGCCGCCATCAGGTCGGTCTGTTGAAACGGACGTTCGACGCACTCGACATCGATCCGGCAGTCGCGCACGTCGAACCGATGACCGAGGATCGTCGTGCGGGTTTTCTCGCGATTCGCTCGCCCCGTGCGGGCGAGCTGTGTCGAGGTCTGCGCGCCGCCGGCGTGCTGACAGACTTCCGCGGCGATGTTCTGCGCCTCGGCCCGGCACCATATCTGCATGACGATCAGCTTCGCGACGCCGTGGCAGTACTCGGCGAAGTCGTCTCGCGATCGCTCGGCTAAAATTAAAGCCGTCGCGCTACAAAGGCGGGCGTTTTTCCGACAAGCGTCGCGCGAAGGCTTTAATCTGTTTTTTTCACTTGTCGTGAAAAACGCTGCAGCCGAGCGGGAGGGGTACCATGAGCGACGTTCCGTATCGCATTCTCGGCCGCACCGGAGAACGCGTCTCCGCCATTGGGATCGGCGGCTGGCACCTCGGCCTGAAGGCGGTCAGTGAAAAAATGGCCGTCGAGATCGTGCGTCAGGCGCTCGATCGCGGCCTCAACTTCCTGGACAACTGCTGGGACTACAACGATGGCGAGAGCGAGACGCGGATGGGCAAAGCGCTCCGCGACGGCTACCGCCAGAAGGCCTTCGTCATGACCAAGATCGACGGCCGATCGAAAGCCGCGGCGACCGAGCAACTCGACCAGTCGCTGCGGCGTCTGCAGACCGACTGCATCGATCTGATTCAGCATCACGAGATTCTTCGTTACGAAGATCCGCATCGCATCTTCGACGAGGAAGGCGCGCACACCGCGCTCGTCGAGGCGCGGGCGGCCGGCAAGCTCCGCTACATCGGCTTCACGGGCCACAAGGATCCGCGCGTCCACCTCTACATGCTCGAGGTCGCGGCGGCGCACGGCTTCACGTTCGACACCGTGCAGATGCCGCTGAATGTGATGGACGCGCACTATCGCAGCTTCGAGCGCATGGTGCTGCCCGAGTTGTTGCGCCAGAACATCGGCGTGCTCGGGATGAAGAGCATGGCGAACGGGATCATTCTGAAGTCAGGAACCGTCACCGCGATCGAATGTCTCCACTACGCGCTGAGCCTCCCCACCTCGGTCGTGATCACCGGCATCGACAGCCTGGAGCGTCTCGATCAGGCGATCGAGGCGGTACGCACGTTCCGCCGGATGAGCGATGCGGAGCGGAAAGCGCTGCTCGCGAAAACGGCGAGGGCCGCGTCGTTCGGCGAGTTCGAGCCGTTCAAGACGACGTCGATCTTCGACGGTACCGCGAGCAATCCCGAGTGGCTCGGCGAAGAGCCGCAGCGGTTCCAGGAACTGATGCCGGAGTGAGGTGAGGCCGGTGAAACCGCCGATATTCAGCGAGCCGCGTCCTGATTGATCGTAATCTGAAGATACACGCGTTCGTCGCTGAACCTGATGTGACCCGTGCGCGCGGCGCCGGCGTTTGCATCGGCGCGGACGTCGAGCAATGTGCCGCCTCCATGTGTTCCCAGGACCCGAACCCATGGGACGTCGATCGCCATTTTACCGATGTAACAACCAACCGCGAGCGGCACGTAAGCTTCCCACGCGTTTGGCGACAGGTGGATGACGATCTCCGGCTGGCAGTTCGTCCGCACAGGGTACTGGAAGACAGAGAACGCTGCACGGCCACTCGCCCACTGAATTGTGATACTGCCCAGCAGCGCGCCGAAACCGCTATTGGGTGCGACGGTGTACGACACGGCTGCCGCGCCCGAGCCGGACGCTGCGCCGTTTATCGTGATCCACGGATCCGATGAGGACGCCCTCCACGTACAGCCGGTTGCGGCACTCGGCGTGACAGTGAACGAGCGACTCCCGCCGGCGGCCGACACCGATTCTGAGAGCGGCGACAGCGTGTAGAAACATCCGACGCTCTGTTTGAGTGTGAAGTCGGCCTGCGGGTTGGCCGGAACCGCGATGCCCTGTTCGCCCGCATCGTAGCCGCCCGCCGACGCGCGCAGCCGGAAGCTGCCCGCGGCGAGATCGTCGAGCACATAGCGGCCCGATGCGTCGGCCGTCGTCGCCTTTCCGAGATTCGCGCCGCTGATCACTTCGATCCGCGCGCCGCCGATCCCACGGCGGGTGCTGTCGTCACTGATGACGCCCGTCAACGTATAGGTCTGCGCGGGCGGAGGACCACTCGCGGCGCCGACCTCAGCGCTGCCTTCGGCAGTGGAGACGGTCGTCGTGCTGTCCGTATAGGTGACGATCGCGCGAACGGTCGTTGCGTACGAATGCGACGGATCGTTGTCGAGCGTCACCAACTCGCGCGTGTCGACGGCGCCGTTCGCCGGGCACACGTTCGAGCTGTCTGAAATTGGTTGCTCGTGGCGGAGCGAAGCAACAGTGGCGCCGCCGCTCAGGAATTTGAGATCGATCAATGCAACTGTCGCGGCCGTGCCCGCGGTTTCCCTGAGATGGACAACCGTGCGGTAGGCGTATCCGGTCGTGAACGACTCACCGGTAACAGTGACCGATGTGACTTCGAGCTTCGCGCGAACAGTCGCACCGGAGGGAGGCGGCGTAGAGGTGGGTGCGGAAGCGCTCTGCCCGCCGCATGCGGCACACCACACGAGCGCCACGGCCGCTGCCACGTAGCGGACGAACAACTGCCGCCACATGGTTTTCGATTCTACCGCCGGCGATTGTTGATGTCATGTCGAATTCGCCCGCGGCCGGCTCAGCCGTCAGCGCCGAAGACAGCGTCGCGACGATCGGATAGTGATCGGATGCGTCATCGATGCGCTCGACGCAGCCGCTCGCGGAAGCGGCGCCCTTCACGAAGAGCCAATCGATTGGATGACGATGATTCATCGACGAGCGGCGATGCTCGCCGCTCGTGTTGCCGGGCGCGTCGGTGAAGCCGGCCGGCGCGAGACCCGCGAACATGAACGACTGGAACGCCATCGCGTTGTTGAAATCGCCGGCGATCGCGGCGGGCTCCGCTCGATGACGCGACTGGTCGGCGAGCACCTGATTCAACTGACTCGTCCGTTGCTCGTCGTCTCCACTGCTCTCGAGGTGGAGGCTATATACGAGCAGGCCGGCAGTGCGCGCGCGCAGCGCGATGCGGCCGCCGCGCCGCGGCTGCAGCGGATTCAAGCGCCAGCAGCGACGATCATTACCTCTGGCCCTTTTGTGAATAAAGCCGGCGGGCTTAGCGGGGCTGGCGTTGGACGCGCCCGCCCGAGGCGTCGAGCCGGACGCGATCGCCGGTTTTGAGTATCCGCGTCGCGTCTCTCACGTTCGCGAGCGCGGGGAGTCCGTACTCGCGCGCGATGGTGGAGGCGTGCGACAGCATGCCGCCGACTTCGACGATGACGCCGGAGGCGAGCGTGAAGAGCGGAGTCCACGACGGATCCGTGGCCGGCGCCACGAGAATCGCGCCGCGCTTCATCTTCGTGAACTCGCTCGGGTCTCGCAGCACGACGACCTCCGCCTCGACGGAACCGAGGCTCACGCACAATCCCGTGAGATCGCCGCCGTCGCCGGCCGCCGCTGTCCTGCCCCGCCGCAGGAGCCTCGGGAGCTCCGACTCGCGCATGAGAAGCGGCATCTGCAGATCGCGTTCGGCGGCGAGCTCGGCCGCGCTCCGCTCGACGATGGTACGCAGCGCCGGGCCTCGATTCGGATCTTCGGCGACGCGTTTGACTTCATCCATCCGCAGCAGAAAGTAATCGTCGCGGTGCGCGATCCACCCGCGGTCCACGAACCGATCGGCCAGCACCAGATGCCAGGCGCGGATGCGCGACAGCACGCGCGTGAAATCCGAACGCACCTGCTCGCGCCAGACGTACTGCTTCTTGAGCCGGCGGACGGTCGAGCGCATGCGAGGCAGCAGCGTCCACCGCTGCCACCGCGTCAGCTTGGCCTCGAACGCGCGCCATGCCGCGGCGGCGTCGGCCGCGTGGCGCTCGGCGACCGCCCTCATGTCCTGCGGCCTGTCCCGCAGCTGCTCGCGGATGGCGAATAACGCCGGCGCGGGATTCTCGTGCAGGCGCGGAATCGCCCAGTCCGATTCGTAGCGACCCCGGTGCCCGTACCGCTCCAGAAACCGCTCGAACCGCTCGAGGAACATCGTGCCCTCGAGCACCGTGCGATAGTCGGCGAAGCTTCCATCGTTCTTCAGCAGGTACGCCATCGTCGCCGCCTCGTGGCCGGCGACGTTCGCGAGCGCGACGAGGTCGACCGCCTGCTGCGTGCTGACCGATCGTTCGCCGGCGGCGAGCTGCGGGTAGACGAGCCGGTCGTATGAGAACCCGACCGTGACGCATGCCTTACGGAGGAAGTCTTCGCGGAAGTGCACGCTGCTCATCACGAAGACGGCCTTCAGCGAGTCGGGCGCGATAGCCAGCCACCACTGGAACGTCGCCGAAATGTCGTGGTCTGAGAGGGTCCTCGGATCGACGGCGGCCAGCCGCGCGAGCGCCTGCTCGGTCCGCGCCTCGTGGTCGCGGAACACGTGCGCGGCCCGCAGATCGTTGACCGCGAGCCGCAGGAAGTCCGGGAGCGCGCGCAGCACGTCGCGAAGCGGCGGCCTCGTCGCAATCTCGTCCTCGGGACGGATCTGCTCGGAGTGGCCGAGCGACCGGAGCATATCGGCGGGTGGCGCGCCGGCGAGCCTGATCACGTGGCGGAGCTGCGAGAGATTGAAGTACATCCGGCCGTGGAACGACGTCACGATGGGACCCAGCTCGGAGTCGGGCGCCATGAGGCGGCCAAAAAAGCGCCGCTCGCCGAGGTTGAGCAGATCCACGTAGACACTCAGCGCCTGCGGCGACAACTGATCGGGCAGCACTTCGGCAAGATTGGCTCTCGTCCACTCCGGGTCAGGCCCTCTCAGTTCTGAGTTCTTCGTTATGAGTTCGCGCCGCGTCGTCGTCACCGGCCGCGACTGGACGATCCAGTACTGCTGGCCGTCATGGCACCACTCGACGTCCTGCGGCGCGCCGTACAACTGTTCGATCCGGATCAGCAGTCGCCCCAGCGCCGCAAGGTCAGAGGTGTCTGAGGTGTCTGACGTGTCAGACACCTTCCTTGATGACAGGACGCTCAGATCGGATTTTCGCAGGCGGAACTCGTCGGGAGTGATGCGCCCGCTGACGAGCGCTTCGCCGAGTCCGGGCGCCGCATTGATGAAGATCTCGTCGGCGCCGGTGATCGGATTGACGGTGAACGCGACGCCTGACGTGACCGCCGCCACCATATGCTGCACGAGCACTCCGATGCGCGCCTTCTCGTCATCGAGCTGACGCGCTCGTCGATAGGCGATCGCCTGTTCGGACGTCGCCGATCGACGGCAGATGAGGACGGCTTCGATGATCTGATCGCGGGCGACGTTCAACTGCGTCTCGTGAACGCCGGCGAACGAGTGGCCTTCGCTGTCTTCGCCGATGCCCGACGAGCGGACGGCGAACAGCGCGCCGGCCGGAAGCGACGTCAGCCACGGATCGCTCGCGAGCTGGTGAATCTCCGCGTCTGCGGCGTCGGTCGAGATGACGAGGCCGTCGGGCACCGGAATGCCCGCCTGCTTCAGCCGCGCGCAGTTGAACGCCTTCCCGCCGACGAGCGGCAGGTCATCCCGCGTGATGTCGTCGAGCTTTTTGAACGTGGCCACGGGTGCAGACATAAGCATAGTTATTCCACACCCGACGCCCGCGTTCGGGAACGTGGCGAGTAGTCACACGGATACCGTCAGGAATCTGTGAGACACGATTTCCGCGACTCCGATTAAGTTTTCAGGCTGGCTTTCTGCAGCCGTTGGTCGATCTGCTCCGCGACGCGTCCCCAGAGCGCCGGCTCGGTCGCGATGAGCGCGCCGATCTCGGCATGGGTCAGATGCGTCCCCCGCTCGAGCAGTTCCCCGAGCGCCCGATGCGGGTCGCTCAGAAAGGTGTCGCGGAACTCCTCGTCGGTCACCAGCCGGCCAATCACCACCTCGATGCAGCGTTGCGTCAACGTTCCCCCGCCAGATGACAAGGCAAGCCCAGCGCCAACCTCGTTTCTCGCAGGTTAGCGGCTCGTAAACGTCTGACCGATTGTGAGTTGTCTTGAAGACGGAGGATCGGGACGAGAGACCTGGCGACGCCCGGAGACTGCGCGGAAATCTACAACCTGTCGATCACGCCCCAGGATGCCGTATGAGCGGCGGGCCTGTACCTAGTGGACCGTATCCGCTGAAGGA
>Ga0137399_10000356_pt1 | contig 17733 bp, 15 predicted proteins | sample czorhiz316metaG_FD_104810 | JGI IMG/M metagenome (GOLD analysis project Ga0137399, IMG submission 104810) | Vadose zone soil microbial communities from Angelo Coast Range Reserve, California, USA - czorhiz3.16 metaG | ecosystem: Environmental > Terrestrial > Soil > Vadose zone | place: USA...
AAGCAGCCGGTGATCTGGGTATTCACGCACGACAGCGTCTTCCTCGGCGAAGACGGCCCGACGCACGAGCCGATCGAGCACCTGACTGCGCTGCGCGCGATTCCGAATCTGACCGTGATCCGGCCCGCCGACGGCCTCGAGACCGCGGCGGCGTGGGCGCTGGCGCTCGAGCGAAACGACGGTCCGACATTGATCGCGCTCACGCGCCAGAATCTGGCGGCGATCGAGCGCCCCGCGGGGTTCGATCCCGCGTGGTTGCGGCGCGGCGGCTACGTCCTGCGTGATTCCGCCGCGGCGGACGCGGTGACGCTGATCGCGACCGGCTCCGAGCTCGCGCTCGCCGTGGCCGCGGCGGCGAAGCTCGAGGCGGCGGGGAGCGCGACGCGCGTGGTGAGCATGCCCGCGCCGCAGATCTTCCTGGCGCAGGATCGCGCGTGGCGTGACGCGGTGCTGCCGCCGAGTGGACGCCGCGTCACGATCGAAGCCGGCTCGACCGACTACTGGCAGCGGTTCGTGGTGCCGCGCGGGCTCGCGATCGGGATCGACCGCTTTGGCGAGTCGGCGCCGCTCGCGCAGCTCCAGGAGCATTTCGGGTTCACGCCCGACCAGGTCGCGAAGCGCATCACGTCGTGGATGGCGGGCGGCGGTGACTGAACCCGGCGCGAAATCACCCGCGCCCGAGTCCGGCTCGCGGGTGTGGCTCGCGTTCGCCGGCTGCTCGGCGATCTGGGGCAGCACGTTCCTCGTCATCAGCCTCGGCAACGATGCGCTCGCGCCGGTGTGGGCGAGCGCGGTGCGCCTCGTGCTCGCGTCCGTGCTGCTCCTGGTCTGGTGCCTCGCGGCGCGCATTCCGCTGCCACGCGGGGCCGCGCTCAAGGCCGCGCTCATTTTCGGCGTGCTGAACTTCGGGCTCAACATGCCGCTGCTCTACTGGGGCGAGAAGCGCGCGCCGTCCGGGCTCTCGGCCGTCATGTTCTCGACCACGCCGCTCACCACCGCGTTGCTGGCGCGTTTTTTCGGCATGGAGTCGTTGAGCCCGCGCAAGATTCTCGGCGCCCTGATCGCGCTCAGCGGAGTCTGCCTGCTGTTCTCGGACAGCCTGCACGGAGTGCTGTCGGCTTCCGGTCTCGCCGCGGTGTTCGCCGCCGCGGTCGCTGCCGCGATCGGCGCGACGCTGTACAAGCGCGGGCCGCGCCAGAGCTCGGTGGCCGCGAACGCCGTGGCCTGCGCGGTCGGAGCGGTCTTTGCGTTCGCGGGGAGCTTTGCGCTGCGTGAATCGCACGCGCTGCCGCTCACGGTCGCGGCGCTGCTCCCGCTGCTCTATCTCACCGTCGCGGGCTCGCTCGGCGCGTTCGTACTGTTCACCTGGCTGGTCGCCCGCTGGCCGGTGAGTCGCGCCAGCTACATCGGGGTGGTGGTGCCGCTGATCGCGATGACGCTCGGCAGCGTGGTGCGGCACGAGCCGTTCACGGCCACAATCGGAGCCGGCTCCGCGCTCGTGATCGCGGGACTCGTCACCGGCATGGGCGGCGCGAAGACCGCGCACTGAACGGGCGCGACGGGGCGCGCCTCGAGACTACCGCCCCGCGGCGACGCCCGCGGCGTACAGCCGCTGCTCCAGCCCGGCCAGCTCGTCCTTGAGTCCGGCGGGCAGATGCGCGCCGAACTGCTCGTAGTGCTTGCGCACCGCGGGCAGCTCCGAGGTCCAGCCCTCGACGTCCACGCGCAGCAGCGCCTCGAGACTGGCGGCCGGCAGATCGAGCCCGGAGAGATCGAGCGCGCCCTTCGCCGGCAGGCGGCCGATCGGCGTGTCCACCGCGGCGCCGGTTTCGGTCACGCGCTCGAAGATCCACTTCAGCACGCGGCTGTTCTCGCCGAAGCCCGGCCACAGGAATTTCCCGTCCGCGCCCTTGCGGAACCAGTTCACGTGATAGATGCGCGGCAGCTTCGCGCCCGGGGTCGCGCCGATCTTGAGCCAGTGCGCGAAGTAGTCCCCCATGTGGTAGCCGCAGAACGGCAGCATCGCGAACGGATCGAACCGCAGCGTGCCCACGGCGCCGGCGGCGGCCGCGGTGGTCTCGCTGCTCATGATGGAACCCATGAACGTGCCGTGCTGCCACGACAGCGCTTCGTTCACGAGCGGCACCACCGAGGCGCGGCGGCCGCCGAACAGGATGGCCGAGATCGGCACGCCCTCCGGGCTCTCCCAGTCCGGCGAGATCACCGGGCACTGCCGGGCCGGCGCGGTGAAGCGCGCGTTGGGATGGGCCGCCTTGCGGCCGCTGGCGGCGGTCCACGGGCGGCGCAGCCAGTCGTTGAGCTCGGGCGGCGCGTCGCTCATCTCCTCCCACCACACGTCGCCGTCGGGAGTCAGCGCGCAGTTCGTGAAGATGGAGTTCGCCGACGCGGTGCGCAGCGCGTTCGGATTGGTCTTCAGGCTGGTGCCGGGCGCGACCCCGAAGAACCCCGCCTCGGGATTGATGGCGTGCAACCGGCCATCGGCCCCGAACTTCATCCACGCGATGTCGTCGCCCACGGTCTCGACCTTCCAGCCCGGCAGCGTCGGATTCATCATCGCGAGATTGGTCTTGCCGCACGCCGACGGGAACGCGCCGGCGATGTAGATCTTCTTCCCCTCGGGGTTCGTGATGCCAAGCACCAGCGTGTGCTCGGCGAGCCAGCCCTCGTCGTGCGCCTGCACCGACGCGATCCGCAGCGCGTGGCACTTCTTGCCGAGCAGGGCGTTCCCGCCGTAGCCCGACCCGTACGACCAGATCTCGCGGGTTTCGGGGAAGTGGCAGATCAGCTTGGTCTGGGCGTTGCACGGCCACGGCACGTCGGGCTGATTCGCGCCGAGCGGCGCGCCCACCGAGTGGAGCCCGCGCACGAACGTTCCGCTCTCGCCCAGCAATTCGAGCGCGCGCGTGCCGACTCGTGCCATGATGTGCATGCTCGCCACCACGTATGGCGAATCGGTGAGCTCGATCCCCACCTTCGCGATCGGAGATCCGATCGGGCCCATGTTGTACGGCACCACGAACAGCGTGCGGCCCTTCATGGCGCCGGTGAAATGCTTCGCGAGCACGGCTTTCATCTCGGCCGGGTCGCGCCAGTTGTTGGTGGGGCCAGCATCGTCCTTCTTCGCCGAGCAGATGAACGTGAACTCCTCGACGCGTGCGACGTCGGCGGGATCGGACCTCACAAACACGCTGTTCGGGCGCTTCGCCTGATCCAGCCACAGCGCGGTGCCGCCCTGCACCATGAGGCGCAGCATGGCCTGGTATTCGCGCTCGGAGCCGTCGCACCAGACGACGCGCTCGGGCTGGCAGAGCGTGGCGGCCTCACGGACCCAGGACTCGAGCTGCGCGTGCTTCGTCATCGCGGTGGCCTTTGCTGAAGGAATTCGATTGTGGTGACCCCGGCGGACAGGGGCTGGCAGGTGCAGAATGACAAACAGTCTAGCGAATTGTCGTCGGGCTGCAAGCCGGGCTTGCGCCGCCGCCCGCGCGGGCGCATCTTGGTTCGGCCCGTAGGTTCCGAGCCACGAGTTGAGACCCCAGCGACGAGGAGAGTCCTGCATGGCGGTGCGCAAAGCGAAACGAAAACCGGCAGCCGCGAAGGCAAAGCGCGGCGCGAAGTCGCCGCGGAAGGCCGCCGCGCCGAAGGCGCGCGCACCGCGCGCCCGCACCGCCCGCGCGGCGCGCCCGCGGGCCACGGCGCCGGCGCGATCGTCCGCGCCCGCAGTGCCGAACGCGATCGGCTTCTCGAGCCAGCACATGGACTACACCACCCACAATCTCGAGGGCGTGAAGCGTTTCTACACCGAGCTGCTCGGATTCTCGGGCTTCCGCTACATGCCGGACGGGCCGTATCTCGCGGTCCAGACCGGACCCAGCTCGAGCCTCGGATTCATGCCGCCGCGGCCGGGCCCGCCGGAGCAGTGGCAGCCGCCGCGCGAGCCCACGCTCTACCTCATGGTCGACGACGTGGACCGCGCCTACCGCGACCTGGTCTCGAAGGGCGTGATGTTCGAGAGCGAACCGCGCGACATGCCATGGGGACACCGCGTCGCGCAGCTGCGCGATCCGGAGGGGCGCAGCGTGCAGCTCGCCCAGCTGAAGAAGTAGCCATGGTGCGCGCCGAGCAGCTTCATGCGCTGGGACAGAGCGTGTGGCTCGATTTCATCCGCCGCGAGCACCTCGCATCCGGCGAATTCATGGATCTGGTGCGCGATCATGGCGTGGTCGGGGTGACGTCGAATCCCACCATCTTCCAGCAGGCGATCGCCGGCACTCCGGACTACGACGAAGAGATCGCGCGGCGTGCGGGCCAGGGACTGAGCGGGGCCGCGCTGTTCGAAGCGCTCGAGGTCGGGGACATCCAGCGCGCCTGCGACCTGCTGCGGCCGGTCTACGACCGCACCGGGCGGCTGGATGGCCGGGTCAGCATCGAGGTGAATCCGCGGCTCGCCTCCGACACCGCGGCCACGCTCGAAGAAGCGCGGCGCTTGAATCGTTCGGTGGCGCGCCCGAACGTGATGGTCAAGGTCCCGGCCACCGCCGCGGGCCTGCCCGCGATCACGGCGCTCACCGCCGAGGGCGTGTGCGTGAACATCACGCTGATCTTCTCGCTCGCGCGCTACGACCAGGTCATCGAGGCCTACCTCACCGGTCTCGAACGCCGCGCGGCGAAGCACGAACCGCTCGACAGCATTTTCTCGGTGGCATCGTTCTTCGTGTCGCGCGTGGACACCAAGGTGGACGCCGCGATCGAAGCCGCCATGGCGGCGCGCGCCGCGGCCAGCCCGGAGCGCGCCGAGCTCGCGGCGCTGCGCGGGCAGGCCGCGGTCGCGAACGCGCGGCTGGCGTACGCGCGGTTTCGCGAAGTGTTCGAAGGCCCGCGCTACGCCAAGCTCAAGGCGGATGGCGCGAATGCGCAGCGCCCGCTGTGGGCGTCGACCAGCACCAAGAATCCGGCGTATCCCGACACGCTGTACGTGGACGAGCTGGTGGGACCGGACAGCGTGAACACCATGCCGCTCGCCACGCTCACCGCGTACAACGACCACGGCTCGCTCGAGATTCGGATCGGACGCGGGCTCGATCAGGCGCGCGCGTTGTTCCAGCGCCTGCCGGAGCTGAGCGTGCCAGTCGACACCCTGATCCAGCAGCTCGAGCCCGAGGGCGTCCAGGCGTTCGCGAAGTCGTTCGAGTCCCTGCTCGGAACCCTCGAGCAGAAGCGCGCCGCGCTCACCGGACGGCCATCGCGGTGATCGAGTTCTCTCCCACTGCCCACACCCCCGCGGTGGACGCGCGCTGCGATCTGCTGGATCAGGCGCGCTTCGCATCCCGGCTGTGGCGGCGCGACGACACGCTGTGGGGCGACGATCCGGCGCGCCGCGCGGTGGCGGCGAACCGCCTCGGCTGGCTCGACGTGGTGCCGAAGATGCGCGCCGAATTCGAGTCGCTGCGGGCGTTCGCGGCGAAGGTTGCGGCGGAAGGCTTCACGCACGCTGTGCTGCTCGGCATGGGTGGATCGAGCCTCGCTCCCGAAGTGCTGCGGCTGGTGCTGGGAGCGCGTTCCGCGGGCGCGCTCGAGCTGACGGTGCTCGACAACACCTCGCCGGCTGCGGTGCGCGCGGTCGCGGACTCGCACGATCCGCGCCGCACACTGTTCGTGGTTTCGTCCAAGTCGGGCGGCACGCTTGAAGTCACGTCGTTCGAGAAATACTTCCACGCCTGGGTCGCCGCGGCGCGCGGCGAAGAGGCCGGCCGCTCGTTCGTCGCCATCACCGATCCCGGCACGTCGCTGGAGGAGCTGGCCCACGCGCGCGGCTACCGGCGCACGTTCGTGAATCCGCCCGACATCGGCGGCCGGTATTCCGCGCTCTCGTTCTTCGGCCTGGTTCCGGCCGCGCTGATCGGCGCGAACCTCGACGAGCTGGCGGCCGGCGCGCTCGCCGAGGCCGAAGCGTGCGGGCCCGGCGTGCGCGCCGCGGAGAATCCGGGGCTCCGCCTCGGCGCCGCGCTCGGAGAGCTGGCGCTCGCCGGACGCAACAAACTCACGCTGGTCCTCCCCGCCGCGCTCGCGCCGCTCGGCGCGTGGATCGAGCAGTTGGTGGCCGAGAGCACCGGCAAGCAGGGCCGCGGCATCGTGCCGGTGAACGAGGAGCCGCTCGGCGACCCCGCGGCGTACGCGTACGATCGCGTGTTCGTCGCGATCGAGCCGCAGGCACTCGAGAGCGACGAGGCTGCGAAGCTCGCGGCGATCCAGGCCTCGGGGCGCGCGGTGCTGCGCTGGTCGCGCGGACTCTCCGCCGAAGGCGCGCGCGGCGGCGCGCTGGCGGCCGCGCTCGGGGCCGAGTTCCTGCGCTGGGAGATCGCGACCGCGACCGCGGGCGCGGTGATGGCGCTCGATCCGTTCGACGAGCCGAACGTGGCCGAGGCCAAGCAGGCCACGCAAGCGGTGCTCGAGCGCCGGCTCGAGACCTCGCGTTTCGATCAGGCCACGCCGCTCGCACGCACCGGGGAAATACAGGTGTTCGCCCCGGCCGCGATTTCCGCGCGGCTCAAGACCGCGGGCGCGTCAGGCCCGCTCGCGGTCGCGGCGGCGGCGCTCAGCCTCGCCCAGTCCGGGGACTACATCGCGATCCTGGCGTACGTCCATCGCACGCGGGAGCATCACGCGCGGCTCCAGAACCTGCGGGTCGCGATCCGGGATGAAATGCGGCTCGCGACCACGCTCGGCTACGGGCCGCGCTTCCTCCACTCGACCGGCCAGCTCCACAAGGGCGGGCCGAACACCGCGGTGTTCATCCAGTTCACCGCCGATGAGGGCGACGACGAGCCGATTCCGGGCGAGCGCTACGGATTCGCGACCCTGAGGCAGGCCCAGGCCGCCGGCGACTATCAGGTGCTGGAGCGCCGCGGCCGCCGCGTGGTCCGGGTGCACCTGGGATCTCAGATCGATCAGGGGATCGACGAGCTGACCGCCGCGCTGGATCAGCGCGTGCGGGTGTAGCCAGGCCAACGGCTCAGCCCTTCAGCCAACCCTCCAGCATCGTGACATCCACGTTGCCGCCCGAGATCATGACGCCCACGCGCTCTCCGCGCGCCGCGACCCGCTCCGACATCAGCGCCGCGAGCGCCAGCGCTCCGGTCGGCTCGACCACGATCTTCACGCGCTCGAGCGCGAAGCGCATGGTGCGGATCAGCTCCGCGTCCGGCACGGTGATCACGTCGCGTACGTAGCGCCGGATCAGCTCGAGCGTAATCGGACCGAGCGACTGGGTGCGCGCCCCATCGGCGATGGTCTTCGGTTCCTCGACGCGCTCGAGCCGCCCGCTCCGGAACGATCGCGCGCCGTCGTCCCCGGCCTCGGGCTCGACGCCGATCACGTCGCACGACGGGCAGCGCATGCGCGCGGCGAGCGCCGACCCCGAAAGCAGGCCGCCGCCGCCGAGCGGGACCAGCAGCTTGTCGAGCGGACCCACGTCCTCGAGCAGCTCGTCCGCCGCGGTGCCGGCGCCGGCCACAATCTCGGGATGATTGAACGGCGGCACCAGCGTCATGCCTCGCTCTCGCGCCAGGCGCTCGGCCAGCCCGTCGCGCGCCTCGCCGACCTGGTCGTAGAACACCACTTCGGCGCCGTAGCCGCGGGTCGCGGCGAGCTTCGAGGCCGGGGCCCAGCTCGGCATCACGATCAGCGACGGAATGCCGACTTCGCGCGCCACCAGCGCGACCGCCTGCGCGTGATTGCCGGACGAAAACGCCACCACGCCCCGCGACCGCACCGCGGCCGGGATCTGCGTAATGGTGTTCCAGGCGCCGCGGAACTTGAACGCGCCCATGCGCTGGAAGTTCTCGCACTTGAGGAACACGCGGGCGCGCGTCATTTCATCCAGCGTGCGCGAGATCAGCACCGGCGTGCGGTGCGCGACGCCGGCGACGCGCGAGCGGGCGGCGATCAGCCGCGCGCTCATCGCCTCGTGCGAGAGATCGAACGCGACCGCGGTCTCGGCGCTCATCAGCGCCCCGCCGTGCCGCCCGGAAGCGCGCGCCTCATCCAGCCCCTCCGCCTCCCGACCCTTCGATAATCCCGGGCTCGGTCTGGCGCCGTGGATCGAGCGCACGATCGATCTCCTTTGGATCGAGCTTCGTCATCTCGCGCGCCAGCTCGCGCACCGGGCGCTTCTCCTTGAACGACCGCTTCGCGATTTCCGCCGCCTGGTCGTAGCCGATCAGGGGATTGAGCGCGGTCGCCATGCTGGACGAGATCTCGACGTAGCTGCGGCAGGTCTCCTCGTTCGCGACCAGCCCGGCCAGCGCCTTCTCGGCGAACGCGCGCGAGGCGGCGGCCAGCAGATGAATGCTCTCGAACAGGTTCCGCGTGATCATCGGCAGCATGGTGTTGAGTTCGAGCTGGCCCCACTGCGCGCCGACCGTGATCGCCACGTGGTTGCCCATCACCTGGGCTCCGACCTGGATCACGGTCTCGCAGATCACCGGATTCACCTTGCCGGGCATGATGCTCGACCCCGGCTGGATCGAGGGCAGCGTCACCTCGCCCAGGCCGCAGCGCGGCCCGCTGTTCATGAGGCGCACGTCGTTCGCGATCTTCATCAGGCTCGCGGCCACGGTGTTGAGCGCGCCGCTCGCCCACAGCGCCGCGTCCTGCGCACCCTGCGCCGCGAAGTGATTCCTGGCCTCGCTGAACGCCGAGCCGGTGAGCTTGTGGATCTCCGCCGCCATCCGGCGTCCGAATTCCGGATGGGTGTTGAGCCCGGTCCCGACCGCGGTGCCGCCGATCGCGAGTTCGCGCAGATCCGGGAGCACCGCGTTGACGCGCGCGATGCCGTGATGGATCTGCGACGCGTAGCCGCTGAACTCCTGGCCGAGCCGGATCGGCGTCGCGTCCATGAGATGCGTGCGCCCGGTCTTGATCACCGCGTCGAACTCGCCCGCCTTCTGATCCAGCACCTTCCACAGCGCCGCGAGCGCGGGCAGCAGCTCCCGCTCGATCCCGAGCACCGCGCAGACGTGCAGCGCGGTCGGGATCACGTCGTTGCTGCTCTGCCCGAAGTTCACGTGGTCGTTGGGATGCACCTTGCGCTTGAGGAGCTCCGAAGCGCGGTGTGCGATCACCTCGTTCGCGTTCATGTTCGAGCTGGTTCCGCTCCCGGTCTGGAACACGTCGATCGGGAACTCGGCGTCCCACTTTCCCTCGGTCACTTCGGCCGCGGCCTGCTCGATCGCCTTCGCGATCGCGCGATCCAGCAGCCCGAGCTCGGCGTTCACCCGCGCCGCCGCCTGCTTGATGCCACCCAGCGCATGAATGAACGCCGGCGGGAGCGGCTCACCCGAGATCGGGAAATTCTCGACCGCGCGCTGCGTCTGTGCGCCGTAGTGCGCCGCCGCCGGCACTTTCATCTCGCCGAGACTGTCCTTCTCGGTGCGGTACTCCATTCATCGGCTCCTTGATGGATTGAGCGACTCGAATCCACACAATTCCACGCGGTGGTCGTCCGGATCGCTGAAATAGATGGAATCCGCATGCCACGCCTCGAATGACACCGGACCTTCGACCGCGACGCCCAGCGATTCCAGCCGCGCCTTCTCGGCCGGGATCGATGCGCGCGCCACCGCGATCGCGAAGTGGGCCGGCCCGCCGCAATGCGCCGCGCCGTACGAGAGCGGCTTGCTCGTGAGCCCGAGTCTCGGGCGCTCGCCCGCCGCTCCGGTCCAGAACCACGCCCAGTCCGCGGACGGATCGTGCTCGAGCGACAATCCCACGACGTCCCGATAGAACGCCACCGAGCGCGGGACGTCCCGCACCCGGAGAATCAATTCCGAGAGCCCGTGGCGCGGGCCGGGCGTGGATTCGCCGCGCGCCGCGCCGGCCCCGCCCGCGAGGTCCGCCGGGCGGCTCATGCCGGGACGATCTCGTAGCGGCTGGTCATCTCGATCTTCGGATCGAGCGAAAAGTGCACCGAGCAGTACTTGGTCTCGCTCAGGCGGATCGCCTCCTCGACCGCGGCCGGGCTCACGTCATACCCGCGCAGGTGGTGAACCACCTCGATGCGGGTGAAGGATTTCGGGTGCTCCTTGCGACGCTCGCCGGTCACGTCCACGGCGTACGCGGTGACCCGTTGGCGTTTCTTGCGCAGGATGCTGATCACGTCCATGGCGTGACACGCGCCGAGCGCTGCGAGCAGAGTTTCGGTGGGGCTCGGCGCCTGCATCCCCTCGCCGCTGTCGAGCTGCGATCGCTGGCCGCTGCCGGCGGTGAACGAGAATCTCAATCCCTGCTCGAGCGACTCGAGCTCGAGGTGCGCGGTATTGCTCATGGTCGGGTCCAGTCTAGAGATTTCGCTTCGACCTCACCAGCCGGGGCCGGAGCGGCCGGCGGGGCCGCGAGCGACATGTTCAGCTCCTCGTCGCTCAGCACCGCGCGGCGATTCAGGATCTGCGAAGAGTCGTGCGTGAAGAACAGGTGCGTGAGGTGGTCGATCCCGACCTCGAGCTGCTTGCGGAGGCCCACCATCTTGATCAGATAGGCGGCGGCCCACATCAGCCACGCGAGCTGCCCGGAAAGCGGAATGCCGAACAGGTCCAGCACCGAGCTGTGCTGGCCGAGCGAGATGATGTAACCCGCATCGTGGAACATGAACGGCGGGGTCTTCTGGCCCCTGGCCGCCGCGACCAGCTGGGCGCCGACGTGAGTCCCCATCGCGATCGAGGTCTGGGAGAGCGCGGGCTGGAGCTTGCCGTCGGCGCGCAGGCTGGCCGCGCAATCGCCGATCACGTACAGGCCCTCGATCGGCTGCGCGCCGGGATCGAGCGCGCGCAGCCACTCGTCCACGCGCACCCGGCCGTCGCGCTCGTGCAGCACCGGAAGCTCCTGGACCAGCGGCGGCGGGTACACGCCCGCGGTCCAGATCAGCGTGAACGCGTCGATCGCCGCGCCGCCCTCCAGCCACACGCGGCGCGGCTCGACGCGCGCGGCGCGCGCCCGCAGCATCACGCGTACGCCGCGGCGCTCGAGATGGAGCTGCACGTACGCGGAGTGCGCGGGCCGTGCGCTCGGCACCACGCGATCTCCACCCTCCACCACGGTGAGCGTGAGATGCGAGCGTTCCAGACTCGGATAGCGCGGCAGCAGGGTCTCGGTCGCCATCTCCATCAGCTCGGCCGCGACCTCGACCCCGGTCACGCCGCCGCCCACGATCGCGAACGACAGCAGGCGGCGCCGCTGCTCCTCGGTCTCGGCCTGCTCGGCCATCTCGAACAGCTCGACCACGCGTGCGCGCAGCGTCATCGCGTCGGCGACGGTCTTGAACGGACGGGTGTTCTCGGCGGCGCCCGGCACGCCGTAGTAGTTCGTCACGCTCCCGACCGCGACCACCAGCACGTCGAACGGCTCGGCCCGGTCGTTGTGGAGGCGCACCTCGCGGCGCTCGAGGTCGATCGCGATCGCCTTGTTCTTGTAGAAGCGGATGCGGCAATGCCGCGCCATCTCGCGAAACGGGTAGACGATGTGGCGGGTCTCGACCGCGCCGACCGCGACCGCGGGGAGCAGCGGGTTGAACTGGAAGAAGTTCTCCTTGTCGATGAGAACCGTATCCCAGTATTCGCGGGCATTGCGGGAACGGCCGATCGCGCGGGCCACGTCCAGCCCGCCGAAGCCGCCCCCGAGGATCACCAGGCGCCTGCCGGCCATGAGATGCAGGATAGCAGACGCGCGCCATTTCATATTCCCCACAACAATCTTGGTAAAGATGTGAACCCTGCACCACATCCTCCGCGCCGGGCGGTTCGATATTGACCTCGCGACGGCCGGTGTGCGCTACTGTGGGCCAGAAGTCGTACGTCCCAGGCGTCCTCCCTCGAGACGTGGGTGCGTGGACCGGATCGCGCCCGGCGTTCGATAAACAACACGATGCTTCCCACGCGACTCACGGAGGTCACAACCATGGCCAAGCGACGCAAGCGGCACACCTACACCTCCGCACAGCGTATCCAGGTGCTGTCGGCGGCCCAGAAGGAGGGCCTGACCGCCGCGCAGGTCCAGAGAAAGTTCGGCGTCACGCCGGTCACTTACTATTCGTGGCGCAAGAAGAGCGGCGTGGCGGCGCGGCGCGGCGCCGTCGCGGCCCGGATCGGCCGCACCGCGAACCTGACCGGAGAGCTGCGCAGTGCGGTGCAGGCTAAGGTGCGCCAGATCCTCCCGGAAATCGTGCGCGGTGAAGTGAGCCACTACCTCGACGAGCTGTTCGGCGCGCGGCGCGGCCGCCGGGTTCGGGTCTGACGCACCGCTGAAAAAACTGGAGAAGACTTGACGCGGTCCGGCGCCATGCCGGGCCGCGTCGCACGTTCACAAGGACCGGAGACCAACCGATGAGAGTAGTGAGCTGGATCGTGCGAATCCTCGGCGCCGCGGTGGCGCTGATCCTCGTTCTGCTGCTGACATTCGTGATCCAGGGCCGTGGGCTAGCCACGCGGCACATCACCCGCCCGGTGTCCGAGCTCGCGGTGGCCCCCGATTCCTCGCTGGTGCCGCGCGGCGAACACATTGCCTCGATCGTGTGCGCCGGCTGTCACGCGCCCGAGCTGACCGGCGGGCACGTGCTCTCGGGCGGGCACGAAAACTACATGGACATCCCGAACGGTCCCAAACTCGGCATCATGTGGGCTCCGAACGTCACGCCCGGCGGCGTGATCAAGGGCGAGAGCGACGCGCGGATCGCGCGCGTCATCCGCGAGGGGGTCTCGTTCAAGGACCGTCCGATCCTGATCATGCCGTCGGCGAACTTCCACACCCTCTCGGATCGCGACGTGGCGGCGCTGGTCGCGTACCTGCGCAGTCAGCCGAGCGTGGAGCACCTGACGCCGGCGCGCGCACCGAATCCACTCGCGTTTCTCATGCTGGGCGCGCGCGTGGTCGAGACCAGCCTCACGAACCCGATTCCGAATCCGATCCCGGACATCCCGGAAGACAGCTCGGTCGCCTACGGCGCCTACCTGACCCCGATTCTCTCCTGCACGGAGTGCCACGGCGCCGACTATCGCGGCGGCCACCAGGGTCAGCTCCAGCCGCTCGGGCCGAACCTCGTGAAACTCATCTCCGAGCAGCCGTTCACCACGTTCGAGCTGGCGGTGCGGCACGGCGTCAAGCCCGCGGGCGGCATGCTCGATCCCACGTTGATGCCGTGGGGCACGTTCGCGAACCTGAGCGACGTCGAGGTGCGCGCGGTCTACGAGTTCCTGAAGTCGCTGCCGAGGTAGCGTCGCGGCAAGTCAGGCGCCGCGTCCGCCCGGGAACATCGTCAGCGCGGCGGACGCGGCGCGATCGATCAGCCAGGTGCGCTCGCGCAGCAATCGCGCCGGCAGATCGCTGGCCGGCCCCTCACCTTCCAGCGCCCGGGCCACCGCATCGGCCTTCTCCGCGCCGGTCGCGAGCACCAGCACGTCCCAGGCCTCGGCGAGCGCACGCGGCGTGAGGGTCAGGCGGCGCGGCGGCGGCTTTGGCGCATCCAGCACCGCCGCCACGCGGCGGCGCTCCTGGTTCAGCGCCGCGTGGTGAGGGAACAGCGACGCGACGTGCCCGTCCTCTCCGATTCCGAGCAGCAGGCAGTCGAGCGGCTCGGTCAAATGCGCCTCATACTCCTCGACCGCCACGTCGAGATCCGGGTACTCGCCCTTCATGCGGTGCACGTTGCGCGGCGGAATTCCGAGCGGATCGATCAGCGCCTCGCGCGCGAGCCGATAGTTGCTGTCGGGATGATCGGGCGGCACCGCGCGCTCGTCCGCGAAATAGATCTGCGTTCGATTCCAGTCGATCGCGGCGGACGAGGACTCGGCGACCAGCTCCGCGAACGTCGGGACCGGCGTGCGGCCACCCGAAAGCCCGAGCAGGAACCTTCCATGCCGCTGGAACGCCTCGCGCGCCGCCGCGAGGACATGAACCGCGGCAGCCTCCGCAACGTGTTCCGCGTCCGGAAAACGGAACACGCCTCGGAGACCCATGGGGCGCTACAGCACGCGCCAGGCGCGGCCGTCGCGCGCCAACAACTGATCCGCCGCGACCGGGCCCCACGAGCCCGGATCGTAGGCGGCCGGGTCGCGCCGCGGTTCCTTCTCGGCCTGGCGCAGGATCGGCGTGATCCACTCCCACGACGCCTCGACCGCGTCGCGACGCGAGAACAGCGTGGCGTCGCCGCGCATCGCGTCCAGCAGCAGGCGCTCGTAGGCCTCGGGCGGCTCGCCCCCGAACGCCTCGACGTAGCGCATGTCCATGGTCACCGCGCCGACCGCGAGGTCGTGCCCCGGGATTTTCGAATTGAACAGCAGCGAGATGCCCTCGTCGGGCTGGATGCGCATCACGAGGATGTTCGGCTCGATTCGATCGCTCGCGTTGCCCTTGCCGAACAGGCTGAGCGGAATGTGCCGCATGTGGAGCGCCACCTCGGTGACGCGCTGCGCCATCTTCTTTCCGGCGCGCAGGTAGAACGGCACACCCTGCCAGCGCCAGTTGTCGATCCAGACTCGCAACGCGGCGAACGTGGGAACGCGGGAGCCGGGCGCGACGTCCGGCTCCGCGCGATAGCCGCGGTACTGACCGAGCACCCCGTCGCGCTCGAGCGTGTCGGGCCCCGGGTCCCGCAGCGCGCGGATCACCTTGAGCTTCTCGCTCCGGATGTCGTCGGCCGCGCCGGTGGTGGGCGGCTCCATCGCGACCAGCGAGAGCACCTCGAGCAGGTGGTTCTGCACGATGTCGCGCAGCACGCCGGTTTGTTCGTAGAACTTGCCGCGCGACTCCACCCCCACGGTCTCGGCCGCGGTGATCTGCACGTGATCCACGTACATGCGGTTCCACAGCGGCTCGAAGATGGTGTTCCCGTAGCGGAGCACCATGATGTTCTGCACCGTCTCCTTGCCGAGATAGTGGTCGATGCGGAAGGTCTGCGACTCGTCCAGCACGCGCGCGATCAGGGTGTTCAGCGCATGCGCCGACTCGAGGTCGCGTCCGAACGGTTTCTCGACGATCACGCGCGTGAACGCCGGATCATTCGGTTCGTGGATGCAGTGCGAGGCCTTCAGCCGATGCAGGATGGTCGAGACCACGTCGGGCGGCACCGCGAGGTAATACAGCCGGCCGGCCAGCTCGTGATCGGAGCACAGCGAATCGAGCCGCCCGGCCAGCGTCTGGTAGGTGACCGCATCCCCGAATTCGCCGGTCACGTATTCGAGCCCCTCGGCGAATCGCGACCACTCCGCGTCGTCCTTCGGCTTCAGGCGGGAGAACTCGCGCACCGCCTCGCGCATTTCCGAGCGGAACGCGTCGCTCGTCTGCTCGCGGCGCGCGACGCCCACGATCCGGAAGCGCTCCGCGAGCAGGCCCTGCGCCCACAGGTTGAACAGCGCCGGGATCAGCTTGCGCCGCGTGAGGTCCCCGGAGGCGCCGAAGATCACCATCGCGCATCCGGTCGCCATCTTCGCGGGCTGCGCGAGGCCCGCGGGCGCCACTGCCGAGATGCGGGTCGTCACCTCAGCGCTCCTTGACGGCGTGGCCGCCGAATTCGTTGCGAAGCGCGGCGATCACCTTGTCCCGGAACGAATCCTCCTGGCGCGAGCGGAAGCGGCTCATCAGCGCCAGCGTCAGGAGCTCGGCCGGCACGCTCAGGCGGATCGCCTCCTCGACCGTCCAGCGCCCCTCGCCCGAGTCCTCGACCCAGCCGCGGATCTTCTCGAGCCCGGGATCGCGCCGGAACGCGTCCTCGGCCAGCTCGAGCAACCACGACCTCACCACGCTGCCGCGATTCCAGAGATGCGCGAGCGCGGCGAGGTCATACGAGAACCCGCTTGCCTTCAGAATCTCGAAGCCCTCGGCGTAGGACTGCATCATTCCGTACTCGATGCCGTTGTGCACCATCTTGGAGAAATGCCCGGCGCCGATCGGGCCCACGTGCTTCCAACCCTCGGACGGCGCGAGCGCTTCGAGCACCGGCTCGAGCCGCGCGATCGCGGCGGCGTCCCCGCCCAGCATCAGGCAGTAGCCGTTCTCGAGCCCCCAGATTCCGCCCGAGGTGCCGCAATCCACGAACGAGAAGCCCGCACCCGCGAGGCGCTCGCCGCGGCGCTGGGAGTCGTGGAAGTTCGAGTTGCCTCCGTCCACGATCAGATCGCCCTTGGCGAGCAATGGAACCAGCTGCTCGATCGTGTCGTCCACCGGCTTCCCGGAGGGAATCATCAGCCACACCGCGCGCGGCGCGGCGAGCGCCTTGACCAGCTCCGCGAGCGTCCTGGCCGGCGTCGCGCCCTGCTGGGCGGCGGTCGCGATCGGATCGGGACCGCGATCGAACGCCACGACCTGATGCCCGCGGCGCTGCAGGCGCGTCGTCATGTTGAGGCCCATGCGCCCGAGCCCGACCATTCCGATCTGCATGGAGATTCCCCCGTGGTGGAATCCGTGGAGCGTGAGCGACCGGATGCGGGCGCAGGATAACGCCGAGCCCGAACGGCTCCAAAGCGCGCGGGTCAGACCTGCGGAACCACTTCCATTTCTGACGCGACCCGTGCGCCGCGCGGCAGCGCGAGCGCGCACGCCAGCCCGGCGACCAGCAGCGAGGTCAGAGCGCGCAACGCGCAGTCGAGGCCGAGATGATCGGCGAGCGCGCCGACCGGTCCGATCAGGAGCGCGCCCACGCCCCAGGCGGCCCCCATCAAGAGGCTCGAGATGGTGGAGGAATGGCGCGGCGAGAGCTCCTGCCCGAGCACGACGTTCACCGGCAGTGAGGCCTGGAGCAGGAACGCGCCCGCGATCAGGCTCGTCAGCCCGAAGCCGAGCGGCAGCCACAGGAATCCGAGGAACAGCGGCGTGGCGCCAATGAACGACGCGATCACCACGCGCCGGCCGCCGAAGCGCTCCGCCAGCCAGCCGCCCGCGAATCCGCCGAGCGCGCCGAGCGTGAGATAGGCGGACAACACCTGACCGCCGGCCGCGACCGAATAGCCGTGACGATGCAGGTGGATCGGGAGGAACGTCATGAATCCATACGAGACCGCGGAACGGCATACCACGCACAGATAGAGCAGCGTGAGCGGCCAGGCGTGGGGTTTCAGCTCCGCGAACGAGGGCTTCGCTCCCGGATGCCGCACGTGCACCGGGACGCGCCGGAACCACGCGATCAGAAACGCCGTGACGAGCAGCGTGGGAATCGCTCCGAGCCACGACCGCTCGAGCCCGAACGCTCCCACCACCGACACCGCGAGCATCGGGCCGAGCGCGAATCCGAGCGTGCCGCCGGTCACGAAGAACGACATGGCGAGCGAGCGCCGCGGCGAGGCCTCACCCGCCAACACCGCCGCCTGTGGATGAAACGCCGCCACGCCGATCCCGCCCAGCATGAGCAGGGCCACCAGGATGCCGTAGGTCGGCGCCAGCCCCACGCTGCACAGGAACGACGCGGCCACCAGCGGCCCGAACGCCACGAACCACGGCCGGTGCACGCGGTCCGCGATCAGTCCAAACAGCGGCTGGGAGAACGATGAAGAAACCGAAGCCAGCGCCACCAACGTGCCGACCAGCGTGAGGCTCAGGTGCAGCTTGGTCACGAGCAGCGGCAGGAGCGGCGAGAAAAAGCTCGAACACCCATCGATCGACAGATGCGCGAACGAGAGGAGCGCGAGACGAGGAGTAAGGAACTTGCGCATCGGAGCCGCGAACATAGCACGG
>Ga0137399_10000357_pt1 | contig 17728 bp, 19 predicted proteins | sample czorhiz316metaG_FD_104810 | JGI IMG/M metagenome (GOLD analysis project Ga0137399, IMG submission 104810) | Vadose zone soil microbial communities from Angelo Coast Range Reserve, California, USA - czorhiz3.16 metaG | ecosystem: Environmental > Terrestrial > Soil > Vadose zone | place: USA...
CACTCTCCACGGTTGTTGCCTGCAGCGCTCTTACGTTCCTTCTTCTATCAAGCCAGCTTCCTCATGCAATCGTGTTTTCCCTCTTATACATGGGGACAATGCTATTGATCAAGATAGAATATCGTGAGGCCGTCAACCCTCTGGATAGACTAATCGCTAATCTGCATGAGACTAATACCAAGAGTTGTGAAATCCCGGTCCTTCTAAGAATCTTTGCAGACGTCATGAATTGTGAAGCGGTATATCTTATTAGAAAGTGGAATGAGGGTTATTATTTTATACAAGACCACGTTACCGATTATGGTCAAATACCACCCTTGTCATCTGAGGAACTTTATAACTATTTAGTCGCACACCCAGATAACATCGTAGCAAGGACAGATTCCTCACAGGCTGAAATCACACGAAAGCAAAGCGATCTCCTCAATGACCTCAAAGTCCAGACACTTCTTCGTCCACCGTTAGCAGATGGAATTAAATCGGTCCTTGTTTGCTGCATACCGCATACTATGAATGAGTATTTAATCTTTGCCAATAACTATACCCGGAACGGTGTGGCGAGGAAGAAATTCTCTCTCAGTCACGCGCGCACCATGTATCTTTGCTCAACACTCTTATCGAATCACTTGTGAATGAGACACAAAACGCCAACTAACAACGATCCTTTACGACGCCAACATCCGCTTAATAAAATGGATATGATGCTGGATTGGGCAGGCATTATAGCGTTACCTCCGCCGTTGCATTGTTGGGCGAAATTCCAGGCGCAATAGGTTCCTGGCAAGAAGTTCCTGGTATGGATAATCCAATAAAAGTATTCCTCACCCATAGCAACTATATTCGAGCATTTGCATACCTGGCGGCCAGCGGATGGAAAACTGGTCCGCAAGCATACGCTCAGTTGCATCAACGAATCATGAACAGCGGATCTATACCCGACAAACAAAATCCGAATGTTAATCATGATCAGGTTCGACGCATTCTCGAACATTGTTGGGGAACAGAATTGCTCATGAATCTCGGGGCCTCAATTATAGAAGACGACGAATTGGTACGCATCTCCAAAACCTGGAGCGCAGTGCAATGCTACTACGTTGAGTATCACGCAGTACAAGCGCTTGCTCTCGCAAAGGGTTTTCCTCGACCAGACAGCCATCCAAAAACGCAGAAAGAATTTGCCGCCTTCTGGTGCCACTTGTCTCACGAACTCGTCCCATGGGCATTATCATTTCATGCGGACGGTAACCACAACGTTCCGAGTTCAGTCACCATTGACCAAGATATTCATTCGTGGAGTTTCTGTACAGCCGAAACTTCATGGAGTCTCGCCTGCAAGGCATTACGAACTACCCGTGATGATTTACTTTCGGAAGCATTGCATAAACGGAGGGAGAACAAACGGGCATCTAGTAGAAGAAGTTGGCGTGACGAAGAGCTCATCCGCAGGGGACGTGGTCGCCGCCCCCGCGAGGAACCTAGGTTCCCATTGCCAAACCTGACTCAGGTCGAAAAACAAGAAGTGAACAGACGAACACGTCCTACAACAATCATAGACTATTTTTATCGTGTGCGCATCAAGACAAACTATGAAGATTCTGCCATGTTCACAGATGGTCCGGAGGACGAACGAGCATCAGAAGAAATCAGGAATCATCTTTGTCTTCTCTCCGGGACAACTCTATTCGTGCATGAAGTTCGCATTGCGGCGTTGGTTGGCAAAGACCAGTTTCTTGAATGGGCTCGAAGATGGGTATCTCAGAAGCCTCCAGACGGTTTTCAGTATGGGCTGGTAGAGCGAAACCTTCTTTACCAAAGAGTACTCACAGAATAAAGAATCAACCGCAACCACTACGGCTAACATACTCGGCAACGAGGATGGGAAATGAATCGGCTGAAAAGAGAGTTTCGCTTCTCTCACATCGCAGGAACAAGACTCAAAGTACGCTCCAGCGTTGCGTTGTTCCGCTGTACGTCAGTTGCAATTGTGTGCACTCGATATTGAGGAGACCCACATGAATAGATCGCCTCGCTTAGTTCTTATTCATACCGTCTTCTGGCTTGTGGTCGTTCCTAACATCTGTTTGGGTACCACAATCACATTTGCTGGGCGAGAATGGCAGGTGAAATCTGGAACTGGTGGACCAGGCCCCAACAATTGGTCTGATTCCCAAAGCAGCGTCTGGGTCGACGCACAGGGTCAACTTCACCTGAAGATACGTCGGGTTGGATCTACGTGGTACTGTGCGGAAGTCACTACAACTCTGCCAACCAGCTATGGAATGCACCGCTTTTACACCATTGGAAGTATCGATACGTTAGACAGGAATGTCGTCCTTGCACAATTTCTGTATGTCAACGACAACAGAGAGATAGATATTGAGTTTTCACGATGGGGGTCGAGCTCAAATCCGAATGGCCAATACGTTCTCCAGCCAGCACCCTATGTACAAGGTGACAATATAAACCGGTTTACTTTCACTCTCACCGGGACGTATTCAACACATTACATCTACTGGACTGCCTCCTCTGTTACTTTCAAAAGTATCCACGGCCATTATCAAGAACCGCCGGACGTTAGCCACTTAATACAGGAATGGAGTTACTCGGGTAGTCGAAACCTTACTCAATCTGAAGCCCCTACGATTCACATCAGTCTTTGGCTCGTTGGAGGCCATCCACCTGTGAACGGGCAAGAGTCGGAAATAATTGTTTCGGGTGCTGATCTACCAGGTCCACCAATGTCTATCAATCAACGTAATGGTTCTATACCGAGTATTTACTCGCTCCTCCAGAACTACCCCAACCCCTTCAACCCAACGACTACGCTGCAATTCGATCTTCCGCGGCAAGGTAGTGTCACTTTGAGAATCTACAACGTCCTCGGTGAATTGCTTGCAACGTTGGTGGATGGACTTCAGGAGCCAGGCTATAAGTCAGTCCAATGGAATGCATCTCATGTCGCATCGGGCGTCTACTTCTACCGTCTCCAGGCAGGAGAATTCGTGGAGGTGAAGAAGATGATATTAATGAAGTGAATCCCCGCACATCCTCGAGAAGGAGTCGACTCGTATCTACCGTGGGTCGGCTTCTTCATTTTGAGCAGCAATACGATTAAACCTTCTACGGAAATCGATGTTCTAAGAGGTTGAGTGTTCGATCCTCAATCCAGGAGGTTACTTCAGTCTTTCGTCTAGCTCGCATTCCGTGGGAAGGTCCGTTCTCATTTAACGGTCGTTGGGGAAAAATTCCATGGAGCCAGGATATTGTTAGTCCCGTTTCCGAGAATCCTCGTGCTGGCGCTTCGCCTCCCAAGTGTCGCACAACTCGGAGGCGGGACTTCCTTTTACCTTCGCGATTCTCAACTCCTGCAGCGATAATTCTATAACGTCTCTTTCGAATTTCGTCGACGCAGATTTAACCAATTCTTGACTTGACATTGAAAGCCCAGGCGAGTACATCCTAAGCAGCAAATAGTCAATTCCACCGTTACACCACCAATCCACCAGCCCGACGATCCTTGTCGGGCTTTTTTATTTTGGATGCTTCGATTGTTAGCTAACACGTAATTACTGAGGGTCGGCTTCTGCATTTCTAGAGTATTTTGCAGGGTCCTCCGGGGGCAAATCTTCCTGGCCTTGTACATATTTCTTACCAATCATTGACATATCCATGACATTCATGCCTTGAAAATGTTTTATTTTGCAGTGCAGACAGAAAGGTCTTACGATGACATCTCCAATCATTATTCTCCTTTGCACGTCGCTCCTGATTGAAGCATGCTACTCATCATCGACCGTCGCCCAATCAGAGAGAGAACATCTGGGTCTACCGCCGGATGCAAATATCATGGTGACTCTTTCGGATGGATCCGAGCTTAGAGCGGAACCCTATCATTATATCGAGGTAACACAACCGTCGGATTTTGTGTACGGTGTTGGTGAACAAATCGACCGGAAGACTGGCAAACACACCCCATTCGCGGGCATGATCCACCCGACGGCGGTCGATTCAATCAATTTTGATACCCTCAATATGGCGGTTGGGGATTCAAGAATAAAGAGGCGGGTGCAGTATTACGTGTTAGGGCTCTCCGACAGTTCACAAGTTCGATGCCAGAAATCAGATTGCGTCATTGTAGACTCTAGGGACGGAGCCGGTCTCTGGTGCGTTGGCCAATTAGAGTCCCACAGGATTCATTCGGGGTTCAGCGGAAGAATCCCGTTCGAGAACATTCGGAAGATTGAGGTCAGGGAGTTTTCAGTCGCAGAGACAGTTGTGCTCGTCACAGTGACGGCTGTCGTGGTGGCGGGTATCATCGCAGTTGCGTGGTTGGGATCGCACGCTATTTACAGCCTTAGGTGACAAATGTCAACGGCCAAGAGGATTCCCCCACATCCTCAAGAAGAAGCCGACTCGCGAATATCACGGGCCGGCTTCTTGATTTTGAATGCGTCCGTTGCTTTGTATCTGATCCGAGCCGGTTGACACTCTCCCCTTCTGCCCGCGCGTTGACAGTGAAGTTTCAATTCCATACCTTTGGTGTATCCGGGGGGATGTCTTGTCTGAGCTGCCGTTCCGCCGTTTATCTCATCAACTAATCTGTCACTCTACGGTTTGCGCAGCACTATTCCCGCTCTCGATAGTTGAACAATTACCAGCCCATCAAAGGAAATATATGCCCGATTCCATCAATGCCTACGACACCGCAACTAACATCCGTAACCTAGAGATCAAACTCTTTTGGCAGCGGAGCAATTACTTCTTAGTATTGAACACTGCAATTGCCACGGGTGCATTGTTAAAGATTGATAAACCCGAATATGCTTTCCCCCTTTCCATCTTTGGGTTTCTCGTTTCTCTAATGTGGATCAGCATCAACTTGGGCAGCAAGTATTGGCAGGACCGATGGGAGCGCAAAATTGCCAAAATCGAACTAAACATAGATTCCTCTCTCCAACTCTTCGCTGTACCCCGAACTGTCATCGACCAAGAGGTTAAGGAGAGCCTTCGATATGATGAACAGAAATGGAATAAGTTTTGGAAGCGAGCCGTAAACTTCCTGGTCATGCGAAAACCATCTGTCTCTCGAACAATGATTTTGCTTTCTATCGTATTTGCCGGCTTCTGGATTGCAGTTTCCCTGAACTCTATGGGCCTGCAGCTAGAACCACCCTCTTTCAACCATCCCACCGCCCCCGCAACTATAACTGATTCTCTCAGACAATCGGTTCAATCGCCCTATGGGCCCTCTCAACTCCCATTGTTTATTTCTTGGGATAGTCTCTGGCACTTTATTGCAATAGTTGCTGGTGTCTTGATCGCCTTTTGGATGGAAAGACAGGTTGTAGGAAAAGGAAGACTTTCAGTTCAGACATCGCTTATACAGCTAATTGCCGATGAAATGGAATGGAACATTAAACTGATGAAACAAATTGTAGCACAAGGACAACAAACAATCGTTCCATACTATCAGTTGGTCACCGAGAACAAAAATGCCTGCTGGCCTTTGTTGGTCGAGTATCCATTCTCTGACCGAGAATTAACTAGGAAGATATCGGCATCCTACTTTGAGTATCGCCTGATCAATAGGACTCTGGATATGATTTTCTTCAAGGAAGGACTTCAAAGCCCCATCTTCGGACAAAGCACCATTCCTCTGTGCAATGCGGAAATAGGACGCAGCCAGGAGCTTCTAATCAAGCTCAGAGATTGGGCGAGCAGATAATGGGCTCACAAACGGTGACCAGGCTCTTGTGTTTAAGCCAATTTAAAGTTAGTTGGTTCCCCCACCCGTTTGGGCTGTAAAAGCGCGATGCGTAATTCAAATCGGTCACTATCTATAGAAATGCGTTGATGGTGAGCGTAACCAGAAATGAACTTTGCCCATGCAAAAGTGGGCTTAAGTATAAGTATTGTCACTATGAGATTGATACCGCCAAGGTCGAATTAAGACTTACCGCTGCCCGGAGTGTATATAATGAAAACTGGAAGGCAAACGCAGACAATTTCAAAAGTCAAGGCTGTTATGATTGGATGGCATCTCTTCTCAAGCCATACAATCCTAAGAGGGTATTTGACGTCGGGTGTGGTGAAGGCAGTGGACTCTTGAGCTTATTGAAACTTCATGGTGAACCTGTCACGGACCTCATTTCAATTGATGAGAATCCTGAATGCATTCGTTCTGCAGCCTTAAACCTAGCTGCTCACGGGTACTCCCCGGGGCTAATCTATCGCTATCACGTTGAGGTCACTTCGCCTCATAGCCATCGCCTCCATATTTATCCAGACAGGATTAAACACACCACCGGCGTTATGCTCATAGAATCGGACATTCAGGCCGATCGAGAGATATTCAGTTTTCTGTCTGCAGAACCCAAGTTCGATGCTGTAACTGTATGGCTTATTGGCTCCCACCAACTACGTCAAGAGTGCGACAATCTTGCTCCATCAAATATTAAGTCTAGTGGAGAATACCGACTTCGCGTCCAGAACGAAGCCTATCGATTGGCTGACTCCATTCTTCGAGTAGGTGGGGTGCTTCAAGTTGTCGACAGGGGCGAGCGCCACACAACCGGAGAGCTGCGTCAGGATGCTCTGAATGCGCACCATGAGCAAGCCTCAAACACGACACTTGAAGTAACTCAAATTGAATCAATGGAGTATATTGAAAGCGCCAAAGCAAGAGCTATCAAGATGAGCCCCACACTTGGTACATCGGGCAGAATGGGGGACTTCTCGAAATTAGCAATCCATTCCATAATTTCTGTAAAAAGGTGATGACATCAGCTAAAAGCAGCTAACTTCCCAACTCACGACAATCCCTTTGTGGGAAGGATCATTTTGGATGTCCTTTTACTTTAGCGGTGAACCCATCCGTCGTTTGATAGTGGCAAAAATATCGGTGTACTGCTGGCACACATTGAGCGCATCAGCGACCGGCAGATGAATCGATCACATCCACTGGTCAATTAACTATGAGCATGGAGCCTGAAGAGAACACTAGTGCCATCGAGCACATTCGGTCCGAACTTGCGAAGACTAAATCAACGACGTGGGGAAGGGCATTCCAAAAATTCATATTGGCCGCGCTGGGAAGCATTCCCTGGGTCGGAGGTTTTGTCGCAGCAGCAGTTAGTCTCAAAACGGAAGAACCAGGAATCAGGCAAAACAATCTTCAGAATCAATGGCTGGAGGAACACACTAAGAAAATGGAGCGGCTTGCCGTATCGCTCAACGAAATCGCCCAGCGGTTCGATAATCTCGGAGAACAGATCGATGATCGGATTCAAAGCGAAGAATATCTTGATGTAGTCAGAAAAGCTTTTCGCGCTTGGGATCGTGCTGATACTGACGAAAAGCGTCATCTAGTTGCCAACCTTGTTGCAAACGCTGCTGGCACTCAATTGTCATCCGACGATGTGTTGAGACTCTTCATTGATTGGCTTGACACCTACCACGAGGCTCACTTTGCAGTGATTCGAGAAATTTACAAGAACCCAGGCGTCACTAGATATGACATATGGATAAGTGTCAAAAGCGAGTTAGTTCGGGAGGATTCCGCTGATGCGGATCTTTACAAAATGCTGATTCGGGACCTTAGCATGGGTGGAGTGATTAGACAAGCGCGAGATACAACTGAAGACGGCCAGTTCCTAAGAAAGCCCCGACCTCAACACAGAAGACCTCCCTCCTCGACGATGGAGTCGGCATTCGAAGACACCAAACCTTTTATTCTAACTGAGTTGGGAAGACAGTTTGTTCACTATGCTATGACGGAAGTAGTGCCACGCGTTGGTCCGGAAAAACCTAAGTCACAGTAGTCCTTTGTGCGGTTTGCGCCTAATCCGGAAGACAACAACGTTGGATAAGCAATGAGAAAGCCCATATGGTTAAGGACGGATGAATTGACAGAATCCGTGAAAGCTCTGGAGGCTTTCTATTCAAATATCCGCCGAGTGAATGGCGACCCGTACTATTGGAAATGGGCAGTCATCGCTCTTCACAATGCCGTTCAAGGGTTCATGGTATGTGCATTGCGCGGCAGCAACAATCTCGCTGTTCTAACCCCCGAATCTGCCAAAGAGTGGATGGACGCATACAGGGTTGGCAAGCCATATCCAGAGGAAAGATTGGATGACTTTCTGAATCTCTACAAGAAGATCAAGGGCCATTACATGCATCAGTATGCCCATAGCGGTAGATTTGTCCCGAAGGGTCAGCAGGGCTGGAGTATTAAGAAGTTGAACTCTTTCAGGAATGAATTCATTCATTTTGTTCCGAGGGGCTGGTCCATCGAGGTCGGTGGTTTCCCTAAGATCTGTGCCGATTCTTTGGATATCGTAGAATTCCTCGTCAACTCTTCAGGGAACATTTGCTTTCACAATTCTCGCGCCCTCGAGAAACGCTGCCAGAATATTTTAACCCTGTCGAAGCAACTCTTGGGCAAGATCAGGCGGGCTTACAACAGCTAACACGCCATCGCACACCACCCCCTCTTTATTTCCCAGCGAAGATTCATTATATTAAAAATCACCGTCATTAAAGAGATCGAATCATGAGAAGGAGAATTTGAACACGAAATAATCTTCAGCGGAAATAACTAATAAGCGTAGCTTCGGCTACCATCTTGTTCTAAAAACCTGAGAATTTTTGATGTCCGCAAGATGGAAGTCAGCCACGCCCGAAAGGGCGCGGGCTGATGTTTCCTTTGCGGACAGGTACCCTCAGGTGCCTTAGAACAGAGGAGCATTGGTTTCGCGCCTTTTTAGTTTTGTCAAGATATACGAAGGAGGAACCCCTGCCATATGCATTATCTATTGAAGAAGTCGGGCAGTAAACAATCAACGGTAACCGTCTTAGAGATCCTATCGTCATTCTTGATAATGATCTTGCTGACAAGCTGTACCAACGATTACAAGAAAGGTTATGCCTTGATGCTCGCAGGTGACCGGGTGGGAGCGCTCCAATACTTTGGCCGAGTGGAAAATAAGGACCCGGACTACTCCCGCGCTCAGGAATATATCAAGAACATCCACGACACTTTGAACTTAACGCTGGCCGACTCAAACTACAATGCAGGAAATATTGATTCTGCTCGTGTCTTCTATACGCGGATCAACAATCCCGACTCCAGAATCAAGTTGAGAATCACAGTATGTATTGCTGTCGAGTACTTCGACTATTTGAAGAAACCAATGGATAAGTATGCCTCCCTCCGACATCTCTTATCAGATTACAACCTGAAGGTGTTCAGGAAATTCAAGCTAGCAGAGCGAGATGCTTCATGGGATCTTGGCTATTATTCATCACTTATTGACCTATACTCAACCCGCGGGAATATTGAGCATTATAGGGGCGCTTTCTTGGCGATAACGAGCGGTCCCTGGGGAAATCCCGCATACCGAGTTTGGCATGGAGGTTATCAATGGGACTCCGGTCAATTCGTCGTGACCGTTAGAACAATTTCTGGCGCATTTGACATCGGTGTTCAAACTCTAGATTCCTACCTTTTCTCAAAGGTGGAGATACCCAAGCGCTGGATGCAGACGTTTCTGGTACAATTTAAGGGAATGGTGGAGACCCGGACTGAGTACGGGCGTCAGCTGTCGGTGCCCCGATTTGAGATAGTCGGGGTCCTTGGATATAACAACGTTTCTCGCGAGGAGCGATGGCCTTATGAGACTGTCAAGGAGGATTTCGTGTTCACTGAAAACAATCTGACACATTGTCTCGAGCAGGTCTACTCCGAACTATCTCGATAATCTGCGGAGGATTGAGGCTCCGGTATGCATCCCCAAGCGGTTGTCCCCGAGCAAGAAAAGTGAGTGAATTAGCGTAGTTATGTCGGACGGCCCTAGCAGTTTTGGAGACTCAATAGTGGCTCTCATCGGTGTCTTTTTCGGCCTCTGTGAAATTGGGATGATGTTGCTGGTCTTGATTCCGAGCACCTGGAAAGAAGCCGCCGCATCCGATAACGATGTCATAATCATCCTCGGTCTCATCGGGTGGTTAGGTGTCATAGCAATTATAATTCTCTCCATTCGCTCCAGGAGGAGAAAAGCGATCAAGGAGAAGCAAGCGGTACGGGAAGAGATTCCGGAAGGCACCCGAAAGTTCTATGAAGAGGAGATGCGACGACTGATGCAACCGTCACTGAAGCTGCCGGAGCCAAAACCTGAACCATAGTTCCACCTATCCGAGAGGGATGAAGAAGCGCTGGGACCATGAGACTAACCGAATCTTAATTGCCTTTCACAAGAGCAGGCTCATACGACATTGCTGATCCTTGTGAATCTAGAATGAAAAGGGTAGCTTATGAGGCATGAGCCCCAAATCCGGACAAATACTTCTCAGGTGAGGGAGATCAGGGTGAGGAAGAGTGGTCGACAGATGCGCCGAAAAGAATTTCTCATTATCGGCTGGGCCCTCGGCATAATCGGAGGAACTGTGTTTGGCATTTATGAAGGAAGTGTCACGCTTGGCCTGCTGGTGGGGATACCGATCGGAATCGCTGGCGGTATCATGTTTGGGAATTCCAAGACACCACGGAAATTGGAGTAGGGAAACATTCAGTGCCTCATAGGAATGTAATGGAGGAAGCTACAAGGAAAACACCCATATTGGGAAGCAGAACCGGCGCGAGCACACGAGCGGTCCGATCAAGTAAGTAAAACCATAAGAAGGGAACACGCATATGCCAAACACAAAACTGGGTCTGGTCTCTGTTTCATTATTCATCGTTTTCTGCAATGACGCAATCTTTTCCCAAGAAGCACAAGATGCGAATGAGCTCATCAAAAAGGTTGCCACGTCATACCAAAAGCTGTCGAGTTACATCATTGAGGGATCATTGGAAACAGAAGTGAACGCGCAGGGGATGCATAACGCAATGGACATCCCCATTACGATGGCAGGAGTGGTGCCCGGGAAGATGAGAATGGAGATGAAGAGTCCCATGATGGGTTTTTTGATAGTTTCAAACGGAGAGACAACCTGGACGTGTTTCTCTCAACTCAAGCAATACACAAAGAAGGTTTCCGCTCCGATAAAAGGCTCAACGGGAAATACGCCAGGAGGTGGAGCGGACATTATCTCAGAGTATTCAAAGCTTGGAGAGAAGATCAAGGATGCGAGGATTGTCGGGAGTGACAAGGTCGAGATCGCGGGAATAAAGAGAGACTGTTATGTCACCCAGGTAAAGGGTGATACGCTTGGGAGTTCTCTCGGTGTCGAAGTAGTTGCTGATACACTATGGATTGAAAAGCCAACCTATCTAATCCTTCGGCAAGTTGTTGTTACCAAAATGGCTCATTCACCGATTGGTGTACCGATGGACACGAAGGTAACGACGAAGTTCTCTACGGTGAGGATCAATGAAGCAGTCCCTGATACGCTCTTTGCGTTCAAGCCACCGGAGGAAGCGAAGGAAGTCAAGGAGTTCGCTATTCCTGGGATGAAGCAAAACAATTTAGTTGGTCAGATGGCTCCCGACTTTGCATCGAAAGACTTGAATGACAAGGAAGTAAATCTGAAGCAATATCGCGGAAAGTTCGTTCTGATTGATTTCTGGGCTAGCTGGTGTGGACCGTGCCGCAATGAACTTCCAACAATTCAGAAGTTTCACAAGGAGTTCAGAGATAAAGGACTCGTTGTGCTCGGTGTCAATAACGAAAAGGCGACAGTTGCAAAGGAATTCGTGAAGAAGAATGATTTAACGTTCAAGATTTTTATGGACGACAAGAATACGGTTTCCGATCTTTATGGAGTTACTGCTCTGCCCACAGTGGTTCTGATCGATAAGGACGGCAATGTCGTTGCACAAATTGTCGGACTTCATAGTGAAGCCGAATTGCGCGAGGAATTGAAGAAGGTTGGGCTGGAGTGACAGGTGAGACAATTCAGTCCTTGAAACAGGTGAGTTTGTCCCCTCCCATGTGAGCCTTTCCCCAAGAGTCGGTAAAGGCGGAAGCCCCAATCAGAAACGGTTGGGGTTTTTTCATTCCTATCCGGACCTCCACTTTTAACCCTTCATCCGCCCGAATAACGTCTCCGTATTCCCGTTCTATCCGTCGATAGCCATGCGATCCGATCTCAACCAGTATTCTTCATTCTGGGAAAACGGTTCGCCGTTCTACAGAGGGATAATCTGCGAAGTAGATTCTCTCACTTCAACTGGTGAAGGCTGAAAGAGGTCTCCATTGAGAGTGGCGATGACCGAGAGGAGAAACTACCAATCTGGTTTATTGTCCGTTCTTTCTTCCTTGTTGAGATGTATAGCAAACTGCTGAGCGAAGGGTTTTTCGCACATTCATACCCTCCCTGAACAGTGGGAAGATCCGTTGAGAAACCCTTGATGAGACGCATAGTCTACAACTGGATGGATTGCTTTTCCTTTGGCGGGAGAATCCAAATCGGCTACGTGGAGGATCTCCAACGCTCGATCTGAATGTGCCACGAGACGACACCCTTGTACGTGTCATCACGAATCAAATTGCACATCCGCCGCACGGTTTTCCTATTTGTCAGATGTAACTCCTTCATTAACCGTTTATAACCATACGCTTTCTGACAGTGATAGTACCAACAGTGGAACCATAGGTGGAGAGGAAGACGAGTTCTCTCCATCCCGCACGACAGATTGTTCCAATTGTGATGTGCCATGTTCGTGATCAAGTATTGCCGATCACACCGGAGGCATTTGAACATCCGTGAGCCAGGTTCCCTCAACAACTTTCCTCCACCTTCCTCGTTCGTGCAGCTCTTGCATTCCTCGGGATAATCGAAGTAAAAGTACCCCAAAGCCCGGATAGCAGTTTCCTCATCCGGTATCAACTGGCGGATGGTCACCCGTTTCATGCTGAGAACCCTCAGCGATGGCTTCTTTTCTTGCGCGGCTTCGGGCATGATTGATCCTTAAGTATCCCCCCTAAATTTCGTTAACTCTTGGACAGAACGCAAGTTGAGGGGATTTTGAATAACAAGCAGCGTTCCACCTTCCCTATTTTTCTAAAAACACTTCGGGCTTGATTTACCAATCAAATTCACACCAAAGGTGTGTCGTTAAAGAAATGTTGGGTGCGAGATGAGGAAGACGCCAAAGAAGAAAATCGAACCCAAGTTTCTTGAGATCTTGGATAACGTGACCAAGTCCGTGGAACAGCTACGCGCGTGGGGTTTAAAGCACGGCTATGTACTCCCGGTTTTCCTTTCCGCTGGAACTCCGAACGCAACCCTTACGATCCCGCTTGTTCAAAGAGTCGTTGCCCCGTTGAAGTACGAAGAAGGACATTTTCTCGAAGTCGATGAGCTGGTTATTGGCGGTTCCAAACAAACTGCCGCCCTTGACGATGTTTCCAAAAGGCATGGATTCAATCGCGAGGGATTTGAGAAACAGTACCGGACGCGACATCTGAAGAAGAAGGTATGCCCCTCAAGGAATAAGTAAGCTAGAGAACAGATGTTCCCTTCGTGGGCAGCAATCTTCCTACGCTGTAATTCCTATCCATCATACCATCATTCATCATCAACCCAAACAGAAAGGGATAACAATGTGCCGTCTCAACATCACAAAATGGCGTGCTGAGAACATTCTCCTTAACTGTTTTTCATACGACCGCAAGATATTGGATTTGCTTGATTTCGTATTGGGGCGCATTCCGGCAGGACTCACCCATGACTTTCCTTCCTTTTATCTGTCAGATTATCTCAAGTTGAAGGCGCCGTGGATTTTTCTCGGAAATCAACTTTACATCAATTCCGCGATCATCGGAACCTATCCAGAATTTGTGCAACTCGGCTTGCTAGCCGAAGCGCTTGCGTTCGCGTTTTGGACGATGGACGGCAATGGCAACCTCCACGATCTGGAACACGCTCGGAGGATCGCTCTCCGATGGGGATTCAGCGTTGAGATCGAGGCCATTAGAAGCAAGAATAAAACTGAACCAGCGGGGTCAGATTAGTTGATGGCGCCTGCGAAGGTCGCCCCAAAGCCACGCTCCGATATCGGGGGATTGAAAAACATTATCTCACTCGATATCTGGACAGAATGAGATCGCCCTCTAAGACGAGATGAGCTCGTAGGGAAGCGATACTCCCTTTGGGGGAAGTGATCTTCATACCATTGAACCAGAGTAGTTTGTAGTATGAGTGCGCTAGCGATAACCATCATGATCACACAAATGGAGGAAAACAAAATGCACAAGAAGAGCTCCATCATTCGTCAATCTAAACGAGTCGCATCACCGGCAGTGTTCATGGACCGCAAGACCGAAAGCCACTGCCTGCTCGACGATGTTTCCGAGTTCATGCTGATGGATTCTATTCTGGAATGTGTTGGTGTGTTTGAAAAGTTTCCTCGACTTCGGGACAAGAATGGAGACCCAAATCGTTTCAAGAAGATCTTCGATGCCCTGGACTCGCTAACGCTGGGATATTGGTGTCACTCACATGACGCTAGGAGGTGTAAGCGAGTAGCCGAACGGCTCGTGATTCCCATCGAGAAAAAACGACTCCAAGTTGCCGATGTGTTGCCTTGCTGTTCGAAAGAGCGGTGTCTTGACGGCGCCCTCGTTCGCTTGAAAGGTCCGTCGGTTGTCTGCGACGGTTCGTTCTTCGGTCTCGCCCAGCTCTGGCGTGAGTATCCCAATTGGGATGACATTGCTTCAATTGCGTGCTCGCTTTTCCGTGGTTATGGATTTGCGGGCGAGGACGGTGATCTTTTGGAGAGGGAGTTCTTCTCCTTCATCTCCGAGGCAAGCGGACAACCGTTGCTGGAGGTGTTGAAGCCGAAGAACTAGAAGCCCGCACTCCTTCAAACAGTCGTCTGACAATGTACCTGGGACACTCATGGGAGGGCGGAACGCGAGAGGTCACTCATAACCCACCTTTCTCGCAAGGTTTCGCTCTTCCCTCTTTGCCAGCAAACTAACCGGCCAATATTTTGATGACTAAGGTGGACATCCAATCATGATATATCACACCGTCCTACGCGCTTTTGTTGACGAACGCGAACACCTGGACCCCAAAAAAATGAAGGACCTTAAGGATTCCCTAATCGCGCTCGCGGAATCGCACGGGGCACGGGTAATGATTAAATCGGATTTCATGGGTTTCGTCATTGTTCAGTTCGAGGCAAATGACCTAATCTGGGAGCTTCTTGAAATGGTCAAGCGTCTAAACGGATCCATCCGTGTTTATGATGATCTCGACTCCTCAACGAACGCTGATGGGGGGACACTTTGAGTAATCCAACAGCACCCGGCGGAAAGTGAAGGGGTCTGGAAGACGCATACGATCCACTCACCGCCACCGTACTGAACGGATAAGGCGAATGCAGTTCCAGGTTACAGAACAGGGCGAGATGTCCAATAGTGATCTTGCGGCGGCAATATGTCTCCTATCGGATCTCGCCATGAAAGCCTCGGCACGAAGATACGGGCGACAATTGAAGAATGCCGGACCTTCAGATGACAGACAACACAAAATATCACTCTCCGAAGAAACCGAATGACACAAGACAACGAAATCCCATCTGGAGACCCCGAGGATACTCCAACACCAGAAGCGCAGTCCCCCGCTGCCAATCCTGAAATAAACTTCGATGAGATCCATCAGCGGGTTGAAGAGTTTGCACTGAACCATGAACGGCAGGAGCTCACCAACCTCCTTCATGGTACAGATTCAAAACAGCAGCGGGACCGGATGCTCGAGCTCTCATATCACATCCTCACCGCGGAGGGCTTCTTCCTTCGGGATCTCAGCGGTCAGGTTTACTACTTTACCCGATCTTCGCATCGATTAATGCCATACGACAATCAAGAATTTCTCGATTATGTATGTCTCAACCTAGGGATCAATCCGGCGACCCATGAATTCAAGTTGATTGTGGCCCACGTTCAACTCCGCGCTCGGCACGATGCAGGACATCGAGACGTTCACCGCTTCGCTTGCTACCTCCCGGAGAAGACCATACTCTACTTGAACCATCAGCCTAACAAGATCTTACGGATAACTCCGGAATCTGTAGATACCGTCCCTAACGGAACTGACGATCTCTACTTCGTTTTTGACCGCTACGCTGAGCCTTTTGAGTTTGAACCTGCTCTCGGTAAATCAGCCATTCAACTGGCCCGTCAGATTCTTGTCCGAGGGATCAATTTCATGGACAGTATTCTCTCCAGTTCGGAGCAAGAGCATATGTTCTGGCACACCATACTTTCAATTTTCCATCTCTCCACGAGTCGGACCAAACCACTCATCGTAATCATCGGAGAGCCCGGTTCAGGTAAGACAACGACACTGCGCGTACTGGGAACTGCGTTAATGGGAGCACGGTTTGAGGTTCATCGCTTGTCGACGGATGAGCGGGACATCATCGCAGCAATTTCGAAGCATCCGCTTGTGGTGCTGGACAATATTGATCGACCGGCTGAGTCCTTGGAGGATCTCCTTGCTACGGTTTCTACTGGCATCTGTTTTTCAAGACGGAAGCTTTACACTGATAACGATGAATTGGAAATAATCCCCCGCGCTCAGATAGGGATCACTTCCAAGAGTCCGTATTTCAATCGGGAAGATGTTGCTGACCGTTCGCTCGTCTATCACGTGGGAAGGATTGAGAAGGCGGGATTTCGCGATGAGAACGCAATCATTTCAGAAGTGCTTGAAAAACGATCTGCTATCATGACAGGCCTGGTGCTTGCGGTTCAGCAGACGCTCGTCAATATCAGGAAGAGAAGGGGCCTGTTCAAGAAGACGAACTTTCGAATGGCCGATGCGGGTCTGCTTCTTATTCGAATGTCTGATACCCCCCTTAAGATGAAGAGGATACTCGACAAGATGCGCCGAGAACAGACGACTTTTGTCGCGGAGGGTAATCCTCTCATCGAACTCTTGTGCAGTTGGTTAACGGAAGCTTCAGGCCGTTCGGCAAAATATCGGACGACCCACGAACTGTTCCTTGAATTGAGCCAATTTTGTAAAGAGAAATCGATTCGATTTCCCTACCGAAGCGTGAAGTCGTTGGGAATGGCTCTGTCGAACCAAAGGAGGGCATTAGAATCACGACTACGGGTGATTCTAGATGACAGACGAACGGACAACCTTAAGTATTACCGGTTTGAACTGAAGAGCGTCCCGGAAAAGTGAATGACGGTTTAATTCTCTTTGATGGCATCCAGCTGAGCTAGAGTTGGTTCGGTACGCAATAACTTTTTCTAAGCCAATTGATTAACCGTAGTGGCGAATGGAGAACCACACAATCAGGAATGAAACAATTAGACAAATAAACCCTTTTCTGCTTTGTAATGGAGGCCTATCCGCCAAAACGAAGCCAAGGATATGATCGGGGACAGCTAAAAGGATATTCCACGAAATGATTAATTGTGTAATTCGGTCCGATTGAACTCACCTTATGTCGGCAACCCCGCAGTAGTCGCTCTTATCCTCCCCATGGTCACGGTGACTCCCCGGGTACTCACATGATTTACGCTGAGCGAAGATTAAATTTTTTGCATCCCAAAGACTTCGGCGGATTCATCCTTATATTAAATTCCTTTCTCCGCTATTTTCGATTTTTGGGGATAAAACATTTTCGATGACCGATGCCCGCCCATCCAGAGAAATACTTTTTCACGGCAATGGGCTACACCTTCGGTGAAGCAGTGATCAATTGCCGCACACACACCCACAACATCATCGACCTCTCGACATTCATAGTTCCAAAGAACTG